>WNFS01002022.1_pt1 | contig 17073 bp, 21 predicted proteins | sample 5400141 | NCBI WGS metagenome assembly WNFS01 (sample SAMN13153358, study PRJNA577476) | soil metagenome | isolation source: 60 cm saprolite under Madrone tree | place: USA:California | collected 2016-06-14
ACCTTGGCGGATTTACAGCACCGCGGCCTGAAAAAGATAGGGTTCGTCAACAACGAGTTGCTTTGATTGGGATACGAGGTAGCGTATCGTCAGGGCGTGCGGCATGCCGATCGGCGACAAGGGGTAGCTCATGGAAGAGAACGTTTATGCACCGCCCAAAGCGGTAGTGGCCGATGTAGCCTCGATCAAAAACAACGCGGAAGTGCGCTTCTTTGCGGTATCGCCGGTCAAACTGGTGGTGATCTCGGTCTGTACTTTGGGCGTCTACGAAATCTATTGGTTCTATAAGCACTGGGTTCTGATCAAGCAGCGCTCCGAACCGGACATCATTCCCTGGGGCCGCGCCTTTTTCGGTTTCTTTTGGTGCTACAGCTGTTTCGAATTCATCCGGAACGAAGAGCAGGAACTCGACGTCGAGCCTACATTGCCCGCGGGACCTTTGGCCATCGGTTGGATCGCCGCGTCGCTGACCTGGCGGTTGCCCGAGCCGTATTTCCTGATCGGCTTTCTGGCACCGCTGCTGCTGGTACCGGCGCAACGGCACGTCAATCGTATCAATGCGCTGGTCGCACCCGATCACGATAAGAACACGCGCTTCAGTGGCTGGAATTGGCTGACGGTGGTGGCGGGCGGAATCTTCATTGGGCTGATCATGCTCGGCCTGGCACAGAAGATGACGGGCGCGTGACCAGGCGAAGCCTGCGCGTCCGGCGGCTGTGAGGTCGCGCACAGGATTTCAAATGGGTTCCCGCCGCTTCCCGCCACGGGGTTATCATATGGCCTCCACCAGCGCAAGGAGCGACCATGGCAACGGAATCGAGCAATCTATATGCTCCCCCCAAGAGTGCGGTCAAAGACATTGGTGGCGACGAAGCGCTCGAACCGGCATCCCGGTGGGCGCGCTTGGCGGCCGTCATGCTCGATGGCCTTCTCGGCTTCGTCTGCTTCACGCCGGCCTACATCACGAATTTTGCGACACTTGCGCAACAGGCGCGCGGCAACGCACTGATGGTCTGGATCAATCTCGCAAAAACCGGCGGTTGGTTTTATGTCGGCGTCCTTGGCGCGCTGGTCGTGCTCGCGATCGATCTCACCTTGTTGGCGCGGAATGGTCAGACGATCGGCAAGAAGCTGCTGGGCATTAAAGTCGTGCGCGTCGACGGATCGCCGGTATCGCTGTTTCGAGTCTTTTTTCTGCGCTATGTCTGCAACACGCTTCTGACGCTCATTCCGCTTTTCGGGCCCCTCTATTCCTTGGTGGACTCTCTGATGATATTCAGCGAGTCGCGACGAACGGTGCACGACCGCATCGCTGATACCATCGTCATCAAAGCTTGATCTCGACTATCGACACGGTCATCACTGCGGAAACGCCCGAGGGCATCGCGATTTCGATGCGCGCCGCAGGCTTTCCGGTGCGATGCATGGCCTTTCTGATCGACGCCTTGATACGCTACATGATCGTCTCCGGCGTGGCCGCAACCCTCGGTCCCGGCGGCCGTGTGGGTACAGGGGTGTTGCTGATCATCGTCTTCCTGATTTTGTGGCTCTACCCCATCATCTTTGAATTGACGCCGGCCGCGGCCACACCGGGAAAGCGCGCCATGGGCATTCAGGTGATGATGGCCAACGGCTTGCCCCTGACCCCCGCGGGTTCATTGATCCGCAACTTGATGCGCGCCGTGGACATGTTGCCTCTCTTGTATGGCTTCGCGATCGTGTCCGTGCTGATGCGCCGGGACGCCCGCCGGCTCGGCGACTTAGCGGCCGGCACGATCGTCGTGTATCGCGATCGGACGTCCCCGACAAGCGATTTCGGCCCCGGCGAGCCCCTGCCGCCACCGATGCCCTTGAACATCCGTCAGCAGACGGCCATCGCCGCGTTCGGCTGGCGCGTCAATCGACTGACACCGGAGCGCGCCGAAGAGATTGCGGTTTTGGCGGCCGCCGCGGTGCCGGGCGCCAAAGACTCAGCCGTGACGGCCCGTTTGGTCGGGATTGCACGCTGGCAGCACGGTCAGCGGCGCTTCATCCCGCGGGACCCGGCGGAGCAGACGTGACTCCCTTCGATTTCCAAACCGCAAACCAGGCCAGCTGGAAAGAACTCGAAAGCGTACTCGGAAAAGGACAACGCGATCTCGATCCCGACCGGTTCCTGGCCCTGTATCGGCTATGCTGTGAACATCTGGCGCTCGCCCGCTCGCGCAGCTTTCCGCTGCACGTCATCGAACGCCTCTCCTCGATCACCTCGCGCGCGCACCAGGTCATCTACCGCCAGAGCGATGTTGGCCTCGCGCGAGTTGCTCGAGCATTGCTCGAGGATTTTCCAGCCATGGTGCGCAGGCTCTGGGCCTACAGCGCGATTGCAGCGGCGCTTTTCATGATTCCGACGATCGCGATTGCGATCGCGACCTACCTCAACCCGGACTTGATCCTCTCCATTGTGGATCGCAGGACAGCCGAGGCGTTCGAGCAGATGTACAGTCCTGCAGCGCAGGCCATCGGCCGGCCACGCGATATCGCGAGCGACTGGATGATGTTCGGTTTCTACATCAAGAACAACATCGGCATAGCCTTTCAATGCTATGCCACGGGAGTGGTGTTCGGCTTGGGATCCTTGTATTTCCTGCTGGCCAACGGAGCCTTCGGAGGCGGTATCGCCGGTTACGTCGCTTCGTTAGGCTACAGCAGCACATTCTTTCCCTTCGTTGCCACGCATTCGGCATTCGAATTGACGGCGATCGTACTGTGCGGAGGGGCCGGTCTGCGCATCGGCCAATCCGTGTTGCTGCCGGGGCGGCTGACGCGAGTCGCAGCATTGGAACTCGCGGCGCGGGAAACCAGCCCGATCGTGTTCGGCGCCGTGGTCATGCTGGTGATCGCAGCTGCCGTCGAAGCATTCTGGTCATCGGCTCCGTGGGTGACATCCACTGCAAAGTACGTTTGCGCCGGATTTTGCTGGATTTTGGTGCTCTGCTTCTTCTTGCGGCGCCCCCATGCAAAATGACACAGCGGACGTGGTGTGGCGGCCCCGCACCACCTGGGAGGGCTGCGACCTGGGCATTCGGCTCCTGCAATCATGGCTGCGTCCGGTGTTCACATGCTACCTCGCAGTCGCGGTACCCTTGTTCTGCATCTTCGCCGCGACCGGTGCAGCTGTTTCATGGTTGCCGCCCCTGTTGATTTGGCTCTCGAAGCCCTGGCTCGACCGGACGATCTTGTTCGTGCTGTCGCGCGCGCTGTTCGGCCGGCCAACCTCGCCGCTCGACGTGTGGCGCGCACGCGCGGATGTGTGGTGGCACCAGCTGGCCGCCACCCTCACCCTGCGCCGGTTGACAGCGTCCAGGTCTTTCACGCAACCCATCGTTCAGCTCGAAGGCCTTCGCGGGCCCGAATTGCGCGCTCGGATAAGGCGGCTCGCCGCGCGACATCGCGGCGTCGCGCGTGCCGCGACGCAGGCCTTCGGGGTGGCGGAGTTCGCGTTGTTCACAAGCATGTTTTTTCTGCAAGTGTGGCTTGCGCCGCACACGGACGCCGACCCTTGGAGTGATCTGCAGTCGATATGGCGGCCCGCTCACGCATGGGTCAGCACCGTTGAATACGCGGCGATCGTCTGTTTTCTCGAGCCGTTTTACGTAGCCGCCGGTTTTGGGATGTATCTGAATCGGCGCGTCGAACTCGAAGCATGGGATATCGAACAGGAGTTTCGTCGTGCGTTCGCGCGCTAAAGCCGTTGCGCTCGCCGTGCTGATCGGCCTCCTATCGCCGCCCGCGCCGGCCGCAGATGCAGTCAAGTCCGCGCCGCCCACGGACACCGCAATTTCCCCGGCGTCGATGGACGCCGCCGTCGCCCACCTGCGTCTTGACCCGAACCTCGGCGGCCAAACCAAGGTCCGTACGCTACGCTGGGTCACCAAGTCGCATCCGCGACCTCCGTCGTCGGCATCACCCAGTTGGATGATCGGATTGTTCAACTATGCCGGTCAATTCGGCGGATTGTTGCTGTGGATTGCCGGCGCCGCAGCGGCGGCGATAGCGGCGGTGTGGATCCTTCGGCTGCTCAAATCGGTTGAACCGCGCTCCGTTCCCACCCAACCCGACGTTGACAGCCGCCGGGTGCTCGATCTCGATATCCGCCCCGACACGCTGCCCGACGACGTCAGCGCTGCAGCGATCGAGCTTCTGCGCGCGGGTCGCCTGCGCGACTCCTTGTCGCTCTTGTACCGGGCGTCGCTTTCGTCCGCGGTACACCGCTACGGGGTGACCCTCGGCGCCCATCACACCGAGCGCGAGGTGCTTAAAACGGTGAAGGGCGCGCTCGATGAAGTCCGCGCCCGCTATTTCGCGGACCTGGTGGCGATCTGGCAAAGGGTCGTTTACGCCGGAGAGGCCGTGGCACCGGACGCAGTCCTGCCGCTCTGCGCCGGGTTCTCTACCTACTTCGATCCGCCGCCGCCGTGAATGGCAAGCGCCCCTTGCAGTTGCTGGTGGCCGTGGTCCTGGCGGCCGTGGCCGTCTGGATTGCCATGAACACCTATTGGGACTACGAGATGGTGGACAACCCCCCGCGGGGCGAGGCCATACACAATCGCTACTACGCTTTCGAACACCTGGCGCAGCGGCTCGCCGTTCATACGAGGCAAGTTCCCACGTTGCGGACATTTCCCGCAGCCGACGGCGTGCTGCTCGTTGATGATTTGCGGGGGGCTCTGCTTCGCAATCGCATCGACGCGCTCGAAGAATGGGTCGCCGGCGGCGGTCGATTGCTGTTGTCGCGCAGTGCATTGCTATCCAATCCGAAGCTGCAATCGTGGAGTGGTATAGGCATAACGTCGCCCGGACACGACGACGAGGATGGTGCGCCCCGTGCCCCTCCGCGCGCGGCGGGTCCCGATGACGACTGCGCACCTTACTCGGAGCGTCTTGCAGGTCACGAAAGCGGGAAGAGCCTTCGCGCCTGTCTAGGAGCGATGCGCGTGGCGTTCTCGAGCATGCGCACGCCCGCTTGGTCTTTGTCGAACGGGTATGGATTTCAGATGCTGCGCATCGATATCGGCAAGGGCAGTATCGCCGTGATTTCGTGCGAATGTTTGATGGGCAACAAGAGCCTGCTGCGCGGAGACCATGCGCGCATCGTATTCGACTCGATTCCCTTGAGGGCGGGCGATCATGTGGAGATTCTCAATCCCATAAGTGCGGGAAGCCTGCTGGCCCTGTTGTGGCGTGTCGCGGCGGCCGCGATCGTCTACGGTCTAGCTGCCATCGGATTGATGATCTGGCGCAACCTGCCGCGCTTCGGGCCGATCGCTCCGTCGCCGCCGCTGATGCGCCGCTCGCTCGCCGAGCAGATTCGCGCCAGAGCACGCTTTGCCTGGCGTACTCGACGCCTCGCATCCCTGCGCCGGGCCGAGTGCCAGGCGCTTACCGAGTCGGCATTCCGGAGGCTCGCGTTCTATGAACGGATGGACGCCGCGCAGCGCATCGGCGCGTTGGCGGCGCGCACGGGCCTCGACTCCGGCGCTCTGCGGGATGCGCTGGGCGAAAATCTCGATGGCGGTGCGGAATCGCAACGGGCGGCAATCGTGCTGCTCGAGAAGGCGCGACGACAATTGAATTATTAAGTTCTCAAACCCAAGGTGCTCGGTTATGAACGATGAATCGAATACGATCCTGCGGGCCGGCGAATTGCTGGCCAAGCTGCGCGACAGCGTCGGCAAAGCGCTCGTCGGTCAGACTGCGGTCGTCGACCAAACCAGCATCGCCCTCTGCGTTTCGGGGCATGTGCTGGTCGAGGGCGTACCGGGTCTGGGCAAGACATTGCTGATCCGCGCTCTGGCACAAGCAATGTCCCTGAACGTGGCGCGGATACAATTTACGCCCGATCTCATGCCATCGGACATCACGGGTCACGCCGTCCTCGACAGCACGACGCGCGAGCTACGCATCGTGCGCGGGCCGGTGTTTACGAACTTGCTGTTGGCTGACGAAATCAACCGTGCGCCGGCCAAGACGCAAAGCGCACTGCTCGAGGTCATGCAGGAATATCAGGTGACCTTAGAAGGCCGCACTCTGCACTTGCCCAAGCCGTTTATGGTGCTGGCGACCCAGAATCCCATCGAAACCGAGGGCACCTATCCGTTGCCCGAGGCCCAGCTGGACCGCTTCCTGTTGAAGATCGCCATGAACTATCCGAGCGAGGCGGAAGAGGTGGATGTGGTACTGCGCACCACCACGGGCCAAAGCGGGGATCAGCTCCCGCTCTCGGGCGTGACCGCCGTCTTGAACGAAAGGGCGGTGCTCGCCTTGCAGAATCTTACCGCCCGTCAGCATGTCGACCAGGCGGTGGTCGACTATGCGGTACGCATTGCCCGGGCTACGCGCGAGTGGCCCGGTATCGCGATGGGTGCCGGGTCGCGCGGCGCCATTGCATTGGTGCGGGCCGCCAAAGCGGTCGCGCTGATGGAGGCACGCTCATTCGTGATTCCGGACGACGTCAAGTCGGTGGCGCTCGGGGTGATGCGCCACCGCATCGTGCTGTCCGCCGACGCGCAGCTCGACGGGCGCCGGATCGACGATCTGCTCCGCGGCATTCTCGAGTCAACCGCCGCGCCTCGCGTGTAGCCGATCGGATGTTCACCGCCGTCATTCCATCGAGGCAGCTGATCGCCATTGCCGCGGGTGGCGCTGCGATCTGCACAGCGTTGGCCTTTGCGTCGACTGATTCTGTCGTCGTCGAAGGCGCCGCCCTGGCAGGCGGTGTGCTCTTGTTCGCGCTGTGCGGCGCCGACCTGCTGCTGAGCGTCCTGGATTGGCGGCGCGCACCCTTAGAAATGCGCCGTCATCTGCCCCACGCCTTTGCCATCGGAGTGCCGGTAACGGTGCAGGTGAGCCTCGACAACCAGGGCGGCTCGCGGCGGCTCGGCCTATATCAGGAATATGCCGATCCCACGCTCGTGATGCATCGATTGCCGCTGCCTTTCGATGTGGGTCCGCAGCAGCGCGAACTGCTGAACATCGAAGTGACCCCCACCGCACGCGGTTTACACCGTTTCGACGCTGGTCGGGTTCGCCTGCGCTCGCGCCTTGGCCTGCTGGACCTGGATCTGCGGATCGGGACGAGCGAGTCGCGCCGAGTGTTCCCCAATTTTGAGGAACAGGCCCGGTTTGCCTGGCTGGCCGGCGACCGCCGCGTCCAATCGGCGGGGCTGAAGTCTGTGCAGCGGCGCGGATCCGGCACGGACTTCGATCAGTTGATCGACTATCGGGCCGGGGATCCTATCCGTCACATCGACTGGAAGGCCACAGAGAAGCATGACCGGCCGATCGTCCGTAAGTTTCAGGACGAACGCGATCAGGATGTAACCATATTGCTCGACTGCGGCCGCCGAATGCGCGCCGACGATACGCAGCATGGAATCGGTGCGACGCATTTCGATCAGTGTCTGAACGCGTTAATGCTGCTCGCGTTTGTAGCCTTGAGCCGTGGTGATGCAGTCGGTGCGATGACCTTCGGCGTCGCCGACGGCGCGCAAAAGCGCTTCGCACCTCGCAAGGGACAGCAAACCCTCAACGCCTTGATGGCGGCACTTGCCGATGTGGAGACCACGGCGACGTTTTCAGATTACGAACAAATCGCGGCCGAATGCCTATCGCAAAGGCGAAAGCGCGGGTTGGTTGTGATGATCACCAACAGCCGTAATGAGGACGCGCCGCAACTCGGAGCCGCCCTCGCGCTGCTGCGCACGCGGCACATTGTCATTCTCGCGAACCTGCGCGAAGAGGTAGTGGCGCTGATCGGAGCACAATCCTTGACGAATGCGGAAAGCGCGCTCGAGTGCGCGGCCGCGCTGGAATATGCACACGCGCGCGATCGGCTACTCAAGCGGCTCGCAAACGGTGGGGTGCGCACCATCGATTGCGAACCCCGCCGCCTGGGCGTGGAACTCGTGAATCGATACCGGGCGCTCAAGCGATCGGGAGCGATTTGACCCTGCAGACTCATATTTGTAGAGTAGGACCTGCAACGCCAACGAGAATGGAATCGCCAACAACAAGGGGATCTGCGTGAGTCAACCGATATACCCGCGTGATGGAACATTGGCCCTCCTCACCATAGTGCTGGGAGTCTTTATCTGGGCGGGTGGCTTATATGCTCTCGCCAAGTTTGGCGGCACGCGCTCGCTGGCAGGATTCGCCGTCACCATCCTGTTTCTGGTGATCATTGGCTTCATCGCTTATGTGTTCGCGCGCTCCGCAGTGATCGCCCACTTGAAGGGCAACGGCATCGAAGTGTCAGAGACGCAGTTCCCCGATCTAAACAATCAATTTGCGCAGTGTTGTCAGGCGCTCGCCATCAGCAAGCGGCCCGGCGCCTATATCCTGAACGGGAATGGCGTCCTAAACGCATTCGCGATCTGGTTTCTGGGTCGAAAATTCGTTGTCTTGCTGTCGAGCGTCGTGGACGCTATGGATGAGAACCCCAACGGCATTCGGTTCTACATAGGCCACGAACTGGCCCACGTACTGAGACATGACAATCCCATTCTTTGGGCGCTGCGTTGGCCGGCGCTTCGCTTTCCGCTCATCGGGGCCGCGTTCTCCCGTGCCAGAGAGAGCACATGCGACCTGCACGGATTGGCTTGCAGCGACTCGGGCGAGGGTGCAGCCCGCTCTCTGGCCGCGCTCTCGGCGGGGGCGAGACGATGGAAGGGGGTTTCATTCGAGGCCCTCAGCCAGCAATTGAAGGCGGCAAGCGGTTTCTGGATGTCATTTCACGAACTGACGGCGAGTTATCCATGGCATGCGAAGCGAGTCATGCGAGTACTCCACGAGCAGCCGGAGATACCGGGCCGCAATCCGTTCGCATATGTTCTTGCGGCTTTCGTACCTTACGCGGGTAAACTCGGTTCCGGACTCGGAGTTCTGTTGTATGTGTATGTCATTGGCGTGCTTGCAGCCATTGCCATTCCGGCCTACCAAGATTACACGGTAAGGTCCAATCTGACTGTCGCGGTCAACGATTCGCAGCATGCCAGAGATGGCCTCGTTAGCTACTACCTGGCGAACAAACAGGTTCCGGAGAGTTTGAGCGCTGCTGGAATCGATCAAAGTGCGCCGCATGGCGTCACGATGAGCCTGAACCCCAAGGGCATGGTCCTCACGGTCACGTCAAAGGGCCATAGTCTGGTATTCACTCCGAAGCGGGATAGTCAGGGGAATATCACTTGGGCTTGCAGCGGTGGACCTGGAGTCAGACCAGCTCAGCTTCCGCCGCCCTGTCGGTAGCCACTCATGGAGCACCGACGCGAGTGCTGTCCCCGCGTCGATTCGAGCGCCGCCACGGATAGCGTCGGCCTCACCATGCGGCACGCTTAGCAGGACTTCGGGTCAAGAGGATCCGGCTCACGACCACGATCCACACCAAGCCGATGATGGGCGAGACGAAGCGCGAGTAGGCGCCGTCCGGTGCCCAGAACCCACCGCTCGACCACGTGGTGCCGCCCAGCAAGACGAGCACGACGGCAGCGATACCCGCCGCGAAGAGTGCGTTCGAGATCAGCCTCGCCCGCCAGAGTCCGAACGTCCCGGCCATGATCAGCATCGCGCGCGGGAACGAAGTCACCACGGCGCAGGCCCACGCGAAGTCGTTCAGTCCCGATGTGAGCGCGTGATTTCCGGAGCCGGCGATCGAGTACGCGAGGCCTGCGCCTTCCGTTATGAGCAGGAGGAACAGCCCTCCGACCGCTGCGCTGGAGGCGGTCGCCGCCGTGCCCCAACCGTCTTGGCTCGCATCGGCCAAGGTGGCCCTGAGCGCCGCCGCGAACCACAGGAGGTTGAGGACCGCCATGCCGGAGAACACCGCAGCGATTAGGATCCGCGTACGATCGCCGGCATAAAACGCGACAAGTGCGTCGGCCGACGCGCCGACCTGCGGCTGATAGCCGTAGATAACGTACGCGATGATGAAGAAGACGACGAAGTTGATGCCGCTCATGCGCCACAAGCGCTCCCAGAACACGGGCGTTGTGTACACGCTGGTGGATGAGGTCGTGGCTGTGGTGGATGCACTCATGTGGAACTCCTCTCGAAATGAAGGTGAATTCGGAAGCTCCGCCGCCGGTGGAGGCACGATCGAAATTTTCATTAGCATGGCGGGGCCTCCTCTCTTCTATTGACCGGCGGAAGTGCCGGCCCGGATGAAAAGTTATTCCCCTGGACAGTGACCTGAATGTCGTATATACGACCTTTTAGGACATCTTCGCCGGAACCGACACCATGCACCGCATCGGCTTAGTGATCTATCCGGGCATCAACGTGATGAGCTTGGCGCCGGTCGCGGTCTTCGAATCAGCGAACGCAGCTGCAGCAAAGCCGGTCTACGACATCCGGGTTCTCTCCGAATCGGGCGGTCTAGTGCCTACGTCGATCGGAGTGATGATCGGAACCGAGGCGTTCTTGGAGCCAAGCTTTGACACGCTGATGTTCGGATCGGGCACGAGTCCCACCAAGATCACACTCACTGCCGGTTTGTTAGAGTTCGTGCGCAAGGCGCTTGGCGCCTCGAGGCGCCTGGCAGCACCGTGCACAGGAGCGTTCGTGTTTGCCGAAGCGGGCATTCTCGATGGTCGCCGCGCGACCACCCATTGGCTTTACGCGCGCGAGCTCCAGAAGCGATTCCCAAAGATAAAGGTACAGGAGGACCGCATCTTTATCACTGACGGGCCGGTCTGGACGTCGGCCGGCATGTCCGCCGGAATAGATCTAGCGTTGGCCATGATCGAGAGCGACCTGGGTGCTGAAATCGCCCGGGATGTTGCCAAAAAGATGGTTGTCTATCACCGGCGCGCCGGTGGTCAGTCGCAGTTCTCAGCGCTCCTAGAGCTGGAGCCAAAGTCCGACCGGATCCAGAGCGCCTTGGTGTACGCCAGAGGACACCTGCGCACGGAGCTCTCGGTCGAGCGGCTCGCCGAGGTCGCCCATCTCAGCCCCCGGCAGTTCAGCCGTGCTTTTCAAGCTGAAACAGGCCAGTCGCCGGCCAAGGCGATCGAGAACCTGCGCGTTGAGGCCGCGCGGGTCATGATGGAACAGGGTCAGTTTCCAATGAACGTCGTGGCCCGGGAGACGGGCTTCGGTGATCGCGAACGAATGCGCCGCGCGTTTCTACGCGCGTTTGGTCAGCCACCGCAGGTCATCCGGCGAAACGCGTACCTAGCAGCATAGGATGCGCCGATGGATGACAGCAAACGAGGAGGAGCTGGAAGCTCTCCAGTGCGGCGCTGAATTTCATTGTGTGGCGGCCGCCTTCTCGCGAAATGGATCAGCTGGGTAGACGCCGAGCACCTCGAAATAATCCGAGAAAAAACGCAGCTCATCGAAGGCGCGTATCAGCGTATCGTCATCCGACCGACCGTCCACCTCGGCGTAGAAGAACGTGGCGGTGAAAGCGCCATTCTCCATGTAACTTTCGAGCTTGGTCATGTTGATCCCATTGGTGGCGAAACCGCCCATGGCCTTGTAGAGCGCCGCCGGCAGGTTCCGGACCCGAAAGACGAAGCTGGTGACACAGCTCACGCCCGCCGGAGGGAGCGGCGGATTGGTGTCCGCGGTCATCACCAGGAAGCGGGTAGTGTTGTGGGCTTGGTCCTCGACGTTTTCCAGGAGAATATTCAGGCCATAGATCTTGGCCGCCAGCCGCGGAGCGATCGCGGCGCGGTGAGGATCGGGGTGCTCCGCCAGGGTTTTGGCGGCTCCGGCGGTGTCGCTCGCCGCCTCGGTGCGTAAACAGAGGCGCCGCAGCGTATTGCGGCACTGACTCAGGGCGATGGGCATGCTGCTCACCGTCTTCACGTCTTGCAAGGACACGCCAGGATTCGCCATCAAGTGAAAGCGGATCGGCTTGAACCGCTCGCCGATGATCTTCAGGCCGGACGCAGGCAGCAAATGGTGCACGTCGGCCACGCGGCCTGCGATAGAGTTCTCCACGGGAATCATTGCCAGGTCGCAGGCGCCGGACTTCACCGCCTCGAAGACGTCCTCGAAGCCCGCGTAGGCAACCGGTGCGTAGTCTGGAAAATAGGTTCGGCATGCTTCATCGCTGTTCGCGCCGAATTCGCCCTGGAAGCCGATCTTTAGCGTGCTTTGCATCCGTGCATTCTAGCGGAGATTGGTGGCGCGGTACCTGCTCAAGCCCGTGACGACCGGTGAGGGTTAAAAATCGGTTGAGCCGTAGCTGCGGGCGGAATCAGCGATGCGGCCCAACCTTTCCCTGATCGGGGCGCGGCACAGATACCGGCGGGTCGCGTGCGCCGCAGCGTACATATTAGGATTTGCAAACTGTCATGATGTGAATACACTATGTATATGCATCATATACCTGCCTCGATGTCCTGTGCGTGCACAAGCCTTCGCAAGGCCTCGCGGGCACTGAGCCGCATTTACGACGAAGCCTTGGCTCCGGCGGGATTGACGGTGGCGCAACTGGGCGTCTTGCGCGCGATTAACCGCGGGGCCAAAGACGGGGAGCCCTTGAGCCGTCTTGCAGAAACGCTCGTCATGGATCGAACGTCTCTGTACCGTGCACTTGGCCCGATGGCGCGATCCGGATGGCTCCTCATCGAAGATGCGCCGAAGGGTCATGCAAAGGTAGTTCAGCTTTCCAAAGCCGGGATCCGCGCAACCGCCCGTGCCGCCGAATATTGGGAAAGGGCGCAGAGCCAGGTCATAGGCGAGTTCGGTGTTGACCGTTGGGCGACCTTGCAAAAGGCGATGACCGACTTGACCGCGCTCGGTGTGAGGCTCGGCGGTTAGAGCCAGCGCCTGTGCGATATCTGCGGCGTGATGTCTTGATGGCTGGGGCGCAGATCGGCGCTGCTTCCGCAGTCCTGATGGCGACGGCCTCCGCAGCGGTGAGATTGAGCGCGCAGGCCGGACAACCCATCGAGGACCTTGGGAACTTGAAGAGAGGATCGAACATGCCATTAGCCAGAATAGACATTCGCAGAGACGCATCGGTCGAACTAGTACGCGTGGTGAGTGAAGCGGTTTACAGGGCCATGGTGGATGTCGCCAATGTCCCGGTGCACGACAAGTTCCAAGTCATCAACCGGCACGCCGCGGACGAGATCGTTTACCCGGAAGAGGGATATCTCGGCCTGAACTACACCCGCGATCTCATCATCATCCAGGTCACCTGGGTCAGCGGGAGATCGACCGAGGTGAAGAAGAAATTCTTCCATCAGATCGCCGACGAGATCCATGCGAAGGGAGGCGTGCGCAAGGAGGACGTGTGGATCAATCTCGTCGACGCGAGCCGCGAGGATTGGTCCTTCGGCAATGGTGAGATGCAGTACGGGCCCAAGTGACAGGAACGGATCGGTTTGGTCGATACCGCGGCGGGCCGCATTCATTCCCCTCGACGTCGACAGCATCGCATGGGCGGAAGTTAGTTGCATCGACGTTGCGAACGAGTTTAGATTGCAGAAGGATGGACGTGATGAGCCTATGACGTACTGTTTCAAGCGCTGGAGCGCACAGTTACGACGGCCCGAGCGAAAGCTGATCGAGCCGGTATGACGACGCCCCTGGAAAAGACCATCAAGCGCGCACTTGAAATCAAGGGCCGCGAATACGTGGTGGCACTATCACCGCAGAGCGTGAAGCTAACGCTCAAAGGGCATCGAAACGGTGTTGAGTTGAAATGGACCGATTTGATCAACGGCGACGCCGCCCTTGCGACCGCGCTTCAGGCTTCGCTCGGCAGGTTCGCAGAAGAAAAGCAACCCGCTCATACCAATAAGAAACCGCGGCGCAAAGCGCGGCGGTAGGGTCGCGCTGCAAGGCCTGCTTCTCAGATTGTGAGGACGACTCTGCCGAACGGGCGGCACTTAATCCGCGGAGTCTTCGTCGAACTGCTTCCGCGATGTGAGGATCTCACTCAGGTGAGTGCGCGCCCATGAACTCAGCGGTTCCACGGCTTTCCACAGGGTGCTGCCGAGCTTGGTCAATTCGTATTCCACACGGGGTGGAGTGGTCGGGAAGACGGTCCGCGTCACCAGACCGTCTCGCTCCAATCCACGCAGCGTGAACGTGAGCATCCGCTGTGAAATACCGCCGACCATCCGCTTGATTTCATTGAAGCGCTTGGGGCCGTCGCCGAGCAAGACGACGATCAGCACGGTCCACTTGTCGCCTACGCGCGCCAGAATGGAGCTGAGGTTGCGACAGTCTTCGCTGGCGGGATTGAGGAGTTGGACGGTCATTTCGGTGTGCTCAGGTATCAGTTCTGTGCCTTCTTGTGGACCATAGCACTGGTACCTATATTAGGCCAAGTCGCGTTTTGATACCGGCTTGGGCAACGAAGCATCAAGCTACTTTTTCTTTCGGCTAGCGATAGGAATAAAGCATGACCGTCATTTCCGTCATTGTTGGAAGTACCCGCGAGCACCGCTTTTCGGAGAAGCCCGCGAAGTGGATTCTGCAACACCTGAAGACGCGCGAGGGTGTCGACGCTCGGCTTCTCGATCTTCGTGACTTTCCGATGCCATTCTTCGATCAACCGGCCACGCCGGCCATGCCGGGTCGCTCGCCTTACCAGAACGAGGTCGTGAAGAGATGGACTGCTGCGATCGCGCAGTCCGACGGCTTCGTCTTCGTTACGCCCGAGTACAACTATGGCACCTCGGCGGTGCTCAAGAACGCGATCGACTGGGTTTATCCTGAGTGGAATCGCAAGGCGGCCGGCTTCGTCAGCTACGGCTCTGCCATGGGCGCACGCGCCGTCCAGCAGCTCCGCGAGACGGCGATCGAGGTTCAGCTCGCCCCGATTCGCTCATCGGTCCACATCCCCGTCGCCACCTTGTGGGCTCACTACCAAGGCGGCGATGTCGACGCGGGACTGGCGGAGCTCGAGGCGCCCGCCGCGGCGATGATCCACGATCTGCTGTGGTGGACCGCAGCCTTGAAGATGGCTCGCGCCGGCGTGTCCGACCGCCGGCCTGCGGCGACGGCCTAATCCCCGCGCTATTTCGGAGGAACCTTCAATGATCCATGCTCCAGTCAAATCACCGCCTCCGCGCTTGGCGCGGGCGATCGTGCGGCGTACACGTGGCCGCACGCACGGCCCGGTCACACGGTTGATGAGCCCGTCCGACTTCGGCGAGATCCTGAAGCCGTTCGTGTTTCTCGACCTTTTTGACCATGAGGGCCCGCCGTTCAATGGGCCCCTCCATCCCCATTCGGGCATCGCCACCCTGACCTATGTCGCGGAAGGCGTGGTCAGTTATATCGACCCGGACGGCGTCAGGGAAGCATCTATCAAAGCCCTGAGGATGTGCCGCTAGACGGTCCTTCGCGTGTCCTGCTTGGCAGCTACGGGTCCGCATGGAGCGCCATCGAGTCCCCCTCGCCGATCAACTATCTCGCGATACGCCTGAAGGCGGGCGAGCGCTGGCGTTACGAGCCCCCGAGGGGCCACACCGTCCTCTGGGTCGCCATCGCAGCCGGAGTCTTGTCGGCGCCCGACGAGTTGCGGCACGGGGAGCTCGCGGCTTTCGAGCCGTCGAGCAAAGCCGTCGAATTCGAAGCGTTGACCGATGCCGAGTTCGTTCTCGGCTCGGCCGCTCGGCACCAGCACGACCTGATCCTAGGCTACTACTCGGTCCACACGTCGCCCGCCGCGCTTCGCGATGCCGAGGCGCACATCTTGTCGATCAGGAAGCGGATACCGGTGGAAACGGAGTGAACACCTTTAGACACAGGCGCATGCTCATGTTGAGTTGGCGCTTCAAGATACGGCTGTCGCCGAATCGCGTGTTACCTATCTAGGTAGAGCGGACACTTCGTCAATCATGGCGATGATGCCTAACAGAACCTCTCCGCCCACCCTGAGACAACACCCCTCGATTTGCCGGCGGTCAAAGGATCTTCCGGCGGTTTTGCCCTTTGCGACGATCTCGATTCTCGAGCTATCCGGGACTTGGCCCGCGGCGCCAGTGTCAACGTTCGTAATGATTCCAAAAAGGCCGTGGGGCACCAAACGGCTTTTTATTTCCTGTCTAATCTTTTTCACCCCGGTGTCGAATACCTCTCGCAATTCCTTGTCGTCCATGGGGTTCTCCTAACACAAGCAGTCAGCACATCATACGCGCACGGTCGTTCGACAGAGGGAACAATCACTGAATCAACACGTGCGGCACCGCCGCGACCATGCCCACATTGTCGTTGTGGTGCCGGGCGTGTGAGGGTTAGGGCTCTGTTGCGGTTCCGGAGTAGGTCTCGACGACTTCGTACATTCCGGGATCGAACTTTGCGATTGTCAGCGCCTCCTGAAAATACGGCAACGCGGCGTTCGCCGCGGCTGCCGCGACCAGCACAGCGCCCGCGGATCCGAAGCTGTTCGGGCCGGCTGCGCCAAAAGTAAAAGGCGGAATCGATCTGGTCGGCGACGCATACAACGCGGACATCGCGGGCAGTGTGCCGGTTCCTGATCCAAATCCCCTCGACTGCAACGGGCACGGCAGTCATGTATCGGGCACGGCCGCCGGATTTGGTGTCGCGAATGACGGCACGACGTATCACGGCCCGTACGACGAAGCCGCCTACGCGGCCGGCTTCGGCATCGGTTCTGGGGTCGCACCGCTGGCCGACCTCTACATGGTGCGTGTCTTCGGCTGCACAGGTTCGACCAATGTCCTCACCGAAGCAATCGATTGGGCCGTGCACAATGATATGGGCGTGATCAGCATGTCGCTCGGCGGCACGTTCGGCACGGCCACGAGTTCCGACAGCATTGCCCCCGATAACGCCTCCAAGGCCGGTATCGTAGTGGTCGCCGCTGCGGGAAATGCCGGACCCGCGCCGTATGTGACCGGCGCGCCCGCGACCGCTACTGATAGCATCAGTGTCGCAGCGATGGACGCGCGTCAGTTCGTGGTCAATGGTGTGCATATCGCGCTGTCGTCGGGGAGCGGCGCTGATGGCGTCGAGGCAAACAGCCTGGCGCTGCCGCATGGCAGCGTACCAGCCGTCATTCTGACCAATGCGGGAAGCCTCAGCTTGGGCTGCAGTGCGACGGAC
>WNFS01001593.1_pt1 | contig 17064 bp, 16 predicted proteins | sample 5400141 | NCBI WGS metagenome assembly WNFS01 (sample SAMN13153358, study PRJNA577476) | soil metagenome | isolation source: 60 cm saprolite under Madrone tree | place: USA:California | collected 2016-06-14
CGTAGCAGGCCGCCAGCGCCACTGCAAACAGCACAACGGTGACACCTGCAAACGTCGGGAGGTCTGTCGCCGTCACGCCAAAGAGCAGGCTCGCCATCAGTCGCGTCAGTGCGAACGCCGTCGCAAGCCCCGCAACAATTCCAATCGCCACCATCCCAGCCCCCTGTTTCATCACCAGTCCGAGGACGTCCCCGCCTTGCGCGCCAAGCACCATCCGCAAACCAAATTCCTTCGTCCGCCGCGCCACCGAATACGACACCACTCCATAAATTCCTACGGTTGCTATGGCAAGCGCAACACCGGAGAAAAGAGACAGCAGCAGCGTCAGGAACCGTGGCCGAGCCTGCGCGCGAGTAAGCACATCCTCCATCAGCCGCACGTCCGCCAATGGCAGCGACGGATCGATCTCCTTCAACTGCTCGCGCACTACGCTCGCCAGCGAGCGCGGGTCACCCACCGGCGTCCGCATGACTACATACATGTCCGAATTGCCTGCGCCCGCCGGCTGCCGGTAGGGCAGATACAATTCGGTTCCCGCCGGCCGATCGAGCCCGGCATTCTTCACATCGTCCACTATCCCGATGATCGTGCACCAATCTTTACTCCCGCCTGGGCGAATGCGCCTGCCGATAGGATTCACGTGGGGCCAGAATGTCATCGCCATCGAATTGTTGATAATGACGGCATCGGGCGCGCCTGGTACGTCGCGTCCGTCAAACAACCGTCCATCCATCAGCCGAATGCCCATGGTCGCGAAATAGTCTTTGCTCACGGATTGATAGAAATCCACGTTCTGAATGGGACCGTCCTGCGTCTGCACAAATCCCTCGATGTCCGTGTCATTCATGTTCGGCGGGCGCATCGGGGCCAATCCGGAGACTAGCGCGGCGGATTGCACGCCCGGGAGATTCCTCAAGCGTTCATCGAGCCGGGTCCAGAAATCCGTAATCTTTGCATTGTCCGTGTACGTTCCACTCGGCAGCGAGACGCGCATAGTGATGACGTTTTCAGCGCGGAGGCCGGTATGGACCTCCTGTAGTTTCCAGAAAGCTCGCAGCATCAGCCCGCAGCCAATCAGCAGCACGAGAGCCATCGCCAGTTCGCCGGCCACCAGGATGCGCCGGAAAATCTGTGCGCCAGCGGCGGCCGTCGTGCTCCCCGCAGTGTCTTTCAATGATTCGGAGATCCCGCTCACCAGCAGTGGCGCGAGCGGCGCTAGTCCAAAGAGCACTCCCGTGATCAAGCTTGTCCCCAGCGTGAAGAGGAGCACGCGCCAGTCCATCGAGATTTCATCGGCGCGGGGAATGCCGCCTGCGTTGGTGAGCTGAACCAATCGCACTCCTGCAAAGGAAAGCGCCACGCCCAAAACGGCGCCGCAGAAGGCAAGCAGAATCCCTTCGGTGACAAATTGCCGCGCGAGCCGCACCAGGCCGGCGCCCAGAGCGCCGCGGATCGCAATTTCCCGCCGACGTGCCTCGGCACGCGCCAGGAGAAGGTTTGCTACGTTTACGCTGGCGATCAAGAGCACGAAGACTACGGCGCCGAGCAGCATCAAGAGTGCGGGCCGGACGCTCGAAACCACTTCAGCCTGAAGAGGAAAGCTGACGATGGTGTGAGTCTTCGGGTGAAAGCTATGTATCTTTGGCACTCGTTTTTCGCCATAGCTCTGAACAAGAGACGCCAGTTCTCCTTGCGCTGCTCCGCCGGAAACGCCCGGCTTAAGCCGGCCCAGCAAGTAATAATTGTGGCCACCGCGGTTACCCGGATTCGCCGGATCCAGTCGTAAGGCGGTCCAGATCTGCGCCGCGTCTTGCTCGCCTGGCGGAAACTGGAAACCTTTCGGCATGACGCCGATGATGGTGCATTTCAGGCCATCGAGGTACGTCTCTCGGCCGACGATGTTGGGATCACCTGCAAAAACGCTTTGCCACGTGCCATAAGAAATATCGGCCACGACCTGCGCCCCGGGGACATCGTCGGTTTGCGTTATCAACCGCCCGGCAACCGGGGCCACCGCGAGTGTTTCCAGCAGTCCGCCGCTCAGGTATGCCGCGGTAACGCGCACCGGTTGCGTTTTCCCGGCAAGATTCGCACCCCCGGTAATCCACGCGTCCAATGACGCCCAGGAGTGCGTATCCCGGCGCAGATCCAGAAATTCCGGTCCGGAAGTCCAGAATCGGTGCAGACCGCCGTTGGGAAACGTCGGAAACTCGGTGTAAACGCGGATAAGCTGCTCGGGATGCGAGTACGGCAACGGCTGAAGGAGTACGGCGTTCACCACCGTGAATATCCCGGTCGTGGCTCCGATCCCGAGCATCAGGCACAGGACCGCCGCCGTGGTAAAACCCAGATTCTTGCGCATCATCCGGACCGCGAACTGGAAGTCTTGCCACAGCGTTTGCACTAGATACCTCCACCCAGCAATGATACGTTCGAAACCTGGTTGATGTTCCCGGTTACTGAAGATAGTAGACGTTCCAACGGTGCTTTAGTATCCCCCTTGCTGACGTACTCTGAGGGAAAGAACCGCGTTCGCATGGTCGCTGGACGCGACCGCGGGCTCGGGCGTCAACGGAGAAGGAATGATGTTTGAAATTGTCCATCGGCATATGTGAGATTCGAATCTCACCTTTCTACTTTGCGGATATCTTCCCACCGTCTATCATTCGCAATAACGAGACGTCACAGCAAAAATGAAACGACTTGCATACATCGACTGGATGCGCGGACTTGCGTGCGTGCTGATGTTTCAGACGCATTGCTACGATTCGTGGATGAGCCCGGAGGCGAAGAAGTCTTCTTCAGTGACTGGGTGGTCGAAGCTGGGCGGGACGCTGCCCGCGCCGCTGTTCATTTTTTTGGCGGGCGTGTCGTTTGCTTTGGTGACGGAAAAGTTGCGTGAGAAAGGAATCGAGCGCAACGCCATCGCGAGGCAAACGGTCTTGCGCGGCGCGAAAGTCTTTGGCATGGGATTGCTTTTTCGCGTGCAGGAATTTGCGCTGGGGTATCCGTGGTCGCCGTGGACGGATCTGCTGCGCGTCGACGTTCTAAATATTCTCGGGCTTTCTATGATGCTTATGGGCGTGTTGTGCTGGGCTACCGGAGATGGCGAAGTCGCGGCAGCGAGAATTCGCAATTTTGTGGCAGGAATTATTGCGGCGGTAATCGTGGCAATGGTTACCCCACCGCTTTGGACGACGCACCGGCCGAAGTTCTTGCCGTGGCCCATCGAGTCTTACATCAACGGCGTACACATCTTCGATCAGCCGCAGCCGTGGCTCTTTCCGCTGTTTCCCTGGTCGGCGTTCGCTTTCGTGGGTCTCGCGGTGGGATTCTTTCTGTTTTCGGACTTTGCCAAGCGCAAGGAAGCTCTGGCCTTCGCGGCGCTCGGCGGCGTGGGGATCCTTGCCTGTACGCTTTCCGTTTTTTTCGATTCCTCATCCCTCCATCTTTACGCGGTCTACGACTACTGGCACAGCAATCCAGATTTTTTCCTGATACGCTGCGGCATTCTTCTCATGATTCTATTTCTTGTCTACGCGTGGTGCCGCTGGGGCTTCGCGCAAAAGGGTTTTAGCCCCATCATCCAGCTCGGGAAGACTTCACTGCTGGTGTACTGGGTGCATATCGAATTTGTTTATGGAAGATTTTCCATCCTGCCAAAGGGGCAGTGCAGCGCGCTGAAGGCCACAGCGGGGCTGATTACGATTTTCCTGGCGATGCTGATGCTGTCTTTGTTGCGGACAAATTGGAAAAAGCGGGGGGTCAGGGCTTCGCGGTAGAGTCCTGCGGCAACTGCTGCGAACGAGGGATCTTTATGATGACCTCGCCAGGCCTGGCAAGGCCAAGCTCGTCGCGCGCGATCTTCTCGATTTTGTGGGGATCGGTCTTCAGTTCGCGCACTTCCTGCTCGAGCTGCAAATTCTCCTTGTTCAGCTGATCCAGATCGGCGTTCACCTTTTTGATTTCCTGCTGCGTGCGGTGCATGGCCAAATAACCGTGGGTGCCGAAAATGTCGTGCACCACGAGAATCAGCACCAGCAGGCCGAGGAGCGCGGGCCCGTAATGGCGCAGGAGCGTCTGTTTTTTTTCGTTAGCACGCATTTTGTTCAATTTTGAAGCACCCATTGTGATGCTTCGCGCGTCAATTTCGCGGAAGCGGCGGCGCTTTCGGCTTCGACGTACAAGCGAAGCAGCGGTTCCGTGCCGGAAAGGCGCAGCAGCATCCACGAACCGTCATCCAAAACAAATTTTGCGCCATCGGTGCGGTCAATGGATATGACTTTTCGGCCGGCGAGTGTCGAAGAGTCCACGGCCACGCGCTTGACGGCGTTTGCCTTTTGTTCGTCGGAGAGGTGAAGATTCTCGCGCACGGGCCAGAATTCGCGGCCGAGTTTTTTATACATCCCGCGAACTTGCTCGCCGATGGAGGCACCGCGCGCGGCGATCATTTCCGCCACCAGCAGGCAGGCGAGAATGCCGTCTTTTTCCGGGATGTGGCCGCGAATGGTGAGCCCGGCGCTTTCTTCACCGCCAAGGGCGATTTTGTCTTCGCGGATGAGCTGGCCGATGTATTTGAAGCCCACGGGCGTCTGATGGACCGTTTGGCCGTGCATCTTGGCCACCGCGTCAATCATTTGCGTCGTCGCGACGCTGCGCGCCGCGGGCATTTTCCATTTTCGGGTTTCGACGAGATAGTCGTACACCAACGCAAGAATCAGGTTGGGCTGGATCCATGTGCCATCGCGATCGACGATGCCGAAGCGGTCGGCGTCGCCATCGGTGGCCAGCCCCGCGGTTGCTTTCGAATCAACCACGGTCTTGCGCAGGGGGGCGAGATTCTCTTCGGAGACGTCGGGACCGGTCCCGTCGAAAAGGCAATCGCGTTCGGTGCGCATGCTTTGCATGGTGACGCCGTGATCGGTGAGCGTGCGGTCCAGGTAGCCGGCGCCGCAGCCGTGGAGCGCGTCGACCACCAGAGACGGCTTGGCCTTGCGCAGCGGTTCGAACTGGACGAGCTCTTCGATGCGCTTCAAATAGTTTTCGCGCAGATTGACTTTTTCGCCGCGGGCAGACTTCGACGCACCGTGCGGAAGAGGCGGAACACCACCTTTCGCGGCGAGCCGCGCGGCGCGCGCTTCGATATCCTTAGTGACTTCGGGGAGCGCGGGACCCGCGTCGGCGGAGGAGAATTTCAGGCCGTGATATTGCGCGGGATTGTGGCTGGCCGTGAAATTGATGGCGCCGTCGAGTTTGCGGCGCATGATTTCGAATGCGACCGCGGGTGTGGGCGTGAAGGTTTCGCACAGCAGCGTTCGAATCCCGTGTTGCTGCAGGATGTCCACGGCGAGCTGGGAGAATTCTTCGGAGTAAAAGCGCGTGTCATAGCCCACCAGGATCGTGGGGGCCTTCGCCTTGGATTTCACGTGTTCGGCGATGGCCGTGACCGCCAGGCGCACATTGGCGAAGGTGAAATCGTCGGCGATGAGGCCGCGCCATCCCGAGGTTCCAAACTTAATGGGCGAGGTCGTCATGGAGCGGTATTCTAGACCGGAGACCGTGGAAAGTCGAAAGTTGAAAGTTAAAAGCTAAGAGTCGCGGGTCGAAACGCGCCGGTCTGGGAGAGCTGTGGTTCGGGGACGGGCGCATGGCATTGGCGGAGGGAGAATGTTAAAGAGGGATGGGCAAAGCAGAATCGTGATGGTCACATGTGGAACGATGACGGAGGCGCGGCGGATTGCGCGTCGCGCGGTTTCGAACAGTCTGGCGGCGTGCGTCAATATTGTTCAAAGTCCGGTGGAATCGGTTTACCCTTGGAAGGGAAAAGTTGAGAAGGCGAGGGAGTATCTGCTGCTGATGAAGACGACGGCGAAACGTCTCGCTGAATTGGAACGGGAAGTGGGACGGCTTCACAGCTATGATGTGCCGGAGTTCATCGCGTTCAAAGTTACTGAGGGTTCAGCCAGCTATCTTGCGTGGTTGAGCAGCAGCGTCGCGAAACCGCGCAAATGATCTATGCGTCGAGCAGTTCAGAATCGTATTTTGTGAATACTGCGCGCAACCTGGCAGGTGTGCGCTCCTTCATCCCGTGGATCTCCTGAATCAATCGATAGATGTTGGAGGTCATGACCAGTAAATACCGGGCCGGGGTTGGGCCTGGATTCCAATAGGTGTGAGGCGTACCGCGCGGCACGAACACCGCAGAACCTGCGTGGGCCTCGACTTGCTCGTTGCCAACCTGAACGCGCAAAGTACCTTCCAGCACGTACCACGCTTCGTCATCGTTGCGATGAAGATGCCTCGGGGCGATTAGACGCGGCGGGCCTGGAGGACCGCCTGGGTCGCGCCACTCGGCGATCACGAATGCATCGTTGACCGAACCGATCACGTGTCCAGAAAGCGGAGGAGCGATGTTCGGGGAACTCATGGGTGTGTCAGCTCAAAAAGAATCAAGCGCGGCTAAACGTAAAGGAGCGCCTGGTCGAGGTCGGCGATGATGTCTTCGACGTCTTCGATGCCGACGGAAAGGCGCACAAGGCCCTCGGTGATGCCCACGCGGTCCTGAACTTCCTTGGGCATGGAAGCGTGAGTCATCATCGCCGGAAGCGAAATTAGAGTTTCGACGCCACCGAGGCTTTCGGCCAGCGAGCAGAGCTTGACGTGATTGAGGAAGCGCCGCGCGGCTTCCAGCGAACCTACGTCGAAGGAGAGCATGGCGCCCGGTCCCTTCTGCTGGCGGCGAGCCACCTCGTGTTGTGGGTGAGACGGCAGGCCGGGGTAGAAGACCTTCTTCACTTTGGGATGCGCGTCGAGATGGCGCGCCACGGTGATGCCGTTGGCGTTGTGCTGGAGCATGCGAACCGCCAGCGTCTTGATGCCCCGCGAAATGAGGAAGCAATCCATGGGAGAGAGGCCGGTGCCGGCGGAGCGCTGTATGAAATAAATTTTTTCCGCATCCTCGGGACGAGTGAGCACCACTGCCCCGCCTGTGGAATCGCTGTGGCCGTTCAAATATTTGGTCATGGAATGAACCACGATGTGCGCGCCCAGTTCAATAGGGCGCTGCAAATAGGGACTCAAAAATGTGTTATCGACCACCACCGAGAGGTTGCGCTCGCTGCCCAGCTTGGAAATCGCCGCGATATCGGTAACGCTGAGCGTGGGGTTGGCCGGCGTTTCGAGGTACAACATTTTCGTATTTGGACGCAACGCCCTGCGCACGAAATCGGGTATGGAGGTGTCCACGAAGCTGAATTCCAGGCCGAAATGCACGAGCAGTTGCGTGGACAGGCGAAATACGCCGCCGTACACCGCTTCGGAGAGGACCACGTGATCGCCCGGGCGCAAAAGCCGGAATACCGCGTCGATCCCCGCCATGCCCGAAGAGAAAACGTAGGCGCTGTGGCCGCCTTCCAGCTTGGCGACGGTGCGTTCCAGCGCTTTGCGGTTCGGGTGATTCGTTCGCGCGTAATCGTAGCCTTTGTTTTTGCCCAGCTCTTCGTTGATGTACGTGGAGGTCTGATAGATGGGCGCGACGATGGCCCCGGTGGCGGGATCCGGTTCCTGGCCCACGTGAATGGCGTTGGTGGCAAAACCCATTGTGCTCTCCTTGCGATTCCTGTTCTGATCTTGAAGCAGTCAGCTCGAGATCCCGCGCTGACCGTTCGGGGTGAATTTCAATCTTGAAGCGTCCCCATCTTGGCTGCCGGGGCAGTTTCTTGAGAACTTACAGTAGCCATATTGATGAGTCAAATAGCCACTGCTCGAGGTTTCCATTGCAGAGCAGCGCCGGGGCAGCACCTCGCGTGTAAGCGGCATCCAATCTAAATGCGGTGACATCTAAATGCGGTGACACTAAATGCGGTGAGACTTGACCCAGCCTGCCGTTCCGTGGACGATGGAGTTCAGCCATTTATGCAATTCTCGACAAAGTTTTTTGCATGCCTTTGCCTCGTTGCGTGCGTGTTGACATCTCAACAGGCGGCCGCCCAGAATTCACCGGCACCGGCGTCCAAACCGCAGACTCCGCCTCCCACGAGCGACGCACAGACGCGCATCACGATTGAAGTCACCGGCGGCGAGAAGGGCGTACCGGTAGAGAACGCCAGCGTGTACGTGAAATTCATCGAAGAGCACGCGATAAAGAAGGACAAGAAACTGGAAATGAATGTAAAGACCAGCCGCGATGGCATCGCGCACGTCCCGAACGCGCCCATGGGGAGAATATTGGTTCAAGTTGTGGCCGAAGGATGGAAGACGTATGGACGCTGGCTCGACCTCACCGATCCGAAGCAGACGATCAAGGTGCATCTCGAGAGGCCTCCCAAGTGGTACTGAAGGAAAATCCGCGATCGATCGTTGAGAATCAACAGTTTAGAAAAAACAAGAGAAAATAGTTGCCCTCGCGTCGTCGCTGGAAATCTTTCAACGAAATTTTCTCTGCCGTCGCAAAATTTTTGGCCGGGAAGCGACGGCCATGAAAAAGCTCTGTTGCACACAAATGGTGCAAAGAGGAGAAGAGTGTTGAAGGGTGGGAAGTTAGCGGTGCGCGGACGGGGGATTTCCACATACTTATCAACATTTGTGTTGAAAACTTAACGGAGCAGAAATATTTTTCCAGGACTTCGGCATGCGTCTTGCCCTGTGGCCCAAAACGGTAATTTTGACCGATGAGAAATTAGGATGATAGAGTACAAATCTGGTTGCGCTCGATGACGGAAACCTACGACGGACCATTTTCCCTGCTCCAAATGTTCTGGGGCAGCATCACTGCCCGGCCGCTGCGCAGTTTTCTAAGCGTGATTGCCATTGCCATCCAGGTGATTCTCGTTCTGATGATTGTAGGTCTCACCTCCGGCGTCATTTCCGAATGGGGAAAGCGCGTTGAGGGCGTCGGCGCGGATATCATCGTTCAGCCGCCAAACTCCTCGATTTTCTTCGCATTTGTAAGCGTTGGGATGCAGGAGTCGCTCGGTGAACAATTTGCATCGTTAAGCGGCGTGGACGAGGTGGCGCCAACGGTCATCCTCACGGAACCAAAGAACTTAGTGATGGTGTATGGGATCGATTTCAAAAGCTTCAACGCGCTGAGCAAGGGTTTTCTGTTCCGCAATGGACGGCCGTTCGAAGGGCCGGACGAGGCGATCGCTGACGACATCATTGCGCAAACGCGCCACTTGAAGGTGGGGAGCCAGATCACACTGTTAGATCATGCGTTTACAGTTTGTGGGATCGTCGCGCACGGGAAGGGCGCGCGATACTTCATTCCCATTCGAACGGCGCAGGAGATCGCGGGGGCGGAGAAGCGCGTTTCGATGTTTTACGTGAGAAGCAAAGGAGATACGGAAGCCGCGCGCGCGCAGATTCTCAAGTTGATGCCGGAGTACAGCGTCCGCTCCTTGGCGGAATACGTGACGCTGATGACTTCGTCGAACTTGCCGCAGTTGCGTCCCTTCACGCGCACGATGGTGGCCCTGGGAATTGTGGTGAGTTTCCTCGTGGTCCTTCTGAATATGCACACCATGGTGCTGGAGCGTACGCGCGAGGTCGGGATTCTCAAAGCATTGGGTTTCTCCAGACTCGACATCGTGCGCATGTTGTTGGGTGAGACGCTTATCCTTACGTTGATGGGAACAGGTCTGGGAATTGCGCTTACTTTTCTGACGCAGGCGATTTTGAAACAGACGAATCCAGGCTTGACACTGCTGATTTCCCCGACGTGGATTTTTTCGGCGACCGCACTCGCACTCGTGGGAGCCGCAATGGGAGCGGCGTACCCCGCACTCCGCGCCGCCAGCTACGACCCGGTTGTGGCTCTGGCCTACGAATAAACCCGTCGGTGCAGACCGCTTGCGGGCTTGTCTTTTTGGTTGCTTCTTCGAAAAACTTCGCTGACAAAGGATTGCTCTGCGCGCGGGAAATTGATAATTTCTAAGTTATCCCGGCCGCGCCCCGGCGAGTGACTCCGCCGTCCTGGCCAGGGGTTCACCTCTCAGCAATTTGGAATTGGTTGTACGGGAAAATGAAATTCCGGGCGGAGCTGGAGCGGGCCCCGCCCGTTATCTTTTTTGGTGAATTGAATTGAAGCTCATGGGAGAAAGATAGATGGCCCCTTCCCCGGACAAGCACTATCAAGCCCGGATCCTTGAACGGCGGGACCTTTCGCCCGATTTATGGATCGTTCGAGTCGACCCCGGGGGACCGTTCGAATTCCGCGCCGGGCAGTATGCGACCCTGGGAGTCGATCATAATGGAAAGCGGATCGAAAGAGCGTACTCCATCGTTTCATCTCCTTATGAAGAGTCGCTGGAGTTTTTCGTCGAGCTGGTCCCGCAGGGCGATCTGACTCCGGATCTCTTCAAGTTAAAGGAAAGCGATACGCTGCTGTGCAGAAAAATCGCCAAGGGACGATTCACGCTGGATTTGCGAAGCGGGAGGACGCACCACCTGCTGGTTTCCACGGTAACGGGGATCGCCCCGTTTGTCAGTTACGTTCGAACGCTGTATCGAGATTGGAAAAATGGCGCTAACCCCATGCCCGGGGACCACAAGCTGTACTGCCTGCAAGGAGCGAGCCGCTCGTGGGAGTTCGGGTACCGGGAAGAGCTGGAGCGGTACGCGCGGGAGGTGCCGTGGTTCAAATATGTGGCCACGGTGAGCCGGCCGTGGGAGGACCCGGATTGGAAGGGGGAGACGGGGCGGGTGGATGATCTCCTTCGGAAATATGCGGATGAGTGGGGATTGCGGCCGGAGGAGACGACAGGATACTTATGCGGTCATCCGGTGATGGTGGAAAATGGGCACGGCATCCTGCACAGAGCGGGCTGGAAGAAGGACGCAGTGTTTGAAGAGATTTATTTTCAGCAGGCAAAAGGCGCCCAGCCGGAACTGACGGATTCGCAGAATCGGGCTAAACCGCGGGAAGAATAAAAGAGTTCCTGCGCCTCAAGGTTTCTTCAGCAACCTGTGCGAGAGCCTCACGAGAGGAATTCTAGGCGCCAGGGGAGTGTTCCTCGAGCTGGCTGGTGACATCTTCGATGGCCGACAACGGACACAGAACGTGAACTTTCTGGTCCGGCGCGTCGACGTCAATCTGCAATTTTCCTCCGTGCGTGCGCACCCGAACATGCTGATCAGGATCGTCAACTTCAACGAAGGCGACATCCGGATACTTTTTCAGTTCTTTGACGATGGCATGAAGCACGGGCAGAGCTTCGCGCGCCTGCTCGGAGGCATGGCGCATGTGCTTGGTGGGGACGAAATGCATGGCCATGGGAACGGCCGCGGCTGGAACCCAGAGGTGAATGTGGGAACCGCCGGCATGGTATTCGTCGACGTCGACGCGGATCACGCCTTCGCGCATGGTATAGGCGCCCGCGAGGACGATTGTTCCGCCAAGTCCGAGAGCTGCTTTCGCGAGTAGCATCATGTGTGCCTCCTGCCCGCTGCTACAAAACCCTGTCAGTCCGTGACGTTTTTGGAATCGAGCCAGACGCGGACGGTGTTTTCATGATCCTTCACCGAGACGAGCTCGGTATCGCCCTGCGCGGATAGGGCGTGAAGCGCGGCGACGAGATCCAACTCATCCTTGCCGGCGGAAAAGAGTGCATCGATAACCTTCATGGGAACCTTGACTTCGACCTCGGACTTCTTGGAATTCTGCTTGTCGAGGACGTGAACGATCAGGTGGTTGCTCTGTTTGGCGACGCGAACGTCGCAATCATTGCTCTGCACGGTGACAAACTCGCCGTCCTTGGTCGTGCGAATGGCCTCGACGAGGGCGCGGAGGTCGACGTCATTGACGTGGGCGTCGTCGATCTTGACCTTGCCGTCGTGGAGTCGGTTTTTGTTGATGGCGGGGAGAACCTTTTCGGCCAATTCGAGGGGGACGTTGACGCGGACGGTCTCACCTTTGGCGTCCGAGCTGATGACGCGGACGTGCAGCCAGCGGTCCTTGGATACGGATGTCGTTGATTGGTTGGAGCTTGCGGGGGCGGCGGCGGATTGCGCCAAGACGCCCAACGGCGAAAGGATGAGAGCAGCAGTGGCGATGAGAGCGGTCCTGGCGAAGAAACCCCTGTTAGGGTCGGACATGACTGGATGCCTCCTGGCCGGCGCAGGGCCGGTTCTTGGAGATAGGTACGAGAGGGGGGCAAGGAAAGTTTCCTGGAAAGATCGAAAGTTGAAGGTTGAAAGTTGGAAGTCCAAAGAAGGAAACAGAATTGACGCAGGGTCGCGCAGGAGCGAAGAGTTCATGGGAAAGGGAAGCGGAAGGTACACCCCTCTTATGTTCTTGTAACGATATGATTCAATGGTGGTTAGCGGGAGGTAGTCTACGAAGGAATACGATTCCATGGGAGTTGGGGACAGGCGGCAGGGAGCAGGGGTTAGGCCAGAGAAAGAATCGCGAGGCCGGCGAGGATGTTGAGTGAGTGCCACATCGAAAGATTCGATGAGTGTATACTATAGTATAATACATTATTACATATCATGACAACCGCTCGAGCACTCGGCGGGAATTTTGCACAAGCGTCCACAGATTTGCACAAAGCTGCGAACAGATTTTCATTGACGGCGCAAACGGGAAACATTATCTTGCGCGTCAGATTGAACCGGGAAGCTTAAGAACTTTACGGATCAATTTAGAGGGCGCAGCAAGCTTAACCGCGGTTGCGCCGCGAGATTGAATCGCGAAGCTCGAAGCCTGGCGGTTTCGTCTGGAAGGCGGGACGGCCTCACGGCGGTCACGCCACCAGGTTGATTCGGGAAGGTTTGAAACTTTAGGGTTCGGTTGAGAGGTTGCAGCCAGCTTAACGGCGGGTTGCACCGCGAGATCGAACGGTGAAGCGTGAAGCCTTGACGAATCGGTTTGGAGGGTGCAACAAGCTTAACCGCGGTTGCACTCCCAGAGGGAATCGAGAAGGTTAGAAACTTTACGGCTCAGTTAGAGGGCGCAACAGGCTAAACACCGGTTGCGCCCTCAATTTTTGACCTACCGCTCCCATCAAACGGAATTATCTGCAAACAAGATATTTGCTTCCTCTTCCCCTTCGCCAACCTTTCACCCGTCGTCCGCCATCATCCACTCCTGAATTCTCGCCATTCCCTTCTCTTGGTTGGCAAAGGGAGGCAGAAAAAGATGCCGCCCTGAAGGGACACCGCTGCGAAGGTAGAACGCGAAAAGGCACGGATCGGCGTTAGACGTCGCAGAGGTCGGCGGCTTGGCGGAGGGAGGTGAGCGGGTCGCGGGTGGGGACGAATTCGTGGGCGACATAGCCGCGGAAGTTGGTGGCGGCGATGCCGCGCATCACGCCGTCCCATTGGACTTCCTGGGTGCCGTCGAGTTCGTGGCGGCCGGGGACGCCGCCGGTATGGAAGTGGGCGATCCAATCGATATTTTTCTGGATGGTGCGGACCAGGTCTCCTTCCATGATCTGCATGTGATAAATGTCGTAGAGCAGCTTGACGCGAGGCGAATTGACGGCCTGGACGACCTGGAGGCCCCAGGCAGAGTGGTCGCACATGTAGTCGTGGTGGTCGACCTTGCTGTTGAGAAGCTCGATGCAAATGGTGACGCCGTGGTCTTCGCCGATTTTTTTGACGCGGTTCAGGCCGATGATGGTGTTCCTGGCGCCTTCTTCGTCGGAGATGCCCGCGCGATTGCCGGAGAAAGTGATGACGTTGATGACGCCAGCCTTGGCGGCGAGCGGAATATATTTGCGGAAGCCTGCTTCAATTTTGGCGTGATTTTCGACGCGGTTCATGGCGCTGCCAATTTCGCCACCTTCAGCGTAACCCATGGCGCAGACCAGGCCATAGCGCGCGGGGACTTCGAACTCGTCGGGCTGAAGCAGGTCGATGGCCTTCAGGCCGATCTCGGCGGAGTAGGCGCAGAGCTTGTCGAGCGGAATTTTCTGGTAACACCAGCGAGAAACGGATTGGCGAATATTGCCCTTGCGCTTGATCGGAGCGTTTTCCTGGGACCAGAAGACGGAAGGGAGAGAAGCCATGGTGGCTCCTGAGAGAACACTCTGGAGCACGTTGCGGCGCGATAGCTTGGACATGGTGGACACGCAGAGTGTACCGAAGAAAAGCCCCGATGAGGGAGAAGAAATTATTATTTCGGGGGCTTGGGGCCTTGCGGAGGCGGGACTGCGGCGGTTTCGGGGAGTTCGACGCGCCAGATGTCTTTTTCAGATTGGAGGCGGAAAACGCCGACCTGATTGGATTCGGAGGAGCCGACCTGGCCGATCCAGACGACACGGAAACGGGCTTTGCGCCAGCGGCGGCGGACTTCGATGGTCTGGCCAGGGCTGGTCAGGAAGCCAATGCCGTCCAAACGCGCGCCTTCCTGGCTGAGATCGACGGTGTAGGCGCTCTGGACAAAAGGATGGCCGTTGGGGTCCGTACCTTTGACGATGACGCGGAAAGTCTTGGGGATGCGAGCCTTCTTGCGGCTCTTTTTCCAAAAGTCGGGGATGGGCTTCTTGAAAGCCAAACCGACATGAGTTTCACGGTCGGAGTAAGTGTCGAGATAGACGACGCGGACTTCCTGCTCCTGGCGGCTGCTCTTGTGGATGAGAAAAACGGTGTCGCCCATTGCGACTTTGGTTTTTAGGGAGACGAGAGCACCGCTGGGATTGACGACGACCGTCTGGGTATCTTCGTGGAAGGCGCCGGCTTTGCCAGCAAAACCGTAAATCACGACGGGTACGCGCATGTAGATTCGCTCGCCGGAGCGGGGAGTTTTCTTTACAGGGGTGGCCGGAAAGGGAAGGGCAGTCGACGCCGGCGTATTTTGCGAGGGCCGGGGATCGTCGAGGGGTGCTACCTCCATGACTTCCTGGGGAATTCCTTTCTGGAGGCCGTGTTCGCGGCACTTGAAGTCCCAGGTCTGCTGGAGGATCTGTTCGAAAGATTCCTCGCGGTTCGCAACAGTGACCCAGGAGTCGCTGTCCCCGCGAGGACACCTGAGCCGGATGGCGAAGTTCCTAGGCATGAGAGTTCCCTACGCATTGTGATGATACCTGTTTGCCGCGAGTCCTGCGGCGGGCCACGAGTAGGCTTCCCTCGAAAAGTAAACGGCGGGGAGGAGTAAGACGGCTGAGCGTTTTGAATAGGGGGGCTGTAACCTTTGCCGGGCTGCGGACTCGTATAAGGCGAACGGGATGAGAGGGCGGAGGAATCGCCCTCCAAAACTCAACGTAGAGGAGAGATCCGAATGGTTCGCACGATCAAGGCAGGTTTGGCATTCGCGGCGCTGGCCGGTGCGTTTTTGCTCCAGCCATCGGTGCACGCGCAAGACAACATGAAACAAGACACCATGAAGCAAGACAGCATGAAACAAGACAGCATGAAACAAGACGACATGAAACACGACAAGATGCAGGACGACAAAATGATGCACGACGGCAAGGCAAAGACGCTGGAGACGGGCAAGTTCCATGGCAAGGTGCACGCCACTTCGGGCCGCGCGACGGTCTATCAAGAGGCGGACGGAAAGCTGGTGTTGCGGCTGACCAACTTCAAGACTTCGAACGGGCCGGATGTGCACGTGGTCCTGGTGGCGACGAAGGACGCAATGGATGATGCCAACTTCCTGAAAGACAACACGGATAAGGTGGAGCTGGGAAAATTGAAAGGGAATGAAGGCGACCAGAATTACGAAATTCCCGCGGGAACGGACCTGACGAAGTTCCGGACGGTTTCGATCTACTGTGAGCGGTTCAACGCGAACTTCGGGGCGGCGCCGCTGGAGAAGTTCTAAGGATTCGAAAGGGAGAGAGGGACATCGGGCAGGTCATACTGCCCGATTTTTTTCTTAAGAGAAAAACGATGAATACGAACAGAGATTCGTGGTTGTCACGAAACAGGTGGATTCTAATCGTGATCGGTGTTCCGATACTTGCAGGTGCGTGGTGGGCGTTCCGGCCGGAAAAGCTGTTCATCAATCAGAAAGTGAATGAGGCGGCGCCAGCAGCGTTAAGTGCGGAGCCGGAAGCGCTATATATAGGAAAGCTGGAAGGGAAAGTTCACCCGACGAGCGGGCGGGCGACGATTTACAAATCCGCGGATGGCAAAGAGTACTTGCGGCTTTCGGATTTCACCACTTCGAACGGGCCGGACGTGCATGTGCTGCTGGTGCGGGCAGAGGACAAGGCGCTTGACGGGGAGATTGTGAAAGGCGATTTTGATAACGTGGAACTCGGAACTTTGAAAGGAAATCAAGGCGATCAGAATTATGATTTGCCGCTGAGCGTGGATTTGAATCAGTATCAGGCGCTGGCCATCTACTGCGAAAGGTTCCACGCGATTTTTGGAGTGGCGAAGCTCGAGAAGTTCTAAAAGGGAAAGTGCAAGGCAGTGATAAGAACGCCGCCCTCCGAAGAGGGCGGCTACAGTATGTTATGCGCACGACGGAGACAAATGAGGCGGGGCTGATCGCACGGATACTGGCGGGCGAGAAAGAACTGTTTCATGAGCTGATTCGGCCGTACGAGCGGATGGTGTACCTGACGTTATTTTCGATCGTGAAGAACGAGACAGAGGCCGAGGATGGGGCGCAGGAGACGGTGATCAGCGCCTACCGGCATTTGGCATCCTTTCGAGGGGACGCCAAGTTCAGCACGTGGCTCGTGACGATTGCCATCAATGAAGGGCGGAAACGACTGCGAAAGGCTAAGACTGCCGCAGAGGAATCGATTGAAGAAAAAGAGGAGGCCCATGAGGGGGACTATAGTCCGGCGCCGCTGACCGATTGGCGGGAGATTCCGCTGGAAGCCCTGGAACGGAAGGAACTGCGGGAAGCGCTGCGAGTCGCGGTAGCGGAGCTGCCCGACATTTATCGGCAAGTATTTACCTTGAGGGACCTGGAAGAACTCAACGTGGAGGAAACGGCGCAGGCGCTGGGAATAAATCCTGGCGCCGTGAAAGTGCGGCTGCACCGGGCGCGGATGATGCTGCAAAAGCGCCTGGTTCCATACCTGAAAACGACGGCTCCGGCACGCAGGTTGTTCTTCGGGAGAGCGCTATGAAACTGGATTGCAAACACGTTTGGGAACACAT
>WNFS01008761.1_pt1 | contig 17064 bp, 11 predicted proteins | sample 5400141 | NCBI WGS metagenome assembly WNFS01 (sample SAMN13153358, study PRJNA577476) | soil metagenome | isolation source: 60 cm saprolite under Madrone tree | place: USA:California | collected 2016-06-14
TCCGTCTCCGCCTCACGGTTCGGCCCGACAACGTCTGGAGGCGGGCACCAGTCGGCTAGTCAGAACTCTCAAGACAGAGTTTGGTTGCCTGCGAAGAAAATTTTCAACGGTCAGGGAAAAGCAAAACGCAAAGATGAAAGGTCAGTTTGAAAAAAGGGAATTAATACAGCCGGAAGGTTACTTCGATCGGCACTTGCACAGCCACAATCTTGCCATTGGGTCCAGCCGCGGGCTGGAACTTCCAAGTGCGCACGGCCTCGACGGCCTTTTGCCCGAGGCCCATTCCGGGATCCTTCACGATGGAAATGTTGATAGCGCGGCCATCGGCGGTGATGGTCACCTCAAGCACAACGATGCCCATGTATTTCGCTTTGCGCGCGTCATCCGAATAAGTCGGCGTCGGGCAATAGATGCACACCGGCACGCCAACGCCATTGACACCCGCGCGGAACGCACCGCCACCCGTGCCTCCCCCTTCACCGGGACCAAGGCCGCCTCCCGTGCCGCTTCCAATGCCCGTGCCATTGCCATGACCGAGAGAATCGCTTATGCCGTTGGCCAGCGGATCGCCAAAGTTCGCCGCATTAAGATTCGGCACCTTTAGATCTGGAGGACCGAGCAGCGACGGATCCATGGCCAGCTTGGGATCAGGATTCTGGATCTTGACTTGCGGCGGGGTGAACTGCGTCCACTGGAACTTGGGCAATTTGCCTTTGTTGACAGGCGTAAGGGTGTGGTCGTTCGCACCACCACCGCCGCCGGCTTTCTTGGCGCCCGCCGGCAGTTTCGCCATGTACGGGGACAGGTCGATCGCAGTCACGTCGACACCATTCTTGGTTTTCGCCTGCGCGGCAGAACCGAAATGCCAAAACAACGGAATCAATATGACGAGTGCGAAGACACTTCCGTGAATGGCAAAAGAAATCACTTGGGTCCAGCCGAAGTTTTCGTCTTTCGTCCAGATGTCCTTCACTTTTACGGGCTTACTGGTGAAGTTCGCTGGCGGCAGCTTGGTGGGGAAGAAAACCTCTTTGATACGTGAGCCAAACCCGCCGAAATTCGTGCCCCAGGAAACTGCCAAGCGGCTGTTTACGGGGCCCTTCGGCACCGGACGGGAACTAAAGTAATCTTTGAAATTGTCAAAAACGCCCGCACCAAATCCAGGTTTCACAAACGGCGCATCGGTACGTTCTCTCACTTTAATGGGTCGTTCTGTAAGGAACTGCTTGAGGTTGGACCAAAAATTATCGGGAATGAGCAGGGCAGGTGCCCCAAACTTGGGAACTGCCGCGGCGGGTACTGGAACGGCTTGATTGCCGGTGGCAGACACGCGGGGCTTTGTTAATTCAGGTGGAACGAGATTGACGATTAGGCCCGGCACCATTTCCCCCTGTTTAGACGCAGATTTCCTGCGAAGGGTGTCCTAAATCGATATGATTCAAGCGGGCCGGGAAAGGTTGCGCGACCCCAGCCGCTGACACCGCCTCCCAATCATTGTAACATACGGAATTACAACGCTTTCTGAAGTTTCTGGTTGAATACCTGAACCAAGGGACGGCTTCTGAATCGAGCGAGTTGATCTGCGGGCGCACACATCCATGGCCGAACCTCTGGAACTCAAGAAGACACTGAACCTGCCTAAGACCGATTTTCCGATGAAGGCGGGTCTCCCGCAAAATGAGCCGAAACAGCTTGCCGCTTGGCAGAAATCTCATCTTTACGAGCGCATTCTTGAAGCCCGCAAGGGCGAGCCGCTGTTTGTTTTGCACGACGGTCCGCCCTATCCGACAGGCACGATTCATCTTGGTACAGGGCTCAACAAAATCTTGAAAGACATGATCATAAAGTCCAAAAGCATGGCGGGTCATTACGCACCGTATGTGCCCGGTTGGGACTGCCATGGGCTGCCGATCGAGACGCAGGTCGAAAAGGAGCTTGGCGGGAAAGAGAAGGTTACGCCGGCGGAGTTTCGAAGGCTTTGCCGGGAATTTGCAACGCGTTACGTCGAGCAGCACAAGCGGGACTTCCAGCGGTTGGGAGTTCTGGGCCGATGGGATGATCCTTATTTGACGATGAGCCACGATTATGAGGCGATCGTCGCGGACGCTCTGTTGGATTTCATGGAAAAGGGTTACGCATATCGCGGCCGGAAACCGGTTTATTGGTGCATCCACGACAGGACGGCTTTAGCTGAGGCTGAGGTCGAGTACGAAGATCACACGAGTCCATCGGTTTGGGTGAAGTTTAGAGTGGCCGGCGGCAGGAAGGACGAGCTTGCGGAGTTGCACGATGTGAGCGCGGTGATTTGGACTACCACCCCATGGACGCTGCCCCATAATCGGGCGTTGGCCTTTCATTCTGATTTCGAATACGTGGTAGTCGAGACCGAGAAGGGCGCGCTGTTGCTTGCTTCCGAGCGCGTGGCTGCGTTGCAGGCGGAATGCGGAATAAAAGAAGTGCGAGTTCGCTCGAATGGGAAGGGGCGGGATTTTGAGGGCGTTAAATTCCAGCATCCGTTTTTGCCGATCGAAGTGCCGGGAATTCTCGCCGGTTACGTAACACTGGATCAGGGCAGCGGGATCGTGCATACCGCGCCGGGGCACGGTTCGGACGATTTTCTTTCGGCGCAAAGATACGGCCTTGAGATTTATGCGCCGATCGATGACAAGGGCGTCTATCTCGAAGGCTTGCCGGAATACAAAGGCAAGGAGGTGTTTGAGGCAAATCCTGTCATTGTGAAGCTGCTGGAGGATCGCGGAGCGCTTCTAGGAAATCACAGCTACACACATAGCTACCCGCACTGCTGGCGCTGCCACAATCCAGATCAAGATGGATCAGTCAGCGCACGGGAAAGAGAAAACTTTACGTGCGGAAGCGCTCGAGGAAATTCGTGACGTGAAATGGATACCGCCTTGGGGAGAAGAACGAATTTACGAAATGATCGAGAAGCGCCCGGATTGGTGTGTGTCGCGCCAGCGATTCTGGGGCGTGCCGATTATTGTTTTTTATTGTGACGCGTGTGGCGTGCGGCTGGAAGATTTTGCGGCGCTGCGGAACGTGGTGAAGTGGTTCGAACAGGAAGGCGCGGACGCTTGGTACAAGCACACGCCGGAAGAATTGCTGCCTCCGGGGACAAAATGCTCGTGCGGCTCGGCGGCTTGGCGCAAGGAGAATGACATCCTTGATGTGTGGTTTGACGCGGGGTCTTCGAATCTAGCGGTTTTGAAAGGTGATGAATGGCCCGCGGATGTTTATCTCGAGGGACCCGACCAATACCGCGGGTGGTTCCAAAGCTCGCTGTTGATTGCGACCGGCTTGCGCGGCCATACTCCTTACCGAAGCGTTGTTACGCACGGATGGACGCTGGACGAGCGCGGACGTCCGATGTCCAAATCGCTTGGAAATGTGGTTCTTCCAAGCGAGATTTGCGAAAAATGGGGCGCAGACCTGCTGCGGTTGTGGGTCGCCTCGCAGGAGTATCAGGCCGACGTGAAAATGAGCGAGCGCGTGATGACGCAGCTCAGCGAGGCGTATCGCAAGATTCGCAACACGTTTCGGTTTGCGCTAGGGAATTTGTTTGACTTCGAGCCGGGACGCGACGCTCTTGCCAACGAGCAGCTGGACGAAATTGACCGATGGATGCTAGAGCGCACGGCGGATTTGGTTAAGAAATGCCGTGAGTGGTATACGGCCTACGATTTTCACCGCGTATATCACGCGATTCACGACTACTGCGTAGTCGATCTGAGCGCGTTCTATTTCGACGTATTGAAAGATCGGCTCTACACAAAAGCGGCGAGGAACCGCTCGCGGCGTTCAGCGCAAACGGCGATTTGGAAAATCAGCAGCGCACTTGCGAGGCTGGCTGCACCGATTCTGGTTTTTACCATGGAAGAAATTTGGAAGCATTTGCCGAAGACCTCCGGCTATGCGGAGAGCGTGCACATCGCGCAATTCCCCGAAGCGCGGGATTTTCAGACCGGCCTCGATACGTCGGTGGCCGCGGATTGGGAGTCGCTGGCCAAGATTCGCGGAGAAGCGTTGAAGGCTCTCGAAGCAGCGCGGAACGCGAAGCGAATCAATTCCAGCCTCGAGGCCAAAGTGATTTTCGAATTGTTCGCGTCAGACGCCGCAAGACGGTTCTTGGACGTGCTGCAAAAATACGCGCAGTTGCTTCCGGGCTTGCTGATTGTGTCGCAAGTGGGAGTTCCGGCGGATTCGCCGGGCGACATCCGGGCGCGCGTGCTTCACGGGGATTCTTTTCGCTCGGAGGCTTTTCCGGGATTGGCGATGCGCGTGATCGCGGCGGCGGGAACCAAGTGCGAACGTTGCTGGAATTACTCGACGCATGTGGGCGAGAACCCGCGCTACCCTAGCTTGTGCGAGCGGTGCAGCGAAGCGCTTGCGGAAATCGAAGGATGGGAGCCCGTCCGTTCATGAAATTGCCTTCCCGCCTGCGGTGGCTTTGGCTCACTCTAGCGATTGTCGTGTTGGATCGCGGGACGAAAGCGTGGTTCGAAACACAAACCGACGAAAGTTGGCGCCACGAAGTAGTGCGTCATTTCATTTATCTGGTGCACAGCCGCAATCCGGGGATCGCGTTTAGCATGTTCGCCGATTCGCATTCGCCGTGGGTGCGTATCCTGCTGACGGGCGGCGCGCTCGTAGTGATTTGCGCTCTGGCATGGCTGCTGGTCGCCGGGCAAGGCGGAGCCGCGGCTTGCGCAGGGCTTGCGCTCTTACTCGGAGGGGCTACAGGAAACGTTACGGACAGAATTATACACGGCGCCGTCACGGATTTTCTTGAAGTGTGGATTGGAAGCTATCGCTGGCCCGCATTCAATGTGGCGGATTCCGCAATTACGGTCGGAGCGATTTTGCTGATTCTGGATTTAATTTTCTCTCCGGCGAAGAATTCCGATAAGAAATAAAATTCGTGCGCGCTTTCATTTGGGCCGCGCGGGTGAGCGTCCATGTCCCGAAGCAGTGCGTTGTGAGGCTTGCCGTCGCAGCTTTGTTTTCCAGTACCGCCAACCTGCTAGAATCCTCCGGTGCCTTCGCCAATCACTCACAAGTTTGCGGTTGAAGAGACCGACGCCGGGGAGCGGCTGGATCGTTATTTGGCCGCGCGACTTCCAGAGTTGAGCCGCACGCGCATTCAAGAATTAATCGAAGCAGGGTTGGTGCTCGTCGACGGGAAGCCGTCGAAGGGCGCGCATCGTTTGCACGGCGGCGAGTGCGAGGAACGTTGGTGAATGCGCTGCTGGGACGGGGGCAAGCGCTTTCGCGAGGTGGCGATGCGTTGCGTCCGGGAATTGTGCACCGGTTGGACAAGGAAACTTCCGGAGTCATTCTTGTGGCAAAGAATGATTTCGCACACGCAAAGATTTCCGAAGCGTTTCGCCAGCGCTTAGTGAAAAAAACATATATTGCCCTCGTTGAAGGCCGGCTGAAGGAAAAGCAAGGGCGCATCGAGTTGGCGATTGGACGCGATTTGCACCGGCGTACCCGGATGGCTGTGCAGCGGCAGAAACCGTCAAGCGCGCTACGTGCCAATGCGCCCGGCGGGAAGGCGCTTGGCGGCAGCGGGCTGGCGGGCAATGCCCGGGAGGCGCGGACGGATTGGCGGACGCTCGCGGAAGTCGATGGGACGACTCTCGTGGAAGTGCAGCTGTATACCGGGCGCACGCATCAGATTCGCGTACATTTTTCGGCGATCGCGCATCCCGTTGTGGGGGATACGCTTTATGGAGCGGCTTCGCAGATTCACGTAGACGCTGGAACTGGGCGCGGCGCGTCTAATGATCGGGAGAGAATTACGATGCCGGCGCTGGGACGGAATTTTTTGCATGCGGCGCGGCTGGGATTTTCGCAGCCACGAACGGGAGCGTGGATCGAAGTGCGTGCGCCTCTACCGGGGGAATTGCGCGAGTTTCTCAGGAAGCTTTCGGAAGTTGCAGGTGAAGACTCCAAGCGAATTGACGCTGCGCTTGCTCCCTACCTATAATCAACTGACATGTCCAGGGCACTGATTTCCCTTCTTCTTGTAGCGGTTTTGTTGACGACGGCGATCAGCGACCGCGCACAGCAGGCGCCTGCCAAACCGGCCTCACCTGCGCAATCCGCGCCTCCTCCTCAGGCGCCCCCGCCGGCTGCACCTGCACAAGCGCCTCCTGCACAAGGAGAAAAGGCAGCGACGCCGCAGAGCCCGCAGAGAATCATTCAGGTCGTTAACCTGGTGGACGTGCTCTTCACCGTGCTCAACCGGCGCAACAAGCTGGTACCCGATTTACAGAAAGAAGACTTCCAGATTTTTGACGAAAAGTCTCCCCAAGAAATTCGCTACTTCAGCAAGCAGACCGATCTGCCGCTGCGCATCGGGATGCTTGTGGACACCTCGAACAGCATTCGGGACCGCATCAAGTTCGAGCAGGATGCCTCCATCAATTTTTTATTCAGCGTTTTGAGGCGGGGCCGCGATGAAGCGTTCGTGATGACGTTTGACGATGAGCCGCAAGTGGTGCAGGCATTCACCAGCGACGCGGGGCTGCTACGCGACCAAATCATGCAGACGCGCGCGGGCGGCGGGACAGCGATTTACGATGCGGTTTACGAAGCGTGCCAAAGCCAGTTGAGCCATCCGCCTCGTCCGCCAGGGGACCAGCCGGACGTCGTGCGGCGCGTGATGATTCTGATCAGCGATGGAGACGACAACCTCTCGACGCACACGCGTGGCGAGGCCATTGAGATGGCGCAGCGCACCAGCGTGGTGATCTACACGATCAGCACGAGCACACAGTGGATTCAGCTATCGCAGACGGATCCCGACAAATTGGCCAGCCGGAAGACGCATTTGACCGAAGGCGACAAAATTCTGCAAGACCTGGCGGATCAAACCGGGGGACGCGCCTTTTTTCCCTACCACGTGGATGATTTGGACCAGTCGTTCCAGGATATTGGCGACGAACTGCGGAATCAGTATTCGATTGCCTATATTCCCACAAACTACGTGCTCGATGGCCGCTACCACCGGATTCGCATCGAAGTTCCAGAGCACAAGGGGTATCAAGTGCGAGCGCGCCGCGGATATTTCGCACGAGCGAATCGAGAAAATAACAGCCAAGCGAGTCCGTCCGGCCCGGCGTCTCCCTGATCGTTTTACTTCTGATGTTTTCCATGGCGAACTTTTTTAGGGGCGTTCGAGGTGTGCCCAAGCGCGCATTCCTAGCGGGCCGCGTCACGAAGGATAACGGCGTCGGACTCGGAATGACCGCGCTCGATTGCGAATTTTGTACCGTCCTTGGAAAACGCAATCTTTTCGATGTTTTCGGAAGTAAAGTGCGTGAGTTGATGGCTGGGCGAATTATCGAGCGGCTGCAGCCACAAATTGCTGATACCTTTTTGGCGGACGGTGTAGACAACGCCTTTTCCGTCGGGGGCAAATTCGAGAGGCCAAATGGCGTTCTGGTCTATGTCATGGTAGGTGGATTTTTTGTCGTCAATGGAATACATATTGAGAATCAGTTTGTGATCGAGTTCGCGAACTTCAAAACCGACAAGAGTCTTGCCGTCGGGCGACAGTTTCGTGATGCCATTGGCGGGGCTGAGAACGGTTTGCGGCGAACCGCCATCAAGGGGTACACGTTTGAGGGCCTGGTTGTCGGCGTTGTCCAAGTAATAGAGCCACTTGCCATCCGCGGAGCAGAACGCATCCGCGTCCGCCGAACCGGAGGTGAGTTGCTTGGGATCCGTTCCCGAAGCGGTCATCCGCCAAAGATTGAAAGTGGACTTGCCTGAGCGGCCTGACGCGCGATACACGAAATATCGGCCATTTCCGCAGGAGACGACTTGATCGGAAACGTGGTTCGCGTCGGAGTAGATGACCGTTTCGCCTCCTTCCGGCTTAACGACGCGGATGTCGGGCGGCTGTGCGAGCACAATGCGGCCGTCGTCCGTCCAATCCCAATTCCAAAAAGTGCCGCGAGACGAAAGCGGAAGGGCATGTACGTCGTCAGGCCGTGAGAAATCGGCGATCTCTATCTCGAACTTCGATTGAATCTGGCTGGCGACAAGAGTGTGGCCGTCCGCGGCGACGGATGGGTACAGATAAGCATTCGTGTCCGTGGTCAGCCGGCGGTATCGACCGTCGGGATAGCTGACGAGGCCGAGCTGAATGTTCAAGGTGGCCACGGCCGAATATTCCGAGACCAGCAGGGATTTCCCGTCGGGCATCCAAGCGGGGAAGCGATAGGCGTGTGTGAGCGAAGTCCCTTCGAGGTGTTGTTCACCGGTGGCGACATCCACCGAAAGAAAAGCACCCGTGAAGCCTTTATCAAATTGAGGCACTGCAATCGCAATAGTTTTGCCGTCCGGCGACCATGCCGGCGTGTATTGGTTGTTGCCACCCGGAAGAATCTTTTCTTTGAAGAGCGCGTGCTCTGGCGAACCGTCGCTGCGGACGAGGAGCAAGTCGAAGCTCGGCGAGTCATGGTCTTGACGAAGGTAAGCAAAGTGCTGCCCATCCGGCGAGAAAGTGATTGGGCTATCCACATCCTTAATGACTAGGTGAGGCGTGCCGCCAAGCACCGGAGCGGAGTAAAGAGAAGAGAGCGTGTGCTCCTCCTCGTCGCGGCGGACGCAGAAGATGTAGTTGGCATCGGGGGAAAAAGTAAGGCCAAAGTAACGCGTGGCGGTGGGCGGTAAAATCTCGGTGTTGCTTCCCGTGGCGATGTGGCGGAGCCACAGAGACTGCAATCCATTTTCGTCATGCACGTTGAGGAGATATTTGCCGTCGGGGGAAATGGCTGCGTGAGCGACGTGGCCGTTGTTAGTGAGGTTCTCGATCGTGAAATTTTCAAAGGGCACATGGCGCGTACGGAGAAATAGCGAATAGATGCCGAAGGCTGCTGCGGCAATGACGATGAGGATGCCGAGAAGCGAGAGTCCTGTGCCGAACTTATGTTTTTTGGCGGCGTCGACGATGACCGAACTGCCGGAGGGCGTCACTTTCGGCTTAGAGGAGGGTGGCTCTGAAACGGCAGCGGCGAGGGCGGTGGACCTCTGCGAACTTGCGGGGCGGCTGCGCGAATCGATTTCGCGCTGGAGGCGTTTGAGGTCGGCGCGCAATTCAGCAGCAACCTGGTAGCGCAGATCGCGGTCTTTCTCAAGGGCTTTGTTGAGGATACGATCGAATTCGGGAGGAACGTCGGGATTGAGAATGACGGCGGCGACGGGGGCATTGCGAAGAATGTTGTCAAAAACCACGGCGCTGGTGGAACCCGGGAAGGCCTGTTTGCCGGTCAACACTTGGTACAGCACGGCGCCGACGGAGAAAAGATCGCTGCGGGCGTCGATTTCTTTGACGAAAATGTTTGCGGGCTTGATGTCGCGATGAACGATGCCTTTTTTGTGGGCGGCGTCGAGAGCGTCAGCAAGCTGAATGCCGATTTCAACGGTGCGATTGATGGGCAAGGGACCGCATGCCAGGACTTTGTCGAGAGAATCGCCAACGAGTAGTTCCATGGCGATAAAGGTGCGCCCGTCGTGCTCTTCTATGGCGTGAATGGTGCAGATGGCGGAGTGGTTGAGAGCGGACGCGGCGCGCGCTTCACGGAGGAAGCGTTCCAAGGATTGAGAATCGCGCTCGTTGGCTTCCGGAATGAATTTGAGGGCTACGCGGCGGCCAAGCTTGGTGTCTTCGGCTTCGTAGACAATACCCATGCCGCCGGAGCCGAGCTTACGGAGAATCCTATAGTGGGCGACGGTCTCGTTAATCATGATTGGAGTGCAAGAGGGATGTTAGACGGTCGCGGAATATCGGTCAATGCGAACTGAGAGTTCTGTACTGGGTCAGTTTTCGGTTACCCAGCCTATCCGGCACTTGCTATAAATCTTTGCCAGCGCAAAATGCGAAAGCCGAAGAGTGAGGGCCTAATTTCACAGAGCCGAGTGTCAAAGGATTCCAACAGCAAACGCAGCTCATCATAGCGGACTCACCGGTTCTTCCTTGAATACCGGCGCAGGACCGCCCTGATTGGAAAGGTGGAAGGCCGTCAAGAAGGGTTTAGCTTGCGGATCCTACGTCACGGTGATGCTTCCGCCCCTCCCCTGCGACCCATCAAAACCATTTCGCCCACTGGCGCCGTCGCTTCCGCTGTTTCCGTTCGGCGTTGCAATCCCACCGACGCCACCTCGTCCCCCGCGGCCAACTCGTCCCCCTGATCCTCCCGGGTCTCCATCGGCCTTCACGGTCAGCGCACCCCCCTTGGAGGTCCACCAAGTACAGCCGCTGTTTTCCTGCTGCCGATACACTAACTTGAAGGAGAGGGTGCGCGCCAGATCGCAACGCGACACGGATTTGCACTGGCGGCGCGTCTCCTCCATCTCCTCCATCTTGGCCATTCGAGCCATCGGTTCCGTTTGAGCCGTTTCCGCCCGGGGACGGATTATTCGGATCGAGGGAACCCATGCTGCCGCTCGCGCCGTCCAATCCGTCGCTGCCTTTGCTGCCGGACAAATTTGAGACGAAGTTGTAGTCGTAGGTGACGGGAATATCGGAATATCGAGCTCCGCGCGGAGGTCCGGATGACTGGGCACCGTGATGGTGACATGCCCCACCTTCCCGTCGCTCACTCTGAGATCTCGCGGGAGCGTCACATGGCCTTTCTGATCAGCCGTCACTACCAGGGGTGTTACCGTCATGTCGCTCCACAGGACCTTTCCTTTACCCTTTCCTTCCGTCATCAATACCTTGCCGTCTGGCTGCGTGAATTGCACCACCAGCGCCAATTTCTCTCCCGGAGCGATGGCCGGACCTTTAGCCAAGCTAGCCTGCATGGATGCGACGGGAGTCTTGGCCAGGTAAGCATCATTCCCAGTTTGACCTTGACGCCCGTGCATGCACTTAGCGTCAGCAGCGAGGCCACCGCGAGGCACACCGCCGAGCTCGCGCTCGTCAAACGAGGAGTGTAGACTTTGGGAAGTTAAAAGTTTAGTAAAATGAGTCTCTGGGCCGTATTGGGATTCTCAAAGCTCAGCACGGTTCGGCGGTTACATTCGGTGAGAAGTTTCGGCCTCTTAGTGTGCTCACGGCGAAAACCTCTCATTGGGCGTCATTGGTAGCTTGGTCGGGCGAGTCTAGTCCGTCATCGTCAACGAGAGCCACGCACTGGGACGGTTTGCCATTTGCTGAGGGGCACGTGGACCCAGAAGTAGTCCACGCTCCTGATGAAAGCTGTTACAGGAAAGTGATCCGCTAGAGGGGAGGTTCGGCAGTATCCCAACTTGTCCCGCGGTCGCTGAGGTGTTTAGCGCACTTGGTTTACGGATGGACCCGAAGAATATCTTCGGACAACTTGGAGCCAACCTCTGAGTTTCGACGTTTCTTGCAAGCCTCCAATTGAAGTGACTGACGGTCGTGCGGATTGGGGCGGAGGTAGCTAAGTTCCGCTCCTTCCCCGTGCCTTTGGCCCGTCAAGAACCAGAGTCCATTCGGGTTGAGGAAGCTGCCTCTGTTACCTAGTCATGTGCTCTTATGGGGCTTTGGAGCGTTGTCTTTAGCCCCCGTCAGATCAATCACATGCTCTACCCAAAGAGGAGCTGCCCTTAACAGATTCCGGCGACCGCCTAACCGAGGCTGTTGCCTTTCCATCCTGTGATACTTCCACGCCAGAAGGAGAAACACGATGGTTAGAAGCAGCAATCCAAAGTATACGATCGCAAATGCCTGCTTCGACCAAACGGGAACCTCAATATACGAGGCAACGAGAGGGAGGGTAATGATGCGAATCCATTTGCCGCCAGCAAATAGGGGATCTCCGGGAAAGGAGATCAGCGATAACGCGGCAATCACTGCACTTACCGCGCTGGATGCTAGAAATTTGTTTCGTTTCACTTCCACTGTGTCTTGCGTCGTAGGCTGTTCTGCAGGCTGAAGGCTCGAGAGCGAGGTTTCCTCTGCGGTGCGACCTGGAATCATAATATCCCCCCAACATGGAAGCTAATGTACCGGGGAAGTGTTGCAATCCGGCAAAGATTGGCATTGTGGCTCAGGTATTCACCTTATGTTCAGCGGCTGGGATCGATAGCTAGGTTAACCATAACCGCCCTCTCCCCCTGGTTTTGCCTGTTGATTCTAGAGGGAGTTAAAGCCTTTTGTTTTGATGCACTTTTGCAAGGGTTGATTCTACAAGACTTAGAGTTCGCACCAAAATTGTGCAATCAGTCGGGATACAGAAGTCGCCGGACCTCTCGCTCGGGAGTGAACCGGCACAATTGTGCGCGACTGGTGTTCCGGTGGACGGAGAGCACCCAACAGGCTGAAGCGTGCGCCACAAAAAACAAAAACGCCAGCGAGACTCTGGCGCTACAGAAACAAGACCCAATACCGCAAGCGGGGGCCGTCTTTTTGTCAAGAATAGATGCCGCGAGTTTTGACAGTTGGGGTTCAACCGGCGGCCGCCTCCTCTGGTTGACGGCTCAGCCTTTGGGGGCGTAGTAGCCTTTGCGCGCCAGGATTTTGTAGTCCTTGTTGGCGACGTCAATTTTGATTTTGCGGAATTTGCCGTCGCGGGCGGAATTTGTGGGGTAGTAGCCGAGGGTGTATTGGCTACGGAGCTCTTCGGAGATTTGGTCGAAAGCTTCCTGGAGATGTTTTTCGGAGTTGACGACGATCATGCGGCCGCCGGTTTCGTCCGTAATTTTCTTGGCGACGCTGCTGTTGGCGCCGTAATGCGGGTCGTAGACAAGCAGGATGTGGACGACCGTATCGGTGCGCTGCGCGGCTTCGATGGCTTCTTCGACGCGAACTTTGCTGCCGTTGTCTTCGGCGTCGGTAAGGACCACGATGGCTTTGCGGCCAGCTTCGGTGGAAAGCTTTTCGTTGCAGGCAAGATAGAGGGCATCGTAGAAATTGGTGCCTTTGGATCCTGATTGCGGGATCGTTCCAGGCGTCACAGGTCCACCTCCACCACCCGTGTTAATTTGTGCTTTGCGAATGGCGCGATTCAGCTGGGAGCGGTCATCGGTGAAATCGGAGAGCAGGTCCACGTCCAGGTCGAAGGTCATAATCATGGCTTCATCGCCCTTGCGCATGACACGGTTCAGGAAGCTGCTGGCGCCGTCTTGAATGGCGCCGAGCATGTATTGCTCGCTGCCGGAGGTGTCCATGAGCAACCCCAGAGTGATAGGGAGCGTCACTTCTTTGGAGAAGAAGGCGACCTTTTGGTCCTGATTGTCTTCGGCGACTTTGAAGTCATCTTGCTTGAGATCGGTGACGATGCGCTTGCTCTTGTCGCGCACGGTCACGAAGAGGTTGACCAGGTTTACGCTGGTTTTGATCGTCGGGCCTTGAGCGGTGGGCTCTTGCGGCAGAGCGGGCAGAGCGATAGCAGCCGCGAGAACCGGAGTCACGCACAGGGCTGCCAGTTTCTTAAGAGAAGGCATGTATACTTTCCTTGACGAGATTTCCCGGCTGGAAACGGTCCGCTGGGGTTCTACGCCACGTAAGATGCTAGCAAGAGGTGCGATGGATGCGTCGCCGGGAGAGCCGGCGGCCGTGCCAGCACTGACTCTGAGAGGAAGTTTGGCCTTAGGGATATGAAAAGTCTACGAAAAATCGCGGGTATGACCAGTGTTTTGTTCTTTGCGGCGCCGGCTTTGTGGCTTGGATTTGCGGCGCGTACTCCTCAGGAGGCTGCGCAGGCCGCGCAGGATCCCACTGCGCCGCCGGATGTGCCGCGGCTGAGCGAGGCGCGGGCAAAGATCACGGTGAACGCCAATTTGGTGGTGCTGCCGGTGACTGTTAAAGACCACTCAGGGCGGCTAGTGCCCGATCTGGGGAGGGACGAATTTCGCGTTCTGGAAGACAATGTGGAGCAAAGGATCGATGTGTTCACGACGGAGGCTTTTCCGCTTTCGATGGTTATACTGATCGACAACGACCTGAAAAAAGGGGACGCCAAGGAGGTGCAAGACAGCCTCGACGCGATTGTTGGCGGGATGAGCGATCTGGATGAGGCCTTCGTATGCCGATTTGACCAATTCTTTCATCCTGGTAAAGGGTTTACCAGCGATCAGGACAAACTGCTTACGGAGCTCAGGCGTACAAAGCTGGACAGCCAACCCGCCGTGCTGCCTCCGGGCGGGCCATTTGATGGGCCTAGCGTCAACGGGCACGCGCCCGACGGTTCGCCTCGGATACCGGAATCCACCCATACCATTTTTGCACAGCCCACGAAGGCGCTCGACGACGCCGTGTTTGGAGCGGCGCAGCTTTTGAAAGAGCGGCCCCGCAACCGCCGAAAGATAATCTTTATTGTGAGCGATGGCGTGAATGGAGGAAAGAAATACAACACCAATACTTACGACAATACGGTGAAAGAGGTTCTGGCCCATAGCATTTCGGTATTTGCAGTGGGCGTGGGAAGCGCGTTCTATGACCGCAGGTTCGAGCGGCTCTCCGAATACGCGCACGCCACGGGCGGGGATGTGTATTACGCGGCGAAGAAGGAATCGCTGCAGGATCTGTACTCGCGGGTAACAGAAGAAGCGCGCAACGAGTACACGCTGGCGTATGTGCCGCGGGAGACGAACCGCGCCAAGGACTATCACGACGTGGAAGTGCGCGTGAAGCGCGAAGGGTTGACAATCCTTACTCGCAACCGCTATTACACCGGAGCAATCGCGCAATAAAAAGAAATCTTTGCCTGTAACACGGAATTTTCTTGACAGTAGCGCGCGGCGCTCGTATACGAAGCGAGATGGCATGGCGGGCAGCGCCCGGCATGACCTTATGAAGGTGAAAGACCGCGGCCCATGGGGATGCCGCGTGAAAGGAGCCTGAGTATGAAGAAAAAGGGAAAGAAGGACGAGGCCAAGGGCCCGAAAAAAGGGAAGTAAGTCGTTTTCCTAGGGATTCGGTTGGTTGGGGCGCTGCCCGGTCGGCGGCGCCCTTTTTTTGTCAGTGTGGAGCCGAAGCCGCGGGACAACCGTCGAACTTACACAATTCCTTGAGTCTAACTGCTGAGCGCCTCTTCATGGGCGGGGCAAATCGGTTTGTAAGCGCAACTGCGGCAAACGAAGCCGGGCTTTGGGGGGAATTGGCCGGCGCGAATGTCGTGGGCGACTTCAAGAACAATTCCTTGAGCCTCGTCGAGCCGTTTGGCGTCGCGCGTGGTGACCTGGATCTGATTGTCTTGGAGATAGTGGAAGACCAGCCGGACGGGGTTCCATTCGAAGATTTCTTTTGCGGCCAGAGCGTAAAGGCTGAGCTGCAAATCTTTTTTGGCCTCGACGTCTTTTTTTGGCTTGCCGGTTTTGTAGTCGATGCTTTCCACGTCGTTGCGGCCGAGAGAATTTACCTGGTCCATTCTGCCAATGATCGTGACGTTGTTCTCCAGCGGCAGCTCGAAGGATTTTTCCAGTTCGAGGACTTGCGGGAGGCTTTCGAGCACGGCGGCGTGGAAGGTGCGCAATTGTTCGAGGCCGTCCTGTTTGTAGCCTTTTTCCTGGTAGTCATCTTCAAAGCCTGCGGACGTCCACTCGGTTTCGAGAATGCGCGCGACTTCCTCGAAGGGAAGCTTCGTGCCTTTGCGGAGGTGCTCGACGAAACGCTTGATGGTGGTGTGCATCACGCTACCGAAGCTGAGCACGGCTTTAGGGCCTTCTCTCAAGCTCCAGGAACGGCTGAAGAGATATTGCTGCGGGCAAGTGCGGTAGCCGCTGACGGCCGATGGGCTCAACGTGAGCGGTTCGGAGGCCGGCGGATGAAATTCCAGGGCCCAGTCCGCAATGCGGGAGAAAATTTTCGGAGGATCGCAGGAGACAGGAAAAAGTTCGAGTTCGGCGGCAAACGGGGATTCTTTTTTCGCGATGGGCGCAGGTGCGGGCAGTTTGGGGCTCAACTGCCGGATATCGCGGCGTTTGATGGCGGGGGCCATCAGGAGGTCTTCAATGAAGACCGGGATTTTCCCGTTCTTTTCCGTGAGCGTTGTGAGCGTGAGGCGGTTTTCCGCGCGCGTAAGAGCGACGTAGAAGAGGCGTCGCTCCTCCTGAATGTGAAACTGTTCGGCTGGCTCGCCTTCTTTCATGAGAGCGGCGGGGAATTCGAAGACGCGGGAACGTTCCGTCGTCGGAAACTTTTTGTTATTGATGCGCAGCAGAAAGACTTGTGGAAACTCGAGGCCCTTGGCGCCGTGGACGGTCATTAGCTGGACTGCGTCGCCGGGAGAGTCTTCTTCGAGACTGATCACCCCGCCAGCCTGGGCATAGTAGTCGAGATACTCGACAAATTCGGCGAGACTTTTCGTGTCGCTCTTGCGCTCCCATTCCTTGGCGAACTCCGAGAGGCGCGTGACGTACTTGCGCTCTTGTGCGCTGGCACGTTGCGCCAGTTCCAGCCACTCGAGCAGAGCCGCAAGAATTTCGCGCGCGGTGCGGCGGCGCAGCAACTTGCGTTGCTCGGAGAGAAATTCGAGGAGTTGGGCCACCGCAGCGGGTGAGGGATCGAAAGGGAGTTGAGTCTGCGGAGCTTGGAGCATGTCGTAGAGGGCCTTTTTCGCTTTTCTGGCACGCTCGGCGAGGCGGACGAGGTCGACGGGTTCGAGTCCCCAGGCGGGAGCGGCGAGGGCCCTAGCGCAGGAGATGTTGTCAAAAGGACTGGCAATCAGGCGCAAGTATGCGAGAACGTCTTTGACGAGCGGGTGATCGAGGATCGAGAGGTTGCTGATGACGAAGGGAATTTTGTGGCGGGAAAGTTCTTCGACTAGATCGTCTCGGTGCGCGTGCAGGCGATAGAGGATCGCGAAATCGCGCCACTTGCGGCCGGCTGCGCGGAGGCGCTGGAGTTCGCTAACGAGCCAGCGGGCTTCGTCGTGTTCGGTTTCCAGTTCGATGATGCGGATTTTTTCGCCTTCTTCTTTGTTGGCGCTTAGAACCTTCTTAGGGAAGTCGGCGCTTACCGTGTTTTGGGCGATGACTTGCGTGGCTACGCGGAGGATGTTGGGCTTGGAGCGGTCATTTTCGACTAGGGAGACGCGGAATTTTGTAGAGTCCTGGCCTTCGCGC
>WNFS01001595.1_pt1 | contig 17059 bp, 18 predicted proteins | sample 5400141 | NCBI WGS metagenome assembly WNFS01 (sample SAMN13153358, study PRJNA577476) | soil metagenome | isolation source: 60 cm saprolite under Madrone tree | place: USA:California | collected 2016-06-14
GCGCCGATGACAGCGCCGATCAGGGATCCGCGGCCGCCAAGCGCCACCATCACGACCAGCTGGGTGCCGAACACGAAGCCAGCATTCTCAGGGGCGGCGACGGCGCCGAATCCGACGTAGCCGAATCCGGCCAGTGCCGCGATCACGGCCGCGACGACCAGGAGACCGATGCGGACCCGCGCGGTGTCGATCCCCAGATAGCTGCAGCGCTCGTCATTGTCGCGCATCGCGCCGAGCACTCGTCCGGCGTCACTGCGAAGCGCGATCGTGGTCGCGACGAGGGCGGCGATCACGGCGAGACCGGACAATCGGAACCAGGCCTCCAAGGTGAGATCGAAACTCTCGAAGCCGACCAGGCCGCTGGAGGATCCGGTGAAGGTGCCGCCGGAATACAGGATCTGGACCAGGACGATCGGAAGCACCAGCGAGATCACAGACGCATAGAGCGGGGTCGAACCGGGATAGAACGACAGCCAGCCGACCAAACCCGCCACCACAATGGTGGCCCCGACCGCGGCCCCGATCGCCAGCATCGCTTCACCCGGGCCAAAGCCGAATTGGGTGAATACGATCGCCAGGGCGTAGCCGCCGATCCCGAAGAACGCGGATTGCCCGAATGTCAGCGTGCCGCTAACCCCCCACAACACATCCACCGTCAGCGCCGCGATCGCAACGAAAAACGCGCGGACCAGAATGTTGACCGTGTAGGTGTCGAGTACAAAGGGACCGACGACAATCGCCGCCGCCGCGACCAGGGCCGCGATCGCAACCCGCAGCAACGGACGCGACGAGCCGGACAATGGCATCGGCGCCGCGACGTCATCAACGGTGGCGAGATCAGGCACGGGCAAACCCCTGCGGACGAAGCCGAAGCGCGACCGCGGCGAGCACCGCGATGGTCAATCCGCCAAGGATCGGACTGATGAAGGTGCTGGCCAGAACCTGAAGCCCGCCGAGGACGAAGCAGGATAGACCGAGCGTCAGCAGCGAGCCGCCGGACACCATCACGAGCATGAAGGCGCCGATCAGCCAGGCCAGACCCATGTTGGGGTCGACGCTCGCCAGTGGGGTGATCAGCGCGCCGGCAACCGCGGCCAGCCCGCAGCCGATCCCGAACGTGATGAGGCGGACGCGGGTGCTGTCAATGCCAAGTCCCTGCGCCAAATTCTCGTTCATTATGACCGCGCGGGTCGACAGACCAAGTCGCGTGCCATTGAGAAGGCCGGCGAACAACCCGGCAATGACCAGCGCGGTCGGGACCAGCAGCAACCGGTACAGCGAATAGTCCACGCCGAACGCCGCCAGCGTCCCCGAGATCGGCGCCGGCACGAACTGCACTTCGCGCCCGAACACCAGCGTGACCAATTGGCCGATGACGATGCCGAGGCCCCAGGTCGCCAGGATTGCGTCCAGTGGACGACGATAGAGCCGCCGCACCACAACGCGTTCGGTCGCGGCCCCTATCAGTCCGCCAGCGAGGAAGGCAGCAAACGGGGCCAACACAGGCGGCAGTCCGAAGCGAGAGGTCATGAGTGCGGCGTAGGCGCCGACCGTGATGAAGGAGGCGTGGGCGAAGTTGACGATCTTCATCACGCCAAACACGATCAGCAGCCCGGCCGCGACGATGAAAAGGATCGCGGCCGTGGTGATGATGTCGAGGGCGAGCGTGATCATGGGACAGCACCGGGCGACCGCGGCGGGAGGACGATGCGTCCTCCCGCCTGGCGCAGGGAGCTCAGGGCTTCAGGTTCGGACATTGCAGTCCGGCGCTGACATTGGGAAAGCTCTGGATGACCTTGACGCCGCCATCAGCCTGCACCTGACCGAGATACATCGTCAACGCCGCATGATGCTGCTGCGACATCGCGATCTTGCCGCGCGGACCGTCCACCGCGACATCGGCAAGGGCTTTCAGCACGGCGCTTGCTTCGGTTTTGCCGGCCTTTTCCACGGCTGCCTTGTACGCGTAAACCGCTTCATATTCCGGGACCGAAAGATCATTCGGGGTCTTCAAGTCGGCGCCGAACTTCTTCTGCATCGCGCCCAGGAAGGTCTTGTTTGCGGCGCTGTCGATCCCGGTAACATAGGAGGCGGAAAGGAAGATGCCTTCCGCATCGGTCCCCATGCCTTTCGCCGTACCCTCGTCAACCGCGAGATTGCCGTAGGGCAACGCGACGCCGGCGGCGCGAAGCTGCTTGGTCAGGGTTACGTTCGGTGCTCCCCCCGCGGTCGAGGTGATCAGCGCGCCCGGAGCCGCGCTCTTCAGCTTGGAGATGATCGGCGTCCAATCGGTGCCGTCCATCGGCAGATATTCCTCGCCGACCACCTTGCCGCCGGTCTTTTCAATATAGGCCTTGGTGAAGGCCAGCATGCCGCGGCCGAAGGCATAATCCGATCCGATCAGAAAGAATGTCTTGGCCGCCTTTTCCTTGGTGAAATAGTCGACGATCGGCGGCACCTGCTGTTCGGGGACCCATGCATTGACATACATGAACGGACTGCAGGACTTGCCCTCATAGAACGACGTATAGATGTAAGGCACCTTGCCGCGCGTCACGATCGGCAGCGCCGCATTTCGAGCCGCGCTGGTCTCCATCGAGATCAGCACGTCAACCTTTTTCTGAAACACCAGGCTGTCGAAAGCCTTTTGCGCGCCTGCAGCGCCCGACGCATCGTCGGCGACTTCCAGCGCCAACGGGCGGCCCAGCACGCCGCCCTTGGCATTGATCTCGGCGACGGCGAGTTCGGCCGACTGCACCACCGAGGGCGCGACAACGCTGTTGGCGCCGGACAGGCCGACCGGCACGCCGATCTTGATCGGGTCGGCGGCGAATGCCGAACCGGCGAGGAGCGTCGAGACTGCTGCGGCCGCGAGCAGTGCCGAGAGCGAACGAGTGAAGGTCATGGATCGGTACTCCTGGGGTTTGAGTGAATTTTCAAGCATGCGAGGCAATGCTCAGTACCAGCCGCGATTCAAGCCGGAACCGAGCATCTCGTCATAGACATCTGAGCGGCGGTCGCGCAGAACCTGGTTGAAGGCATTCCAATTGCGTTTGCGCCGGGCCTCACCGAGGTCGACCTCGGCGATGAGGATTTCTTCCGCATCACGACTGGCCGGCCCGGCGACAGGCCAACCGGTGTAACTGACGATCAGGCTCTGCCCCTCGAAGCGCTGCCCGCGCTCGATGCCGACACGATCCGCGCAGGCGATGAAGATCGAATTGCTGTGCGCGGCGCCCATCGCCAGGATGTTCGCCATCGCCTCGCGCCCTTCGGACTGACCAGGAATCGGCACCCAATTGGTCGGCACGCAGACGATATCCGCGCCCTGCAGCGCGCAGAGCCGGTAGGTCTCAGGAAACCAGCCATCGTAGCAGATTGCAACGCCGATCCGGCCGATCGCGGTGTGGAACACCGGGAAGCCGAGATTGCCCGGCTCGAAGAACAGGTTTTCCTCGTTCCACAGATGCACCTTCCGGAACGTGCCGATATAGCCTTCCGGACCGATCACGACCGCGCTGTTGTAGAGGTCTGAGCCCGAACGTTCGGTGATGCCAGCGACGAGGTGCAGGCCATGCCGCGCCGCGCTCTCCGCCCAGGCCGCAACCGTTGTCCCGGCCGGGATGGCTTCGGCAAGCCGGAAGGCTTCCTCGCGCGACGCGAACATGTAGCCGGTATTGGCGAGCTCCGGCAGCACGACGAGCCTGGCACCGCGCGCGGCTGCCTGATCGATCAGGTCGAGACTATGTGCCACGTTCGCGGCAACATCCCCGAACGCCGGCTGCATCTGAACGCAGGCGACAACAATCGTTCCTGTCACCGCATGCGTTGGGTCATGAAGCGTCATCGCGCAGAGCTCCCTCGATCGCGCAAACAAAAAACCCCCGCCAGCGCCGTCAGGCACCGATCGAGGGCTACATAGCCAGATGTTGAAACGGCCGACCGGCCGCCGTGGTGATCCCGACCAGGCTGGTCGAACATTACCAATATTCGAATTACAGCAGCAACCGTGTCTCAATGTCAATCTTGCCGCAGGATAGAATTATCAGCACTGATGATTACCCATTGTGCAAACATCCGATCAAGACCGGCTCAACGATCGCTGTCACCGATCAGGCCTAGCCCCGTCAGCACGTCCTGAGCGCCGATAACCGTCGTGGCCACCTGAGCCATCGACAACCGCTTCTGCGTCGCCTGCGATCGGATCAGCTCATAGGCCTCGGTCTCGCCGATCTTCTTGAGCGACACCAATATCTTCACCGCCTTGTCGACGTCGCGGCGAGCTTTCAGGGTTTCTTCGAGCTTCGCCACCTTTCCCTCCAGCCGGCGGGTGTAGCCGCGCATTGAGCGGGCGAGCACCATCGTCGACAGCACGCCGGAGGGACGGATCGGCTTGTTGACGACGCCATGGGCATTGCTATCGAGCAGCCGCTTCAGAACCGTGGGATTCTCATAGTCGACAATGGCGACGAAGGTCGGCCCATCTTCGGAAGCCGAGGCGACAAAAGCCGGTGTTTCGGCGGTCTCCACCAGGTGAAACACCGTGTCCACGTCGTTGGGCAATTCCGCCGGCGGTGGCCACATGCCGCGCACGTTGCAGCCGATGCGCTTCAATTGATCGATCAGCGCGTCACCTTCCACGTCGCGTGGATGAACGACCAGGACGCGCGCACCACGCAGATCTTCGATCAGACGGCGGATGCCCGGCTTCATGAAACCGGCACCTCGTCACCGATCCAGCGCGCGCCCAGCGGCGACACCGCCAGATAGGGATCCGGCTTCACCGCGGCCTTTGCCTCCCAGATCACGTCGAACCCGCCATCGCGACGGAGCCGTCCGATACGCGGCGTCAGCCAAGTATGGTTATTGTCTGGATCGATCCGAATTGTACCTTCGGGAGCTTCGAATGACAGGCCAAGTGCAGCCTCGACCAGCCGCTGCGTGTCGAGCGTTCCAGCGCGCTCCAAAGCCATCGCGAACAGGCGGACCTGAGCGTAGGCCCCGGCGCTCCACATGCTGATCGGCCGGTCGGGGCCAAAGGCGCGACGGAAGTCGTCCGCGAAACGTCGGTTGCTTGCGCCCTGCAGCGACGCGAAATAGGTCGCCGCGGTGATGTGCCCTTCGCACAGCTCCGCACCGATCACCTGCACCTCGCCTTCCGCCATCGTGAGACTGGCGATGGGCAAGGACGCCGGATCGAAACCGGCCTCGCGATAGAGCCGATAGAAACTTTGCGCCGCACGCCCGACGACCGTGGAGAACACCACGTTCGGGGCCCGATCCTTGATCCGCGCAACCAGATCGCGCAGACACGGCTCGGTCGCATCCATCGGGACATAAACCTCATCGACGATCTCGCCGCCATAGGACTCGACGAGATCGCGCATGATGCGATTCGATTCCCGCGGATAGACATAGTCGGAGCCAACCAGAAACACCCGGCGTCCGTGGTTGCGGACAAGATATTCGGCGAGCGGAAAGCTGTTCTGGTTCGGCGAGGCCCCGGTATAGATCACGTTGGGGGAATATTCGAAGCCTTCGTAGAGCGATGGATACCAGAGCAATCCGTTGCGACGCTCGATCGCAGGCAGAACGGCCTTTCGCTCGGCCGATGAACTGCAGCCGAAGATCACGGAGATGCCGTCCTCGGTCAGCAGTCGATCGGCCAGCCGGCGATAGGTCACCGGGTCCGATTCCGGATCATAGGCAACGACCTCGATTTCCCGCCCGAGGACGCCTCCAGCCTGGTTGATCTCCTGGATCGCCAGCGCCGTGCCGAGAAAATGTTCGGTCTCGGTGACGGCCGTCAATCCCGTGCGGGAAAACAGGACGCCTACCCGCCATGGGTCCGACCGGGATGCATGACTGCTGACCATTGTCTCGCCCTTCACCAAAGACTTCGGAATGGCCCGTGCTTAGCAACCCACGCTCCGCCAGTCACTAGCCGCGCGGAAATCGAACGTGATTCTGTCAGCCGATCCAGCTGATCTTCGTTTAACGGCGGAGCCGTATTTCGATTTCGCGAGCAGCCTCGCCGACGCCGTGGAGACGAAGCCGATCGAAGACTACATTCCCCAGCGCAATGCCGCGGTATGAACCGGTGCATCCCAGAGACGCTTCATCTCCTCGTCAAGGATCGATACCGTCGCCGAACAACCTGCCATATCGAGTGAGGTGACGAAATTGCCCACGAGCGATCGCGTAACGATCATACCCGCTGCCTCGAGCAATCCGCGGACGGCGTCATACATCAGATAAAGCTCCGAAAGCGGCGTTGCCCCGAAGCCGTTGATTAATAGAATAACCTCGCCACCCGCGCGCTCGCCCAGATCGGCAGTGATTGCGTTGACCATCTCTGCCGCTATCCCGGCAGCCGGCTTGAGTTTGACACGGCGACGCCCCGGCTCCCCGTGAATGCCAACGCCAACCTCCATCTCGTCCTCCGCGATGTCGAAAGTTGGCTTGCCCGCCGCCGGAACCGTGCAACTCGTCAAGGCGATCCCGATCGAGCGCGTCGCCGCATTGACACGATCGCCAAGCGCCTTCAGGGCGGCAAGGCCGCGTCCCTCTTCGGCCGCCGCGCCCAGGATTTTCTCGACAATGAGCGTGCCGGCAACACCGCGCCGTCCGGTCGAAAAGGTCGAGGTCTCTACCGCTACATCGTCATCGGTAATCACGGTCGCAATCGATTTTTCTGACATCTCGCGCGCCATGTCGAAGTTCATGACGTCGCCTTCGTAATTCTTCACGATGAACAATACGCCACCGCCGGTGTCCGCTGCCTCGGCCGCGGCCAGAATAAGATCGGGCGTCGGCGAGGTGAAAACCTGGCCGGGACATGCGGTATCCAGCATTCCGTGTCCAACGAATCCGGTGTGAAGCGGCTCGTGTCCGGAGCCCCCGCCCGACAGCAGCGCTACCTTGCCTGGCTTGAGATGCCGGCGCTGCACGAACGGCGCAAGGTCGCCCATACGCACGATATCGGAATGCGCCGCACAGAATCCGGCAAGACTTTCGATCATCGCAGTTTCGACGTCGTTGATCAGCTTCTTCATCCTGGCCTCCCCCGCCAAAGTTTCAGTTGAATCAGACTCTGGCGTTCTCTCTGTTTGAGCACGATCTCTTCGGAAAACCGGTTCCCGCTTTTCCGGATCATGCTTTTTATGATTGCTTTCAGCGTCAGGTATCCTCGATCAGCCTTGCGACTTTCTCCGCAAACTCACTCAGCAGTGAGTCCAGTCTGTGGTTCTTCGGTTCGGATCCAAGATCCGGCAGCATCAGCGTCAGACGTCTGCCGCGCTCCCGCTCCTTGAGGAGAAGCAGCCGCCGCGGGTGAGCCCGGTGATAGGCCTCCAGAAACCGGTCGCGTTCCTGAACCGAGAAATGGCAAATCTGTATGATGGGTTGAACGTGCTGAGCCGGGATCGGCGTCTGATAGGCCGGGTTGGCAATCTGCGTGATGAAGCTGCGGTTCTTGCCGAGAGCTTCAGCCAAACGCTGGCGCATGCCGGACGGCCGCCGATCGAGCACATCCCGAAGGATTGCCTTGTAGGCAGCGATAAAATCCTGCGAAGCTGCCGGTGTAGCTTGCGTGCTCATGCGGAACGGCCGGAATAGCGGGCGATCGCAGCCCTTACAGGCCCCAGCACTCCGGGCGTGACCGACAAGGTGCGCAGGCCCTGATCAAGAAGTGCCGCGACTTGCCCGGGATCGCCGGCAAGGTCGCCGCACAAGCTCGTTTCGCGGCCGGAGCGGTCCCCATGATTCACGACATGTCCAATCAGACTGAACACCGCGCGTGAAGGACGAGCAAGATCGGCGAGCTGCGGTTCGTCCCGGCTTGCGGCCGCGACGTACTGAATGAGATCGTTGCTGCCGATCGAAAAAAAGTCGGCGCTGAAATCCTCGATGGTCAGCGCTGCCGCCGGCACCTCGACCATCATGCCAAGCGGCGGCAATTGCGCTTCCCGGCCTTCGCGACGCAGCTCCTCGACGGCTTGCTCGAAAAGCGCACGGCAGCGATCGAGTTCCTCCGGCACCGTGACCATGGGGATCATCACCTTGAGGTTTCCAGCCACGGCAGCGCGGGCCAGCGCCCGCAACTGCAACCGAAATACGTCAAGGTGCCGCAACGACAGCCTCACGCCACGCACGCCAAGAAATGGATTGATGTCTCCGGCTTGCGTCAAACCAGCGATCGGCTTGTCACCCCCGGCGTCGAGCGTGCGGATCGTCACTGGCTTGCCGGCGGCCCATTCAACCATGCGCTTGTAGATCTGGTATTGCTCTTCCTCAGTCGGAAGCTTTTCGCGCCCCTGAAACAGAAACTCGGTCCGCATCAGGCCGATGCCGTCGACGTGGGCAGGATCGAGGTATTCGAGCTCGGCGAGGCCGGTGACATTGATCATGACCCGGACAAGTTCACCGCTGGCTGTAAGCGCCGGCCCATTGAATGCAGCAACGGCCTGCCGAGCCTCCGACTGCTCGGCACGACGCTGACGATAGACGGCTCGCGTATCTGCATCAGGATCGATGATGAGAAGCCCTGCCTCCCCATCGAGCAGCGCGTCCGTGCCGTTTTCGAGATGCTCCACGTCTACTCCCACAATCATCGGCACGCCGCGCGACCTTGCGAGAATTGCCACATGGCTGCTGGGGCTTCCCCGGCGCAATACCAGGCCGCCGTCACGCCAATCGGTGGCCAGAAACATCGAAGGCGGCATGTCGTCGGCCGCGACGATCACTCCTGGCGGCACGACCTGATCGACTTCACCTGCCAGATGTCGAAGCACGCGATCGCGCAGGTCGCGCAGATCGGATGCGCGAGCGCGGAAATATGGATCGCTGGCCCCATCGTACGATGCGATTTGCACGGCAAGTGCTGCGCTCCACGCCCGATTGGCGACCTCGCCACCATCGATCAGTGCGAACGCCGGCGCTGCGAGATTGTCGTCTTCGAGCAGCGCAATCTGGAAAGAGAGAATGGCTTCCGCGTCAGCGTCCTCCATTTCGCGCGCGAGCCCGCTGAGAGCCGCATGAGACGCTGCGAGGGCATCGACGAGGGCCTGACGCTCCTCCGCCGCAGATCGAAATTGACGGGCTTCATGTTTCGCGGCAGCCAAACGCATGAGCGGTCCCAGCGCTACCCCGGGAGCGGCGGATCTGCCTTCGATGCGATGAGCGGCTCGATGCGTTCTATCGTCCATCCTGGAAATCTCCATCGACGAGCGTCACCAGCGCCTCCAGCGCGGCCTTCGCATCAGTCCCCTCCGCACGAAAATAGATCGTCGAATCCTTCGGCGCCTTCGTCGCCATCACCTTGACGATACTCTTTGCATCGACCCAAGGGCCATCCGGCGACAGCCCGAGATCGATACGCGACTCGAAGGCCTTCGCGAGCTTGGTCAACTTGACCGAGGGGCGAGCATGCAACCCGACTTCATGTCGCATGAGCACCGATGCCCGAAGCTTATTCATTCCGCGTGCCCCCGCATCAGACCGGCGTCAGTTCTTCGGCGGTGCGACGCACGGCCTCAAGCGTGGCGCCCGACGCTGCTTCGGTCGCGGCCATGACTGCCCCCTCGACGACAGGCGCGTTGCAAACGACGACGCGGTCGCGGCGCTCCTCAGGCAACATTTCGATCGCCATCTCGCTGTTGGTTTCGGCTCCGCCGAGGTCGACCAGAATGGCAACACCGCTTTCCGACCACGCCTGTTCGATCGCCCTCATGATCGCTTCGACGCTGGTACCCAATCCGCCGCCCGGATCCCCGCCGCACCAGCCGAGCGGCACTTCACGGCCGACCATTTGCTCAACCATGAGGGCGGTGCCCCGAGCCACGTCCGCCGAGTGAGACACGATGACGATTCCAACATTCCGGCTCATGCCAATCCTTCCATGACGTCTGCGACCGCGTCGACTATCAGCGCGGACGATCGCGCGCCGGGATCCATGTGACCAATGCTGCGCTCGCCGAGAAACGAAGCGCGGCCACGGATCGCCCGCATTGGAATTGTAGCCTCTGCCGCAACCTTGGCCGCAGCCTTCAGGCGCGCCGCCATGTCAGCCCCGCCTTCGCGCAAGACTTCGAGCACGGGAAAAAGCACGTCGAGCATGGTCTTTTGGCCCACATCGGACTTTCCCCGCGCCTTGACCGCTTCGATCGCGGCAGCAAACGCATCGGCGGCCCGCTCGCAGGTGACTTCATCCTCCAACGATTTTCCGAGCGACATGAACAAGGTCCCGTAGAGCGGACCGGAAGCGCCGCCAATTCTCATGACGAGGGTTGTGCCGACGCCTTTCAGGGATTCGCCAAGGTTCTTTGTGGAGAGCTCATCCACCGTGGCCAGAACAGCTTCAAAGCCGCGGCGCATGTTGATGCCGTGATCACCGTCGCCAATGGCGCGATCGAGATCGGTCAATTCGTCGGCGCCGGCGATGACACGATGCGCCACCGTTTCAAACAACAGCTTGCGAGCCTCACGATCGATCATCATGCTTGCCCCCTGAATCCGTCAGCACCGATCCGGTTACCGGCCTGATCAAAATAGAGCGGTTCGGCAAACTCGAGCGAGACCTGGTCCCCTGCCTTCAGCTGCTGGACAGGGTCCGCAAGGGTCACGAGCGAATGGTCGGCGAGCTTGAGATGAACGTGGTTCTGATCACCGAGATGCTCCACCCAATGCACCCGTGCGAGTGGTCCCGGACGATCCGCTGACGAAATTCTGATATGCTCGGTCCGCAAACCCACGGTTCGCGCCTGCGGCGGCATCGTATCGCACCCCAGAAGCTCGGCGGGAATAAGATTGATGGCCGGTGTGCCGAGCCGGCCTGCCACATAGGCACTGTCGGGCCGCTCATAAATCTCCCGCGGTGTGCCGAGTTGAATGAGAACCCCATCGTTCATGACGCCGATTCGATCCGCCATCGTCATGGCCTCGATCTGGTCGTGCGTCACGTAGAGGATCGTTGTGCCCAGCTCACGCTGGATGCGTTTGAGCTCAAGCCGCAATTCCGCACGAAGCTTGGCATCCAGCGAGGAAAGCGGTTCGTCCATGAGGTAGACACTGGGTTCACGGACCAGCGCGCGGCCGATGGCGACCCGCTGCATTTCGCCGCCGGAAAGCGCGGTAGCTCGATTACCGAGCTTCTGCTCGATATGCAGCAGTTCCGACACCTGCTGGACCCGACGGCGAACTGCTTTTTCATTCATGCGCCGCGCCGGAGAGCGCAATGGAAAGGCGAGGTTGTCGTAAACTGTCAGATGAGGATAAAGCGAATATTGTTGAAACACGAAGGCAACGTCGCGTTCGGCCGGAACCTGGTCCGTCACGACGCGCCCCTGGATCAACACATTGCCTCGATCGGGTCGCTCCAGGCCGGCGATCAAACGCAGCGTCGTTGTCTTTCCAGCACCGGTCGGGCCGAGCAACACGAGAAATTCACCGTCGGAGATGGCGAGCGAAAGGCCGCGGACCGCCTCCACGGCGCCATAGCTCTTGCTGACGTCCACCAGTGCGACCTCAGCCACGGGTTCCTCCTTCATAAAGCGATGAACGCAACGCTTGTCCGCTGATTGCATCGAACAACGAGAGCCGGTCCGGCCGCAACGCGAGTCCCACCGTTTCGCCGACCTGGACCGCTTTGTTCGATGGCAGTCGCGCCTTGACCTGGCCGCTGGCAGTTATCACCGTAACGATTTGCGTCGTACCGAGATATTCGGCGCCAATGACACGACCTCGCAACGGCGAGGCATCGGCGAACGACACATTCTCGGGCCGCACGCCAACGGCGAAGCTGCCTTCGGCGCGATCCTCCAATACCTCCGGCATTTCGATGCGGGCGCCGTCAATCTCGATACGGCGATCGCCACATTGCAGTGAGGCTTGCACGCCGAGAAAGTTCATGGGTGGCGCGCCGATAAAGTCGGCCACGAACATGGTACGGGGACGATCGTAGATCTCTTGAGGCGTGCCGATCTGCTCGACACGGCCTTGATTCATGACGGCGATACGGTCTGCCATCGCCATGGCCTCGAGCTGGTCGTGGGTGATGTAGACGGTGGTCGCGTCAATCCGGTCGTGCAGCTCGCGCAGCTCGCCGCACATCAATCTGCGAAACTCGGAATCGAGCGCGCCCAAGGGCTCATCCATGAGAAAGGCCTTGGGTCGGCGCACGATGGCCCGGCCCAAGGCGACGCGCTGCCGATCGCCGCCGGAGAGTCCGCCAACCCGACGCTCCAAGAGGTGGTCGATTCTCAGCAATCTTGCCGCTTCCTCAACGCTTTGTTTGATCTCGGCGCGCGGGTAATTCTGGCATCGCAGCGGAAAGCCGATGTTCTGGCGCACGTTCATGTGCGGGTAGAGCGCAAATAGCTGAAACACAAATGCAATGTCGCGCGCCGAAGCAGGCCGCGCAGTTACATCTTCGCCATCAAGCAGGATGCGACCGGAGGTCGGCAGTTCGAGGCCTGCGATCATGCGCAAAGTCGTTGTCTTGCCGCAACCTGAAGGCCCCAGTATGACGAAGAACGAGCCGTGATCGACCGTGAAGTTTACGCCCTTGACGGCCGCAAACGTTCCGAATGTCTTGGCAACTGCCTCCAGCTTGATCTCTGCCATCGCGGCTAATCCGGAAAATGACTGACGATCACAAACCCCAACGTGCCGGCCAGGATCGTGACAAAGGAATAGCTATACAGGTTCAAGGAGAGCGGCTGCATGAGCATCAGAACTCCGAGGCCGATCAGCGCCATCGTCGCGGCTTCGCAACGGGCGCGACGCAGCCAGAGCGGCCATCTTGATGCGTAACGTGCGACCTTCCCTATCATTTGCGCACCGCCCCAAAGGTGATGCCGCGCAACAAATGCCGACGCAGCAGGATCGTGAAGCAGAGGATCGGGATGAAGAACAACGTCGTCGCGGCTGCGACCGCGGGCCAGTCCTGGCCGCCCTCGCCAATGATGAAGGGTATGAAAGGCGGCATGGTTTGCGCGTCGCCGCTGGTGAGCAGAACCGCGAAGGCATATTCGTTCCAGGCAAAGATCAGGCAGAAGATCGCGGTTGCCGCGATGCCGGTGGTCGCCTGCGGGAGAACCACCTTGAAAAATGCCTGAAGGCGCGTGTAGCCGTCGACCATCGCCGCCTCTTCGTACTCGCGCGGGATTTCGTCCATGAATCCCTTCAGCAACCACACCGCCAGAGAGACATTCACGGCGGTGTACAACAGGATCATCCCGAGCTTGGTGTCGGTTAATCCGAGCTGCCGGAACATCAGATAGATCGGGATCGCAACCGCGATCGGCGGCATCATCCGTGTCGACAGGATGAAGAACAACAGATCGTCGGCAAGCGGCACGCGGAAGCGCGAGAACGCATAGGCCGCCATCGTGCCGAAGCACACTGCAAGAAAGGTCGAGCCGAAGCCGATGACCATCGAGTTCACAAACCGCGGCACGACCTTCGATGGTCCGCCGATCACCATGTTGCGAGAGCGGACAAGACGCTCATACCAGGTCTGCGGTGGCGGCAAGCTTGCCAGAAATTCCGGCGTCTGCCGCGAGCGCGTTGTGAAAAGGTTGACGTAGCCCTCGACGGATGGCTCGAACAGAATCTTGGGTGGATAGGCGATCGAATCCGGCGGCGTCTTGAATCCGGTCAGGAATATCCACAGCAACGGCAGAATGGCCACGATCGCATAGGTGGCGACGATGAATGAAGCAGAAGTCTTCGACCATCGCGACGGCTCGGCCACAGAATGCGCGGTGACAGGCATTTTCATCGCTGCTTCACCCGATTGAGCGCTTTGACATAGATATTGGCGGCGCCAAAGACTGTGACGAAGAGAATGATGGCCAACGCCGATGAATAGCCCGTGCGCCATTTCTCGAACGCCTCGCGCTTCAAGGTGATCGACGCAACCTCCGTCGTCGATCCCGGACCGCCCGAGGTGAGCAGGTTGACCATGTCGAACATCTTGAAGTTCTCGATGGCCCGGAAAAGAATGGCGAGCATCAGGAACGGCATCACCATCGGGAGTGTGATGGACCAGAATTGCCGCAAGGGGGATGCGCGATCAACCTCGGCCGCCTCATAGATGTAATCGGGAATCGAACGCAATCCCGCAAGACAGATCAGCATGACATAGGGCGTCCACATCCAGGTATCGACCATGATGATGGACCAGGGCGCCAGCCGTATGTCGCCGATCATCTGAAACGAGCTCGGGTCTATCCCGGTCAGGAGTGCGATCGCACTATTGAACAACCCGACCTGCGGTTGGAGCAGAAAGGTCCAGAAGTTGCCGACGACCGCCGGGGACAGCATCATCGGCAACAGAATGATTGTGGTCCAGAAACTGTGACCGCGGAAACGACGGTTGATCAGGAGTGCCAGGCCAAACCCCAGAACCAACTCGAGCGCGATGGACCACAGCACGAAGTGAGCCGTGGCCTGCATGGCGTGCCACACGTCCGGGTCCGTCAGTATATCGCGGTAGTTGTCGAGACCGACATATCGGATCTGCGCATTGGGACGATTGGCCCGATAATTGGTAAACGAGAGCTGGATCGTCCACAGCAGCGGGAAAATGTTGATCGCCAGCAGGAGCAGTACCGACGGCGTGATGAACAGCCAGGCGATCGCTTTGTCGGACATCCCGCCAAATCGCAGTGCCAGTCGGCTTGGCGTCCGGGCGACGGCCCGCTCGGCGAGAGTGCTCATGTGCGACCTGTCGTTCACGGATCGGGACACGTTAAAGGAGGCAGTCTCCCGACCGGTGATCGGGAGACCGCTGTTCAATCAAGCTAGATCTTGCCCTCTTCCTTGAATACCTTTTGCCAATCCTTGACCAAGAGATCGAGCGCTTCCTGCGCCGTCCCCTTGTCGGCCACGACGTAGTCGTGGACGCGTTTTTGCATGTCGAGCAGGAGTTCGGCATAGGCGGGCTCCGCCCAGAAGTCCTTCACGATATCCATCGACTTGAGGAAGTCGGCGGCAAAAGGCGCGCTCTTTGGAAAACCGGGATCGTTGAGCACCGCCTTGTGACAGGAATAGCCGCCAAGCGCCCACCACTTTTTCTGAACGTCGGGCTGCGCGAACCATTTGATGTAGGCGAGCGCGTCGTCCTTGTGGTCCGAGTAGGAGACGACCGAGATCCCCTGCCCACCCAGCTGGGTAAAGTGGAGCTTCTGCTTCGGATTGACGAAGAAGCCGATCTTGTCGCCGCCGACATTGGGATCCTTGTAGAGGCCGGGAAAGAACGCGAAGAAGTTCATCTGCATCGCCACTTGTCCGGACTTGAAGGCGTCGAGGCCCTCCGACATGTAGGCGTTGCTCATTCCCGGCGCCGTGCAGCACTTGTAGAGCGACTTGTAGAATTCCAGCCCCTTGGCCGCCTCGGGCGAATTGACAAATCCGTCCATATGATAGGGTTTCTTCGGATCGTCGTATTGGAATCCCCAATCGTAGAGCGCGTTTGTCACGCCCATCGTGATGCCTTCGGAACCTCGCTCGGTATAGATATAGGCTCCGTAGACCTTCTTGCCGTCGATCTCCCTGCCCTGAAAGAACTCGGCAATCTGCTTGAGTTCATCCCAGGTCTGCGGCGGGCTGAGGTCGCGCTCGTATTTCTTCTTGAATTCGGCCTGAATTTCCGGCCGGGCGAACCAGTCCTTGCGATAGGTCCAGCCGATCGCGTCGCCCATCGCCGGCAACGCCCAGTAGTTCGGAGTGTTCTTGGGCCATTCGGAATAGCCGACCACCGTGGCCGGCATGAAATCGTCCATCGAGATTTTTTCTTTGGCGAAGAAATCGTTGAGTTTGACGTAGTGACCATTCTCGGCGGCGCCGCCGATCCATTGGCTGTCACCGATAATGACGTCGCAAAGCTTGCCTTTTGAATTGAGTTCGTTGAGGAACCGGTCCGCGTAGCTCGTCCACGGGACGAACTCGTATTTCATTTGAATTCCGGTTTTCGTGGTGAAATCCTTCGAAAGCTCCACCAACGCGTTGGCCGGGTCCCACGCCGCCCAGCACAGCGTCAATTGTTTTGTCTGAGCAACAGCCTGGCCGCCAAGACACGAGGCGGCGACAGCCGCGGCAACTCCCAAACCACGCAGCATTTGGATCATTACACCCTCCCTGTTGTCGCAGGCGATTGCCTGCTTGCACTGCCAATCACACTTCGCCGTTCAGCGGAGATGCACGCAGGCTCAATCCCGCCTTTAACCGAAGTCGCGAGAATTATGTTTAGTGTTCTTGTTAAGCGTTAGATTTTCACTAAACAATTTTCGAGTCAATGGACGCCGTCGATTTCTTTTCGTGGCGAAGTTATTGCTGCAGTGCAACCATTGCCGGCCTGGCGCCGCACGATCATCGGCCGAAGCGGGTGATTGAGTTTGTTTAGTAAATCAGGCTTTGGGTCTCAGCAGCAAAATCTTGCCTAGGAAAGGAAAATAACGAACGCAAGCGAGATGGCGCTGAGCAGGAAATTGATTGCAAATTCCGTCCAGATCAAAAGCACGGGAAGCCGCACGCCGCCAAGCGCGACCGCGCACGAGAACAGCGTCAACGCCTCCAGTCCGGTCAGCCACGTCGCGCGAAGGTCGTTGCTGTTGGCTGCGAATGAAGGGCCCAACAGGACACCTGACGCAACGACCAGGTTAAGCCAGATCACGGGGCCAATGCGCTTTCGCAGGACAACCGACAACAGCAACGCACCGGCGTGACCGAGCACGAGGACGACCGTCACCGTCAGCAGCGTGGAATTCGACATCAGGTTCTCGTCGATGGCGCGCGTGCGATCGGCGTGCCGTAACGGTCAATTGCAGACACACGTTCGCGCCTCGCGACGCGATGCGCCCGAGTCGTGCCTTTATCTTCCGCCCCGATGAGGGCGTGGGGAATGCCGGGTGCCCACTGCACCCGCGGGCTAGTGTGCCCTTTGTATTGGTAGAACGCACACGAGTAACAACGAGTACACCGGAACGCCCGGCATTCCCGCACGCAATGGTTTTACGGCTTATGTCGTGCTCTCCCCGGTGACCGGGCTCTTTTGCCA
>WNFS01001915.1_pt1 | contig 17057 bp, 15 predicted proteins | sample 5400141 | NCBI WGS metagenome assembly WNFS01 (sample SAMN13153358, study PRJNA577476) | soil metagenome | isolation source: 60 cm saprolite under Madrone tree | place: USA:California | collected 2016-06-14
AGCTCTTGAATCACACCATCAATTTGGTCAGCGCAACGAATCTCCCAAGCAGTCTGGACATACTGCGGTACAGTCCGGTAATCGATCTGCGCTGTGGGTATTCCTATAAGCATAGCTTCCAGCAAAACCGTCGAAGTAAAGGATACAACACCACTCGCTGACTGAAGCATCTCCACCATCGCACCGCCCATTGATGGCACGACAGCTAATTCCGCAGCCAACTCTTCGTTGATGCGCCAAACCGGGGTCAATTCGGGATGACTATTGAACCAGTCTTTGAGATCGCGGAGAGCGGCACGGACGTAAACTTTGTGCGCGGTGTTATGGCCAAAGGTCTTGGCCGTAGCCACAACAATTCGCCGAGGCTGATCCTGATCGATAACCCGCTGGCGTTTGATAACATCTAACCGCGGCAATCCAACTACGTGAATCTTGTCGGCCAATCCAAGCCCAGCGAGAATTCTTGCTGGATGCTGCCCAATCACACAGAGATCACTGGCGATTAGCGGTTGCAAGACGGTTCCCTCGGGTTTTACAAACCCCCAATTTTGCCATAGATAGGCCCACTCGATAATACCGTCCATGATGTAGACGACAGGAATGCCGTGACGGCGTGCCTCTATCGCAGCGTGGCGTACGTCGACGCTCCACTCTCGGCTAAGCAAGATAACCGCCGGAGCGGGATTTTTCCGGAGCACCGGATGAGATGGATGAATGTAGATTGGATCGACACCGAGGATTTTAAACGCACGACCACACATTCGGCCCTCATGCTCTGGGGTGCCTAGAACAGCGATGCGTATTTTCTTCGAATCAGCCAATGACCATGCTCCGCTATCTCGAACTGGGAAGTTCAAGCAGCGGTGAGCGACCGAAAACATCTCAATAAGAACCGCGCGACCTTTATGGGGCTAACATACCACGGTAGCTTCCTATGAAGCCGAAAATCTCCTGGCGGCCTGCCGATCCTACGGGAATCAACATGGTATTTCACTAGATCTCTAAATTCTCGGGACACGACCGGAATTTCTTCGGATCGGTAAGAAATTGTAGACCGTTTTCGTCCAACGAAACCGATCGCCCAAGGCCAAACTTCCGCCGCTCCGCGAACCACGGAAATAACCTCTAATCCACAACGAAGGAAAAGGGTTCGGAGCGAAATCTCGTGAAAATACGAGACATGCGCGATGTGGAAGAAATCTTTTCCCGACCAGCGATCAGAAAGAAGATCGGGGACCTCGACGTAAATGAACCCGTTGTCCGATAATCGCTCCACGGCTTGTGCCAAAACAACCACCGGATCCAAAACGTGCTCCAGGACGTGGATTATTGTGACTAAGTCGAAGGGCCCCGGCAGATCTCCTTCACCCAACGAATCCCAAGCCCTCGTTTTTATCTGAAACCCGTGACGGGCAAAACAATACTTAGCTGCATCCACAGATGGTTCGATTCCGTCGCAGGCTGCATCAGGGAATCTCGATCTGAACTCAGCGAGCATCGCTCCTTGTCCACACCCAACGTCGAGATAATTCTGCGGCGAGAAGTTTAAGATGGGTTCAATGGCATCCCAGATCTGGTGTGACCGCTCAGCACATTGATCTCGGACATACATATCGTCGAGGTCCGTGAACCGTGAACCGACGTATAAAGGCCAAAAATGATCTCGATAGAATTGGCTAAACCAAACGGCATCCGGCCGAGGAGATACCATGGCCATAGCGCAACGTCGACACAACACGATAAGCAGGCCAAGATCATGCCGATCCGAGTTGGCAATGGTTGACATCTTGGATCCACAACACAGGGGACAGTTAACGTTCACTTTCGCCGCCCGACGAAAACTAGCACGGAGGGTCTCTAAATAGTTTAAATCGTTCCCTGTGGGTTCTACGCTGGCGGTGGAAATACTCATAAACCTTAAACCACCTTTGAGTTTTACGGTCGATTGGATGGGCTACTACCAATCATTTTCCAATCATGCTTGAAGAGAACCGTGTGGCATACTCCATAGCCGAATGTATCCACAGGCGGCCCTATCACCTTAAATGATGCTGCATTAGTGACTGCATGGAAGAAATCCTGAATTCCAGAGCCATAGAGATTGAGTCGCAAGCTGTAACTGCCAATAAGCAAGGGCAAGGCTCGCATCGAGAACCGTACAACAGTTCCCGGCGGAACAATATCAAATCTGAATCCGCTGTAAGGGGAGGAAAATGCTCCCAGCGTTCCCAACGTGGGGGTCATGACGTGCACAATCAAACGTGCGTTATTAACTATTCTAATCGCTGATAGCGTCACCCTGCCGATGAGATCCTCGCCGGTGGCAAAATCATCCCGGCGACATCCCTGTGAATCAAATAACTCTACTCGTTCGATCCATGCAGGAGCGTCAACCGCGCGCTGATCTGCGAGCCTTCCTGTTTTTGACACAAGATCTTCATAGGTCGCGATACCCGCCGACAGGTCACCATCATGGATTTTCCTGCCGCCGTCCAGCACGACCACGCGATCGCACACGCGATTGATGTCGATCATATTGTGTGAGACGACGACAATCGTCCTGCCAGCACGTTTGAGATCAAGAAAATACTGAAAACACTTCATCCGAAAGGCAACGTCACCAACCGCAAGAATTTCATCTACCAAAAAGATGTCCGGGTTCAGCTGCGCAGCTACCGCAAACCCCAATCGAACATACATACCGGAACTGTACGTTTGCACGGGGGCATCTATCGCTTCGCCTAATTCCGCAAAATCAACGATCTTGTCAAATTTCGCATCGATCTCTTTCTTAGAAAAACCCAACACGGCACCGTTTACATATATATTTTCACGTCCGGTCAAAACCTGACTAAAGCCAGTGCCCAGCTCAATCAACGCGCCGACCCGGCCCAGCATCGTGATCCGTCCTTTGTCTGGACGAATCAAACCGTTGAGCATCTTGAGGAGCGTAGTTTTCCCGGCACCGTTATGACCGACTAAACCGAGGCACTCCCCGGGTCTCAACTCTAAGGAAACATCGTCTACTGCCAAGAACTCGGCGTAGCGCAATCGCAAATCTTCTCCACGCTCCCGTGCCGTTAGCTCCGCTGCGAGATCCGTTAACCCGTACCAAAGCGAGTATCGCAGACGGCGGCACAACTTCTTTGAGACCCGGTCGACAACAACCACTGGAGATTGACTCATAATTACGCTGTTATTCGCTCGATGAGAATGGGTAAAGCCAAACGGTACATCAACCACCCGGCCAACAGCGCCCCGAAGGTTAAACCACACACGACCAAAAAAATCCCGAGGTATTGCGGCGACACGGAGAACAGCCATGCGCGAGTGGTGTCTAATAACGGACTGACAGGGTTGAGAATCATCGACAATGACCCCGACCCATGTTCGGGGGCCGGATAGATGACCGGAGTGAGAAACATCCAGAGATAAACTACAAATGGCAACGCTTGCCCAATATCATGGTAGAGGAGCGCCACCGGTGTAAGCAGCAGCCCGATAGCTAACCCTAGAGCCGTTAGAACGAGGACTCCAGGCGGAACCCAAAGAGCACTGCATGTGAGCGGCACTTCAAACCAGATCAATACTGTTACCATCAAGAAGGTACGGATGGCGAAAGCGAACAGCACCTCGCCGAGGCCAGCGATGATGAGCGCCTCTCGCGGAAAATTAACTTTCGTTAGCATGGGAAATGACTGCTGAACCATTCGTAGTGGAGCGTTTAATGCATCCGCAAAGACCTGCCAAAGAATCAATCCGGCGAACACAAAGGCGACGTACGGCACCTGGGTGGGTCCGACTGTAAAGTATCCGACTCGTTGCAAATAAACAAAAACAAGGGTCGTCATGATCGGAGGAAGGAACGCCCAGAGATATCCCAGGATGGTTTGCCGGTATCTTGAACTAATGTTTCGCACGAAGAGCCGCCACGCGAGTTCTTTCGAGGAAGAAATATCGCGCAGCATATCTCGTATAAGGCGCCTAGGATCTGCTAATGGTGATATCGGTGAGTAAACTGTGACAAGACCTTTCAAGGCCGGTTTTGAGTCCATGTTAATGACTACTTTATCGAAAAGTAATTTTACTGGCCTTCTGTATGTTGATCAATAAAAATCAGCTAAAGTCCAATAATTCACTGAAAATACCGACACCTAACCGCGCTAAGCCGAATTGACGGAATCCAATGGAAAGTCGCAGGACCGACTGGTCATTCTGTCGTTAACGACGAGGCCAAGCCGAAGTTAATTTTAATGGGAGCACGAGGCACGTCGCAGCAAGTTACAGCTATCACTGATTACGCCTTGCGTTGGACGCAACAATTAACTCCGTATACAACTTTAGATGATTCGCCAAAAAGATCTCATGACTATAATGGGCCTCGACCTTTAGGCGCCCTGCTGCGCCCCACTGGCACATCCGTTTTTCTAACAACGCGACCTTCAACCCTTCGACAACGCCTTGGATATCCCCCCTGCGCGCGAGATAGCCGGTAGTTTGATGTTCGACCACTTCGGGTATGCCCCCGGTCGCGAAACCAACCATCGGCGTCGACGTCGCCATTGTCTCGAGAATTGTTAACGGCATGTTGTCATCCAATGGACAGAACAAGAAAACATCTGCTGCAGCAAAATACTTGGCTTTCTTCTTGTCATCTGTCAGATATCCGGTTTCGAAAACTTCGATAGGAGCGAACATGCGCCGTGCATCAGGTATTATTTTCCCGACAACTAAAATAAGCGGATCGATCTGCGGAAAACTTTTTCTTAACACCTCAATGGCATGGACGGTTCCTTTTCGTTTGTCGGTCATGTCCCCGGCCGATAGAAGAACTATCGGTTTGTTAGTTATCAGACCCAACTTCTGCCGAACTTTGGACTTGTCCAGTGGCCGGTAAAGCACCGTATCGATACCGTAAGGAATCACCCTCAAGCAATTGAACAACGTCCCTGAGTTTCGAGCCGTATTCGCCATCCAATTGCAGGGAGCGAGTGCAGAGACGTTTTCTTCCCGGAAGACCTTTTGCTTCAATCGGAGCATCTGCTTGGTGAAATCGATGCCCCGGGACCGGCTTAGCGGCCAAAGATCCATTTGCGGGCAAACGCCGCAACCGATTTGATACTTGGTGCAGTCCATCGGGAAAATACATCCTCCTGTAAAAGCTGCGTAGTCATGGAAAGTCCAAACCGTTGGAAGACGTCGGGCGACCAGTCGCACGGTCAAGGGCGAGATCGCTGACGATAAATCATGAAAATGGACCAAATCATAATCCATCAGACCATGAGTTAGTCGGAGAACGAAATATTCCCAAGGCACAAGCTCCTGCAGCCCCAAGCGCTGGGTGCAGTGATGGGCCAAGCGAACGAATTTACCCAGCCATCGTCCGCCATAGACCGACTTCGTGTACGGTTTGAACTCTACGGCGCTAGATACATAATGATGCGCGGTGTGACCTTTGGATTGAAGGAGGACACATAGATCTTCCGCGACTCGGCTGGCACCCCCGCCAAACCGGTCTGCTTTGCTGATCATAGCTATACGCACCAGCCCAACCCCCTCTGATACCGTACCGAGAATGCAATTAAGCTTTTCATGATTGCTACGACACCTGCGATTAATTCGGCAAGTCCAGTTTCAAAATCATGGCGCGTCAAGGTATAGCTTTGTATGGAAGTCGATATGTTATAAACGGATAATCCATCATGAGGCAATCGATAGTGAAAATTTGGTTGCCTGCGATCCATGGCGGCAGCGGCGTGGATGTACACACGCGGCGATTGGCGCTGTCACTCGCTCGTCACGGAGTCGGCGCTGATATCTCGTGGTTTTCGACCTACTATCAGTTCGCTCCCTGGTCTCTCGCCCTTGTTTCGCCGCCCCCCGGAGCAAACGTTGTTCACGCGTTGTCCTGGTCAGGATTCGCATTTAAGAAAAGCAATATTCCCTTGGTCGTCACCGAACAACTCGATGTGCTCGATCCGATCTATCGTCCCTACAAAAGCGTGGCACAAGCCGTGTTTCACAAAGCGCTGGTACGCAATTTCATGAAGAAATCTTTTGCCGCGGCATCCACGGTCACCGCGGTCAGCCGCGCGACGGCAGCAAGCCTAGTCCACACCGTCGATTTACAAGCGGCGCTGGTCATCCCAAACTTTGTGGACACAGAAGTTTTCCGTCCCCGAAATAGCCCACCCAAACCATCCAGGTCTTTCAAATTACTCTTCGTAGGCAACCTGACCAAAAGAAAAGGCGCCGACCTGCTGGCACCGATCATGAAGCAACTAGGCAGCCAATTCGAACTTCGCTTTACGACGGGCCTGCGCGACGGCAGCGTCGACGACGTCCCCGCCAACATGATTTCCATCGGCAAGCTAAACACTGACCAAGAACTTGTCGCCGCTTATCAAGATTGCGATGCCCTACTCTTTCCGTCCCGCTTGGAAGGCTTGCCAATCGCACCGCTGGAGGCAATGGCCTGTGCTAAACCGATTATCGCCACACGAGCATCGTCACTGCCAGAAGTCGTCGACGATGGCGTTACCGGAACTCTTTGTGAGCCCAACAAGATCGACCAATTTGTTGCCGCGTGCCAGCACCTCGCTGATTCACCGAACACGCTACGGCAATTCGGCGAAGCGGCTCGGCAACGTGTGGAAAGTCTTTTCTCCGAGACGATCGTCGTGCCGCAATACATTTCACTCTACGAGAAACTGATTGCCAGCAAATATTCTTGATTGCATCTCTTCGGCGCAAAGGGTTCTGCACTTCCTACAATTCGGCACTCAGAAAACGTTGTGATCGTTCGTCGATGTGCCGCCGACTCGAAAAGCTGTCTCGTATCTGTCAACGATCTCTTCCCAGCCAAACTCCTTTTCAGCCCGCTGCCTCGCCACCCTCCCCATTTTGCTGCGCGCCAATGGATCGTTCAACAGACTTAAAACCGCTTGAGCCAAGCCTTCATAATCGCCGGCGTTGACCAGTACTCCGGTTTTTTCGTGTTCGATCGCATCTGGTATTCCACCCACGCGCGTCGCCACTGCTGGCTTTCCCGCCGCCGCGGCCTCCAATAAGACAATGCCGAAACCCTCCACATCATCTGTTTCCGCCAAAGCGGGCAGAACAACGACGTCGCACGCTTGATATAATTTGATCACTTCATCATCGTCTACGGCACCGCACAACTGAACATGGTTTAACAACCCCATCGCGCAGATCACTGCTTTGATTTGGCCCATCATATCATCGCGATGAGTTAAAGACTCTGAAGGATTATTTCCTACGACCACAAAACATACGTTAGGTATTTTACTGACGATTTTCGCGAAGGAGTTCTCGATAAACTCCTTAACCCCCTTTCGTTTGGCGAGGCGCCCGACGAACAGGATGGCATGTTTGCCTTGTAGGCCAAAGCCTTTCTTGATCGCATCGACATCCGTCGGCTCTGTAAAAGATTCCGTCTGCACGCCAGGAGGAATCACGGAAATGATCTCTTGTCGGACCCGCTTCTGCGCGACAAGGAAAGCAGTGTAGCCGCTATTGGCTACGATGCGATCGCAGAATCTTAGCCATCGAACACATATCGCCTGATAAAACTTATTCGCATAGATCACATCGAGTCCGTGCGCCTGCACCACCGCCTTTCGTCCAAACAAGCGAGCGAGGATCAGCACCAGCGGTGTAACCATGACACTTCCACCGAAGATGACTTTCGTCTTTGGACTACGCAGCAGTAATCTGGCGCCGCGCCAAAGCGTGTACAGAGAGAAGAAAATCAGACCAGAGTACGGGGCGCGAAAGACATCCTCTTCCGCGGGCCGTGGGAAAGGCGCCCGTCCTGTGATCACCAGCACGGGATGTCTTTCTCTTAGACCGCCAAAAAGGTGGCTGACTACGTACTCGATGCCACCGCGACGAGGGGGAAAATTCCAACTGATTATGAGAATACCCATTCAACGATTCTACGAAATCACTACAGCCCCTCATCAGCAGATTTCTTCAGTCGTCTCTTTCGGAAAACCGCTGCGGCATCGACTCGTGCCTTTCCATCCGCAACAATGCTATTTGTTCGGAGATGAGACCCAACATAAAGACGATCACCGCAGTAGTCAGTAGGAATACAGACATATTTGTAAAGCGATGTTCGGTGACAAACGTATAGACGTAATTGGTCATGCCACCAAGAAAGAAGAAAATGCTGACGGGCAGAAACACGCGAAACGGAGAAAACAGCGTCGCAATCTTCGTGATGATCAACAAGAATCGAATGCCGTCGGCAACCAAGCTTATCTTGCTTTGTCCGGCGCGATACAGGGTCTGGATAGGGATGTATTTGACGGTTAGTCCAGAGCGCAAGAAAGCCAGCGTCAAAGTCGTCGGGTAAGAGAACGTGTTGGGTAGGAGATTAATAAACCGCAATGCATCGAGCCGTGAAAGGACACGAAACCCTGAGGTCAGATCCTTAACTTTAAACCGGGTCACGTAAGATGCGAGAAGATTGTAGAGCACGTTGGCAGCATAGCGATGAAATCTCAATTTTGATCCTTTGGCTCGAGCACCCACAACCATATGATAATTGTTCGATTCGGCCAGCAGCTTAGTAATATCCTGCGGCTGATGTTGCCCATCCCCGTCTATTAAAACGAGAAGTCTTCCGCGAGCGGCTCTAATACCACTCTTGATGGCAGCCCCGTTGCCGATGTTGTAGGGATGACGGATCACATTTACCCCCTCGGCCATTGCGACGTCGGCGCTGTGATCTGTAGAACCATCATCGACAACGATGACCTCCGAGCGAGGCAAGTGCAACGCGCGGATCCTACTTAACATCTCGGCAAGCGTTTCCGCTTCATTAAAAACCGGAATGACAATGGATATTTCACAAAAACTAGCCATGGAGCTGTAAAACAGAATAGCCGCGGTCACGAAATAAAGTTTTGAGGTGACTTAAAGCAAAACTGTCCCACACTCGTTGGTATGCAGGGTCTAAGTTATCGCGAAGAAATCTCGACAGCAGTTCGTCTCTTACCAAGAGATGCGTCAAGTGTTTCGATTCTAGCTGCCGACCGATATCTGCCGGTTCTTTTGCTGACCGAATCGCCGCAAGAAGGAACCCCGGCAGTTCGCCGCCATCGTGAAAGTATTCTCGGTCACAATAATACCCTCTTCGGCCGACAAAGAGAAGATAAATCTTGGCTGTCAAAGGGAGGTCGCGGTTGATGTATTGAAAAGCTGGGTATTCCGCCAGCTTTTCCCTGAGGTACGTATTTCTGCTGTCGTTGCTGAGGAGGTAACGAACCGGCGCCACGTCGCGAGAATATTGCCAGAGATAGGAAAGGTTGACACCCGCAAACAACAGCACTCCAGCGAAAAGATAGGCAGGCTGTTTGATCCGAAGATAGACGTTGAAGATGCCATAAACCAAGAGCACAACCAACGGCGGGACAATGACCAGGATGTACCGAATACGTAGATCGACGAGGAACATTGCATATGCTAGGAACAGCAGTGCAAAGCTCATGCAAATTTTCTTTTCCTCGAGCCACTTGCCTTTGAACGCCCAGGGGAGAAACAGAATCAACACCGGGCTGAGCACGCCATCGAAATATCGGGGGTTATCATCCTGGCCTTGGAAAAATATCCGCAATGGCAACGCCGCAATCTCCCACCAGCTTTCGCCATAAAGAAATTGCCTTCGGGCAATGATTCCTATTTCAACGTAACTCGGCATTGTTTCTGAGCCGGCTCCGCCCCGTGGAGGAAACAACGACGCCAAATGTGGGAAAAACGGGCTGCCGGTTTGCAGGGTATTTTTGATTAGCCATGGAAGAAACGGCAGTAACGCAAAGGTGCCGAAAAGCGCGACTTCGGAAACTATGTTGGTGCCTCTCTTGGACTCGTTGGCGAGAGTCAATACGAACAGAAAAGACAATATCAACAAGACAACCAGCCCATTGGGTTTCGTGGCGACTGCAAAGCCCGCTGACAAAGCCGTTATGACTAACCATCGTATGGCATTCTTTTCTTCGCGCCACCGCAGCAGACACAAAAGGGACGCCGTACTATAAAAAGTTATGCCGAGGTCGACATAAGCCCAATGACTCAGACGCAGAACAGCCGGAGTTGAAACGAAAAAGAAAAACCCGAGAAGTCCATAGATAGCATTCATGCGTCGAGACAAATAAGCGTGCAGGGCCAACCCCGTCAGGACTCCGTAAAAACCGTGAATGAGTTTCGGAACGGAGTCATACCCCCAGCTAACCCACGGCGTATAGAGCATGTCCAGGAGCATGGGGTAGTAGGAATACGGCGCCATGGGAACCTCGATAATTCGGCCAGCACGCGCATAGAGTCGCGGCATCGCAAGATGGTGCGTGAGTTCGTCGCGGGCAGTAGGCGGGACAAGGCAGAGAATAATCTCAGCTCCGAGAACAAACAAAATGGACAGCCAAATAAGCCGACCGACCCAATTCGTCTCCAAGAAGTTACCGATAAATGCTTTGAGAAAAAATATTGTTGCAGCGACGAGACTAGCCGCTACAAAAAGATTGGGTAACGAATTCCCGACATACCCGGCTAATCCCAGAAGAAAGTAAATCGTCGCAACGACACCGAGCAGGCAACCGACTAAGCAGGTACGAAACAGCAAGACGGAGAAGCGATCTTCCATCATCCCCAACGACTACCGTATTCGAATCTACATCCGATGCACGCGAATGCACGTCTAGGTGCCATTCTCCTGGTTTCTGTAGGATTTTTAGGAATAAAGACCAACCTAGCTAAGGAAATTCGTTCAACCAGGATTCGGACGGAAAGCTCTGGGTGCCACGCGACCTGTCCACTGAGAGCGCGAAATCGTCGTAGCTTTCGTTCTAGATGGCGGCGATGATTGAAACGACCTTCACGAAGTCTCTCTACCGCGCCTAGGCTTCGTGCAATGGCCTCTCGTCCAAAGATTCGATCTCAACCTTCACCTTATCCGTTTCCAAGCTCATGTGTAGAGCGTTGCCTTTGACTTCTATCCGTTGCTCTCGAGCCAACACAGAATCTGTACTCGTCACGCCCGTCGCTAGAGCCGAGTTGCGGGATCACCACTTGCTTCTTTACCGCACCGATCTTACAACGATTGAGCTTCGAAGCTTTCGGCAAGAGATTTTAGTTTCAGCGTCTGGCGCATGTTTTCCATAAACGCGTTGACGTTCTTATATTTCGCCGGAATTTCGTATTTCACTGTAGTATAGAGATAGTGAAGCTGGGAAAAAATCGCGATGTCCGCAATGGTCATGCGCTCAAAGATAAATTTTTTCCCAGAATACATTTGATCCAAAGTATCGAAGTGATTATCCCACTCCGCTTCGGTTTTCTTTCGGGCTTCAGGAGTATCAGCACGGCGAATGGCATGGTTGGCATGGATCAAGACCTCGTCTGACCAGTCCTCCAGCGCCAAGCAGAGCCCTTTGTTCGCCGCACCTTCGGGGTAAATGCTGTTCCCCGGATGATCTTTTTCAAGACGGGCTGCGATCACCGTAGAGTCAATAACGCACTGGCCGTTATAGTCCATAGATGGTACTTTTCTTTGGCCCGTATACTCGATGAGCGACTTACGCTCGTCCTTCCGCACATCGACGATGTCATAGGAAACTCTTTTCATCGCAAGAACGATCCTGACTTTCTCGCAAAACATCGAAGTTTGGGATTGAAAAAGCCGTAGTGCCATTGTTTGCTCCTCCTCTTTTTAATGTTTACTGTTAATGATCGATTACCCGACTGGTGTTGTAGTCCAAAAATCGATAAAAATTATCGCTGCCTGTTAGCCAATCAGCGTCACCGATTTTAAAGGGGATTTGCCGCCCTTGCAACAAAAATAACGCGGATCCACAGGAGCAGATTGAAAAGGGAGCGCCGTTTTGAAATACTTTATCACGGTAGTTAGGAAACTAACGAATCACGAGGAGCAAGATGGCGAAGTATTTACAATGCAGCGAGTGCGGCAAGCTGGCCTTCTACTACGACGACTTTGTAGGAACGGAAAAGCCTTTCTACAAACGCTTCATGCGTTACCCAGAAGGGGATACAAAATACGATCCGCCGCGTTGTTTCAGTTGTGGAGCGGTGCCGCGACTCATTCACGAATTGATCAAAGAAGAAAAAGCCGCCGTTAAACATTAAGCGCCAGCTTTATGGCTTCCAGCTGGCTCAAAAAGGCTGTCCACTCCTTCTCGAGAATCCCGTCTAAAAACCGCTGATTTTGTTCCGGCTTCGGCAACTCTTCCGTTTCAATATGACGCGAAAGAAGGTTAAGGTAGAGGCTCCTACCCTAGCCCAAAAAACTGATTGTTTTGTTTTCCACACGGTGATAAAGGTTGCGCGTTTCTAGGGAGACAGGAGCCCTTCGATGGATTGGGAGTTCATCGTTGATTGGATCAAGATCGTCATCATCGATTTTACCCTGGCGGGAGACAATGCGCTGGTCATCGCGATGGCGGTGAGAACACTGCCTCCCCAGCAACAGCGCCGCGGAATCCTTTGGGGTGCCCTGGGGGCAGTTTTGATCCGCGTGATCATCACATTTGTGGCAGCACAGGTCTTGCAATTGCCCCTATTGCAACTCGCGGGGGGCCTATTGCTAATCTGGGTTGCCTTCAAACTTCTCCGCCAAGACAGTGGCGGCGAAGCCAAAGTTCAACATGCGACAACTATTCTGGAAGCAATTTGGATCATAATCGTCGCCGATCTCATCATGTCGACTGATAATATCCTCGCCGTCGCGGGAGCCTCGGAGGGCAACTTCTTTCTTTTGCTCTTCGGCTTGGGCCTCAGCATTCCGATCGTGGTCGTGGGGGCCGCGTTCATTGCCACACTCATGAATCGGTTCAGCTGGCTGGTTTTCGTGGGAGCAGGAATTCTCGGTGAGGTATCGGGTAAGATGACGCTTGACGATCAGTTCATCAAGCAGATCTTTGGTGAGGCCCCAAAGTTGGTCGAGTGGGGAGTGCGCGCGGGGCTCGCTGCCCTAATCATCTCCATCGGGCTCTACCTTTCAAGGAAATCCGCGCCGTCCGAGGATCCTCAGGCAATCGGCTAGGCTAGAATTTTTTTACCACGCTCCGGCGGTCCCTAGCTCTTAACGACTGACGCAACGAAGACAACTATTATTTCAGCGTCGGCTGTGCGGTACGATTGAAGCTCGCAGGTGCGTATCTGGTTGGTTCAGGGACGGAAGGCGGACAGTCCAGCAAGCCGATCGATTCCGGCGCTATATCGCCGGTAGTATTTCCGCTAGTTCTTCACGCAAGATCGATCCAGCCTTCGTTTACACGAATTCAATCGTCTTTACATTCCCGATTTGACATCCCGGACCAACGCGGGGACGTAGCAACTTACGTTCGTCGCCCTGTACGGATTCTGCCCGCAGGTAACCGTTCCATAGATGTATTTGTCGCTGCCGTTTTTGACAACGGGATTGTTCGCGTCGGGACAAAATTTAGCAAAGTCTATGATCTTCTCGGTTTGGTTCCATTTAGAGCCGTCTCGCACTACCGGGATTAAGTAGCACTCACCCGGATGTGCTTTAAAGACGTCTGCGAAATCGCTGTACACACTACTGATTTGCCCGTTGTTCAACTGTGTGGGGAATCCAACGTCGACCGAAGGCAAGCCGCCACCACAATTGATAGCGTTTTTTAATAGATTTCTGATCTCATTCGCGCTCGTGTTACTGATCCAATAGGTTGTGTAACCTGAGTTATCCGTCTGACTGCTCGATTGAAGAAGTTTTTGCGGATTAGGCTGCGAACATCTCGCCTCTTGAATGGCGATCGGAAGCCGGGAGCGGCCTGTCCTTATGTTATCTCTGTGGGACGATTTTGTTACAAATCTTTGTTGCATACCGATTCAAGAGCTTGCTGGACTGATGACCAGTTTCCTGGAAAGTTTCAAAGATGGAAGAGTCAGGATGCCCCCAGCTCCATGAGTGAGATGTGGGAACGGACGAATTAGCCCAAGTATGATTTATCGCATTATTTTGGGCGGGCGATTACTCGAGGCTACTTAATACAAACCTTCCTGGGTGACCATCGTCACTCCGGCCGAATCCCAGCCAGCGAGGCATTGGTAGCCGTCAAATTTAACCTCACAAAAGCCGATCGTCTTCTTGGGAAGTCTCGCCTACATAGGTGCATCGATGAACCAAAGTCTGGCCGCTGGCGGGATGCTTGAGCCCGTTGCTTTCACTCTCGGCATCTTCGTTTTTACCGTCTAGAGCCACTGCGGCCGGATTGCAAGTTTAGAAGTCCTCGCGAACCACGCTACGAATCAGCAGCACTACATACTGATCGCCGTCTGCGCGGAGACCAGTCTAAAGCTCGTCGGGTAGATTGATGGGATGCGGCTCAGGGATGTCGCGGCGGGGGTGGTTTGAGAGATCGCGTAAAGGAAAAATGGCGCGGACCGACGATGGCAACCAGGGCCCAATCCCGAGCGATGCCGCCGCTTTGATTGTTTACATCCCTGACTTTGTATCTCTTACCAACACCGGAACCGAGCAGGTGCTTACGCCCCAGTTCAGATAACAACCCGTTATTCTCCCGGCTACAAACTTCGGGTTCCCCTTTGCTTGTATATCCGTAATGCACATCCTGGCGAGTCCCTGCATAGGCCGGCATTGATTGATATTGGCATTCACGGGTGCGTTCGGAATAATGGGTACCAAGAAGCAGTCCTCGGGATCCTTCGGCGGGTCAGTGAACGGACCATGGACTTTGATGATTTCTTGCAATACGGGTGTATCTTGACCGTTGTTCAGGTTGATGCAGGTACCTATCCCGACCGGAGGCATAGTGCTACAGGTATTAGAAACCAAATCCCTCATCAAATTGACGTTGGCCGAGCCAAAAGTGAAACTCGTAAAGGCAGAATTATCGGTCGGGCTGGGAGTTTGACTCCACGAAAGCGTGGTGTTGCCGACTTGGCATCCGACGATGGCAATAGGAAGTTCAGGTCTGTTTTGCAGGACCGCCGTTGCCGTAATATTCAAGTTGGCTTGCGCCGGGGCTGTGAATCCCATGAGATTTAGGAGCGGAGTCAAGAAGAGCGGAGAAACCACGGAGCTTTCCGCGTTGGCAGTGTAGGGACTGGTTCCGGCTTTTTCGAGGCCGACTCGCACTCCGTTGGCCGTACCATATGTGGCGACCTGAATGCTCGACCCATCATATAAAATAGGCGTGGCATTCGCAGCACCTAATGTGCTCCCGGGCTGTCCCACGTAGTCGTTAGTGGAGTTATAGGCAGCGACTCGCGCCTCAACCTCGGTTTGACCGCCTAGGAGCCCGCTCGCTGCAGCCAATGCCGCGGCGTCCACCGCGGGTTGAGCCTGGCTTCTTACATAGGTGAGCATCCCCGTGTCCAGACCTATGCCAACCATAACCAGCAGCAAAGTGATTATTAGCGTGACAAAAACTATGACAGATCCGCGGTTGTTCAAACGATTCATCGTCCCTCCAAAATAAGTCAACACGAGCCAGTGTTTGTAAGCGGCTGCGAATCAAAACGCATCGCCGTGCTCCGGTTTATTGAAATCGTCGTGCTCACGCTTGCGCCCGGAACTACAAGATTTATCAGCTGATATAAGAAAGGACTGTATGTACCAGTGACTGTAACCAGCACTCGTCTCATACAAGTGGACGTAAGTGGACGTGCTGCTGCCGTCTAAGTTGGCGCTTACGCTCGAGACCACGAAGCGGCCCGTTGGAAGCCGGTTCGTGGCTTCATTTTCAACGGTTGTTTGATTAAAGGGATTCATTGCGGTGCCTATGCGAGCGGCCTCCCGGGTAGCATTTTGAACCAAGTGTGCAGTGAAGAAAGCAATGCCAAAATCTGCCGGAATATACAAAGCCGCAAGCATTAGCGGGGTAAGAAGAGTGAACTCAACTATACTTTGTCCTTTTGACCTGCGATACAGTTTTTGTTTCATTGTCCTACCTACGAATTAATTGAAATTTGTTGTATCTTTACCTCGCATCAGCAAACTTAAGTCGGTCAACATGTAAAAGCATGCTCATATCGCATGCTTGTCGTTCGGGTTATTGTCACGCTATTAGGCGCCGGCAGGCCCAAGAGCCTTAGTAGTTGATAGAAATAGAAGTTGTGATCGCCGCTTACCGTAACTGAGACGACCTGCATACCCAGAGTCGGATCACATGTAGGACTGGTGACATTGATGCTAGTATTGGTCAACAAAGCGCTACGAATTCTGTTTGAAACCTGAGTTTGTATGTCCGCAGTGTTGAAGGGTTTAGTCGCTGCAGCAAGACGTGCTCCCTCTCGGGAGGCATTCTGAGCCAGTTGGCCGGTAAAAAAGGCGAGGCCGAAATCCGCAGGTATCCAAATGATGGCAAGCAACAATACAAAAACGAGAGTAAACTCTACGACAGCTTGCCCCTTTGATGTAGCAGGTTTACAAAAGTATTTTTTCATATCACCAACCTAAGTTGCACGTCTGAAGCGCAATACGTGTGCCTGAAAAGACGGAAATTTCGTCCTGTCTTTTCAAGAGCTGTCGCGCAAATAACGGGCGGTTCAACCTACGTTTAGGCTTTCAGATTTAGAGACGGGCAAAACCGCCAGACCGAGTTTAGGCCGGCCGAGCGAGTTCAAGATGTTAGAAGATAGGAAGCAAGTACCAATCGATGCTTTCTAGTCATCGAACACGAGCAAACTCTATGTAGGCTGTATTCACTTAGAGAATCGCTTGCTGTGCGATGAAATATATGAGTTGCTGAGCAAGGAAATTGGGCAATCGCTGGACATTGACGCTCTATGGACGTTGACCCGCTATGGTCTAAATCCTCACTCCCGTGAGATTCTTGTCTATTTGTAACAAAGATTGGATGTCAGCCTATAAAAGCTGCAACAGCAAAGAAGCCGTCACATACGCGGAAGCCGAACTGCCAGACCTAGTTTTCATGGATCTGGATCTGCCGGATCTCGACGGAGTCAAGACAACCGCCATACTTAAACAAAATCCCAAAACCTCTCAGATTCCTGTCGTTGCGGTTACGGCA
>WNFS01001600.1_pt1 | contig 17044 bp, 12 predicted proteins | sample 5400141 | NCBI WGS metagenome assembly WNFS01 (sample SAMN13153358, study PRJNA577476) | soil metagenome | isolation source: 60 cm saprolite under Madrone tree | place: USA:California | collected 2016-06-14
GCCAGCTCGGCGACATCCTCAGGGGGCACCATGCTGGAATTGTCGGGGCCGTTCGAGAACACTACGATCACCTTTCTTCCCGGATGCTGGCCGGCATCCTGAACCGTCAACAACAACGAGTTATAGAGTGCCGCATCATCCCCAGCCACGCTCGTGCGCACGCCGCGAACCACTTCCGACCGGTCGGAGGTCAAAGCCGCGGCCCGGTAAAGGTCGCGGCTATACGAATAGAAGGCTACTTTGTCCGCGCTTTCCAGAGACCGAACGAAATCGGCGATGGCATCTTGCGCGAAGACGAAGCCCCGGTACATGTAATTGCTGGTATCGAACAAAATAAAGACATTGGCGCCGGCAAACGCCGAACTGAGCGTTTCGGGCGGGTCTTCCAAAGAAGAGCCTGACACCGAATCCTGCATCCGAGTACTCCCTTGCGCGGACGCGGACTCGTCCACACCGTTCTTGCCAACGTCTGCAGTAATATCTACCAATCTGGTTGTCGGACCATTTCCTTCTTCAAATGTGGCAATGTTCTCCGAAATGCCATCTTCGGTGATCGCGAAATCCAGAGGATGAAGACCTGTTACATAGTTGCCCTTTTTGTCGGTCACGGCCACATTCAACTGCACCAGGTTGACCACAACGCGAAGGCGCGTTTCGTCCTGCTGTGCACCGGTCCGAAAGCTGGAAAGAGGCAGCAGTCCTAAAAGAAGTGTCACCATCAAAAGATATCGCTTTTGCATAGGTTTGCATCCCATATTGCACCGCATTGTTTTTTCCGGCTGTAACAGTCACGTGAAAAATTGAGCCAACAGAACTGATCTAGGGCCGGGAAAAACTGTCATTTCTTGACAGAACAACGATCTTGCCCTGCCGGAACTCTTCACCGGTTTCTCGAGCGGCGCGCAACAGCGCCGGCCAATCCTCGAAATCAGTAGCAAAAATCTTCTCGACCATGCGACGCGTAAGTTCAGGAACCAGGCGGTTCAGCATCACCGGCGAATAACCTTTTTCGTCGGCCAGGCGGGCCCAGTATAGGTTGTTGGAATCCCACGTCTCAGCCAACAAACGGCTTGAGTAGCCCATGAAAACCGGGGAAGGCGGCAGATTCAGCAGCTCTCGCGTGTAACTCTGCGCCAAGATGCGATGCGGCACTCCAAAGTCTCGCGACAAACGTTCCCAGTTCACCTCGTTGGGGTAGCGCTCAGAGAGAGTCGCAAGCTCATGACCGGCCGGTCCGAAGGAGTCGGGCTCTTGCGGAAATCTTCGTTGATATTCAGCCGCCAGATAGAAAGTGTCCGCAGGCATCAGCTGCGAAAGCGCTTCGGGCAAGTGTCCTGAACGCAGAGCCTGCTCCACTCTTTCGGAGCGCTGCGGAATCATACGATCGGACAGGATATTCATGACCTTACTCCGCACTTCGTCATTTTGAGCGGAAGCGGCCAAAAACTCCTCGCCCCACTGTTGATACAGGCTGACAGCGTGAAGCTCATTTTGGCTCACGTTCCACCATCGGGGCACGACGGCGTTGGTCAAAAGGCCGGGCACCAACTCTCGCCAGATCAGGGCCTGCACGTTTTGTGGCGCGATGAAATCCTGCTCCGCGGTGGCAAGGACGTAAGGTAAATCGGCCAGCGATCCGACCAGGTGTGCGCCTCCGCCCGCCGGGGAACCGGCGCCGAACAACTGAGGCGCTTGCCAAAGTCGTTCCAGACCGATGACAGTGTCTCCCGCAAAATCATGCGAGCGAACGAAAAGAGGATTATGGTGGAGAATCTGGGCGCCGGGAGGCTCATAGTAGGCGTAATTGAAGCCCACGAGGGTGTCTCGCAGAAACGGAGCGAGTTGGCCGCGGGCCTCCGCCAGTTGTTCGGGAGAACTCGGCGACTTAATTATCTTCGCCAGGTTCGTACGCATCTGCAATGCCGTATGACGGTTATTGTAAATTCCTGCGGCCCACTGATCTCTTTCGCTATTTCGGAAAATTGGCTGAGGCATCTCGAATTCCCTGAGTTCCCCGGCCAAAGGAAGCAAGGTATTGCCTGACAAGTTTCCTTGCGTGACTTCGCGCAGGCCGTCACCCAGGGCCAAGAGAGTGTCGAGAGAAACCAAACGCTGCCCATCCAAAACGGATCGGATTCTGTTGGCGATCAGTTCATGCATGCGGTGGGCTTCCGGCGCTGACTGATACGGACCCGCAAGCAAATTGATGATTTTGTCTTGAGAAGTATCGGCCTTGCCGGTTGCGGCGAGCAGCAGGTCTTTCAGGGCGGTGCGGCCCGCATCGAAAAGCTGCGTTGAAGAGCCAATCTTGCCAAAGGGCCTGATCACTTTTTGCCAAGAATCGTTCAAAGCGGCGCCAGGTATTTCACCCTGACGCGCCAATATCTGCCAGAGTCCAACGCTGGCCTGAAAGGTTCCGAAGGCGTTGCCCCGCAGAGTGTTCTTGGGAATACCGTTTAGACTAGTCACAACCTGGAGGAAGGCAGCGATGGAAGCATCGTCCAAATCTGGAAATTCTGAAAAGACCAGGTACTGGTCGCTGAACTCAGAGAACTTGCCGGCAAGCAAGGCCACCGTTTCGGGCCTAAGCCGATCCTCCGGAGAGCGCCTGCCGTCGAGTTCACTAAGCATCAAGTAGCTTTGCAAAGGACCCGTGTCGGTGGGCACGCGAGAAATCGCGGACAGGGCTTCCAGCAATTGATCTGGGCGGTCCCAATGTGCGGCCCGGCGGCCCCAGTCGCGGATAATTTTGGAATCCGTTTTTTGTCGGAAGATTTTCTTCCATACCTCGAGATTTCCAGGAACGTATGGATCGCCGTTCGGCCCCCACCGAAGCCGGGTCACCAGAAGAAACAGACCTGCGTCGCTCCGAAACACGCCCGTTCCAGCATCGGAAGAGTCTTTTCCGCGGAACATCTCATAAAAACGCCGCAGCCGGGCAGGTTCGGTGAAATGAGTTTGCTGTGACGGAGGCACACTGGACAGGTCGTCAAAATACGCCGCAAGCCAGCCGCTATCCTTCGCGAACAATTTAGGTATGAATTCTCCAGGAGAGTCAGGACTCGCTCCGACCAGTTCTCTCCAAGCGGGGGCCGCGACTGATCCCCCAGGTACAACCACTCGCCCAGATCGAATGCAGATGTGGCTGCCATAGAAGTCCAAGGCCGCGGCTTGCGGAACCATTTTTTTTAGCACGTGCAATTGCCGCAAGGCAGATAGAGTTTCGGCATCCATCCGCGCCAACGCCCAGTAGAAGCGGGCCAGCTCCGGATCGCCTAAGAGCATGTCTAGTGCATCAACCTTTTTTTCTTTCTTGGTCCAGTCGATTTCCACGAGCGGCGCAGGTACGCGCGACATCGAGAAGGGGTACGTGAAAGACCGGCCCTCTTGGAGACTCTTCTCAAGGTCCGGCAGGGGGAATCCCGAGTCGATGGTGAGAAACGCTCTTTGTGGATCGGCGGTCTCCAAAAAAGTGCTACGCTGCCCGCAGTCAGTCCGGGTTCGATAACCCAGGATTTTCAGCAGGGGTTTCGCTTCATCGCAGGTGGAAACATGAATGACACCGTCGGGACCTGCCAGAGCCGCCAATTCTCGCGCCTGCTGCACATAGCGGGTCAAGAGAATAAGGAATTCCGAGGGCCGGCCCTTGGGTGACCGCCCCTCATACCCCAATACGAATACGTTGCGAGCCAGCAAAGGCATAACTTCTTCAGGCGAGACCTTCTGACTGATCCCTGCCATGCGTAAAAAGGAGCGCAACGGGCCTGGAATCGCAACATTCGCCGATTCGGGTGACCCGACCTTGGCGTCCTCTGATGACAAAGAATCAGAGGGAGCGGTTCCCCGAACGGCGGGAGCGAAGCACGAACCAACGGAAAGAGTGGCGGCCAGAATGGTGGCAAGGCGGATGAGAAACTTAGCGCATCGCTTTGCCGGTACATCGGTTAAGAAGAGCGTGCGGACCTTCAAGGTTTCCTCCCCGAAACGGAATCGAGCCTGAACGGCACAGTTGAGTCGCAGAGAAAGAAGATTTGGACCCAAACGAAACCAAATCTAAAACGCGCCCCCGCGACGACCAATCGCTTTTCACGGCGAAGTGAGTTAACTCATGCGAGCTATGCACCGTGCGGTGGACGGTAGCATTCCTCAACATTAAGCACGGGCTGAGTAGACTCGTCCTGCTCGCACTATTTAAGCCGTAACTGCGCTCATGTCAAACCGAAATTGTTAAAAGTAGCTTTTAAGCGGAATGATTGGTTCGACGGCGCCCGTTCCGACAACCGTAAAACACGGTGGAGTTGACTACTTTAGAAACCTAAGTGCCTCCATTCAAAAGACTTGCCGAGTTCGTTCTGCAATTCTGCTCATGCGGGGACTGGAGTGGGCTTTCTTGTCTTCGCAAGAAACGCAACCATTAGCTCATCTGCATTCAGAGTTCCTCTGTGGAGCGCGTCGCGGTCCGAGTCCGCGCGGGCCCTTTTCCCTATCTAGCGAGAATCAGCACAAGAGAAAAAACGCTTGACATATGCCCATATGGGAATGTAATATCCCTCCATGCCTCGCGCCGCCACGACTTCGGATGCGTTCAATGCCGTCGCCGAGCCCCGTCGACGGGCGATCCTGAACTATCTCGCTCTGCAGGAGCGCCCTGTCGGGCAAATTGTGGCGAGCCTGGGCCTTGAGCAGCCATCGGTCTCGAAGCACTTACGCGTCCTGCGAGATGTTGGACTGGTCAACGTCCGACGCGACGGCCGCCGAATGCTGTATCGAACCAACGCCGAGGCGATCCGGCCGCTTCACGAGTGGACGAGCACGTTCGAACGGTTCTGGCGGCACCAGTTGAATCGCGTGAAGGAGCGAGCGGAGGGGAAGCACGATTCGTGAGCGAAGTACAATTGGGTTTCAGCCAAGGTTCAAGACAAATTCTGATTTGAGGAGGAATGATGGCTTCGACAGCACCAAAGATGGATCGAACGATCGAAGACTTGGCGTTGAACGTGACACAGGAAATTCACGTGCGGGCGCCGCTTGAGGCGACCTTCGCAGCGTTGCTTGAGCAGCTTGGGCCGCAAAATGACACGCCCGACGGCAAGCCGATGCCACTAAAGATCGAGCCGTGGCCCGGCGGACGGTGGTACCGCGACTTAGGTGACGACAACGGTCATTTCTGGGGACACGTGCAAGCAATCAAGCGGCCGACGCTTCTGGAAATCACTGGGCCGCTGTTCATGTCTTATCCGGTCGTCTCGAACGTGCAGTACCGGCTGAGCGAGGTGGACGGAGGAACGCTGATCAAATTTCACCACACGGCACTGGGACTGATTCAGGATGACCATCGAGCGGGGGTGGGGAAGGGCTGGACGCATATCAACGAGAGCATTCGCAAACGGGCCGAAGCGCAGCGTTCGCGGTGAGCGCGACCGCTGCAGGAGGAGACATATGTGTCCAGCGTGCATGGCGAGTGCGGCGTTGGCGGTCGCTGGGGTGATGTCCACGGGCGGCCTGACGGCACTCGCCGCGAAGCTACTTCATTCGAAAAATAACGCGGAGAGAATTTCGTCTAAGGAAACGAAAGCAAAGGAGAACGATCATGGCTACGGCAAAGAGCAAGGTGGAAGGCCCGAGAGTCGTGTCGCAAGCGGAATGGCTTGCCGCACGAAAGGAGCTGTTGAGCAAAGAGAAGGAGTTCACGCGGCTGCGTGACGAGCTGAGCCGGCAGCGCCGGGAGCTGCCATGGGAGAGAGTAGGGAAGGAATACGCGTTCGATGGCCAGAACGGCAAAGAGACGCTGGCCGATCTTTTCGGCGGCAAGAGCCAGCTGATTGTGTACCACTTCATGTTTGGTCCTGGGTGGGAGGAAGGTTGCCCGAGTTGTTCGTTGCTGTCGGATCACATCGACGGCAGCGTCGTGCACCTCGCAGCACGAGACGTGAGCCTGGCGGTGGTTTCGCGGGCGCCTCTGCCGCAAATCGAGGCCTTCAAGAAGAGGATGGGCTGGCGGTTCAAGTGGGTGTCGTCGCACGGGAACGACTTCAACCGCGACTATCACGTTTCATTCACCAAGCAAGACTTGGCGAAAGGCCAGATGTACTACAACTACGCCATGCAGCAATTCCCGAGCGAGGAAGGACCCGGCGCGAGCGTGTTCTACAAAGATGGGGCTGGCAATATCTTTCACACCTACTCGAGTTACGGCCGCGGACTCGACATGATGATCGGCGCGTACAACTGGCTCGACCTTGCGCCAAAGGGGCGCGACGAAGATGGTTTGGCGTATACCATGGCCTGGGTTCGCCACCATGACAAGTACAGTAACGCCCAGCTTGTGGACCCGACTCAGACGTACTCACAACCTAAAAGCTCTGACGCCACGTGCTGTTCCGGGGAGAACCACTAGCGAAGGCGTCTGGATTCCCTATGCTGTGCCTTACGGCGCCGATTTCTTGTCAGCGAACCAAGACCCCGCCAAGGTGCAAGCAAAGCCCACTGCTCTCCTGGGGACCAAATGCCTATGATGGGAATTTTCTCCATTTCTATCGAGGGTTTGGCGGCATTAACATGGAGTCAAGACGCGTGACTCGCCTGTTTCCGTGTTCGCAGATGATTAATCTTGCTTGGCGATCGAGCGTGAGACCATTCGACCCGCAATGCGAGCCGGGAGCGGCATCAGATCCGTTGTACCCGCTTGGCTTTAAAAACTCGGAGATCCCGCCGCTCGGCTCCCACTTGAAGATGACATTGTTCGGAATATCGCTGAAAAGCAAGAAGCCATCTCCTACCCATACCGGCCCTTCTGTAAAACCGAACCCCCGGCTAACTTCTCTCCCATCATATTGGGAGAAATGATTGCGTCGAGGGCCGCATGAATGCGTCTAATTCTGTAGCGGCCTTCCACTGGAGTCTTTGTCTCCTCCTTCATTGTAAATCCCCCAGCTTCTCGCGATTCGTTGAATGCGTCTCGCCGTTTCTGGGCGCTTGAGACACTGCTCGCGACGCTTCCCGCAAAACGCGCCAAGGAGTTCATGCGGGAGCTGGTCGGAGCTTCGTTTATACGCCTTCGCGATCGAGTCGGCACGTTGCACGCAGGTCCACCGCCTGGACCCCGCGCAAGAAGAAATCCCCGCGGTGGCCGAGCGCGACGCCATGGCAGGGGACCCGAGCTTTACACGAGCACTCTTGGGACAACCGATCTTCGCGCGATCAGGGCTCCGGAAGGCCTCCTCCGGGCTTTCTTGCTGCAACTGGCCTGGGTCCCTGCCAGGGATTGGTCTGCTGCGCTCGCCGTAGCCCACTCGGAGTGTAGCGGAGAGCCTTCTGCCGACTCATTCATATCCGCTCATGCCCGCATTCGCTGGAGGCGTTCCTTTCTAATTACAGGGAAATAATCAGGGAAATATCACGCCTTGGCGGGCTGACCCGAGCCGCAAACCTGCGAATGGCGCGGGACACTGGCAAACTAAGCATCCCCGAGAAATAGGACGGGACAGGCGATTAACAGGGAAATCTCTGCCTACGAGCTCCGAATCCTGCGCGAAAAATGCCGCTCCGTTGGTCACGCCCCTAATGGGGTACCAATATCCGTCTTCCCAGCTTTCGGTGGAATCTGTGGGCAGACCACGACAATTCAATAGGCACTCGCAGACTCCGCCATCCTCGCCTGTTGATCTTTTGCAGAGAACCTCCCTTTCTCCGCGAAGTGCAACGGCGGCGATTTGGGAGAGCGCTTCCCGTGCGAAATTCGGCGGAAGCAGAAGGCCAGACCTCTGCGAGAAGCCCCTCTTAAGGCCATGTGAGGCAGTCTTGCACGTCACCAAGGAAAGGCCTCAGCTATTGACGTTCCTCCGAAGCGCACCTACCGTTGCCGACAATGCCACGCGTTCCAAGCCGGTGGCGGGGTTTCTCGCATTCTTCCAACCCGCTTGATGCCGCATTCAGAGGTTTGGAGTCTAGAAGACGAACTTCAGCGCAAGTGTCATACTGCGAATCCCGCCGCTGAAGAACTTGTCGGGCTTCAGGAAGTTCGGATCTGTAGGTATCACATACCCTTGGGTGGTGGTTGCGGTTGTGACGCCGGCAACGCTGAAGACGTTTCCGTTGCTGAGAGCGAAGTTCGGGTGATTGAGAACGTTGAAAATGTCAGCCTTCACCAGCAAATACTTCCCCTCTGTGAAATAAGTCCTCTTGCCGAGGGACAGGTTCAGCACGGCGAATCCTGGGGTGGTAATGCTGTTCCGGCCAACGTTGGTCCGTACTCCACGGCCGGCGACGACATAATTCTCCCTCTGGAAAACAGGGCTGATTATGGTGAGGTTGCCGATAGGAATGTTGGGTGTACCCGTGGCGGGATTTCCTGCGGTTTCACCTAAGCAGTGTACACAGATACTTCCCGCGTCATTCGCGGGTGCTACCGGGAAATTGGCCAAAATATTCGAAACGGCTGAGTTCGCTGCCATCGACTTGAGCATGCTCAGTCCGGTCGCGATAGGGGCCAGCAAAGCGGTTGGGTTTCCGGCTCCATGGAGAGTGGTGTATTCGTAGGCGCCGAAGACGAATAACTTGTCTCTGACAATGGGGCCGCCCATTGTTCCGCCGAAACGCTTATTGTCGAAGTCCGGCTGGCCTGCGATCGTTCCGCCCACGATCGCAGCTTTGGTCAGCTGATCTACGGAGTTGAAGTTCTTGTTTTGCGAGTACCACTCTCCAGAACCGTGCCAGGTGTTTGTGCCGGTCTTGGTCACTAGGACGAACTGACCGCCTGAGGAATGGCCGTACTCCGCGCTGAACTGGTTGGTCTGTAAAGCAAATTCCCCAACCGCGTCAGGAATAACGGTGGAATTGGGGCCCGTCACACCTAAGTTGTTGTCATCCACGCCGTCGATAACAAAGTTGTTTTCTCGTGGGCGCGTGCCGCCCACCGAGCCGCCTATTCCGGTTACGCCTCCCGGTTGGGCCACGACGTTAGGAGCCAAAACCGCCAGATTCAGTGGACTCCCATTGAGCGTCCCCGCCGCCTGAGGAAGATTTGCCAAATCGCTTGCATCGAAGTCGTTGTTAAGTGCGGAAGACGTCGTTTGCACCGCCAGGGCGCCAGCGCTCACTTCTACCGTTTCCGTGGCTACCCCCAATTCCAGCTTCACATCCGCCACGTTGTCCTGGTCAGCCAGCACCGGCACGTCCGACTTTATGGCCTTCTTAAAGCCCTCAACTTCCACGGTCACCGTGTACTTCCCAGGCAGCAGGCTTGGAAAATCGTAGGTTCCTGCTGAAGTCGTTTCGATGGATATCGAAACGCCAGTATCCTTGTTCACTGCCGTCACGCGAGCATTTGCCACCGCCGCGCCAGCTGGATCCAAGACTTGTCCGCGGAGGGTGCCTGTCGTTCGCTGGGCGACCGCGGTACCAATTGAAACTAGAATTGCCGCTGCGACCGCAACCGTCGACAATAAGCGCATGACTAGCCACGCAGCCTTATGTGAATTTGCGCATTGTTTCGTTGATCTTGCCTGATTCATGGTCGTCTCCCGCAAAGAACTTCCGTTCGTAAGGAACAGAGAAGCAGTCGCGGAACCGCAAATGGGCTAGAAGGGGCCTACAGGGACGACTGCGCCACTCGTAGGTACAAACGAATCGCCCAACGACACTAGTTGCCACTCCTGGGGAGATCGGCCGTTCAACCTGAAGGCTCGGTCTGATAAGTTGCTATGCCGAACTGTAGATTGTTGGAGTAGGGCCTATGAGATATAGAAGGCTAAAGGACACCCCAATGGCTTTTGATCCAATGCCCCATTCGTCGGATTCGGCGCATAAGACATCACTGCGGACGTGGGAATACGGATTTCAACGCGGATGATCTTTTTGGAGCAGATCGGCGCAGTAAGCGGCAACGAGCTCTCCGAAACGGCGATTGAGGCCCTGGGTAGAGATAGTGAGAGCGGTGTCCATGAAAGTTTTGAATCTAGCACAGCCAAGGAATCGCCGCGCGAGTGCTCCTGGTCGGGCGTAACGCGATGAAACCGCCAAGGACACGAAGTCACACCGAAGAAGGGAACCGCGCCTTTCCCTCATGCCTCAACTTGGGCTCGCCCAGATGGTACGAATGACGAAGTTTCTGTTACAGATACACAGAAAATAGGGACTAACCAGCTATTCCGGACTGCAGCGCGGTTGAACACTCATCTATAATGTCGTAATCGTATTCGGATTTCTCAGCAGTAATCTAGTATCCCACGCATGCATTTAGAAATGAAAACCCGGTGTGAGAAATGTGGGGGCACCCTCCTAGCGGATGGAGAAGCGTACGTTTGTTCGTACGAGTGCACACTCTGCCCTAGTTGTACTCTGAATACCAAGGGCATTTGTCCAAATTGTGGGGGTGAACTTGCTCGCCGGCCACGGCGGAAAACACTTACCGGGGGTGGGGAGAATCGCGACCTAAGAATACCAGGTAGCAGAGGTCCCTGGCTGATATGGGTAGTGAGTTTTGGACTGTGGACGTTTATCGCCCTCGTCAACGCGGCGTCCATGTACCAGTTCGACCGATCGTTGGGGCGGCACGTGACTTTCGTGAAAGAAATCACCCTCCCGGTCATCAATAATGTCATCTATGCTTTCTTAACGCCTGTGCTTTTTGGAATTGCCATGCGCTACCCAATTCTACGAACCAATTGGATGCGCCGCACGGGCCTTCATGTGGTGGCGAGTTTAGCGTTTACAGTTGCACACGTGGTCCTCAGGGGTCTGGTATATCCGGTCTGGGATCCGCGCATCGGTGATTACGCATACGCTGTGTGGAACCCGCACACCTACGCGTTCAGTATCCAGTGGATCTTGTTTGAGAGGCTGTTCTTTTACAACCTAGTGGACGACATTTTTTCTGCATATCTGCCGGTGGTACTGATCGCACATGCGGTGTGGTATCAGAAGAGGTTCAAGGACCGGGACCTTCGTGCCTTCGAGCTTGAGGCACAACTGGCGAAGGCACACTTGCAGGAGTTGAAACGTCAGTTGCAACCCCATTTCCTATTCAACACTCTGCACTCAATTTCGGCGCTGATGCTAACCAACGTCCGTGCGGCCGACAGAAATGATCGCCCGTCTCAGCGATCTGCTGCGGATGAGCTTGGAGAACAGCGAAATCCAGGTGACTACTCTGAGTCGCGAGCTTGAATTCTTGACTGGCTATCTTGAAATCGAGAAGGTTAGATTCGCCGACCGGCTCAATATTGTACTCGACGTCGCGCCCGACGCGCTTGATGCGCAGATGCCGCATTTACTTCTGCAGCCTTTGGTGGAAAATGCGGTGCGCCATGGCATTTCCAGGCGTTCTACCGGTGGTGAGATTCGAATCGCAGTCAGCTGTGATGCCCACAACCTCTATTTGCGAATCAGAGACAATGGCCAGGGACTCCCCGACTCGGGGGCAGATCAGTCGACAATAGGGCTGGGCCTCAGGGCAACCCGGGAACGGCTCCAAACACTTTACGGGAGCGACCACAGCGTTGACATTCGGGATGTTCCGGAAGGTGGCGTAGAAGCCTGCGTGCGGATACCTTTTCGCGCCGCGCGCCCTCTACCATATGAGGCGGCCTCTGGAGACCCTGAATCGGCTGCATGAGGACTGGACATGACCCCTACAATTCGCACCATCATCTCCGATGACGAACCGCTGGCACGCGAGAAGTTGCGCATTCTGCTGGCCTCGGAAGCCGGTGTACGTATCGTTGCGGAATGCCGGGATGGCAGGCAGACCATCGATGCTCTGCGAACTTACAAGCCGGATCTCTTGTTGCTCGACATACAAATGCCGGGTGCAGACGGCTTTCAGGTATTGAGCACCATCCCTGCTGACGACATACCGCTTGTTGTCTTCACCACGGCATACGACCAATACGCAATTCGAGCGTTTGAAACGCACGCAGTGGATTATTTGCTGAAACCGTTTGACCATGAACGATTGCATAAAGCCATTGAGAGAACTCGCAGCGAACTTCTGAAGACAAACGATCGCGAAATGACCCAGCGAATTCTTGATCTCCTGGCCAGCTCAAGGGTAGAATCGCGAGTCGCGAAGCGCCTCGTGATCAAAGCTGCGGGTCGCGTCGTGTTCCTTGATGTGGAGGAGATTGATTGGGTCGAAGCGGCCGCCAATTACGTGAAGCTGCACGTGGGGAGAGAATCTCACTTGCTCCGAGAAAGCATTGGCCGCATCTCCGAAAGGCTCGATCCGGATCGGTTCGTTCGCGTCCATCGCTCTACAATTGTGAATGTTCGAAGGATCAAGGAGCTGCAACCCTGCAACAGCGGTGAATACATCGTGGTGCTGAAGGATGGCAAAGAACTGTCCTGCAGTCGAGGCTATCGTACCGAGCTGCACCATCTGATCGAAGATACCTGAGTGAAAGCATCGCAGTGCACCCACAAAATGGTCGGCAAGCGTTCATCGCCATGGAGTTTTTGGATGGCGCGGCCCTGAAGTACTGCGCCCTGATCGGCTTGCCCAAACGACGGCTGTCAACCGGGCATTGCGCAAGGCCTACGGAATCCGGCTCTGCTCTGTCGAGGAGTTGGGCTGGCTTACCGGGTCGCCGAGCACCGCGAGGAAAGAAGACCAGGCCGTAAAGCCGCCTAACTCGAATGGTTCGAGTAACGGGCAACCCAAGTTGCGAGATCGGCTGGGCGCGATCATCGAGGGGGGCTGTTGAGTGCCCCGATGTCAGCGCGAATGAGTTGCGGATAGCGCTCTAGCAAGGATCGTCTGGCGTCGCGCCATTCCTGCGCCTCTGCTTGCTCTTTCCGGGCAGTTGCGATCTGGGCTTGTACGGCTTCGAGTGCCGGGCCCCCCGGAATCTTTCGGATGCTAATGAAATAGTCCGGATCGAGCGCGCGCATCCACATTTCGCGCGGCTTGCTGAGTTCTCTTCCCAACATTTCGACTGCGAGACTCTTCATTGCCGTTACCAGCCGTTCGGGAGAGTACTCGCCGCCAATGGCGCGGACAGCCGCGCCTACCAGTCGATGGGCCGTGCGGAAGCTGATGCCTTCTTCCCGGACGAGAGTATCCGCCAACTCCGTGACGCAAAGAAAACTCCCGCAAGCTCGGAGGCGCATCCGCTTGTGATCCACTTCGGCGCGGCTCATAGTGCCGGCAAAGAGGCGGAGCGCGCGCACGGCATCGGCGCACATGGAAAATGCCAGTGGTTGTAGATCATCCTCACTGTCCACGATGTCCTCGAAGGGAGTATTGTGCGCGCAACTGAGCACGGCTTGGGCCTGGCCGAATGCCTTACTCGCCAGAATGCGCACGTGCTCCAATGCGACAGGATTTCGTTTCTGCGGCATGATGCTGCTGATCTGGACGTAAGCGTCGCTCAAGCGCAGAAAACCAAACTCTTCCGTGCACCACAACAGCAAGTCCTGCACGAGTTTTCCCAAATTGAGTGTCAGCACGGCGACAGCCGAGGCCGCTTCCGACAGATAATCGATGGCCGCGATTGCGCCGTAGGAATTTACTTGCAGCCCCTCAAAGCCCAGTAAACGGGCGGTATAACTGCGATCGATGGGAAAGCCAGTCGTCGTAATGGCGCAGGCGCCGAGGGGGTTCCGATTAATCGTGGCAAAAGCGGCGCGCAACCGCTGGATGTCGCGACCCAGGAATTCGACGGCGGCGAGCAAATAGTGAGCCAGCGTGGTCGGCTGGGCCGGCTGTGTGTGCGTGTAGGCGGGCATGATGGTTCCCACGTGTGACGCGGCGAGATCAAGCAGCACCTGACGCGCGTCCGCGGTTTCTCCCGCGATTCTGAAGATTTCGCGACGCAGGCACATGCGGTACATCGTGAGATCGATGTCGTTGCGGCTGCGTGCGGTGTGGATCTTGCCCGCCACCTCTTCCCCGCAAGCTTGCACCAGCAGTTCTTGGACGTGAAAGAACAGGTCCTCGCAGCGGCCGTCGTAGCGCGCCCCCAGAATCTTAGGACGATCGAGCAGGGCGATTGCTTCAAGGCACATGCGGGCATCCGCCGTCGGGATAATGCTTTGGCGGGCGAGCATCAAGGTGTGAGCCAAGTGGATTTCGAGCAGCGCGTCCAGGAAATACTTCTTGGCATCTTCGAAATTCACTGCCAGAACGGTTTCAGAATAGACGGGAGCGGGAAAGGGTTCGGAGGATTTGGACGACGATTCGGAAGGATGGTCTGGCTCCTTCAACGCGCGCACGCCTCCATCGAGCAGAGCTGAAAACTGCTGGCCGTGGAGCGCGCGGCAGTCGCCCTAGAAAAAATCATCCGGAATACCCCTGCTTCCAGTACACGAGCGCATCAGTTTAACAGCGGTGCGGCGAAACATCGAGCGACCCTACCATCTCACTCCCAACCCAAAACCGAGGAGTCGGCCCTGAAGAACAGTGGCCGAGGGCGCGAAGCTCGTTGGCAAACTTCCAGACGTGAGCTGCCCGCAGTGCGTGGGGTCCAGAGTGAAGCCGTTAGCCGCGCTCGGGCATCCAGTCGTAACGACAGAGACGCCCGCGGTGTTAAGGGAGGTGACGTTGGGGTGGTTAAAAATGTTGGTGGCTTCGGTCAAGAACTGTGCTCGAAAGCGTTCCTTCAGCGTGAAGAGCGTGCGCGTGTAGCGCAGGTCAAACTGAACAACCTTCGGCCCGCGGACGATATTCCGGCCGATATTGAGCGGCCGCGTGATGCTGGTCACAAGTGAGTCGCCGTTGAGGTTGGCGTTGGCAGTGACGTTTTGCTGGTCACCCGAAGCGATGTTCGTCAGCATGGCAAACTGGTTGTCGTTCAGCAGACGGTTCGCAAATGAGTTCTCCACCTTCGGGCGAGGTGACCACACCGTGCTGGCTGTGAAGGATTGGGGCCGATTGATGTAGCTGTTGCCGCGGTCGCGGAGGCGATTCGTCGTATCTTCGACGTAGACCAGGTTTTGCTCAAAGCCGTTGACGTCGGGAGCGTCGCTGATGGTATGCGAATAGATGTAGGCGGCGCTCGCCACTAAGCCGCGCGAGAAGCGGTGTTCGTAATTGATCTCCAGCGCGTTGTACTTCGAGCTGGCGCCCACATCCTGCAGAGTTACGTTGTTGAATGCCGGGTTGGCGCGCGTGCCGGCGTTCACCCGCGAATCAAACACCGGCCGGCCGTCGAGCAGGAAGCCCAGCGGATTAATGAGGTTGATGTTGTGCAGCCACTGTAATTGGCGCCCAGCCGTGTTCACGTAGGCGAACGTGACAGCATCGTTTTTGGAGAGCTCGCGCGAGACCTGGAGCGTCGTGGTCATCGCGTAGGCGTTCTTGAAGTTCGGCGTGACCGTGAATACAGATGGAATCGCCGGAGCCGTGGCTGTCGTCAACGGCTGCGGAAAAGAAGGAGCTCCCGCTGAGGAAGGAGAAAGCGAGGCGTTGAAGGAGCGGCCGGAACCGTCGTTAGAAAGAGCGTTGAACCACAGATTGGTGGGCGGAGCGTCGTAGAAAATTCCCCAGGAGGCGCGGACGACGGTCTTGCTGTCAAGCCTCCAGGCCAGGCCCAGGCGAGGCGATACGTCGCCAGCGGGATTGTGGAAGTCCCGCGAGAAGGGAAAGGGAGCGGCCGCGTTGGCATTCGGCGATAGGAAACGGTCATAGCGAATGCCGTAGGTTACGAGCAACGAAGGGCGGAACTGCCAGCTATCCTGGGCGAAGAAATTAAAGAAGTTGGAAATGTAGGCCACGCGCGTGTTGCCTATGAGAGCGTTCACGGTGGTGTAAGACTTCGGGTTCGCGCCACTCACCGCCGCCTGATAAGCTGCAATGGTTGGGAAAACATATTGCGTGAAGCTGTCTCCCTGTTGTACGTCGATGATACGCGAATATCCGAACCCAGCCTTGAAAGTGTGCGGGCCGCGGATGTAGGTCAGGTTGTCGTTCCAACTGGGGATCTTTTCGGCAAGCACGTCGCCTACAGAGACGCTTCCGTTAAAATTGGTCGCGACGCCTGGGATACTGACGGCTGGACCGGACCCCGTCAGCGGCCCTGCGATGTGCTTCTCATTCCGGTAGGGATAGGAAAACCGGAACTCGTTGAGGAGTTGCGGTGATATCGTGGTGACCCACTGCAGTCCTCCAACATGGGCGCGATCCCTGAAGTCAGCTTCGGCAGCAATCAAGTTCAGTCCGCCCACAGCGGTGTTGAAGGGATACTCGTTCCGGAAGTAATTGACGCGAACAAAGGCGTGGTTCTTTGCATTGATATCCCAATCGCCGCGGACATCCAGGAACTGCGCATGCTGGACCGAAGGTGCAGTACCGAATTGCGAGGCGGGAATGCCGATGGCTTCGAGGGCCGCTTGGTTCGCCGCACTGACAGTAATCGGAACGGGAAGGGCGCGGTACAAGTGTTCGTATGCTCCGTAGATGAAAAGTTTGTCTTTCTTGATGGGACCTCCGGCATTCATGCCGTAGGAATTCATGAGCAGGTTGGGCTTTGGCAGGGTTGGGGAGAGAAGAATTGGCCTCGCGGTCGTATCTACTGGTCCGCGGATCCACTGGAACATGCCGTGGAGATTGTTGGTGCCCGACCCGGTGATGACGTTATAGATGTTGCCGGTAGTGCCACCAAACTCCGGAGCGAAGCTGTTGCTCACCGTCTGGACCTCGCTCACGTAAACGGAGGAAATCGGGAACAGGCGAAGGCCGTAACGATCGGCTTCGGTGTCCACCATTCCATCCATCTGATAGTTGATGCGGTCCACGAACCCGTTGGTATTGAGAGTGCGCGGGATGCCCAACTCCGGGTTGGGGTGGCCGCTGACGCCGGGCTGGAACATGATCCAGTTGTAGGGGTTTCGCGAAGTGAGCGGCAGATTCTGCACTTCCATTTCGGTGATTGTCCGGCTGATATTCGTTCGCGCCGGGTCGACCACTGGCGCACCACCGCCCACTTCGATCGACGTAGTTACGGCGCCTAACTTGAGACCGCCGTCGACAACTGCCTCCCGGCCGGCTTGCAGGACGATCTCGGTAAACTTGAGTGCGGTGAAGCCGTCCTTCGTCACCGTGACGGTG
>WNFS01006509.1_pt1 | contig 17040 bp, 11 predicted proteins | sample 5400141 | NCBI WGS metagenome assembly WNFS01 (sample SAMN13153358, study PRJNA577476) | soil metagenome | isolation source: 60 cm saprolite under Madrone tree | place: USA:California | collected 2016-06-14
GACCTAAGAAGGGCAGTCGAAGACTACGACTTTGATAGGCTGGAGGTGGAAGCACAGCAATGTGTGAAGCTGACCAGTACTAATCGCCCGTTCGGCTTAATCATAAAACTTTCTCAAACCGTCTTTGAGGAAGAGCAGAACTGGCTCGCAAGAGTCAGAAGAAACGCCAATTCTGCCGCAGTAAGGTTCGATGGAGAGTCGAACTTGTAAAGCCAGCCAGCTGTTGGTCACTTTGTGGCCGCAGAATTTCTGTTGTCGCACTCGCGATCCTCGCTCGGGATGAGCTTGGAGTCAGTACGCGAGTTTCCAGTTTCCTGGTGATCATACCGCGAGGGTCACACCCGTTCCCATCCCGAACACGGAAGTTAAGCCTCGCCGGGCCGATGATACTGCACGGGCAACTGTGTGGGAACGTAGGTCGTCGCCGGGATTAAATTAGAGATGGCCGTCTTGAGCAATCAAGGCGGCCTTTTTATTTGGTACGCCGAGCTGGGTCGACAGCTTGGAGGTGAAAGTCGTCTTCACAACCTGATAGAGGTGAAGTGATAGCGAGGCGCAAGGGCGCCGCCGTGAGGCGGGGTCTGAAGGAAGCGTGGAGCAAAAGCGCGAGCCAATGTACAAGAACCGGATCTGAGGCGTGAGTGTCGGGCGAGCGGACCAATGATCGCGAAGCCCATTTCTATCAAGGACGCAGATTTTGAGTGGAAGCGGAGTGGGCAGCAGAGAAATCAGAAGCAATTGAAGGGAAAGGGGAGGGGAACACCGGAGGCAAATCCTGTTCCCCTCCTTCATGTCCGGCTGCTCTCCCTAATCGCCGGAAACTATTGCACCGTCTGGATGATCGTAGGTCCAGCGGTTTGACGGACGAACCAAGTGCGGGCAGCTCCCGAGGGCAGCCCGGAATTCTTGTCGTCAGGGTAGACAATCAAGGCATTCCCGTCGAGAAAGGCGTCGGGCGCCCAATACTCGGCGAGAGTGCGCGTGCCTGAGGCGCAACCGAGACCGTTCACGCAGACAGGGCCGACGTGGACGACGCCGGTAACGCTAGTCTGCGCAAAGGCCGGAACGCTCGCGAAATCATTCTGCGATTGCGCAAGGAAGACTTGCCACTGAGCAGAACTGTCCATGAAATTGGTGGCAGAGGAACCCAGCCACGTGATGTTCACTTTGCCCGGATCACCCGCTACTACCCAAGGCTGAATGGCCGTGCGCGTCGAGGCCCCATTGTTCACGCGGACAACGTGAGACCAGGTTGCGCCGAAATCTTGCGAAGCGGTCAGATAAGTGTTGACGCCATCGGAAAAGACGACGTGCAGGTTGCTGCCGCTGTCCACGGCGACAGCGGGGAAAACGTGCGCTAGAGAAGTGTCCGCAGGACCCTGGTAGACCAGTTTGAGAACAAAGGTCACGCCACCATCGATCGAGCGCGCAATGTAGACCTGTGTGCTGGTCTGGTCGAAAAAGACTGTATAAACGTAGCCGTTAGATGGATCGACCACAATATTGCCCTGGTCTCCCGGCTGCACGCCCGCGACAGGGGTGGTAACCTGAGCGATCTGCGGAAAAGTAAGTCCTCCATCCGTAGATTTGACCGCGACAATACTGACGGTGCCCTGAAGATCAGCGCCAAGCTGCTTGTAAGTCAAATAGAGAGTCTTATTGCCGTAGCCGGCGATCCATTGCCGGTCATCACCAGGGATGTTTGAGGATAGTGGATTGACGGCCCAAGAGTTGCCGCCATTAAAGGTACTGGCCTGCGTCGTCGATCCCAGCCAGAGCGAATTCATGTACACATTGCCCGAGGTGCCGACAGCGAGATCTTCATCGCCGCCACCAAGGCCGGCGCCCGTTGTCGCACCAGTTGTGGCCACAACCTGCGTGCCATCGGGCTGGCCAAGATATGTGAATGTCTTGCCGTTGTCATAAGACTTCCAGACGTCCACGCCGCCCGGGATGCCCTGAATTGAGGCGACGTATAAATTGCCGAGAGCGTCATGAACAACGCGAGGCTCGACGTCCTGATCGGCGACGAGAGTCGCGCCGGAATTGGCGGGATCGTTAGGACGCGCGAGCTCGAATGCACTGCCAAAAATCATCTTGCCAGGCTGGTAGCGAGCTTTGCCATTGGCGACGGTCGGATCCGCAGCGATCTGTGCGGTTCCAGAATACGAAACATTTACAGTTTGCGAGGCCACGATGACAAGTTTGTAGGTGCCATTTGGGAGAGGTCCGGCGTCAATTTCCTCATAGGTTTCGAAGGCTTGCACGGACGAAGCAAGAAGATTTCCTGAAGGGTCGAAGACGTAGAGGTCAAATTCGTTGGTGGCTCCTTGCCAGGTAATGCGGACCTGGACCTCGTCCTTGGGATTGATAGTGAAAAAGCCAGCGGGCGTGTTGATGGTCAGATAGAAGGTGTCGCAGTTGAGGGTCGTGCAGGAGCTAGTGTCCGTGGCGACGGCTGTGTAAGGCCCGCCTGACCAATTTACGGGAGTTGCAGTACTTGAAAGGCTGCCGCTTGCCGGAGTAGCTGAAAACGCAGGGAAGGCCGCGGCAAGCATGGAGAAAAGAGAGAGTAGGCCTCTTGTAGACGGGCGGAACATGCCTGTGAGTTCTCCTTTCAAAGAGCAATATGGGATGCCATCCAACCGAGGGCGCAGACTAAGCGCAGCTTCCGGGGCGCGGAAGTGTCCCCTGGCTGGCGCATAGTTAATTACAAAAGACATGTCCTCAATCGGGTATTCGCCTGATTTTGGCGTCTGTAATTGCATGCAGCAGGAAATTGCCGATGCGCGACTCAAAGTGGCCCTTGGCGGAGCAGTCCATTCCGTCTTGAGAAACCGAGACGGCCTTTTTGTTCTGGCTGTTGTACCGGGAGAGCAGTTGATTCGTGCTCTTTCGAAATTTGGATATGTGGCAGTCCGCCAAAAGGGCAGCCACGTGCGTCTACAACAGCCCTCCGATGTGCAGCGTCAGGCTGTCACAATTCCCTGCACAATGAAATTGCGTTCGGGACATTACGAAGAATCCTGCGAGACGCGCGAATCACGGTCGAACAACTTGTCTCGATTCTCTGAATAGTCGAGGTCTCTCACACGACACCTATCAGCCGGCGTGTGTTCCAGAGGGTTGTGGAATTGATAGGCCGTCCAGATGGGTGACGGAAGATTCGGGTGCCGGATGCAGAGTGCTTACGGCCGCCACAGACATGACGTGCTGGAAGGCTTCCTGGAAGCGCTCCATCTCGGATTGTGTGCCGACGGTGATGCGGACGTGGGTGGGCCACACGGGCCAGGGGCGCCCAATAAAAACATTTTGCGCGGACATCGCGGCGATGACTTCTTTAGCGGGGCGCTTGGCGTCCAGCATGAAGCAATTGGATTGCGACGGAACGAAGGAATAGCCGTTCTTGGAGAGCCATTGAAACGTGGCTTCGCGGATTGTTGTGTTGATGCGCTTGCGATCGGGGACGAGCCGCGGATCCTTCAAGCTAGCCGTTGCGGCGGCCACGGCGGTGATGGGCATGGCGCTCCAGCCGGAGAAAGCGGTCATTTTCTCGAGGAGATCCGGACGGGCGATGGCAAATCCGCAGCGCAATCCAGCCATGCCGTAGATTTTTGAGAACGTGCGGAGAACGATCAGGTCTTTATCGGCTTTCACGAGATCGAGGGCGCTCGAAGCGTCGGAGAAATGGATGTACGCCTCGTCGACCAGAAGGATGGAGTCTTTCGGTTTGTTGGCGAGGAGGAACTCGATGTCCGAATGGCTCGTGAGGGTGCCAGTGGGATTATTGGGCGAGCAAATATAAAACATGCCTGCGTCCGGAGCCGCCGCCAACATGGCTTTCGTGTCGTGCGTGTAGGTATTGGTCAGCGGCACTCTTGCGACACGCGCGCCAGAGATCTTCGCGGCATGGGCACCGGCTTCATAACCCGGATCGGCGGTGACATAGCTTTTTGTGGGAGACGTGAAGGCCAGCACGGAGTAGTGCAACGGCCCGCTGGAGCCCGGGAAGGCGCGGACATACTCGGGCTTTACGCCTTCCGCGGCCGCAAATGTTTTTATGAGATCAGTGGTCATCCAATCGGAGTAGCGACCGCCTTGCGAAGCGACGGCATTGACGGCATCGCACGCTATACCGCAGGGGCCCAGAGGATTTTCGTTTGCATTGATGAGCACCGCATCTTTGGGATACGGGCGGGGATAAGGAAGCGAGGCGGCATGGGCCAGCATCGGCTCGGTGACGATGCGATATCCAATAGCCGCGGCCGCAGCCGTAGCGGAAACTTGCAAAAACGAGCGACGAGAACGACAGGCGGGAATTTCTTCCACTGGCATGGTCATACCTCCAACAAGCAGTTCGCATTTCGCGGGCTAGCCGCACACAAACTATCACGATCTGCGGTTCACAAACCAGCTATTTGCAAGCATTTTCTCGCTAGCGAGCATCAAAAAAGGCCGCACGCTTTTTTGCGATCCGAGCGAATCTATAGAGAAGAAAAAGGGAAAGCGGGAGTCGATCGCGTTTACATCTCGCTTACCATGACAAGCTAAAGTCTGTGTGTTCAAGAGATTAGGCGAGTTTTTCACGAGTCGGAGTTTGGCTTCTACAGGGTTCAACTTATGCACAATCAGAGGTTCGACCGGAGAAGAGTGTAAAAAAGTACTATTGACTAGGGATCGGCGGAGAAATATCTTGTTTTTTGCTGTACCCGGCCAGATTCGAAACCCCACACGCTGCGAGGCAGGCATGGCCACCGAAACTGCTACAAACACCGCCAGCAACACTTTAGGCAAGTCTATTGAAGAGCGATGGGAGAGTCTACGCACTCATCGCCGCATAGTCTCTCGAGTGAAATTCCAGGTTGAATGGGAAGAAGGCTCCGAACGGCAGCACGCTAATGGCGTAACCGTTGATGTAAGCAAATCCGGATGTCTTGCGGTTGTCGGCGCGGGACTTCCTTTGCGCAAGCGAGTCCGCCTGATCAATCCTATGAGCGGAAGAACCGCCGAAGCGCATGTTGTTTGGCGAGATCACGAGGCCTGGGACGTCGGTCTGGAACTCGTCAAGCCGGACTCATCCTTCTGGGGCGTGAAGTTTTAGTTGCTGCACGACCAGGTTCCTTTCCGGCGGCCGAGTGAGCGAACCGACCTCCCCGCTTGCCGTGCAAACTGAGAGGATTCTAGACGCCAAGCTTGGTGAGCCTCGAGTGCTTCGCCTCAATGGGGCCATTTCTCCATCGGCAAGCTCTTCTGAATGGTTTCCAGGTTTTGGAAGCCGTCTTTGATAACCGTTTGTTTGACGTTGTCCCTGGTGACCACCACCGGGCTTAGAAAGATCGCTTGGACCGTCTTCGTTCCGTTGCCAATCGAGGCAGCATTTTTGACGGGAGTGCCGGCCGCCAAATTCACCGCAGCCTCGGCGGCCGATCTGGCTTGCAGTCCAATTGGTTTATAGACCGTCATCGTCTGCGTGCCATCTAGTATGCGGATGATGGCCGCCAGATCCGCATCCTGACCGGACACTAGAACTCTACCTGCGAGTTTGTGCTCCTGCAGCGCTTGAATCGCTCCTCCTGCGGTTCCATCATTCGAAGCGACTACCGCGGTGATATCGCCCTTTGTCTCCTCAATGGCCTTGGACATGAGGGCATAAGCTTCGGCGGGATCCCAATCCTTTGCCCAGCCGTCACTTACGATTTTGATCTTGCCATGATCGATCAAAGGCTTCAGCACCCGCATCTGTCCATCGCGCAAGACTTTGGCGTTGTTGTCCGCCGGGGAGCCGCCAATCAGAACGTAATTCCCTTTAGGGGCAAGCCGCGCGAGCGTCGAGGATTGCAACTCGCCAATTACCTCCGCGTTCGTGCCCACAAAGAAGTCGACGTCGCTATTGCGCACCAGGCGTTCGTAGCACAGCACTGGGACACGGCGAGCTCTTGCCGCGCTCACAATTCGTGCGGCTTTGTCCGTGTCGTGCGGCACGAGGACGAGAACTTTCGCGCCGGAATCCATCAGCTTGTGGGATTGCTGCAATTGCAAATCGTCGTCGCCCTCGGCGGTTTCCACGAGCACTTCGGCCCCGAGCTCTTTCGCGCGCTTTTGGAAGGTGTCGAGATCGGTTTGCCAGCGCTCGATTTTCAGGGAGTCCATCAAGTAGCCGATTTTTAGAGGCGCGTCTTGGGCGGAAGCACTTGGTCCTTTTGCGAGGTAGATGAGAGAGACCGCAATGATCAATAGGGAGAGCAGGAATCGATACCGCAAAGGCTGCATATTTTCTTTTCGCCACCAAGTACTTAAAACCGTAGCACCGGCCAGCGAGCGCCACAATCGGATAACTTCCGTGAGCGGACCAAGAGTAAAGGGGAAAGAGAGTGGGTGACCGGTTTCGCGACAATAGATCCCAAGAGCGGTCATGGGCCTGGCGTACCACAAGCCTTAAGAGTCTAGCTAAGAGCTTTAGCGGCAAGCAGTTGGCGGACTTCGACGCGTGGCCCCTCTTTTGCTGGTTCAATGGGTGTAGACATCCTACATGCCATGGATGTAGAACATCTACAGCCCGAGGTGAACATGAGTCCGCGCTATCAGAACCGAATCGAGCTGCTGCAAGGGACGCTCGATCTGCTGATCCTGCAAACCCTGCGCTGGGGGCCGCAGCACGGCTACGGCATGAGCCAGGCGATTCGCACAAATTCGGGAGACATTTTGCAGGTGGACACCGGTTCGCTTTATCCGGCGCTGCACCGGCTCGAGCGGCAGAAGTGGATCTCGGCGGATTGGAAAGTTTCTGAGAATAAGCAGCGCGTCAGGGTTTACCGGCTGACGGCCAAGGGCAAAAAGCAATTGGAACCGGAGCGCTCGCACTGGGCGCAGGTTTCGGATGCCATCGCGGGCGTGCTCAATCCTGGTAAGAGGGAGAGTGAAGCGTGACATTTCCCTTTGGGCATCGCCAAAAACGTGAAAGCGAACTGGATGAAGAACTCCAAAGCCATTTGCAAATGGCAGCCCAGGATCGCGCGGACCGCGGCGAAACGCCAGAGCAGGCGCGCCGCGCCGCGCGCCGGCAGTTGGGCAACCTGGGTTTGATCAAGGAGGTCACGCGGGAAATGTGGGGCTGGGCTTCCCTCGAGCGGCTTATGCAAGATCTTCGATATGGATTGCGCATGCTGGCCAAGTCGCCCGGATTCACAGCGGTCGCGATTCTGACGCTAGCGCTAGGGATTGGAGCGAACACCGCGTTATTCTCCGTGGTGAATGGCGTGCTTCTAAAACCGCTGCCGTATCCGCATCCCGAGCAACTCGTCGCGCTGAGCGAGAGCAAGCCGAATTTTGAAACTGGGTCGATTTCGTTTCCGAATTTTCGCGATTGGCAAAAAGACAACCGCACTTTCTCCGGAATGGCTATTTCTCGCGGCTACAACTTCAATCTTACGGGCCTTGGCGAAGCGGAGCAGTTACGGGCTCGGTTCATCACATCCGACTTTTTCACAGTGCTCGGAGTGAATCCGCTGATCGGCCGCACCTTTGCGCCGCATGAGGATGATATCGGCGCGGCACCCATCGCGATGGTCAGCGAGGAGTTGTGGAGACGGAAATGCAACTCTTCTCCCGACGCTTTGGGGAAAACCCTCAGCCTCGACGGCACGGGCTACACCCTCGTCGGCGTAATACCGGCCAGCTTCGACCTTTCACTGGGGAGCTTCCGCAACATCGATATCTATGTGCCTGTGGGCCAGTGGAGCAATCCGATCCTGCCGAAGCGTGGGGCCGGCCTGGGTTTTCACGGAATTGGACGGCTGAAGCCGGGCGTGACTATCGAGCAGGCGCGGGCGGACATGTCGCAGGTCTCGAGCAGCCTTACCGCGGCTTATCCCGATACGAACACAGGAATCGGAGCCACGCTACGGCCGCTGAAGCAGACGATGGTCGGCGAAGTCAGTACGCTACTGCTTGTGTTGCTCGCGGCGGTTGGATTTGTGCTCTTGATTGCGTGCGTAAATGTGGCCAACTTAATGCTTGCGCGCGCTTCAGCGCGGTCGCGTGAATTCGCGATCCGGGCGGCGATAGGAGCAGGCCGGGGGAGACTGGTGCGCCAGCTTCTCACGGAAAGCCCGGGCTGCACTTCGCCTGCTGGCAGAAGGACTGCCACGCGCAAGCGAAGTCAGACTGGACGCGCGTGTGCTCCTTTTTACCGCGGCTATTTCCGTGGGCTGTGGGATTTTTTTTGGTTTGGCGCCTGCGGTGAATACGGGTGCGCGAAATCTGCACGACAGGCTGAAGGAAGGTGGGCGGAGCGGTACTGGAGTTCGCAACCGCACGCAGGGGATTTTGGTTGTCGTGGAAACGGCGATGGCTTTGGTCTTGTTGATTTCGGCGGGGCTGATGGTGCGAAGCCTGACGGCGCTTTGGCACATCAACCCGGGATTTGATTCGCGCAATGTTTTGACTTTCGGCGTGGCTCCACCTCCTTCCATGCGAAACGCAAGCGCTGGAGCTATTCGTGCAACTCTTCGAAATGTGGATCAGCAATTGAAGGCGGTTCCCGGAGTGAAGGCCTTGTCTCTTTCATGGGCTGCCGTGCCGCTGAGCAGCGATGACGAGGACCTCTTCTGGATTGAGGGAAAGCCCAAACCCGCGACTGACAATGACATGAGCTGGGCGCTCAGTTACGTCGTGGAGGAAGACTATTTGAAGATGATGGGCATTTCACTCGAACGCGGAAGGTTTTTCACGGCGCAAGACAATGAGAATTCTTCGCATGTCATCGTGGTGGACGAGGTCTTCGTGCGAAAATATTTTCCCGACCAAGACCCCATCGGGCAGCATGTCTTTTTGCAAAACAAAGGCGGGCGCGCGGAGATCGTGGGAGTCGTCGGGCACGTCAAACAATGGGGGCTCGTTTCCGACGATAGTGAATCGCTACGCGCTGAACTCTACTTTCCATACATGCAATTGCCGGACGCGGCGATGCTTCTATCTTGGAACGGGACAGGCGTGATGGTGCGATACGATCAAAGCGCGGCAAATATCGGAGACTCCCTCATGTCGGCTATCAAGGGGATCGGTGGTGAGTACGTGATGTCCAAGACGCAAACGATGGAGCAAATTATTTCCGATTCACTTGCCTCGCAGCGGTTTTCTATGTCCGTACTCGGAATTTTCGCTTTGCTCGCTTTGTTGCTTGCCTCCGTGGGAATTTATGGCGTCGTTTCCTATCTCGTCGGCCAGCGCACGCAGGAGATCGGCATCCGTATCGCGCTCGGCGCAAAACAAAAAGATGTGCTGCGCATGGTGTTGCAGGATGGAATGAAGTTGACGCTCGCAGGCGTGATCATCGGCTCCTTGGCTGCACTTGGATTGACCCGATTGATGGCCAGCCTGCTCTTCGGGGTAAGCGCGACCGACCCGCTTACGTTTACTGTGGTGCCCATCGTGCTGGTTATCGTGGCGCTCGCGGCGTGCTACGTACCTGCGCGGCGCGCCATGCGTGTCGACCCGATGGTCGCGCTGCGCTATGAGTAGGAGGTAGCCGCTACAGGCGAGTTTATTTGGCGAGAGTCAGCCAGGTGTCGATGCGCGACGAAACCGTGGTCGAGAACTGTGCAGCACAGAGTGCCGCAAGGATACCTGTAAAAACATCCATGGTGTAGTGCGCGCGTAGGACCAGCACAGTAGCGATCTCAAATAAAACGATTCCTACGGCCACGATCGTGAGCCAGCGCTTGCCGAGGCGCGCCAATTCGATTCCGCCAAAAACGGCGATGGCCGTGTGTCCTGAGAAGAAAAAGTCGTTGCCCACGTTGTAGGTGACGAGCGCGGAAGGGAATCCGGGATAGTGCCAGATCATGTTTGGAGGCGCTGGGAGCGCGCAGATGGCTTCCAGGATTTGGCGCAGGCCGAGGAGCAGCACGAGTCCGAGGAACGGCCGCACGCTTGGCCCGAAGAGCCAGCGCCCAAGCAAAAACATGCCCAGCCCGTCGATCAAGGCAGAACTCAAGATCAACAGCACGTTTGCGGCGGCCGGTGAATGGAAAAAGTAGGAATTAAGGCCGGCAGTCATTGTGTGAAGCGCGTCGCCGACCCCTGCAGCGGGCACGGCTCGCTGCGCGATCAGCGATTGCGTCCAGAACCAGATCCCCAGCGCCAGGACAGTCAACACCATCCTGCGGACTAGGCGGCGCCATTTTCGCGCACTTTCAGCATTGGTTCTTTCCGGGGAATCCAAGGTCTTGGCAGGCGCAACTTGCACGGGGGCGCTCATGCCTGTTTCGCGACTTCCTGCGCGAGCTCGCGCGCCTTTCGCAAATCGAGCTTGCCGGTGCCTAGATAGGGCAATTTTTCCACGCGCAGAAATTGGTCCGGGCGGGGGCGCCAGAGGGCCGGCAGGTCACATTTTGCAAGCAGCTCCAGAGTTTCCTCCAATTTATCTTCCGGAAGCGTGTGCAGCACCATCAGGCGTTCGCCTTTTCGTTCATCGGGAACGGCCGTCACTACGAAGACTTGCTCCGTCGCGTGCGCGAGCTCATGGAGCTTGTCCTCAGCCTTGATATGCGGGACCATTTCGCCGCCGATTTTGCTAAAACGACTCAAACGATCGGTGACGCGCAGAAAGCCATCTTCGTCGAGCATGGCGATATCGCCGGTGTTGTACCAGCCATCGCGCAAAACTGCCGCCGTTTTTTCCGGCTGGTTCAAATAACCCTGCATCACGTTCGGTCCGCGCACCAGCAACAATCCGGGCTGATTGACGGGCAGAGGTTGTAGCGTTTCGGGATCGATGATTTTCACCGACATTCCCGGCAGCGGGTGCCCGATACTGCCGCGCTTTGCGCCCACTTGGCGAAAGGATGCCGCGCGAAAGTCGATGGTATTCACGGTCACAGCGGGCGAGCACTCTGTGCAGCCGTAGCCCTCCAGAGGCCGGAGGCCAAAGCGGTCCTCGAACGCCTGGGAAATGCGGTCCGGCAACTTCTCTGCGCCGGCCATGACAAAGCGAAGGCTTCCGAACTGCTCCGGCTCGCAGCGGCGCGTGTACGCATTCAGAAAAGTCGGTGTGGCAAGAAGCATCGTGACCGCGTATTTGTTGACGAGCGCGCCGATGACGCGGGAGTCGAGCGGATTCGGGTGAAACACAACGCCGATCCCGGTCGCGGCAGGAAGACAAAGCGTGCCGGTGAAGCCGAACGAATGGAAGAAAGGAAGAATGCCCATGATGCGATCATTGGAGTGCAACAGAAAGACCTGGTTCAGCTGCTCGACATTCGAGGCGACGTTGTAATGCGTAAGGACCACGCCTTTGGGCTCACCCGTCGAGCCGCTCGAAAAAATAATCGTGGCGATGTCTTCGAGTTGCGTCTTGCGCTCAGCCCCGGCGTACTTTTCGACGAGCTGCGGAGGAAGGAAAAGAGCCAAAGCAGCACCGAGACGTTCGGTGAAACGGGGCTTTTGCGCAAGGTCTTCGAGAAAAATTGTTTCCGCGGGCGGCTGCACGCGCACGCGCTCGAGAAAAGCACGAGCCGTGATCACCGTTTTCAGGTTGCACTGCTTTGCGCAAGACTCCAGCGTTTCGTTCGAAGCCGTGTAATTCAGATTCACGGGCACTTTGCCCATGAGCATCGCCGCAAAATTGACCAGTGCGCCGGGAATCGAAGGTGGCAGCAGGACGCCCACCATTTCCTGGCCTTGCCACGTTTTTCTTAAGCGCCGCGCCAAGAAGAGCGTTCTCGCCAGCACCGCGAAAAACGTCAGCTTCGGCGTTTGTCCATCGGCCATGGCGAAGCGAAAAGGATGCCGGCGCGCCGTGTAGAGAAACGTCCGTGGCAGTGGCCGCATGTGGCGTTTGCGTCGCTCGAACGCTTCCGCTCCGAGGTCCTGCACGGCCTGTCGCGCCTCCTGCGCAGACGCCGTTGAAGGCAGCGGCGCGCCAAACGTCACGCGCACCGGATACGGCAAATGGCGAGGGAATTTCCAAAGGAACCGCCCGCCGGAAAAACTGAAGATGGAGCCCCATACGCCGTCGAGGTTTACCGGAATGATTGGAACGTCAAGGCCTTTAATAATGCGTTCCATGCCTCGGCGGAACGGCATCATCTGTCCGATGCGCGTCATCTGGCCTTCGGGGAAAATGCAGACCAATTCGCCTGCCTGCAACGCTTGCGTAGCGCGCCGCAAAGAATGAATCATTTCGCGCGGGCCTTGATCGGAAGAAATCGGTATCACACCGAGAATTTTTGCGAAGGGTTTTACCAGCGGATGGTCGTACGAGCCTTTGAACATCAAGAAGCGCACCGGACGGTCGAGCGCAGCGAGCAGCAACACCGCATCAGCCATGGAAACGTGATTGGGAACGAGCAGCGCACCGCCTCGTGCCGGCACGCGTTCACGTGCCGCAACATCGAGCCGGTATAGTGTGTGCGTGAGCATCCACAGCAAAAGGCGTAGCAACGAATCCGGCAGCAGCCACAGGACGTAAGCCGTTGCCGCCAGCGACATAATTGCCGTCCAAATGAAGAAAGACTGCAACCCGACGTGCCAATAGTGAGTAAATCCGGAATAGATTGCCGAGGCGCCGATCACTCCGACGAAGGACAAGAAATTTGCAAACGCAATGACGCTGCCTTTTTTATCTTCGGCGGGCCGATGTTGGATTAAGGCATTGATGGGGACAATGAAGAATCCACCGGAAAATCCGAGTGCGGCCAACAGCAAGATAACCTGAAGAAACGTCAAGCCATGAAGGGAAATTGCGAAAGCAAACAACGACATGCCGATAGCCCCCAACGGAATCAGGCCGTACTCGATCTTACCCGCTGAAAGGAGCCCAGCAGCGTAGCTCCCAAGCCCGATGCCTATAGCCAGTGCCGCTTGCAGGTACCCGCCGTGCGTTTCGTCGATATGCAAAATCTCGCGGCCGTAAAAGACAATCACGAACTGGAGCAGCGCGCCGAGAAACCAGAAGTAGGTATTGCCTACGACGGCGAGATGCAAAGTGCGATCAGGCCTGACGATTTGAACTTGCTTGATCAGATCTCCAAAAATGTTGAAGCGGAACTTCCGGGAAGGGTCGGCAGCCGGAACGCGCGAGATTGTGAAGCTCGTTATCAGACCAAACAGAGTGCAAGCGCCAAAGATGAGACCTGCATAAAGCTCTTGTCCATGAAACCTCTGAGCCAGCAACGGGCCGGCCACCGCCCCCGCGATAATCGCGATGAAGGTCGTGAGTTCGAGAATCCCGTTGCCCCAGGACAGTAGTTCGTCCGGAAGCACCTCTGGAAGCAAGCCGTATTTCGCGGGGCCGAAGAAGGCGGCTTGCGTGCTCGCCAGAAAAATCACCGCAAACGCCATCCTCGTGCTGCCGTTCGCAAAGGCGTAGATCGCGAAAAGCATCGCGAAGATTTCGAATATTTTGGTACCGATCGCGACGGTTCGTTTGCTGAAGCGGTCCGCTAGGTAGCCGCCTGCCATTGAAAACAGAAGGAAGGGGACGGCAAACAGGTTTCCGACATAAAAGACCAGGAGGTCCTTTTCTGAGTCGGTGGGATTGGTCCCGAGGATGAGAAAAATTACAAAGAACTTCAGGCCGTTATCATTGAATGCGCCCTGGAATTGCGTGACGATCAGGCTCCCAAAGCCGAGCCGCCACTTTCCATTACTGTCTCGTATCAAAGGACTTCCGTCGTCGGCCATCGAGGCGCACCCATGCGTTCAAGTGGAAGCTACTAAAGATAGAACGATCTTAGCAGCCCTTCTTGCACGCAGGTGCGCGACCGCCGCCAGCTGTGCCGAAAACGAGACGTTCGTTTGTAAGGTGTGCGATGTTATGGTTTTGTGGCCGCAGTCTTAGCTTTGGCCGGGGCTGCCGTTTTCCGCCCTGCGTTCAGGTGGTCGAAATTAAGCGCGGCGTTAAGTACCAGCATAAAGTTGCCTTGCGTTTCCTGGCGCCACATGGGATTCGTTGCGAAGAGCACGATATGGCCGCGTCCCACAGGCACATCAACCACCGCCGGCGAGCCGGCAAGCTCAGAGCCTCCGGCCAGCATGCCGCTGATCCACAAATCTTTCTCGTCGGCAAAACGCAATATCACGCGGGGGAAGAGCGATTCCGGCGGAATAAATGCATCCACAAATCGCCTGACCTGCGGATCGATATATAACTCCTGTTCGGCCCGGCTGCGGTGTGGAGGAGGCTCCGGCGTGGTCCAAGGACGCCCCTGCGGAATATCCGGATCGGTCGCAGAACCTCGTCCGCTCGGGCGTGGCGCGTTCGCCGCGTCTTCAAATGATGTGCCCGGCAAAGAAATTCGCAGCACAGGCGCCTGATTAAAATAGACGCCAAGCGTTTCATCGTAACCATAGGCGATCGGGCTGGATTTGTCTTCCACGTTCGCACGGAGGATCGATCCACGCGCCTGGAGTTGCCGCGCCTCCGCGATACTCACGGTGTCGGTCAGTCCGAGTTCTATGGGAAGACGCGCGCTTGAAGCTATCGGCAAGAACACACCACCGTCCTCGACAAATTTTTTCAAATTTGCGACACCTGCAAAGCCCAGACCGCCGCGGACATCCGCAGCCTCGTCGATCCCGCCCCAATTCGGGGTGAGCGCGGAATTTTGCCACGGCATGGCCCCTCCGAAATCGCTGCCATCAGGCAGCACGCGCTTCGGAAGGCCAGTCAACATTTGGGCGACGTCCGGGGCGCCGGGCGGGTAAATGATGACATCGAATTTTTCCCGCAAATTCGGCATGGCATGAATCGCAGTCTCCGATAGGTAAGTGTAAGGGACTCCCGATTCTTCCAATCCCAGGCGGAACCATCCTTCGTTCTGCGTGCGTGCCCAAGTGTGCAGAATGGCAATGCGCGGGACGCCGACTTCGTGACGCTCAACTTCTGGCACCGCTTCCGCGCTTGTCACGCGGATGCCCAGTTCGCGCGCAGCGGTGTTCAGTCGCAGATCTAGGTCCGGAGGATTCGCCTCGACCGGGAGGAGAAAAGAGCCGGCCGCAAACTTTTGCTCGGCAGCATCAAATGCTCTTTCGGCCGCGAAAAACTTTGCGTCCTTCAAACGGAAACGCAGAGCCGCTAGGTTCGGTTCGGCAGTGGCGTCTATCACGTAGCATTTCGTTACTGGCGATTTCCCCTTTACTGCGTGAGGCGGCAAGACGCCCCCTTCCGCATGGGCGGCCTTGTCCACCAATGTCATGGGAGCCTTCAGTATGGCGGTGTCCGTGATGCGCAGCGTCTTCACGTTGCGCAAAGGCCCGAGCGTCCAACCTGTGTCATCGTAGGGACGCGGGTCATTCGTCGAGTAATACTGCGTGTCGAGCAGCATGTCGGCAATGCGGCTGTACGGCTGATCCATTCGAATGATGTAGCTGCCGAGCGGGATCTTCGCTGTCGTTGCTTCGTCCCCCTTTTTTGGCGCTTCGCTTTTTGACTTGTCCGCCTTCTCGTTCTTGACCTCCTCGGCAATCCTCACGTCGAGCTTAGCCTCCGTCGGTTTTGCCGCAGCGACGGAAGCCGCTTTTACTTCAAAATCTTGCTCGAGTTTTTGCACCTCTGCGCCTTGTCGTTGCAGGAGGTTGGCGAGCTGCGCAGCAAGGGCTGGACGGCGACCATCATTCACGATGGCCCACGCGGCAGGACCTTCCGTGGTGGCCTTGGCGACCGACCGTTTGCTCTTTAGGTAAAAATTGTTGAGAAATTCCGGTCCGTGCTGTGCCATGTAGTCCAGCGCCAAGATCAGTCCGCTTTGCTGCAGATTAATGTCGTTGCGGAACGACCATTTGACCTTTGCCAGCGGGGGATTCGGCCGAAACCACGTCCGCGACGTTGCTGAGGATGGCAGCGTGCGCTCCATCGTCTCGGGCGTCAAATTGCCAAACGTTTCATAAAATCGCCCGATCGAGTTGTGTCCATTGGCTACGTAGAACATGTAGTTTGCCGCCCAGCCGTCGTAAAAGCCGTGCGTCCACACGCCCACCACGCCGCGTTCCGTGAGTTTCTCGATCTCGTTGTATGCCATCTTTTGCCACTCGCTGACAACGATGGGATCGAGCCAGGCGTTATAAGGCCCCGTGCCCGTTGAAATGTAGAGATACGGAACGGCTTCGTGCAGGTCGTGCAAAACTTGCGGGTGCCAGGTCAGAAAGTTCTGCATCATCACCTGTGAAAGTTTGAGTCCCATGCCGATGCCGTCGCGGTTGTTGTCGTGCTGCACATAGTGTCCCCAGTAGAGAAGGCCCGGCTGCAACTTGTCCGGGTTCGCTTTCTTGTAGTTCCAGGAGTCCACGATGCGGTCGTGTCCGTCGACTTCGACGATCGGTGTGATCAGAAATACAACATTTTTGCGAACGTTTTGGATCAGCGCAGTGTCTTCCACGGCCACCCGGTAGGCCAGCTCCATTAGCATCTCTGGCGATCCCGTCTCGGGCGAGTGGATCGAGCCGGACGCCCAATAAAACGGTTTTCCGCCATCGATGAGCTGCTTCGCTTCGGCATCCGTGATCTTGCGGGGATCGGCGAGCTTGGCGGTGATATCGCGCAGGTGGTCGAGTTGTGCGATGTTGGCTTCGTCGCTCACGGCCACAAGGAGAAAGTCGCGCCCCTCCTCCGATTTACCGACGCTGTAGACTTTCACGCGCGGGCTGGCCTTCGCGAGCTCGTCGTAGTAACGATAAATATCCTTCGAATAGGTCAGAAAATCCGGCGCGCCAGCGATGTGGCCGAGAATTTTGTCCGGCGAGGGCACAGTCGAGGAAGCCGGCAAATGATCGACAAGGTCGGTTAGGAAGAATGGCTCGGTCGTAAACTCGCGAATTCTCTTTCCATACTCTTCATCGTTCGTGGCAGCGCTCTGCGCGCTGGCAACTGCAGCCGTGAAGCTAATGAATAGAAAACCCGCAATGGCAGGCAACCACATTCTCGGCAACCAATGCCCCTCCGCCGCAGCAAACTCACACAAGTTCCCTCTCGGAATCCTCATCATTGCCTCTCTTTTCTATTTTCCCTGGCACCTGACCGGCCGCTGCACCATGTGACGGGCC
>WNFS01005519.1_pt1 | contig 17038 bp, 13 predicted proteins | sample 5400141 | NCBI WGS metagenome assembly WNFS01 (sample SAMN13153358, study PRJNA577476) | soil metagenome | isolation source: 60 cm saprolite under Madrone tree | place: USA:California | collected 2016-06-14
CCGACGTGGCATCAGCCCACCGATGTGTTCTCGACATTCAGCGACAAGGATTTCCGTCTTGGTCTCAACGCTGCGCAAACAACTCTGGGCGCAGTTGGGCAACTGGCGGGAGCGAGACTGAAATAGCCTTAGATCGGAATTAGTCGCAGTGCACCCGTCAAACCGACCTCAACTCCCTGCCGAGATCGAAGAGTACCGCGACGCCCACTGGCAGCGCGAGGAGACAGCGCGCGTGGAAACGGTCCCGCAGGCCGAGCAGTTCATCGAACGCGCCGGGTTTACGGCCTGCCTGACGGACACGCGCCGGCCCGGGCCATCGCTCTACGTGGCTGTCTGCGGCAGGCGCGACGCCATCTTGCCCCGCAATGTGCAGAAAGACCCGGAATGCTCCCAAACCTGGACTTTGAAAGATCAAGTCATGCGCCGCGGACGCTTCTACTACGGCAAGCTCGGACGCCGCAGTGCGATGTTCGTGGCGCCGCGAATGATCCCCTACTTCAACGCGCTCTGGGGCATGCGGAAACGCGCGGAAAAAGAGCATTTGAGCAGGGCTGCGCTCGCCGTTCTGAAAGTGTTGCGTAAGGAATGGGAGATGGGGACGGCTGACCTGCGGGCCGAATCGGGCGTTTCGGATCGCAAGACGTTCCTGAAAACCATGGATGGAACGGCGTTGCGCGAAGTTGCCCGTTGTTTTCTGGACGGCGCGGGTCTGACGATACCTGGGGAACTGGCGCGTGTGACCGGCTTGTCGCGTCCCGAGGCGGGGCTTGGCAATCGCGCGCTGGTTAAGGAAGGCTACGCCGTGATGGTCGAGCAGGGAACTTATCTTCTCGCTGGATTCCCAGGGAAATTAAGATCTACTGTAGCGGCGCTCTATGAGCGCCGGCTTTTCGTGGAATCCACGAAGAACCGGCGGTCATAGACCGCCGCTACAGTACACTTTGTCGAACAATAGCCGCCCTTCATCCACAAAATTCCACCGTTCGCCGATTAATTGAAGACGGCCTCGCCAGAGTCCTCTATATTGACCGCCATGAACAGCGTGCTCAATGTAACGAATGCGGTGAAGAGTTTTGGATCCACCAAAGCTCTTGATGACGCCAGTTTCGAGCTGCGCGAGGGAGAGTGGCTGGCGCTTTTGGGACCGAACGGCGCCGGTAAAACCACCATCGTTCGATCGATCGCGGGTCGTGTCCGCCTGGACTCCGGGAAGATCATGCTGCTCGGAGCCCAGCTCAACGGCACCCGAGACGCCATGCGCCGCAAGCTGGGAATCGTCCCACAGGAGATTGCCCTGTATCCGCGCCTGACGGCTCAGGAAAACCTCCGATGCTTTGGCGAGCTGGTTGGGCTGAATGGCGCGGCGCTCGAGGAAAGAGTCGAGTGGGCTCTCGATTTTACGGCGCTCTCCGACCGGGCGAATGATCCGATCCAGACTTTCTCGGGCGGAATGAAGCGCAGGCTCAACCTCGTTTGCGCCGTTCTGCATCGTCCGCCGATCCTGCTGCTCGATGAGCCTACAGTCGGTGTAGACCCGCAAAGCCGCCAGCGCATCTGGGAAATGCTGGAGAGTCTCCGCCGCGACGGCGCTTCCTTATTGTTGACCACGCACCAGCTCGACGAGGCGCAGCAGATCTGCGACCGGATCGTCGTCATCGATCGCGGCAAGGTCATCGCGGACGGAACGCTGGACGAGCTCGTTCGGAAAACCATCGGTTCCAGGCGTCAGGTCGCGATCACACTCAGCACAGGAGAGACAGTCCGATCGGCCGTGAGTGACATCGGAGAAGACCTTTCAAAGATGCTTTCGGAAGCGAAATCGTCGGGCCACACGGTTACGGACGTGCATATCGAGTCGCCGACTCTGCAGGCCGTTTTCATTCATTTGACGGGAAGGGAGCTTCGAGAATGATTTCGACAATCATGAAAATCAGCCTGCTCAACATGAAGCGGGACAAGGTCGCCCTCCGCCTGACTTTTATTCTGCCGATCATCTTCTTTTCGATCTTTGCGATGATCTTTGGCGCATCGGACAGGACTACCCGAGACACCAGGTTCAAAGTGGCAGTCGCCGATCTCGACCATACCGACCTCAGCGGAAGGTTCATCGCGTCGCTGCAAAAGCAAAAAGCGCTGGAGATCTCAGCGGGTTCCGACAGGGAGTCTGTACACAAGCAGGTCCACGACGGGAAATTTCCTGTTGCCGTTGTCATTCAGAGCGGATTCTCGGCAACGAAGAGTGTCGAGGTGATCTACGATGCGTCGAATCCGATCGCCCAGAACGCCGTCAGCGGCTTGCTTCAAGCTTCAGCGATGATGATGATGGCTCCCGCCATTCAGCCGTTGCTGACATCCCTGGTGCATGTCCAGTCCACCGATGTCCGCGCGGGGGAGACTCCGACCCGGCAACACTCGATGGTCGCGTACTACGCCGCAGGTATCGGCGTGATGTTTCTTCTCTTCTCGATGTCCGGAGCGGGCGGCGCGCTGATCGAGGAGCAGGAAAGCGGAACGCTGGAACGGGTCTTGGGAACGAATGTAACGATGTCGCGGCTGCTCGCCGGTAAGTGGCTCTTCCTGTCTGCTGTTGGAATGATGCAATTGACGATCATGTTTGTGTGGGCCGCGGTGGTGTTCCATATGGACTTTTTTACAGCGCAGCGTCTCAGCGGCTTCGCAGCAATGGCTCTCATCACGGCTCCCACCGCCGCAAGTTTCGGGCTCGTTCTCGCGACCGCATGCCGGACGCGCCAGCAACTGGGCGGAACTTCAAGCATCATTATCCTGATCATGTCCGCTCTCGGCGGCAGCATGGTGCCGCGCGTCATCATGCCGAAATTCATGGAGACGACATCGCTTTTCACCATCAATGGCTGGGCCCTGGACGGCTTTTTGAAGGTCTTCTGGTACGGCGATCCGCACCGGACAGTTCTGCAATCCCTGATCGGGCTTCTCCCACAACTCGCAATGTTGTCAGCGTTCACGATGGTGTTCCTGGCAACCGCCCGCACCCTGGCGCGCCGGTGGGAATCGATGTAGTTACCTTCGGATGAAGCCTGAAAATTATTAGCCGCGAATTACGCGAATTACGCGGATGGGCGCGCAATATCCTTAGATGGCCGGGCAACAATATGCTGGCGCGCCCATCCGCGTAATTCGCGTAATTCGCGGCTAATAATTTTCAGGCTTCCGGACTGATGGAGAGCACCAACGGGTAGTGGTCCGAGCCGAAGGTATTATTGATGCGTATGCACTCGGCGCTTTGCCAGGCCTCGGGGAAGCGCGCGAACATGTGATCCAGAACAAGACCCGATTTATGAGTCGGTTTTGTTCCGGCGCTCCACCGGGCTGCTATCTTCGAGACAGTATTAACGGCCGGCTCGACGGCACCCAGGTGGCTGTTGAGGTCCGCTCCCAGGACCAGCGGTAACCCGTCCTCGTCGAATTTTTTCAGGGCGTCCACGATTCCTCGAGCCTGCCGATTTCGCGCGGATGGTCCTCCGAAAAGCCAACCTTTGCGTATAGGCGCGCGCGTGTCCAGGTGCGCTACGGCAACACGCAGTTTTGGTTTGTTTTGTGCATCGGTCACGGTGGCGACGAGGGCGACCCGCCTTTGCACAACAAACGGCAATTCCACAGCCTCGAGAGATTTCAGCGGCAAGCTACTGAGGATGGCATTGCCCCGATCCTCCGCTTCCCTGCCGACATGGCCGCCATTCCGCATCGACGGGACGTAATACATCCACCAGCCAAGCTGGCGAGCGATATCTTCAATGTCAACTCCGGAATCGGGTGGCGGAATACGGCGGGGAACACGCGAGCGGCCCGGGCACGGAACCTCCGCGCCCCGCCGGAAGCTTTCCTGTAGCAGCAGGACGAATTCGGGGCGCTTAAAGCCTTTGGATTCCTCCTGCCTGGAAAGTTCCTCGATCAACTCCAGGATATTTCCGTTGCCCACGTGCATGTTCCAATTCACGACGAGCAGCCGGCCACCGCGATCCGCTGATGATAAAGGGGTTGCCGGAGCAAAGATGACAGGCGGACCCACGGTACTAACTTGTTGAAAAGACATGGAGGAGGACAGTGGCTGGTACACCTTTAAAACTTGGAATTCAGCAAAGCTGGCCTAAGGAGTGTCTCATTAACGGGGCCACCCTGTAAACAGGGTCAGTTTCCACTCTAGCGGCGGTCTATGACCGCCGACGCTCCCGCAAATTGCCGTACTGCCGGCGGTCATAGACCGCCGCTACAGTGGTACTACGTCTGGTCTTTGAGAAAAACGCAAACGGCACCGAACAATCGCGTCTTTAATCCACGGTGACGCCATTTTTCGAGTGTGACCTGGTCGCAGCCTTTCAAATCCTCCATGAAAATCTGTTCCAGTTGCTCGGCGAGTCTTCGGTCGTGGACGCAAACGTTGCTTTCTTCATTCAAAGCGAAAGAGCGATTATCGAAGTTTGTCGTTCCGACCGTTGACCATATTCCATCCACGACCATCGTCTTCTGATGCAGCATCGTGCGGTTGTACTCGTAAATCTCAATGCCGGCCTCGAGCAGTTTTCCATACAAATGAATGCTGCTGTAGCGGCTCAGTCGCATGTCGTTATGAATGCCGGTGATCATTAACTTCACATCGACACCGCGGTGCCTGGCGTCGATCAGGATCTCCGTTGCCGCATCGTCAGGAATGAAGTAAGGATTTGCGATGTAGATGCTATGCCGGGCCGAAACGATCGATAGATAGTACATGATACGAACGGCCGACGATCCAGCCTCCGGAGTGCTGAGAATCGTTAAGGCGGTCATTGTGCCCGCAGCGTCATATGGCGGGAAAAATCCTTCTCCGCTCACGAGCTCTCCCGTCGTGTCCAGCCAGTTTTGGACAAAGCCGGTCTGCAGCCCAAACGCATCCGGTCCTTCAAGACGTATCTGAATGTCGCGCCAGTGTGCGGGGTCCTGGGCGTTGCCGGTCCAGTGATCGGCGATACCTGCTCCTCCAGTGAACGCAATCCGGCCGTCCACGACCAGGGATTTCCGGTGAGTCCGGTTATTGAAGCGGCTTATCGTTCTCAAGCGGATCGGGTTATACCAGACGACCTCACATCCGCTTTCCTGCAGGATCTTCTCAATTTCGGCGCCGATGGATGCCGATCCGACAGCATCCAGCAGCAATTTTACGGTGACTCCAGCGCGGCGGCGATCTGCCAGCGCCTGAGCGAAACGGCGACCGATATTGCCCTTCCAAAAAATGTAGGCTTCCATCGTGATCGTTTTCCTCGCATTGCCGATAGCCTCCAGCATCGCGGGGTAGAACTCATCGCCATTATTCAAAATGGTGATCTTGTTATTCTTCACGAGTGGAACGCCAGTGGTCCCCACGATACTCGTCAGGAATTCATGCGAGTGAACGGCGAATGCCGTATCCAGACCGTACCGCGGGACATGTTCCTGTGGGGTGAGGAGATAAAAAACGAATCCGATTGCCGAGCAGGCAACGCCGGGCCCCCAATGGCCAAGAATTTCAAGGGCAATGGCGGCAGCTATCCATAACCACCATGACCAGAATAGTTTCCGTCCGGAGCCAAGCCAGCCGAGCCGTCCCTTCGGCCGCCCTCTCCCACTCTCTCCGGCCCGCTTTTGAGGCGGAACTGGCGGGGACGGGTGCTTGAATCGCATGAGGGGCATAAATGGAATGGAAGCAAGCGGATTTCCTAATTTGTGATCGCACTATAGACTGAGATCGGGAGGTTGGATTGATCGATAGAAAACCGCTCGGCATCACCGAAGTTGCGCTGCGCGACGGGAATCAATCGCTGCTTGCCACGCGCATGCGAATCGACGACATGTTGCCCATCTGCGAAAAGCTGGACCGGATCGGCTATTGGTCCGCCGAAGTCTGGGGTGGCGCAACCTTCGACGCTTCCATTCGATTCCTGGGCGAAGATCCCTGGGAGCGGCTCCGCCTCATTCGCAAGTCGATGCCGAATACGCGTCTCCAGATGCTCTTCCGCGGCCAGAACATCCTCGGATACAGGCACTACGCCGACGACGTCGTGGAAACATTCGTGGAGCGCGCCGCCTCCAACGGCATGGACGTGTTCCGAATCTTCGACGCCATGAACGACCTGCGCAACCTGGAGTGCGCCGTGCGCGCCACACTGCGGGCCGGGAAACACGCCCAGGGAACTGTCGCGTTTACGGTCAGCCCCGTGCACACAACGGACACGTGGGTCGAATTGGGAAAACGTTTGGAACAGATGGGCTGCCACTCGATCTGCATCAAGGACATGGCCGGCCTGCTGAAGCCTTATGTCGCTTACGAGATCGTGTCCCGGTTGAAAGAAACCGTACGAATACCGATCGCGTTGCACTGTCACGCCACGACGGGGATGAGCACCGCCGCGATCGTCAAGGCGTCGGAGGCCGGACTCGACTACGCGGATACGTCGATCTCGTCGATGAGCATGACGTATGGGCATTCCGCTACCGAATCGATCGTCACGATACTCGAAGGAACGCAACGCGATACCGGACTCAACCTGCAGGCCATCGAAGAGATCGCCGCTTACTTGCGGCCGGTACGCCAGAAATACGCGAAGTTCGAAGGGGCATTAAAGGGTATCGACTCACGCATCCTTGTGGCCCAGGTGCCGGGTGGCATGTTCAGCAACATGGAAAATCAACTCCGCGAACAGGGGGCAGCCGGAAAGATCGACCAGGTACTCGCGGAAATTCCGCGCGTTCGAGAGGATCTGGGCTTCATACCTCTCGTCACTCCGACGTCACAAATCGTCGGAACGCAGGCCGTCCTGAACGTCTTGATGAAGCAACGCTACAAGATCATCAGCAAGGAAGCCGCAGCGCTGCTGCGAGGCGAGTATGGCGCGACGCCTGCGCCTGTTAATACAGACCTTCAGAAAAAAGTACTGAATGGCAAAGCGGCGATTACGTGCCGACCGGCGGATCTTCTCGAGCCTGAAATCCAGCGATTGCAGGAAAAACTTCAGGTACTTGCGCGGGAAAAGAATTTCAATCCGGCGGAGAACCTTATCGAAGATGTCCTGACGTATGCCCTGTTCCCCGATGCGGGACTGAAGTTCCTGGAGAACCGCGGGAATCCGGCCGCGTTCGAGCCGGTACCGAACGCGGGCTAAAGCCCGCGACTACATTTTGGGATCACGCTTGCCCCCAATGTAGTCGCGGGCTTCAGCCCGCGTTCATGTCACTCAATCACTGCAAGTACCTGCTCCGAGTCCACCATGTCACCAGGTGCGACCTTGATTTCCTTGACCGTTCCACTGACTGGCGCGACAACGGGAATCTCCATCTTCATCGCTTCCATCACGATGATCGTGTCATCTTCCTGCACCTCGTCGCCGGCCTTTACCTGAATGTTCAGAATTTTGCCGACCATTGGAGATAGAACGGGCGTCATACCGGCATTAATCCATGTTTTTTGCGGGGCCGCTCTTCCTGCTTCGTAGCGAGCATCTCGAGAGCCTGGATCAGACGCATTCGAGTCTCCTCCGGCTTCACCGCGTCGTGGGCGTATTGTTTGGAAACGGCCTCGAAGGGGCCGCTGAATCTCTCGGTAAATTCTTCGAGCTTTTGCCGCCGCATGTCTTCGGGATTCGGTGCCTGCTCGATTTCCTTCTTATAAAGGACGCCGACAGCGCCCGCGGCCCCCATCACCGCAAGTTCAACGCCGGGCCAGACGAACACCTGATCAGCGCCCATTTCACGCGTGCACATCGCCTGCTTCGCGCCGCCGTACCCTTTGCGCAGATACACCGTGATCTTGGGAACCGAAGCCTCCGAATATGCATAGAGCATTTTCGCGCCGTGCCGGATGATGCCGGCACGTTCCTGTTTCGTACCCGGCAAATATCCCGGCACGTCGACGAGCGTGATAATCGGAATGTTGAACGCGTTGCAGAACCGGATGAATCGGGATGCCTTGTCCGAGCAGTCCACGTCCAGGCTGCCTGCGAGAAACATCGGTTGATTGGCGACAAAGCCGGCAGAACGGCCATGGAGACGTGCAAAACCGGTGACGATATTGCGCGCCCACTTCGGCTTCAGTTCGAAAAACTCATCATTGTCGGCAAGACGGCGGATGACTTTTCGCACGTCATATGGCTTTTTCCCGTCTTCCGGCACAAGAGTCTCCATGTCGTCGATCAGCCGATTCGGCGGATCCGCGGCGGCAGTGCGCGGCGGCTCCTGGAACGCCCTCGAAGGAATGAAGGCGAGGAGTTTCCGAATCTGCTGCAAACAGTCCTCGTCGTTTTGAGCGACCACGTCCGCTACGCCGGAAATCTCCGAATGGACCTTTGCGCCGCCCAGCTCTTCCATCGAGACTTCCTCTCCCGTCACTTCCTTGATGACCGACGGTCCGGTGATGAACATCTGGCTGGTGCCCTTCACCATGATGATGAAGTCGGTCAGCGCAGGCGAGTACGCGGCAACTCCAATACACGGACCCATGATTGCAGAGATCTGAGGAACCGCTCCGGACGTGATGGAGTTCTGATAAAAGATCTTGCCGATAGCCCGCGTCACATCGAGGCCTTCCTGAATGCGGGCGCCCGCGGAGTCGTAGAGGCCGATCACCGGCGCTCCGATCTTGCGTGCCGTCTCGATACAGTACGCGATCTTCTCGGCGTGCGCCGCGCCAACCGTGCCGGCAATCACGGTGAAGTCTTGTGCGAACACGAAGACCGTCCGGCCTTCGATCTTTCCATAGCCTGCGACAACGCCGTCTGTCGGCTTCCTGCGCTCGGCCATACCGAAGTCTGTCGATGGCGTCTCGGCCAACATGAATTCTTCAACGAACGATCCCGAATCCAGCAACTTCTCGATCCGCTCTCGCGCGGTCAGCTTGCCCTCGGCATGCTGTTTCGCGACGGCCTTCTCATCGCCACGCTGCGTCTTGTCCTTCTGCTCCTGAAGCTTTGTCGCTAGTTCACGTCTCGATTTCGGCATGGGGGATGATTCTACGACACCGGGAAATTGAGGGACAGACGTATAAGAAATAGCCGCGAATTACGCTGATTACGCGAATGGGGCGCAAAAAAAGGTTCTTGACGCGCCCCATTCGCGTAATCAGCGTAATTCGCGGCTATTTCTTATACGTCTGTCCCTGTTTCACAAGCCTGATCCCCATGCACTCGGACAGCTAAGGGATCGCGTTCGACAAATCCTCACATCCAACAGCGCGATTAAAACGGTCGCGGCCTGAGAGCACGCGGGCTAAAGCCCGCGACTACATTTGGAACGAGCCTGCCCCCAATGTAGTCGCGGGCTTTAGCCCGCGTGCTCTCACGCCGCACTTACCTTTCGGTTGGACATGTCTTTTGGATCAGGTATATAAACAGTTCCGCAATAAACAAATTCTTTTGGAGTAAACGGCGATGACTCGAGTGCTACGACAGATTTGCTACGGGCTTCTGATCGCTTCTTCTTTCCTTATTCTTACGACATCGGCACAGCAAGGGGCCAGGAACGGAGAATGGCGTTTCTATGGAGGTGAACTGGGCAGCACGCGCTACTCGCCGCTCGATCAGATCAATCGCGACAACATCAAGGACCTGAAGGTCGCCTGGACGTGGAAATCGGACAGTCTTCTCCCGAATCCCCAGATCGGAAGCGAGACCACGCCGATCATGGTCAACGGCGTTCTGTACTTCACCATGGATCAGCGGCGGTATGTGATCGCCGCCGATGCCGGGACCGGCGAGACGCTCTGGATCTACCGGCCAAATGAAGGCGATCGATTTACGTATGCGCCTCGCAAAGTTCACCGTGGCGTATCTTACTGGACGGATGGCCGCGGCGACGAGCGGATCGCTTTCGCAACTCCGGGCTTCCAGCTTGTGGAACTCAATGCGAAAACCGGTGTTCCCGTTTCCAGCTTTGGCAAGGATGGAATTGTCGATCTCTTCAAGGAACTCGATCTGGACTACAAAGGCGATCCGATGGGAAAGATCGGCAACAGCTCGCCCGTCGTCATTTCCCATGACACCGTCATTGTCGGTCCCGCCTTGACTCCCGGCGGCCGAGTGAACAAATCGAATGTGAAAGCGGACGTCATGGCTTTCGATGTCCGAACCGGAAAAAAGAAGTGGTCGTTCCATACGATCCCGCGCAAGGGGGAGCCCGGCTATGAAACATGGCTTAACGGTTCGGCGGAATATACCGGCAATGCGGGCGTGTGGTGCATCACGACATCTGGGACTACGACATGCCGCCGCATCCGATCCTGCTCGATCTCACAGTGGATGGAAGACCCGTGAAGGCTGTCGTTCAGGTGACGAAGCAGGCATTCGCCTATGCCTTCGACCGCGTCAGCGGCAAACCGATTTGGCCGATTGAAGAGCGTGCGGTCCCGCAGACGGACGCGAAGGGAGAGTGGACTTCCCCGACGCAGCCTTTTCCAACAAAGCCCCCTGCGTTCGACGTTCAGGGAATCACTCCGGACGATCTGATCAACTTCACTCCGGCCCTGAGACAACAGGCGCTCCAGGTTCTCGAAGGATACAAGTACGGGCCGATTTACACTCCACCGCCAATGGCGACGACTGGACCCGGCGCATCCAAGGGCCTGATTCAGGTTCCAGGTCTGGGCGGCGGCGCGAATTGGCAATCCGGCGCCTCGGATCCGGAAACGGGTTTTGTGTATGTGGGTTCAGCAACGAATCCGGGGACGGTTCTTTTGAATCCAAATGCGAATCCAACCGCGACCCCTGGCGTGGGTAATCCTCCGGCATGCTGCGATTCCGACTACACGATGGGCGGTACCGCTCCCCAGCTTCCGAACGGCCTGCGGCTGCTCAAGCCTCCGTATGGACGGATCACGGCCTACGACATGAGCAAGGGCACAATCGCGTGGCAGATTCCCAATGGCGATACGCCACCGAACATCAAAGCCAATCTTGCGGCGGCAGGGCTGACCAACGTTCCACCGACGGGTAGCCCGTCACAAGCCGGGCTTCTGGTGACAAGGAATTTCCTCTTCGCCGGCGAAGGCGCGGGCGGACAACCGGTATTTCATGCCTACGATAAGAAGACCGGCCAGAACGTCTGGGAAGCGCCGATGCCGGCAGGTCCGCAAACGGGTCTGCCGATGACCTACATGCATCAGGGCCGTCAGTACGTGGTGCTCGCCGCCAGGGGCCCGCAAGGAGGAGGCGCGCAACTCGTGGCCTGGGCGATTGCTCTTCCGGCTCCTGCAGGCGGTGGTCAGCGGGGCGGGCGAGGCGGCCGTGGGGGACAGGCCCAGCCACAATAAAGAAAAGACACGGATGAAACCTGCCGTAATGCGGCCGAAGTCCGCAGCGGTGAGCATGCGGTTTGGCTGCGAAAAGTTCGGGTGATTCAGAATATTGAATGCCTCGGCACGGAACTGAAGGTTGACGCTCTCCTTGATTCGCGTGCTCTTTGCGAGGGACAAGTCCACGTCCTGGAAGCCCGGACCTTCGATAATATTGCGGCCTGCGTTGCCGAAACCGCGCGGATGACGAACAAAAGCCGCCTTGTTGAAGAACAACTCCGGCGTCCAATTACTGAGGGCGATCGACTGACCCGGCACAAGGTCCGGACGGTCGAAAGCGAGCAGGCTTCCGCTTCCATCCGCCATCAGCGGAATAATGGGACTGAACGGATTGCCCGTCTGCAGGTTCACGATGGGTGAAATGCTCCATCCTTCCACCAGCCGGCCCAGGCCGTCCTCAGCTTTGAAAGGCAGAAGGTAGGTGCCGCTGAGAACAAATCGTTGCCGCGCATCAAAGTCGGAAAGAGCCCGCTCCGCTCGCAGATTGCGGAAGTCCTGCGCCTCGGGATTCGAACTTCCAACCGAATTGTCATCGATCGACTTTGAGAACGTATACGAGGAAGAGAAGGTCAAGCCCCGCGCGAGCGGCCGATTCAGGCTGAGCCAGAAACCATTGTAGTTCGAATTCGAAACCGACAGGTTCATGTTGATGCTCGAAAAGCCGGCGATCGGCCGCACCCCGTTGATTCCCTGGTTGAAGTCTCCGTTGAGCCGCAGATGACGGCCCTGGGATCCCACATAGGCCGCCTGGATGACCATGCCGGCCAGTTCCTGTTGAATATTGAGATTGTAGGAAACCAGACGGCCATTCTTGAAGTTGGGATCAACCGCCTGCGCTGCAACTGACGCCGGACCTCCGCCGGGCTGGCTGTAAGGCGCGGCGAGATCAACGTTGCTGGTGAAGTTCACGGCAAACGAGAACGGCGGGTTCTGAGACAGGTTCGACACCATGTTGGTGACCGGCTGGTCGTAATAGATGCCCGCGCCGGCCCGGACCACGGTTTTTCCTTTGCCGAACGGATCGTAGGAGAATCCGACCCGCGGACCGAAATTGTTGAGCTGCCGGTTGTAGGGCCGATCGATTCCGCTGCCGACCGTAACCAGCTTGTTCTGTGAAGCATCGAAGTTGGCGAGCCGGTTGTGAACCTCGTTGGGAACGCCGTTGTACTCCCAACGCAGACCAAGATTCCAGGTCAATCGGCTGGTCATCTTGTAGTCGTCCTGGACGAAAGCGTCAAAGGCGCTCACGCGAATACTGTTGGTCACCGGAAGCCGGGTTTGAATCGCCGTGGACGGTGTGCCCGTGAGAAATGCGGCAAGGGTAGGGAACGTAATCACTCCGCCGGTGGCTGTATTGAAGTTGTTGTTCCGGAAGCGGCGGAACTCGCCGCCGAACTTGAATGAATGGCGTCCCCGAATCCACGACAGCGTGTCGTTGTACTGGAACGCGGTGTCGCCGCGTCCCTGCGGGAATCCGTTGATCCCGCCGAACATCATCACGCCGGAAACGTTGATCGTCGGAAAAATCGTCGAACCCGTCGTCATTCCGAAGTCCGCCGGATTGTACTTACCGAAAACGTCGGGAAGGAACTGGATTTTCACACGATTCGCGCCGGCCCGCAGCTCGTTGGCGAGCGTTGGATTGAACACGTGCGTATAACCCAGCGAGAGAAAATAGCGGCGCGCCGGCCGGAAATCCCCGAAGCCGGGCAGATTATTGCCCTGCAAAGTGGGCTCCGTGCGTTCGTCGTGGTTCGATATGAAATTGCCGAACACGATGTCACGCGAGGAGAAGTTGTGATCGACGCGGCCGGTAAATTGATTTAATTCCCGCTTCCGCGGCGTAGTGGCTTGAAACCGGTTTCCCGCGATAGCCTGGGGCACCAGGGCAAGCATTTTCTGAATGATCGGATTGGTCACGCTGGCACGCTCAGCGGCAGTTGGAACCTGCGTGTTCAGGGTTGCCACTTCGCGGCCCTGCCGGCCTTCATAGCTATGAAAGAAGAAGGTCTTGTTTCGGATAATGGGACCGCCGATGGAATAGCCATAAACATTGCGCTTGAACGGCGGAATCGGTTGATCGGCCCGGTCGAAGAAGTTCTTGGCGTCGAGCTTCTCGTTGCGCACGAACTCCCAGGCGGAGCCATGCAGCGAATTCGAGCCCTGCTTGGAAATCGCGTTGATAATGATCCCGGCGTTGCGGCCGTACTCGGCGCTGAAAGCATTCGTTTGAACCTTGAATTCCTGAATGCTGTCGATGTTCGGCTGAAAGGTAATCTGGTTTTGCACCATGTCGCTCAGGTTGATGCCATCGAACAGGTAGTTCGTGGAATCCTCGCGCGTACCCGAAGCGTTGATCCCCGAAATGCCGATGCCGCTTGGCGAAGCAAGAAACGTGCGGCTGTTGGTCGACGGAACCACGGTGCCCGCAGTGAGCAGGGCAAGATCGAGGAAAAATCGGCCATTGAGCGGTATGTCACCAATCTTCTTGTTATCCACCACGTCGCCCAAAGAAGACGTTTCAGTCTGAACTGTGGCCGGCGCTGCCTCCACACTGACGATGGTGGAAATCTCGCCGACACGTAAGACGGCATCGACACGGCTTCGTTGGCTTACCGCCAGAACCACGGGCGCCTGCACGAAAGTCTGGAAGCCTCGCAGTTCTACCTTGACCGAATAGTTGCCCGGCCGGACCGTTGGAAACTCGTAGTTGCCCAACTCGTCACTGATCGTTGTGAGTTCCACGCCGGTGTCGGTATTCTGAAGCGTAACCATCGCACCCGGAACTATCGCCTGTTGGGCATCCCTCACTGTCCCCACCAGTGAGGCGTTTTGAGCCAGCGCAGGAATTGCTCCCAGGCACAGGCACACGATTGCTAAACAAATCGAATGTTTTTTTCTCATCCCTACCTCCTACAAAAATCGGCAAGTCTTATATTGTTGTGTGAATCAAAAAGGCGATTTGTCGGACCTTTTGCCGATTATTCTCCAACAAACCCGGCTCCCATGTCACGTATGCTGAGCTAACAAAGCAAAAATCGCCCCATGAATGAACACTGATTGGTGGAAGAAAATCGATGAAAAGTATCGCACCGCCCGCGAGCTCACCGGAGATGCGCAATCTCGTTTTCTCGACACAGCCTGCATGGCGGATCTCGAGATGCGCCGGCAGGTCGAGATGCTCCTCAAGGAGCATGAAGACCGGAACACCCTCTTAAACCGGCCGGCCATCGAGTTCACGAATGGACGGACGGTACTCGCGAAAGCTCCCGACGCAAATTCGCGCACATTAGGCATGGGAGAAGTCTATCGAGCTCGGGACGAGCGCCTTGGGCGGTATGTTGCGGTCAAGACTGAACACAGCAGACCTGAAAGAAGGCAGGGCGCTGTTGGATCAACTTGCGACAAGTTTTTAGCCGCAGATTACGCGAATTACGCAGATGGGCGCTTAAATACGGCTTTAGATGCGCCCATCTGCGTAATTCGCGTAATCTGCGGCTAAAAACTTTCTCCCAGGAACACTCTCCTTGATTCATGGGGCGAAAAACACGAGGATTGGTGGCGATGTCGCGCCTGCACCTGCTCCAACAGCAATTCAGCCGTCTTACGAGAATCGATAAGGCGTTTCTGATCGCTCTTCTCGTCCAGGCCACCTATTCCTTACTAGATGCCGCGACAGGTTTTCCATTGCCGGGTTCGGGCCTTGTCCGTCTTGCTTTCATCATCATCACGATCCTCTTTATGGTTCGCTCCTTTCCGCGCATCGTTCGAAGGCTGCTGTGGCGGGTGCGTCACCGGCTTCTGGTGACGTGGGTCTTGCTGGGTGTTGTTCCAATCGTCCTGATCTGTGCCCTGGTGGCGGAAGGTCTCTTCATCCTGATGGGTCAGGTTGTCGGTTACATGACGACGGCGGAAATCACGCGGCAGAGCGAATTGGTTCGAAGCACGGCTCAAGGGCTCGCCTGGAGCTTGGCTCATCGCGTGCCCTCCCAGAGTGTGGCGGCGCTGGCCGAACCGTTCGTCCGGGAAATATCCCAAACGCGGAACGCTGAGGTCGGAGCCATCGTGCGCACAGGCAAAGAGGTGCTCACCGTCCCCGCCGACGGCGGTATTCGTGAAATCCCGGAATGGTCGAAACCGGGTTTTGTCGGCCTGGTGAAAGACGATCTACGTTACTACCTCGGCGCACACGTAGTGCCGGGAGACTCCAAAGAGAAAACCGAAGTGTTTCTATACCAGCACGCTCCGGCCGACTTCTTCAAGAACTTGCTTCCGAACGTCGCCACGGTTCTGCCGGTCGAGGGAACCGCCAATGCCGCCGGGATTGACATCCGTCGATCGGACGGACGGCGATCCGGAGTTTCGATTAGAACCTCGCGTGACCCGGATCCGGTTATTCAACGACCATCTCCACCGGCAGGCCCGCGTGGGTGGTGGGACGTCAGCGTCGGTTGGCCAGTGCTGATGCCGATTACCGACCTGACGACCGGCAAGAGCGACCAGTCGGTTGCGATCGTTGTCTCACGGCCATCACTCATCATCAACAAGCTGTTCAGCACGCTGGGAAGTTTGGCGTCGCTTGCCGTGGCACTGCTGGTCTTCACCGCGATCGTCCTGCTCATCGTTGAAATCGTTTCATTGCTTTTTGGAGCGAAACTCACCCGCTCGATCACCCGCGCCGTTGCGGACCTGTACGAAGGCACCCGGAAGGTGCAGGCCGGCGACTTCTCCCATCGAATCCCGATTCGAACGAAAGACCAGCTGAGCGAGCTGGCAGGATCGTTCAATGCGATGACTGAGCGGATCCAGCACCTGATTCTGGAGGTCAAGGAAAAGGAACGCCTTGAAAACGAGTTGGCAATCGCGCGCGACGTGCAGTCTCAGCTATTCCCGAAGGAATTCCCGCGCTTGAAGACGCTCGAGCTGTGGGGCGGCTGCCAACCGGCTCGAACGGTAAGCGGCGACTATTATGACTTCGTGTCGCTGGGCTCCGGCCGTGCTGCTCTCGCCATCGGTGACGTTTCGGGGAAGGGGATTTCGGCAGCCCTGTTGATGGCGCATATCCAGTCGGCACTGCGGTCGCAGTTGATGCATCGAAACGGCGAGTCGCGCGCGGGGACAAGCGTGGGGTCTCCGTCCAGTATTCTCTCGATTCTGAATGATCACCTCTATACCAGCAGCGCGCCTGAAAAGTACGCGACGTTCTTCCTCGGCCTCTACGGCGATGAAGCCGGACAGCTCGTCTATACGAACGCCGGACATCTTGCGCCAATGCTGGTCCGGCACGGACAGGTTCTGCGGTTGCCCGGGGAAGGCTTTCCCGTCGGCTTGTTCCCCGGCGTTCAATACGATCAGCAGACCGTCAGTCTCGAACCCGGAGATTTATTGGCTGGATTTACCGACGGTGTTACCGAGACGCCCAATCGAGACGGAGAAGAGTTTGGAGACCTGCGGCTGACCGAGTTGCTGGTACGCCACGTCGGAAAACCCCTCGATCGAATCGCAAGTGAGATCACCGCCTCGATCGCAACGTGGACAGGGGAGCTCGAACGTCACGATGACACGACCCTGGTATTGGCAAGACGGCTGTGATTCGAGGAGGAATCGCGGCGGCCTCCGAGGCGGAGTGAGTTCACATTGAAAACGCGCGCCTGTATTCAGCCGCGGAGCGGCGACAGAGTGTAGCCCCGGGCGCCAGCCCGGGGT
>WNFS01006758.1_pt1 | contig 17011 bp, 13 predicted proteins | sample 5400141 | NCBI WGS metagenome assembly WNFS01 (sample SAMN13153358, study PRJNA577476) | soil metagenome | isolation source: 60 cm saprolite under Madrone tree | place: USA:California | collected 2016-06-14
CCTCGTTCCCGTCGTAACCGGCTTCGTCGGCGCGACGCGCGATGGGCGCGTCACTACGCTCGGGCGGAACAGCTCCGACTATTCCGGCGCGATTATTGCCCACGTCGTGGACGCGGACGAACTTGTCGTATGGACCGACGTGGATGGCGTTTATACTGCCAATCCTAACGAGTCGAGTGAAGCGCGCCTCCTGCACCAGTTATCGTACGAGGAAGCGCACGCGCTCGCAGCGGCGGGCGCGAAAGTTTTGCATGCGGAGGTCTTGCCGCTTGCGGCGAAAACCGAAATGGTGGTCTGGGTGCGCAACACATTTAATCCGGAATTTCGCGGGACACGTATTGGGCCGTCAGTTGAACCGCCAAAGCACGAAAATTCGCAACGAGGTGCAGCATGAGCTCCGCGAGCAAGCGCTTTGACAAAAAGTTTCGTGCCGGCGTGCTCGGCGCAACCGGTATGGTTGGCCAACGCATCGTGCACATGCTCGCGAATCATGCGTGGTTTGAGCTTGCGGACCTCGCGGCGTCGGAACGGTCGTCCGGCAGGAGATACGCGGATGTCGTGAAGTGGCATCTTGACACGCCGATCCCGGATGCCGCTCGCAACATGGTTGTAAAAGACCTCGCGCCGAATCTCGAATGCGATTTTGTTTTTTCCGCGCTCGATTCGAGTGTCGCGGGTACCGCCGAAGAGGAATTCGCCCGCGCAGGCTATCCGGTGCTCAGCAATTCCAAGAATCACCGCATGGACCCGGACGTTTCGCTTCTTATTCCGGAAGTGAATGCTTCGCACCTTGATTCCATTCCCGTACAACAGAGAAATCGCGGTTACGAAAGCGGATTCATCGTTACGAATCCCAACTGTTCGACAGCCGGATTAGTGCTGGTGCTCAAACCGCTCGCCGATGCGTTTGGCCTCGAAAAGATTTTTGTCGTCACCATGCAGGCTGTTTCCGGCGCAGGATATCCTGGCGTAGCTTCGCTCGATATTTTGGGCAACGTCGTGCCTTTCATCAGCGGCGAAGAAGAAAAAATGGAAGCGGAACCGCAAAAGCTGCTGGGTAGATGGGATGGTTCGCGATTCATCGACGCAGGCCTCGGCATCAGCGCACACTGCAATCGCGTGCCGGTGCGCGACGGTCACCTCGAATGCGTGTCGCTCGGCCTGAAGAAAATTGCCAGCATCCGCGAAGTCGCGGAAGTTCTGCGCGATTTTGCCGTGGACGACGAGCTCGCCTCGCTCCCGACCGCCGTGCGCAATCCGATCGTCGTAGTGGACGAGGAAAATCGCCCGCAGCCTCGCCACGACGCCAGCGCCGGTCACGGCATGGCTGCCGTCGTAGGCCGCATCCGCGAATGTTCGCTCCTCGACGTCAAGCTGGCTCTTCTCTCGCACAACCTCGTCCGCGGAGCCGCCGGTGCCGCTGTCCTCAATGCCGAACTCCTCGCCGTCCGTGGCTTCCTCCATCACCGTGAGGCGGCCAAACTAAACGCCGAACCCGTCGCCAGCTAGTGACTTGCCGAGCAGTTTTTCGCAAGTTATACTTTCGGTATGAAAACCGCTGTATCCATTCCTGATGAGATTTTTCATGAAGCGGAGCGCCTCGCGCGCCGTACGAAACGCTCCCGCAGCCGGCTTTTCAGCGACGCTCTGAGGGAATACCTTGCGCGCTGGAGCCCAGACAAGGTCACGGAAGCCATGGATGCCGCCCTTGCTGAAATTGACGAACCGAGCGACGTGTTTAGGGGCGTGGCCGCACACCGCATCCTTAAACGGACGGAGTGGTGATTTCTCAGGGTGAGGTCTGGTGGGCCGATTTGCCCGATCCTACCGGTTCCGGCCCAGGATTTCGCAGGCCAGTCGTCATCGTCCAAAGCGACGCTCTGAATAGAAGCCGGATTGCCACGGTAATTTGCGTTCCTCTGACAAGCAATCTTAAATGGGCTTCCGCACCGGGAAATCTCAGACTCTCCGCGCGGGCTGCTGGACTCCCGAAAGAGTCCGTGGCAAATGTTTCTCAAATTATTGCGATTGACAAGGCTCTACTTACGGAGCGAGTTGCAAAACTCCCAGCCGCGAAGCTGGAATTGCTCTTGTCCGGAATCAGCCTGGCCTTGGCTCGCTAAGCGTAAGTCAAAACCGCCCGTGTAACGGACGAAACAGAAGCGCACCAAGTGGCAAGCGAATTCACACTGGGCTGCAGCACACCGATTCTGGCATAGACCGGACGACCGTTTCGCTGAACGATCGTACTAATGGAAGAGAACGACCGTAGAAGAATTAAACGAGGGCGTGCTGAATGTTCGTGCCGGAGGCGTGCTCGGCGAGAAGCGCCTTCATTCGCTCTGCGTACCGCTCAAGATTCTCCGGTCCGCCGAAGGAAACGAAAATCGCCAAAATGTTTTTGGTTTCGAGAGTGACCATCGTGCGTTCGGAATCGCTCGTCGCGCTGCCGTGCGGGCCGAGTTCATCGGCGAAAAGCGGCAGATCTTCCAGATTCAAATCGTATTTGCCGATTCCCTTGTACGTTTCTCCGGCGCGCCCCGCGCGAAACGTAATGTCACCGCGTACGCGTGCTAGGTCGTACAAGCCAATCGGCAACCGGCTCTCGACACTGACAATGTTAATGATGTCCACCACCGCGTGAATGCGCGGCAATCCCTTTCCGGCAATTACGCGGCGAATCAGCGCTTCGCCCGAGCCGCGATAGCGTGCAGGATCTTTTCCTAACGCCTTATAACTGGAACGGGTCGCGAGAATGGGAGCGGATTCCAGAATCGATCGCGGTTCGGGCAGCTGCACGATTTTTTGTTCGCACAAACGCAATTCGTCTTCGAGCCCCTGCGGTGTTGCGCGCGCCCGTACGCTGGCGGTAAGGCAGGCCAAAGCGACCCGAGGACATCTCGCTTTGAGTGCGGAATCAATTAAAACCGTAGTCATTTTGCAGAAGAATCAGCTTCTCACGTGGCGTGACTAGACTTGGTGCTCCTTGGCGGGCAATTCTGCACTGGTTTTCCGCATGAGGGCCACTAGATTTGAGTCGAAACAGTTCCAGTACTCCTAGACTAAATTGCTGGCCGCTGCCGATGACCGCATGAGACGCGTGAGACGAAACATTTCCACTTCCTGGCGTGCAAGGGAAATTCCCTGCATATGGTTGTTTCTGAGTCTTTACTCACGAATTCTAACTCCATGTAAATGAACTACATACAGAAGTCAGACTCGCCCTGGTAATGGCACTAGGGTTGCACCTCTTAGCACGCAGTGTTACGGAGGGTGTGCTCGTGAAATTTTCAAAACTGTTTCTATTGCTGGCTCTAGTAGTTTTGGCGGTGTCGGTCGCCAAGGCGGATACGATTGACCCAACGGTCATCATTCGCCAAGTGGATCCGCCGCCAGTCCCGATTACGGATCCGAACGGGACGATCCCACTGGCCTTTTCGGCAAACCAGAACATCTTTGCGTTTCAGAACGACACAGGAACGCTGCTTTACTCGCTCTCGCTGACGCTCTTTGGCTTCCCGCAGGGCCTCGATTTCAATTTCGGCGATAACCCGGGCGACGGAATCTTCTCGAGCTTTTCAAAGACGCTCAATCAAGATGGATCTCAGACCTTGCTGTTCTTCGGAATCGACGACTCGCATACGGGCCTGTTTCCGTCAACCGGTTGCAATCTCGATAGCGATGGCGACGCCGACGATTTTTGCGGGTCCGTCTACACGATTGAGATCGACGGCATCCCAGCGAACGATTTCGTTTTCGGTACGGCAACAGTTTCCACACCGGAACCGGCAACTCTTTTGTTGCTCTCGACGGGTCTCGTGGGACTTGCCGCTTTCCGGAAGCGCCGGTCCAGCCCTCAAGCCTAGTTGTTTTTCTCTTAAGAGATACACGAACACACGAGCCCTGCGACAGCAGGGCTCGACGTGTTTTTGCGGTAGATTTTTTGCGAACGTGGACTACTTCTTGGGAGCGAATTCTTTTATCAGCGCTTTGTAATCGGCCCGGTCGCGTAATGACGTGAATTCCGGATCGGAATCGATGTCGGCAGTTGCAAATCCCTTTTGCAGAGCTGATCGCAGAGCTTCGATCGCACCCGCCGCGTCGTTTGCATTTGCCGCGACGATAGCTACGGTGTAAATGAGGTAGACGTCGGAGGGATCAATCGAGCGAGCGCGGCGGATAAAGTCCTGTGCCTGAGCGCTGTCGCCTTTCTTGGAATGATAGAGGGCCATGTGGCCAAGGGCGCTTGCGTCGCGTGGATTCACCTGCAACTGTTTGTAGGCGAGGCCGATCGCCTGATCGTAGGCGGAGTTTGCTTTGCTTTTGTCTCCGGCCCAGCGGTAGGCGTCGGCCAGATTTCCGATAATGGTTTCCTCGCCGGGACTCATCTCCGCAGCTTTCTGAAACATTTGTACGGATTCCTGGTAGCGCTTCAGGTAAAAGAACGAAGTGCCGAGATTGGAGTAGGTCGCGGCGTATGGCTGAATCTGCAGCGCCTTCTGATAGGCCGTCACGCTTTCTTCGTACCGCCCCATTCTTGAATAGACCGAACCTAGATTGTCGTAGCCGGCGGCGTTTTGCGGTTCCAGTTGCGTAACGATTTGAAATTGTTTGAGCGCGCCGTCGTAATTTCCGAACTCAATATAGACGGCGCCCAGCGCGCTTTGATTGGTCCAGTAATACGGATTGATTTCGACGGCCTTTTGCAGAGCCTTGATGGCTTCATCTTTTTGCCCGGTCGCCGCGTAGGCGCGACCGAGACGGCGGTAGGCTTCATCGGAATTCGGAGAAATCTCGAGCGCGCGCTTTAATTCCGAGATTGCCTGGGAAGTCTGGCCAATCGCGGCGTACGCCGTGCCCAGCGAGAAGTGAACTTCCGGAAGCTTGTCGTTCAAGCGTTCCGCCTGCTGGGCAGAAGCGATTGCTTTTTCCGACCAGAAACGATCCTTTTTGTCGCGATACATGAAGAGACTGGCGTCGGCCATGCCGGCGTAGGCCAAAGCGAAACTCGGGTCTTTCTTGATCGCGTCGTCGAACAAAGTAATCGCTGCCTGAACGTTTTTCGGATCTTGCTGACCGCGCAACGCAGTGCGGCCGCGAAGATAGAGATCGTACGCGGCGATGTTTTCGGTTGGATGAGAGGCGCCTCCGCCGTTCGGCGCTTTAGCTTGCAGCACTTCCGTGAGTTTTCCGTAGATCTGATCTTCAAGCGTGAGGAGATCCCCGGTCACACCGGTAAATTCCTGGCTCCATTGCAGGCGATTGTCGACCATGTTTTCGAGGTTGACGACGATGCGAAGCTTGTCGCCAGCACCTTGCACAAGTCCGTGGATGATGTAATTGACACCCAGATCCTTTGCGATGCGGGGCAACGGCGTTTTTTGATCGTTTGCTTTGGATGCGGCAGAAGCGGAGGCGATGCGAACGTCGGAAAGCTGAAAAAGTTTTGCCGAGAGCGCCTCGTTGAGACCATCGGCAACATAGTTCAAAGAATTATCGGCGCCCAGTACGCGGAACGGCAAAACGGCGATGAATTTTCCCTCTGACAGTGGCGGCAGGCCCGGATTCACGGGTTCGCCGGCGCCGGATCGGAAAACTAGATGACGAGTGACAGGAACGGCCAGAAAAATTGTGGCGCCGAGCACGAGCCCTGCGCCGCCGGCGATTAGCCAGCGGCCTGCGCCGGACGGAACTCTAAAGCGCACGCCATGCGGAATGGACGGGCTGCGATTCGCGTCAATGTCGGCCAGAATTTCACGAGCCGTCTGATACCGAAGAGCGGGGTCGCGTTCAAGGCAGTGCATGACGATGCGGGCGACCCAATCTGGCAGATCCGGCTTCAGGAGTTTCGGATCTTTCGGCTTTTCTTTTACACGCTGATACATCACCTGCCAGGTGGATTCGCCGGAGAAAGGAACGTCGCCGGTCACCATCTCGTACATGACCAATCCGAGCGAATAGAGATCGCTGCGATGATCGATCGTTCCGCCTTCGACTTGTTCGGGAGACATGTAGCGCGGAGTTCCGACAAAAGCACCGCTGCGAGTCATGCCCATTTTCGCGGTCTCGAACGAAGTGGCGAGGCCAAAATCGGAAACAAACACTTGATCGTCTTTGCCGACCAGGACGTTGTGTGGTTTGAAGTCGCGATGGACGACGCCTTCGGCATGCGCAGCGTCAAGGGCGTCGCACATCTGTCGCGCAAATTTAAGGCTGCGGTCGATCGGCAACAGACGTTCCTTTTTCAGGATTCCGTGGAGATCTTCACCGTCCACGAAAGCCATGGTGATGAACTTGACGCCGTCGGCTTCACTCAAGTCGTGGATGCGAAGAATGTTTTTGTGCGAAATTCTGCTGGCAAGCAGGAGTTCGTGTTTGAAGCGCTGAATGATTTGCGGATCGCCGGCAAGATCCGGCAGCAGGACTTTCAGCGCGGCGTAGCGATCGAGCTCACGGTCGTAGACTTTGTATACGCGGCCCATCCCGCCTTCACCGAGCAGCGACTCGACGACGAAACGCGGACCAAGTTCTTCGCCGGGATCCAAAACTCCTGAACGGCCCGAGCGGCTGCCGGCGGAGCGCGCCTGCGACGGAGGCCGGCTGGCCGGCGTGTTGCTAGGAGGTGTGAGAGCGGCTGCGGCCGCCTGAGAGGGTTGGCGTGCCAGCACAGCTGCGGCGCCGCCGTTGGCCATGGTGCGCTGATCGGGCGAATCCATGGTGCGGTCGTCGGCCCCGGAAACGAGGGGAACGCCGCAGTGGAGGCAGCGAACAGCGGTGGCCGAATTTTCACGGTCACAAGATGGGCAGTTCATGGCTGAGCACAGTGTGCGGGGACACCAGAAGCGAGATTATCCTGTACTGGTTCCCGCGGCCACAAGGGGAATCTGCGCGCCAGATGCGGGCGGCGCACACCTTTCTAAATTCAAGTAATGTTTGGTACCGGTGTCTCGGATGCATCACAGCAGCCAGCAGTCGTAGCCGCAAAGGCTTCCTCGCAAGCATTTTATTGGGAGAGGAATGGTAGGCCCGTGGGGACTCGAACCCCAGACCTCTACCGTGTCAAGGTAGCGCTCTAACCAACTGAGCTACGGGCCTAAACTGATGAAATTGTAGCATGCGAAGTGGCTTGTGGGCATGCCGCCGCGAGGGCTGCGTCTGGCAAAGTTGAGAGGGCAGGAAGGCGGGTGCTATTCTGCGAGAGCGGAGCCCGCGTGGCGCAGCCGCGACTTGCGATGCCTGAACAGTCCACAGACCATTTTCGACGGCAATTGGAAGCGCTGCTGGAGGTGAGCGAGGCGATTGCGCAGCAACGCGACCTGCCTGCGCTCTTCCACGAACTGGCGCAGCGGCTGCACAGCGTAGTGGATTTCGACTTCCTGACGCTGATGCTATATGACGCAGCCAGAAATTCCATTCGTTTGCATGTGCTGGAAACTCGGGAAGGAAATGAAACGCCGAGCGACGCGGAATATCCTCTCGCGGAACACCCCGCCGGTCTGGTTTGGCGTACGCAGGAACCGTTCGTTGTACCGGACGCGCAGAACGATGAGCGTTATCCGAATTTTTCCAACCGGTTGAGGTCTGTGGGTGTGCGTTCCATCGCGATTGTGCCACTGACGACGGCGCAGCGAAGGTTGGGCGCGATGGGTTTTGGCCGGCTGGTGCCGGAAAAGTTGACGGACGCAGAAGTGCAATTCATGCAGCGGGTGGCGACGCAAGTGGCTGTGGCAGTGGACAACGCCTTGAACTACGAAACGTCGCAGGCATATCAAAAACAACTCTCGGAAGAGCGGGACCGGCTCCAGGTTCTGCTGGACGTAAACAACGTGTTGGTAACGAGCGGGGCCCTGCCCGAACTTTTCAGCGGAATTGTTACAACCCTGACGCGGGTGCTTCATCATGACTACACAAGCATTGCGCTGCTGGACCCCGCGACGAACCGGCTAAAGATCAAGTCTCTCGATTTTCCGGTGCCGCACGCACCGCTAGCTGAAAAAGAATTGAGCGTCGCGCTGGAAGATTCTCCGGCTGGTCGTTGCATCTTGACGGGAAAACCAGGCGTATTTCGCGGCCGGGAGCTGGACCAATTTCCCGCGGAACTGGTGAAAAAGCTGCGCAGCGAGGGGCTAACTTCGGTGTGCTGCGTGCCGTTGATCAGCAAAGGAGAAGCGTTCGGGTCTCTGAATCTGGCAAGCAAACGAATTGATGCGTTCACGGCGCAGGAAGCGGAATTGCTAGGGCAGGTGGGTGGTCAAGTGGCCATTGCCGTGAAAAACGCGCTGGCATTCAAAGAGATCGATGCGTTGAAAGACAAACTAGCGGTGGAAAAATTGTATCTGGAAGAAGAGATTCGCAGCGAATTTAATTTTGAAGAAATTATTGGAGAAAGCCCGGCGCTTCGCAAGGCGCTCGGACAGGTGGAATTGGCTGCGCCGGCTAATACGACCGTTCTGTTGCGCGGCGAAACGGGAACGGGAAAAGAATTATTCGCGCGAGCGATCCACAATTTAAGTCTGCGGAGGGACCGCACGTTTGTGAAAGTGAATTGTGCGGCGATACCGGCTGGATTACTGGAATCGGAATTATTCGGCCATGAACGCGGCGCGTTTACAGGAGCTATCGCGCAAAAAATAGGCCGCTTTGAACTGGCGGATACAGGATCGATCTTCTTGGATGAAGTAGGCGACCTTCCACTGGAACTGCAACCGAAATTGCTGCGAGTGCTGCAGGAGCAAGAGTTCGAGCGGCTGGGAAGCAATCGAACGCAGAGCGTCGATGTGCGGATCGTCGCCGCGACAAACGCGGATTTGGGCCGACTCGATTCCGGCATTGCGAGAGCGGCGTGAGGACATTCCATTGCTGGTGCGGTACTTTGTGCAAAAGTTCAGCCAAAGGTTTAACAAGACGGTTCTCTTTGTTCCCGCGGACGCGATGGACGCTCTGACGAATTATTCCTGGCCCGGAAACGTGCGCGAATTGGAGAATTTGCTCGAACGCGCCGTGCTGCTTTCACCAGGCAAAGAGCTGCGCATTCCGCTGTCGGAACTGAAATCGAGTTTGTCGATGAGCAAAGGCGAAGCGCCGGAGGCCGACTTGACCGATTCTGTGGAGGCTTCTCCTGCGCAGGTGGCGACGCTGGAAGAAGCGGAGCGACAACACATTCTGCGCGTGTTGCGGCAAACGAAGTGGCGGATTGCGGGGCCACGCGGCGCCGCGATTCTGCTGGGCATGAAACGGACAACTCTGCAAGCCCGTATCAGGAAGCTGGGCATCCGGCGCCCAATCTGAAGCAAGAGCGCCGCTCGCGGCGACCGCAGTTTCTTGCTGGATTCACGCCGGAGACGTGTAAAATTTAGGGTTCCAAATCCACGAAAAGGGCACTCTGCTATGGCGAGCAAAAAAGGAATTATCGGCATACTCACCGGAGGAGGTGACGTCCCCGGGCTGAACCCGGCGATACGTGGCGTAACGCTGCGCGCGCTGCACGAAGGCTACGAAGTGATCGGCATCCGGCACGGCTGGGCAGGGTTGGTGGAGACGGTGCGCGACAAGAGCTACGACAACTCCGACAATTTTCTGCATTTGACGGAAGAGATCGTGGATCGCGCGGGACGGACCGGCGGAACGTTTCTGCACTCCTCACGAACGAATCCGGGACGAGTAAGCAAATCCGGCGTGCCGGCGCACTTGAAGGACAAATTCAACGCAGAAAAGAACGATCTGACACCCGAAGTCTTGAAAAATCTGGAATGGCTCGGAATTAACACGCTCGTACCGATCGGCGGAGACGACACACTCAGCTACGGCGTGCGGCTGCACAAAGAGGGATTCAAAGTCATCGGCATTCCCAAGACGATGGATAACGACGTTCCGGGGACTGATTACTGCATCGGATTCAGCACATGCGTGACGCGGACGATCCAGCTCGTGAACAGTTTGCGTACATCGGCGGGTTCCCATGAGCGGTTCATGATTCTGGAGGTGTTCGGGCGCTACGCGGGTTTTACGGCGATGCTGCCGACGATGGCGGGTGCGGCGAACCGGTGCGTGATTCCGGAATACAAATTCGACATCGAAAAGTTGGCGGAACTGTTGGTGCACGACCGGAAGAAAAACCCGAGCCGGTATTCGATCGCGCTGGTCTCCGAAGGTGCGATGTTTGAAGGCGGAGAGATGATTTTCGAGGGCGAAGCGACGGACGCGTACGGACATAAGAAACTTGGTGGCATCGGCGATGTCGTGGGCGAGAAAGTAAAAGAGCTTTCGGCAAAATTCAACGGAGGCAAGAAGATAGAAGTGATCAGCCAGAAGCTGGGATATCTTGTGCGATGCGGCGATCCGGACGCGATTGATTCGATCGCTCCGATGGCGTACGGAAATCTTGCACTCGATTTATTGCTGAAAAATATCAGCGGGCGATTGGTGGTTTTGAAGAACGGCCATTATGACAATGTGCCCCTGGAGTTGGTAACTGCGACGAAGAAGGTCATCGACGTGAAAGAACACTACAATACGGAGCGGCTGCGGCCGGAATACCGGAGCTTTGAGAATAAGCCGATGTTCCTGATGGGGCCGGGAGCAAACTAGTTTGCCCCAAAAGATTCTCTGGCACCGACGTCGGCGATGTGCCTGCCGCCAGTTGTCTTTTTGGCGCATCTGACTACCGTTTAACGCAGGAAGTGGCGCACAATACAGGCAGAGAACCGTCCAAGCGAACCTGTGTCGAGGATGGTCTTCGCAGCGGTCACCCCCCAGCCGCAAATCGAAAACTTATTAGCCCAGCGCTCCGCGTGAATCAACACGCGAGAGGAGGCGGAAATGTCCGAACAACAGCATCGATGGAGCGGCCAGAGTGTCGCTGGAAGGTACACGCTCGGGAACTACCTCGGCGGAACGCAAGACGGCGCCGTGTTTGCGACGGAGATCGTGCACGCACGCGCACAAAAAGTGGCGATCAAGCTGATTCCGGCTGGGGTGGTGGATGCCGAGCGGCAATTGGCGCGTTGGAAATGGGTGTCGGAGTTGTTGCACGCGAATTTGCTGAAAATCCTCGACTATGGAAAGTGTGAGTTGGATGGCGCCGGATATTTATTCGTGGTTACCGAATTAGCGGAAGAAGACCTCGGGGACATTCTGCCAGAGCGCGCGCTGACCGCGGAAGAGACGCGGGGAATGATCGAGCCGGTGATTGAGGCGCTGGCGAGCTTGCATCAGCAGGGTTGGGTGCATACGCGAGTGCATCCGGGGAATATTCTGGCGATGGGTGACCAGATCAAACTATCAAGCGACTCGCTTTCGCCGAAAGACGAGATGCCGGGGATCATGGCAAAGTCAGAGGGATTTGCGGCACCCGAGTGGGGCAGCGTGGCCGCAACGGCGGCGCAGGACATCTGGTCGCTCGGCGCAAGCATTGTGGCCGCGTTGACGCAGAAGGCCCCGGTAATTCGAGAAGACGGCTCGTTGGAGCTTGGGGCGGATATCCAGGAGCCGTTAGCAGGAATTGCGCGAGAGGCATTGAAAGCCGAAGGGGAGAAGCGGATTTCGATAGCAGGAATACGCGCGAAGCTAAATCCCGCGAGCGCGCCAGCGGTTACGGCGAAAGAACCGGAGAAGCTAGCGCAGAAACAACCGGAAAAAACTACACCGAAGGTCGACCTGTCGGCCAGAAGAAATCGTACTGGATGCCAATTGGCGCCGCACTTGTTGTCGTGGTGCTACTTTTTATTGTCCTGAGAATGTACCGGCCGCAGTCGGACGCCGCGACAACGCGGCCCTCGTCCACGGCTGCGCCAGCGGCAAAGTCGACCGCGCCCAGCGTTGTGGCGAGTTCCAGAGAACCGGTCGCTTCGTCCAAGCGAAAGGGTTCACCCGAGCCGACGGCGCGAGACGCTGCGCCACGTGCGGCGACATCCGAAAACGTTCCGTACAGTAAACCAAAGAGCAATACGGACACAGCTGCAACCAAGGGCGACGTGATGGACCAGGTATTACCCGAAGTCTCCGACAAAGCGCGCGGGACGATTCACGGGAGAGTTCGGATCGTCATACGTGTCCACGTGAACGCTGCCGGCAGCGTGGATTCTGCGGAGCTGGACGCACCGTCCAGCAGTCAATACTTTTCCGAGCAAGCGATCAAAGCCGCCAGAAAATGGCAATTCACTCCTCCAGAAGTTGACGGCCGGAGCGTTGAAAGCGATTGGCTGCTGCATTTTGAAATCACGTCGACTGCGACGAACGTAACGCCGAAACAGGTCTCGCCGTAACTGCCCCAAGACTGGCCCTCTGACCAGTAGTTTTCCAACAAACGCAAGCGTAGGCTTCGCGCATTGGGAGATGTGTCTTTCCGAGATATTTTCACGGGGAAAGAAAGAGGGCCCGATGTATTGCGAGCACTGTGGATTGCAAATAATGCCGCAGAAGCCGGTTTGCACGCGCTGCGGCGTGAGCCCGACGTATCACTGGGTGCAACTGACGGGGTTGCTCGTTTTGTTGCTGGCGTTGGTGTTGAATGCACTGGTGGCGTGGTTTCTGCTGCCGCGCCTGGCAGCGAGTCATCCGGGCCACCGGTTCTTCCCGGCATGGAGCTGGGTGGACCGAAGCCTGTCCATGTACGGATGGGTGCCGTTAGCAGTGGTGCTGCTCACCTGGGATTTTCTGGTTTGGCAGAAGGTCAAGAAAGCGCGAGCCGTTGGAAAGATAAAAGGCTGGGTCAGCCGCAAGATGCTGACGTTCGTGTTGGCAGCGGGATTTGCGCCGATCTTGCCGTGGTGGATTCCGGCCGGCCAGCCCTCAGAGAAGATCATGGCGACGTTCGCGACTCATCCCGGGCTACCGGCGGTCGCGTCGTGGGCCGCGATTCTGGTGGCTTGCGCGCTGCTTTGTGCGAATGCCGAGACGCGGGACATGCTGCTGGGCCGCGGCAGGGCGCTTACTCTAGTTGGTCTTGCGGCGATGGTCGCAGTGCTGGGATTAACCATCGTTGGATGGTCGTTGACCTAACCTGGTAGGAAGCCTGATTGACAGTTCAACGAGCAATGAAAAGGGGCGGCTGAGAAGTGATTCTCAGCCGCCCTTTCTCTTCCAGAGTAAAACAGGTCCTAGGCGCCAACTGCTTTCAAATCATCCTTGGCTTGCTGTTCAGCGCTCTTCGCTTCGCCCTTTGCGTCCGCTTCTGGCTTTAGCCGCTTCAGCGCTTCCTGCAGGCTGACTCCTTTATCACCGATTGGGCCTTTGCAGGCGGAGATGTCAGCATTGGTCTGCACGCCGGTCACGTCTGCGCGGATACAATTGAAGTCCAGGCCGACGTTGTGGCTTGCGTGGAGCGAAGCCAGACAATCGCTAAGGTGCTTGAACACCGAGCAGGCCGAGGTCACGTCCAAGTTTGCTGCGAGAATGCCTTTTTCATGGAGGTGTTCAGTCAAGAGCAAATTCTTATCAGTGCTCGGAGCTGGATTGGATTTGTCTTTTTTGATCCATTTGATTGGGTTCATCGAATGGGAGCTGCCCGATTTGCTGGAGCTGCGGGCAACCGCTTCGGTCGCGCCGGCTCCTGCCGGGCCCTGGGCATTGGCCGCTGCCGCGGCAAACGAAACGCCTGCTGCGAGGAACAAGACCGCGAAACTTGCTTTTTTCATGAGAACTCCTTTTGTGGGGACGTTGGACGGGACATTCGATTACAGGACTGGGTTGCCGTCAATGTGAGTAGGCCACTCCGCAACGTTGGTTGCGACGGGCGAGCGGAGAGTACTCCCCGAATGGGTTACTTGGCCGGGGGGACAGGTGTGCGAGGCAGGGCGCGGCATTTTCGTTGGAGGGACTGGTTACGCTATCCTCTTAGGACCATGCATGACTTGAGCTATTTCCGGGACAATTTGGACGTTTTCGCCGACATGGCGAAGCGGCGAGGGACGACGCTGGATCTGGACGCATTCCGTGTATTGGACAAAGAGCGCCGGGAATTTATTACGGCGAACGAGCAACGCAAGGCGCAGCGGAATAAAGCTAGCGATGAAATTGCGCGATTGAAAAAAGAGAAACAGAACGCGGATTCGATCATCGCCGAGATGAAACAACTGTCCGAGCTCATCAAGCAGACGGACGAAAAGGTGACGGAGTTCGACGCGCGGCAGCGGGAAATGCTGCTGACGATGCCGAATATTCCGCATTCGTCGGTGCCGACCGGCACAAGCGCAGCCGACAACGTGGAAGTGCGCCGTTGGGGCGCGCCGTTTAAATACGATTTTCAACCGAAGCCGCATTGGGAGATCGGCGAAAAGACGGGAATTCTGGATTTGGGCGCGGCGACAAAGATTACCGGCGCGCGTTTTGCCTTGTATAAGGGCTGGGGCGCGCGTCTGGAGCGGGCGTTGGCCAATTTCTTTTTGGACGTGCACACGCGCGAGCATGGATATACGGAAATTCTGCCGCCGTTTCTCGTAAATACCGCTTCGCTGACCGGCGCGGGGCAATTGCCCAAATTTGCCGCGGATCTTTTCAAGATTCAGGACACGGATTTCTGGCTGACGCCCACAAGCGAAGTGGAGCTACACAATATTTACCGCGACGAGACGATTCCCGAGGACAAGCTGCCGATTCGCGTGACCGCGTGGACGGCTTGTTTCAGATCGGAGGCAGGGGCGGCGGGGAAGGATACGCGCGGCATTTTGCGGCAGCATCAGTTTCAGAAAGTGGAACTTTTCAAGTTCACGCATCCAGAAAAGAGTTACGAAGAGCACGAAGCACTAACGAAGAACGCGGAAACTATTTTACAAAAGCTGGGCCTGCATTACCGGACAATGCTGCTTTGCAGCGGCGATATGGGGTTCGCGTCGGCGAAGACCTATGACATTGAAGTGTGGCTGCCTTCGAGCAACGAATTTCGAGAGATTTCGTCATGTTCCAATTGCGAAGCGTTCCAGGCGCGGCGCGCGGGAATCCGTTTTAAGCCGAAAAGTGGCGGAAAGAGCGAATTTGTCCACACGCTGAACGGCTCAGGGCTCGCAGTTGGGAGAACTTGGATTGCGATTGTGGAGAATTATCAGCAGGCGGATGGATCCATCGTGATCCCCGAAGCGTTGCGGCCGTACATGGGAATTGACCGAATTCCGGCACTTTAGGCCATCCGGCCCAGTTTTAGGCTCAGGAGCCGTCATATTCCGTTAAGTCTTCTGTTTACAATGATATAGCGTCAATCTAAAGGTGTTTTCGCCATAATTTCTGTAACCAGACCGCCCCGCAACCTATTGAAATCAAACATTTTCGTTTGACCTACCCTTTTGCGGTTGCATACACTCGCCTCACCGTCCAGGGAGGCATTTTCCCTGCCACGGGAACGCAAGCATGGGGATTCTGGCCAGCTTCTTCCGGTTCTTGTTTTGGGTGTTGGTGCTCTCCTGGAGCATTTCGCTCATGAAGCGGTTCTTCGCTTGGTTTCTGGGCGATACAGTCCCGAAACAAACGCAAAGTCCTGAGCAGGAAGTGCCGCGGAATAAACGGCTGGTACGAGACCCGGTGTGCGGCATGCATGTCGCAGAAAATCTTGCGATTGTGATTCGTACTGGCAATGAAGTCATGCATTTCTGTTCGCCCGAGTGCCGCGACAAATACTTGGGCAGTAGTCAAAAAATGGCAGCGAACGGCTGAACGAGCAACGATCTTAAATTTTTTTTGATTTAGGCCCAGCAGCAACAGACAGATTTAACTTAAATCGATCAGCGGAAAGGACCGAAGCCGATGGCCACGGTCGCAAAGCCCACAACTCCCCCCCTCGTGCCGCGAATAGCGCCGCGGGAGGACTTGAATCCATTCCGCATCGCGCAGATCCAGTTTGATATGGCGGCGGAATTTTTGAAATTGGATCCGGGACTGAGGCAGGTCCTGCGTACGCCGAAGCGCATCCTGGAAGTGTCGCTGCCGACGAAGATGGACAACGGGCAAGTGAAAGTGCTTACGGGATATCGCGTGCAGCACAATGTTTCGCGCGGGCCGGGCAAGGGTGGAATTCGTTTTCATCCCAATGTGACGCTGGACGAAGTGAAAGCGCTGGCGGCGTGGATGACGTGGAAGACGGCAGTTGTAAACGTTCCGTTCGGGGGAGCCAAGGGCGGAATTATTTGCGACCCGAAGCGCATGTCGAAGAGCGAGCTGGAGCGAATGACGCGAAGATTCGCGAGCGAGATTCTTCCGCTGATTGGGCCGGACCAGGATATTCCGGCACCGGATGTGTACACCGATTCACAAACGATGGCGTGGATCATGGATACCTATTCCATGATGGTCGGGCACACTGTTCCCGGCGTCGTAACGGGAAAACCGATCGCGATTGGTGGATCGCAGGGTCGCGCGGAAGCGACGGCACGCGGACTGGTCTATGTTGTGGAAGAGGCGTGCAAACTTAAGAAGATTCCACTGCGAGGTGCGACCGTAGCGGTCCAAGGATTTGGAAATGCGGGCGCGACAGCGGCGCGATTGCTGGCAGAGAAAAAGGCGAAGATCATTGCGTTGAGCGATACGCGTGGCGGCGTGACAAACACGCGCGGGATCGATCCGATCAAGGCGATTCGTTACAAGGAGCGGTCGGGCACCGTCGTCGGCATGCCCGGTGCTTCGCGCATCTCCAATGACGACTTGCTGACGATGAAATGTGACATCCTGGTCCCGGCAGCGCTGGAAAACGTGATTACTCTGAACAACGCGGAAGCGGTGAAGGCGCGCATCGTGGCGGAAGCGGCGAACGGGCCAACCACGCCGCACGCCGATGAGATTCTGGCACGACGCGGCATTACTGTTTTGCCGGATATTTTGGCGAACTCCGGGGGCGTGACCGTGAGTTATTTTGAGTGGGTGCAGAATCAGGAAGGGTTGCTGTGGGATTCGGACGAAGTGAATCTGCGGCTGCAGAAAATCATGGTGCGCGCGTTCAATGAAATGGTAGAGACGATGCGGAAGCACCATGTGCCGCCGCGGGCGGGCGCGATGATTCTGGCCGTGGGACGCGTTGCAGAAGCGACGC
>WNFS01004327.1_pt1 | contig 17003 bp, 15 predicted proteins | sample 5400141 | NCBI WGS metagenome assembly WNFS01 (sample SAMN13153358, study PRJNA577476) | soil metagenome | isolation source: 60 cm saprolite under Madrone tree | place: USA:California | collected 2016-06-14
GGGCGCCATTGAAGCTATCGAAATGTCGCCGGACCACCGCATTCTCTCGGTTCTTCCCTTCTCTCACATTCTTCCACTTGTCGCCGCAGCTCTCGGTCCGTTGTGCGTGGGCGCCGGCGTCGTATTCCTTTCCTCGATATCGCCGCAGCGTATCGTCGAGGCCTTTCATCGTTATCGAATTACGTTCTTCATATGCGTCCCGCAGTTCTTCTATATGCTGCACAAACGGATCTTCTCCCAGGCGGCCGCGCAGCCGTTTCCGATGCGTCTGGTCTTCCGATGGATGATGGCCATCTCACGCCGTCTCGATAATCCGGTACTCCGTCGAAAGCTCTTCGCAAAAATCCACAACACGATCGGGCCCGATCTCAAACTTCTGGCCAGTGGCGGTTCCCGCTTCGATCCGCGCGTTGCGCAGGATTTGAACGATCTTGGCTACACCATGCTTCAAGCCTATGGCCTTACGGAAACCGCGGCGGCAGCGACGGCAACACCGGCGAGCGCCAATCGCATTGGTACGGTCGGGAAGCCGCTTCGGGGTGTGACCGTCCGCATCGATTCACCGGATGCAGAAGGAGTCGGCGAGGTCTGGATTCGTGGTCCGGTTTTGATGAAAGGGTATTACCGCGACGGGGTGCAAACTGCCGAGGCGATTCAGGACGGATGGTTGCACACCGGCGACCTGGGGTTCATCCACGCCGACGGGAACCTGACGATTACCGGCCGAAGCAAAGACGTAATCGTGCTCGCGAATGGGAAGAACATCTATCCGGAAGAGATCGAGACGCACTACTCTCAATCCCCTTATATCAAGGAAATGTGCGTTTTAGGGCTGACACAAGACGGCAGCGGGCCTTCCGGCGAGTCGCTGCATGCCGTCATTGTGCCGGACATGGACGAGTTTCGCAGGCGCGGCCAGACCTCCATCATGGAAATGATCCGATTCGAGATCGAGAACCTTTCGAAGCAGGTTCCGTCTTACTACCGCATCCATTCACTGTCAGTCCGTAATGAAGCCTTGCCCCGCACCGTCACACGGAAGCTGAGGCGATTCGAAATCCAGCAGGACGAGGCGGCGCGCCGCGAGACACAGCAGGAGCCGGCAAAGGGTGACGATCATCCACGATTTCGAGAGAAGATCGGTTCCGTCATTGCAGAACTCGTGCGGGAAAATAAACCGGAGGCCGGGGCGCTGGATCCTTTGATGAATCTCGAGCTCGACCTTGGATTCGATTCGCTTACTCGTGTCGAACTTCTCGGCCTGGCCGAGGCCCGGCTCGGAGTACATATCGAAGAGCAACAGGCAACTCGGATTTTTACTCTAGGCGAACTGATCGACGCATTCGAAACTTCGACCGCTTCCGACGCGTCTGCCGGCCGCAGCTGGAAAGAGATCCTTGATGTCGGATATGGCGACGAGCTCTATCGTCATTACATCCTGGGTGCTCGAACGCTCGTGAATCCGATGGGTCTGCTTGCAATGCGTTTTCTCAGGTTGTCGGCTCGCCTGCTTTTCCGAATGCGATATTACGGACTGGAGAAGATTCCTCAAACGCTTCCTTTCATTCTTTGTCCAAATCACGAATCATTTCTCGATGGACCGCTGCTGATTTCCACTCTGCCGCGCCGGGTCATCTATAAAATCTTCATTCTCGGCTACAGCGATTACTGGCAGAGCGCGATTTCCAGACGCATCGCTCAGCTTTGCAATATCGTCGCAATCGACCCGAATGTGAACCTCATCCGAGCCATGCAGGTTGGGGCCATCGGCCTCAAGCACGGCCGCGTGCTCCTGGTGTTTCCTGAGGGCACACGCTCGATCGACGGCCGCGTGACCGAATTCAAGAAAGGTGCCGCGATCCTGGGTTATGAGCTGGGAGTGCCGATTGTCCCCGTCGGAATTCGGGGTAGTTTTGAGTCCTGGCCGCGGGGCGGAAGTTTCCGATTTCGTCCTGTGGAGATCCACTTCGGGGATCCTATCAATCCACTGGCCTTCAGCCGGGCCGCCGACCCCTATGCTGCAGTCACGGAAGTACTTCAGGACCGGGTAAAGATGCTTTCGGATGACGGAGCGTGACGAAATTCGGGGACAGAGAATTTAGCCGCGGATTACGCGAATTACGCGGATGGGCGCGGCGTTACGGTAGATTTCCCTGTCGTGTAAGGATCTTGCGCGCCCATCCGCGTAATTCGCGTAATCCGCGGCTAATTCCCTTGTAACCTTTTTAGGCGTCAAGTCGTAAATAGCTTAGAATAGAGGCTTAGGGAAGACCAATCCCACCTGAAAATATGGACAGAAAATACGGCCAGCGCGGCTATCAGGATAACGACCGTGATCGTGAGCGACGCGACCCGGAAAAACCACGCCAACAGCCCAAAGGGGGTCCGCGGGGTTCCAAGGCCAAAGAAGGCCCGCGCCTGATGAAGATGCCGGGTTTCCAGGAAGTCCTGCGTTGCGCCTTGTGCGGGGCCATCGTTCCACCGCCCGTCGAAATCAAGTACGAGAGCCAGTGTCCCAAATGTAAGGCCGACCTCCGATCCTGCAAGAACTGCCGTCACTTCGACACGGCCGCCCAGTTCGAGTGCACGCAGCCCATTCCCGAACGTATCACCAAGAAAGATTTGCGCAATAATTGTGAGTTCTTCATGGCCCGCGCATCGATTGAGCGGGAAACCCGGGACTCCGGCGGAAACAACAGCAGCGGTGTCACCACGAAGCCGTCGGATGCCCGCAGCGCTTTCGATAACCTGTTCAAAAAATAGGTTCGTCAGGAGGCTTTCGCATGTCGCGTATGGCTATTGCGTCGCTATCCCTGTTGCTGCTTCTTGTTTCCGTTGGAATCTTGTGCGCAGCCGACATCAACGTCACCATCAAAGAATGGGACACGCCCGGCCAGAACGCCGGTCCCCACGACACTGAAGTTGCTCCGGACGGGTCGCTCTGGTACACCGGGCAGGGCAACAACACTCTGGGACGGCTCGATCCGAAGACCGGAAAAATCCAGGTGTTCAACCTGAAAACCCCGGGATCCGGTCCGCATGGTTTGGTAACCGATAACGATGGGAATGTGTGGTTTACTGCCAATGCGAAGGGATATATCGGCAAGCTGGATCCGAAGACAGGTCAGGTTACCGAATATCCGATGCCGGATCCGGCAGCACGCGATCCACATACACCGTTGTTCGATAAGGAGGGAATCCTCTGGTTCACCGTGCAAGGTGGGAACTTCCTGGGCAAGCTGGATCCGAAAACCGGAAACGTCACGTTGAAACAGTCTCCGACGCCGAGATCCGCCCCCTACGGTCTTCGGCTGGATTCGAAAGGTGACCCCTGGTACTGCGAATTCAACAGCAACAAGCTCGCGCACATCGATCGCGCTACATTCGAGATCAAGGAATATCTGCTGCCCGAAGGCGCTCGCCCGCGGCGCCTGGCCGTCGCTCCGGACGACCGCGTGTATTACTCCGATCATATCCGCGGCTACCTGGGCCGGCTGGATCCGAAGACCGGCAAGGTTGAAGAATGGCCTTCGCCCGGCGGTCAGAATTCGCGTCCGTACGCGATTCTCACGATGTCCGACGGAATCGTTTGGTACAGTGAGTCGAACGTAACGCCGAACACACTGGTCCGCTTCGATCCGAAGGACAACAGCTTCATGAAATGGCCGATCCCGTCCGGTGGTGGCGTCCTGCGTCACTTTGTTGCAACGAAGGACGGTAAACAAATCTACATCGCCGGCAGCGGGGTAAATAAAGTCGGTATTGTGGATATCTCCCGGAAATAGCTTTAGCGTAATTCGCGTAATTCGCGGCTCCTTTTTTGCTATCCTCAGTAATTATGGTAGAGGATCGCTTAAAGATTGCTGTGTTCATCGACTTCGACAACATCGAAATCGGCGTCAAGAGCACGCTGAACCGGCATTTCGACATTGGCGCAGTTCTGGAGGCCATCAAGGAGCGCGGCGAAGTCGTCACCAAAATCGCGTACGGCGATTGGAAGCGGGCCGGTGAACACAGCCGGAGCATGACGCAGCATGCCATCCAGATGGTGCAGCGAAACCTGACTCCGGGTGGTGACAAGAATGGCGCCGACATCAACCTGGCGCTCGATGCGCTGGAGATGGCATTCACTCGCAACCACATCAATGCCTTTGTCATCGTCGGCGGAGACAGTGACTTCATCGCGCTTGTAGAGAAACTGAAACAGTACGACAAGAAAGTGCTGGTTGTCGGTGGCCGCGCCTTCACCAGCATCATTCTTCAGAAGAACTGCCACGAATTCATTTCGTACGAAAACCTGATTACGCCCCAGGGCGGACAACAGAGCGGACAGCGGAGGCAGGCGGAGAAGACGCGCACCGTCAGCGAGGGAAACCTCGAAAGAGCATTTCCACTTGTGCGTCGTGCTCTCAAAGTGCTGGCCGATCGCGAAGTCTCACCGCAGTTAGGCCTGCTGAAAAGCACATTGCTGCAACTGGACTCGACGTTCTCCGAGCGCGATTACGGCGCCAGCACTTTCCGCGACTTCATCGAAAAGATGGCAGCTGCCGGCTTCGTGAAACTGAAGCAAGTCGATCGCAGCCTCCTGGTGGAGTTGAAGGATCAAAAGGATCAGGAAGAAGGGGAACGGGAAGCCGCTCCCACTAATGGGCACGCACAGGAACCGGCACAGGTTCAGCCTTCTGCTGCTGCCAGCCCGACCGTCACAACCGGCCCGGTTGGCCCGACTCCCACACAAATGGAAGAGGGTGTTCGTGCGATGCAGGAAGTGTTTCAAAACGCCCGGATCACGCCACACTGGCCGATGTATCTGCGAAACGTCAAGCAGTTCATCAAGAACGCTTCACCGTCATTCGATGAACGGCGTTACGGTTTCCACAGTTTTCTGGATGCTGTTCGATCCGGACAACGCGCCGGGTTATTTCGTCTCGAGCGTAATCGCCAGGGTATACTGCGGGTCTTTCCAGGAAGTCAGATCAATCAGGCTCAGCGCGCAGCTGGAACACCCGTTGAAGATGCTCCGGTGATGGAGATGGAGCAGCCCGAGCCGCCCATGACAATCGAAGAACAGGCGTCCGTCGAAGAAGTGCAGCCGGAGTCCATGACGGAGATGGCGGCTGAGGCTGAGGAGATTGCGGAACCGACCTTGCAGCCTGCGGACTCTGCGGTTATCTCCACAGAGACTGCACACGAAGAGAAACCGGCTCGCAAGCGCCGGGCTTCAAGTGGTATCAAACGCAAGATGGTCGCGCCGCGGATCAAGCCCGCCAGCGCGACCATCAAACGGACGAGGAAGAAGCCCTCGCCACCACCTGAAGAAGGGAGCGCGGGCTAAACCCCTGAACCCGCGCTTTCGAGATTTCTACGGTTCATCCCAGACTATCGTGAGACCTTCGCACTCATCCCAGACGATCGTCAGTCCTACGATATCGGCGGAGTTGCCTCATCGTAGGCGGTCGATGGCGTGACGCGCTGAATGATGACGCGGATCTTTTCTTTCTTGTCGCCATACGTTTGATCCCAATGGACCCAGTTATAAAGATGGTTGTCCAGTTTTGGATGGTCTCGCTTCCCGGACCTGTCCCACTCATTGTAGTTTTGGTCACGGTCCCGGTTCTGACCCCGACCGTTATCCTTGCCCCCGTTCTGGCTGCTCTGCGCAAAAACAGAGCCGGCGAATAGCAGGCAGAAGATAGTAAAGAAAAGCCTACGTTTCATGATCTTCCCTTTCAGGTGATCCCGCCCATCGGTCATCCAGGCACGATGGTTCCCCCGGAATCAAAGGTCTTATCGGCCGCCCACAGGGGACCTTTAACTATTTATGGGTATTTTCTGGGAGGACTCCAACTCCCGGGCTTGATCTAAAGGGCTAAGCACCTGTGACCAATTTGCCGATAAGGGAGAGGATGAGGTTCGATTTTGAGTAACAGGGGACATTTTAAAGGACTTCCGCGCTCGGCCCAGATCGCCGTGATCCTGTTCGGGATCGTGGGATTCTGTTCGCTGATGAGATCGGCGCTGGACCTCGGCCCCATCGAGTATTACTGGTTCGGGCTGATGGTTTTCGTCGCGGTCGTGACGGCTCACACCAAGGTGAAGCTGATCGGCGGATCCTCGCTTTCCCTGCTAACTACGGTTGCCCTCAGCTCCGTCATGGTGCTGGGGACGAAACCGGCTGTCATCGTTGCTATTTGCGGAGTGTTTGTCCAGTTTACGTTTCCCCGGAAACGACTCGTTCTGCATTTCTTGATTTTCAACCTTGGAATGATCGGGTTGACGGTAACCATGGCGGGAACGGCCTACCATTGGATCGTGCAGGATTCAACATCTGTATCAGACCGGCTTGTCGGATCGATGATCGCCTCGCTTCTCTATTATTTCGGTAATTCGCTCTGTGTGTCGCTCATGATCGGCCTCTCGCACGCCAAATCCATCTTCCGGGTGTGGCACGACAACTTTCTTTACACTGCACCAACATTTTTTCTAGCGGGCATCCTGGCATTCGCAGTTTTGGAGCTTATGCAATCTTTTCCGGCCCCGGTGCTTTTAGTGGTCATACCTATCCTTTATTTGAGTTATTACTCCTATCGGGTCTACCTGCAGAGCCTTGAAAACGAAAAGAAGCACGCGGGAGAAATGGCCGAGCTGTTCAATTCGACATTGTCGACGCTGGTGCTGGCTATCGACGCGAAGGACAAAAACACGCACGGCCACGTTCAGCGTGTGCAGAAATACTCGCGGGCCATTGCCGAAGCTATGCGTCTGGACCAGGAACAGATCGATGCGATTGCGGCTGCTGCTTTGCTGCACGACATTGGCAAGCTGGCTGTGCCCGAATACATCCTGAGCAAACAAGGACCTCTGACCCCCGAAGAGATGCGGAAAATGCGTCTGCACCCGCAGCTCGGCGCCGAGATCATTTCGAACATCAAGTTTCCGTATCCGGTTGCGGATTCGATTCTCGCCCATCACGAAAGGTTTGATGGGCTGGGATATCCCAATGGCCTCAAGGGGGAAGATATCCCGCTTGGCGCACGCGTACTGACTGTAGCAGATGTCTTCGACGCGTACGTTTCTGAACACGTCGAGTGCGCACGGACGATCGCCGACGCAATCAAGGTCCTGAAAGAGGGCGCCGGTACGTTCTTTGATCCGGAGGTCGTTGATGTCTGGGAATCCATATATGAAGGTGTTGTGAGTTTCCCGCAAGCGGCATCCTCGACCGGCTATTCGGGCATTCAGCGGGCGACGTCGGAGATCAAGATCCTCGAGTCTCTGGCCGAATCCATCACAGGGCTTAGCACGGTTAAGGAGATCATCGGGGCTGCGTGCACCATGCTGACGAATTCCGTTCCGGAGTCCACCGTCGCCGTTCAGGTTGGTGAGCATCAGGACGGAATTCCCGTGATGTTTGGAGGCGCTGTCATAGCCACGATTTTTGTCCATCGTCCCGGCAAACCGCTTACAGACGATGAGCTGTGGCTGATTTCGGCCGTAGCTGAAAAGATTTCCGCCAGTCTGGCCAATGCCATGGCTCTCGAGTCAGCGATACGTGATGCGACAGTGGACCAGCTCACTGGCCTTGCAAACCGCCGCGCTTTCGAGACCGCCTGCGAATCGCTCGCCGGCCTGGATTTCTCGATAGTCCTCGTTGACATCAACTCGTTCAAGGGAGTAAACGACAACTACGGGCACAAAGCCGGTGATGCGGCTCTCATCCGCATTGGAGCGCACCTTCGCGCAGCCTTCAATCATGCCCAGTTGATCTGCCGCCTCGGCGGCGACGAATTCGTGGTATTGACCTTCGCTCAGAGACACGACCTTCGCGCGCAAATCCGAAAATTCCGCCACATGGTGGTTTGGGATCCCGCGCACGAGCCATACAGGAGAATGCTTTTCGGCGTGAGCTGCGGATTGGCCAGTGTCCCGACCGATGCCGCAAGCGTAAGAGACGCCATGCAGTTCGCCGACGAGCGAATGTATGCCGTCAAAGCACGATTCAAGCAGTGGGCCAGCCGCGCGGTGGCGGTTTAACCACAGAATTGAACGCGGGCTAAAGCCCGCGACTACATTGGGGACCAACGTGGTTTCTAAAATGCAGTCGCGGGTTTTAGCCCGCGTTCACTAGGCGGTCGCCTGCTGGACCCCGTAGTAGCCTGCGAGGGCGGTGGTGATCCTAAGTTTGTTGCGAGTGCGCTCGGCATCCAGTCCATCGAGAGAGATGACGGATGTCAGATCGATTACGTGCATGAGCTGAAGCCCGTCATCATTGGGATCAGACGAGACAACCAGTTGCGCCGCCTCCGCGCGCAGAGTGAGATTGGGGAGCTCCATTTCAGGCAAGGTCATCTCGATAATAAGATCGTCTGCGCTGTAATGGATTTCTACCTCCGCTCTCACAACCAATGCCCGTTCCGCGTTGAGCCAGTCTTCGAAGTCATAACCGTGAAGGCAGCCGCGTTGTACGAAGTTGTCGTGAGCGAGCCGGGCAATTCGCTCTCTCAGCGGCTCGGTGAGGGCCGATACTGACTCCAGGCGTTCAAGGCGAACAGGAATACTTGTCACTATGTCCATGTTGAATCCTCCTGGCCTCAGCCTCTTCCAGATGCTTTTCATTTATGTGAATGAGGCATGAACAGTTCGAAAAAGCTCACGTCCAAAGCGCCCTGATCCCGAAGTAGGCAATGTCTTTACTTTTATCGTCGCCTGCAAAGATCGCGCCGATGTTAATAAGGCGTTAAATCTTCGGGACTTTTAAGGCCGGAATGCGCGTTAGAGGAGGAATAGCCCTGCTATCCGACGCAAGAGTTTCGTTCGAAACGAAGGGGGTCAGGCTACGCGATGAGTGTCCGCGAAGAGTCGCAGCCGCCGCATGATTTCGTTGCGGACTGTTTGAAATGCCTTTAACTGTCGTTCTTCATTGACCTCTGCTGGGTCATCAAAAGCCCAATGGATCGGGACATTCGTTGCCTGCCAGATGGCGAAGGATGCCCTCAGCCATTTGACTTCGCGCGGAGTTTCCGGTGCAGAGAAACAGAACTCGTTTTTTTCGCATTATCTTGAAATCAAACCCGTCCAAGATCTCAAGTTTGTGACAAAAGATTGAAGTTCTTGTTATGATGTTGCCCCTCATGACGCCAACAAATACTCTCTTATCCTCCGTCGATAAGTCGTGGAAGCAATTTTCTTCGGCATGGAAAAAGGCGCGCGCCAAAGGGTCGGAAAAGGCAGTTCACGATCTGCGCGTCAGCACGCGGCGATTGATTGCGACTCTGGAACTGGCCGGCGCCATTTCCGGGGATAAGGAAATTGCACGATTGCAAAAGCAATTCAAGAAGGTTCTCAAGCGAATGGGGCCTTTGCGGGATGTTCAGGTACAGTTGGAGAATCTTTCGCAGATCCGCGCTATCGATCCGGTCAAAGATTTCAAGCGGAGTCTCGAGCGCAGTGAGCGCAGGGAAATTGCCCGCGTAACGAAGGATTTGAAACGGCGGCGGCGCCGGCGGCTATCGGACGGGTTTCACCACGTTCGCGGAGGTTTTGAGAGCCCGCGAAAACCTGTCGACGATGCTACCATGCGCCTCGCGATTGACAGCCTTGTCGCCATACGTCACCGGGCGTTTTGGAGGACGCGCAGCCGCTTCAAACCGGAAAATCCGCAAACGCTGCACAACATGCGGATCGCATTAAAAAAACTTCGATATGTCCTTGAAGCCGCCCAACCGGTCCTTGGAGGTTGGGTGCGGAAACGTTCGCGTGAAATGCATACCTGCCAGCAGCTCATGGGGGACGCGCGCGATCTTGAAATTTTGAAGTCCCGTCTCGAAAAATGGGCGGATACGAAGGGAAAGAAAATCGCTGATACAGTGGCTCCCGAATTGGCTCAGCTCGGGCGACAGCGCCAACGCCTTGTGGCCAGGATCAAAAAATCATCCGCCCACTTTGAGGAGCTTGTCCCCGTTCGCAAGCCACGGCCAAAACCAAAACCGGATCAGGAAGCAACCCAGGCCGTTCCATTGCAGGAAGTGACCTCGCCCGTCTGGGTGAGGACCATCCACTAGCATAAATTTTTCAGGACACCTGATGCCCATGCCGGATATCTTCGCCGCGCACAAGGAAGACGACCATTTCGGCGATATTGGCGGCATGGTCGCCGACACGCTCGAGATTTCTGGCAACGAACATCAGCCGCAGAGCGCGCGACACCGTGGATGGATCCTCCAACATATACGTCAATAACTCGCGGAACATCTGCTCGGAGACGTCGTTGATGTAGCTGTCGCTTTCAATCGCGCGTTCTGCCAGCTCGACGTCTTCGTTGACAAAAGCGTCCAGGCTCTCCTTCAGGATGCGCTGGGCGGCGCGAGCCATGACCGGCACGTCGATGATCGGATCAAGTTCAGGCTCGGTCATTATCTCGAGCGCGCGGCGGGCGATATTGACCCCGTTGTCTCCGATGCGCTCGATATCGCCAACAATTTTGATTGCCGTCGCGATGAATCGAAGATCGGATGCCACAGGCTGTTCGCGGGCGAGAATCTCAAAGCACATGTCGTCAACTTCGAGTTCCAGGCGATCCAACTCGTCGTCGTCATCGATCACGTGTTCGGCAAGTGACGGGCGGCGCTCTACCAGCGCTCGCGTAGCATCCGCGATTGCCATCTCCGCCCTGTGACTCATGAGGAGAAGTTTCTCCTTAACAGTCCGCAGTTGCTGTTCGTACTGTTTGCTGGTGTGTTCGCGTTCCGGCATGGACATAGGCGCAAACATTAATCAAAACAAAGACATATTTCAAAATTGTTACTGTCCGGTGAATTCAGGGTCACTCGTCGCCGTTGACGGCGAAACGGTAGCCGACTCCATGGACGGTTTGAACGTAGATGGGCTGCTGGGGTTGGTTCTCGATTTTTTCCCGCACACGGCGGATGTAGACGTCGACGCTGCGAGGCGTGACGGTGCGGTCGTTGCCCCAGACGCTGTCGAGCAGTTGATCGCGTGAAAAGACCATGCCCGGGTGCGAAGCCAGGTAGTGCAGAAGACGAAATTCGAGCGCGCTCAGTTCAACTGTCCTGCCGGACACCATCACGCTGTGAGCCATCGGATCGATCATGATATCGCCGCGCTGCAGTTTCGACTTCTGTGGTCCGGCCTGCTCGTTGCGCCGGAGAAGAGCACGAACCCGGGCAACGACTTCGCGCATGCTGAAAGGTTTCGTAACGTAGTCGTCGGCGCCGAGCTCGAGCCCGACGATACGATCGGCTTCCTCGCTTCTTGCAGAAAGCATGAGTACTGGAATTCGCGAGAATTTGTCGCTGCGGCGCAGTTGCCGGCAGACCTCCAGACCGTCCAGTCCTGGAAGCATCAAGTCTAAAATGACAAGGTCAGGAGGATCGCGCCGAACTTCTGCCAAAGCGATGCTGCCGTCCGTAGCATAACTGACTCTGAATCCTTCTTTCTCGAGGTTGTACTTCAAGAGCTTGATCAGATCGCTCTCGTCCTCGACGATCAAAATCTTTTTCACCATGGCTATAACCAATGCCACAAGTGAAGCAAACGAGTCGGTAACATCTCCGTGAATTTTCTGTCTCAGATAAGTTTCAAAATGTTTACGATCTGAAGCGGAGCTAAGGGGGTTCTAAGCGTTTTTAAGCATGATGGATTCGATCGAATTCATCAGGTCCTCACATTTGTCGATCGCGTGTTCCATCTCGTTGTAAAGCGAATTGTATTTGAGGAGGTGAATCGCGTCGGTCTGTTCTGCGAAGAGTTTCCCCATGAAAAGCCGATAAAGCCGATCGCCTTCGTTTTCCATTTCGTGAACACGTACAATATGTTCGCGGAGAGATTCGTAATTCATCTCGCGAAGTAGCGAGATACTCTTGTGGATTTCATTGATGGCTCGACTTGCCACTTTCAGCAATAATGAAACTTCATCGTCGAGTTTGTCGATCTGATAGAGGAGCAACAGGTCCGCAACGTGATCGATAAGGTCGAGCACGTCGTCCATGCTTTTCGTAAGCGTGTAAATATCTTCTCGATCGAAGGGTGTGATGAACGAGAGATTCAGCTCTTCGAAGATCTTATGCGTGATTTCGTCGCCGATATGTTCGAGGCGTTTGATCTCCTCCCGCAGGGCGACCATCTCGGCACGCGAGTTCACCCTGGTCAGATCGGCATATAGGCTTCCCGCTTTCTTCAGGTTGTCGGCAGCCTGCTCAAAGTAATTCAGGAACTTGTCATCTCTGGGTAAGAGAAATCGAACAATTGAACTGAGGCTCATGCTCATCTCCTGAGCTGTAATAATTTAGTAACAATTCAGTAAGACATTATTAACAATGAGGATCACAACTCTAGCATGGATTACACTTCGCCCACATTCTTAGTCGTTGTCGGCATTATATTTACGGCGTTGGTGTTCGATTTTCTGAACGGATTTCACGACGCGGCAAATTCCATTGCAACGGTCGTGTCGACGCGAGTGCTTTCTCCCGGACAGGCTGTTCTTTGGGCGGCCTTTTTCAACTTCGTCGCAGCATTCGGATTTGGAGTTGGAGTGGCCAAGACGATTGGATCCGGCATGATCGATCCCAATGCCGTCGACCAGAAAGTCATATTTGCGGGTCTGGTTGGCGCTATTGCCTGGAACATCATTACCTGGTACTTCGGTTTACCGACGAGTTCGTCGCATGCTCTCATCGGAGGATACGCCGGGAGTGCTGTAACGAAGGGGGGGTTTGAGGTAATTATCGCCTCCGGTTGGACCAAAACCCTGATGTTTATCGTTCTTTCACCGGTGATCGGAATGATCCTAGGGCTTATCTTCATGATTTCCCTGCAGTGGTTATTTCGAGGAACTGCACCCTCGCGCGTGGACAAGTATTTCCGGCGCTTACAACTGCTTTCGGCTGCGTTATTCAGTCTGGGTCACGGTACCAACGATGCCCAAAAAACCATGGGCGTAATCGCCGTCGTCTTGTTCACCGCGGGATACTTGAAGACGCTGGACATTCCGTTCTGGGTTGTCCTGATGGCTCACGCTGCCATTGGATTGGGAACGCTTTCGGGTGGCTGGCGCATTGTGCGCACAATGGGCCAGAAAATCACCGCACTCCGGCCACCCGGCGGATTTTGCGCCGAGGCTGCCGGGGCAATCAGCATCATCGGCGCGGCACTCGGTGGTATTCCGGTCAGCACCACGCACACGATTACAGGGGCTATCGTCGGTGTTGGCGCAACGCGCCGGGTGACAGCCGTCAAATGGGGAGTGACACGGCGCATTATCTGGGCCTGGATTATCACGATTCCAGCCGCCGCGGCGATCGCGGCATTTGCCTACCGGGTAATTAAGTAGTTTTCCGTCGAGAAACGTTTCGAATTGTTTACGGATAGTTAACCGCTCCGTAACATTTCGTAAGCTATGCTGGATCTATGAAAACAACACACTTACGCGTGATAGCTGTCGCAGCTTTGGCCTTTCTTTTTGTGTCATGCAGCGCTCCTTCTGAAGCAATCACGGTGAAGGGGTCCGATACGATGGTTCCGCTCGGTCAGCGTTGGGCGGAGATTTATATGAAGGAGCACCCGCAAACAACGATCCAGGTCACTGGCGGCGGCAGCGGAACAGGCATTGCCGCGTTGATTAATGGAACGACTCAGATTTGCGAGGCATCGCGTCCGATGAAGCCTGAAGAGAAGAATTCAGTGAAGGACCAACGCAAAGCCGAAGCCGTCGAAACTCCGGTCGCGCTGGACGCTTTGGCGGTCTACCTCAATAAACAGAATCCCATCGAGCATCTGACGATGCAGCAAGTAGGACAGATCTTCCGAGGCGAGATTACCAACTGGAAAGACGTGGGTGGACCGAATGGAGCGATTGTCCTGTACGGCCGCGAAAACAATTCGGGAACGTATGTGTTTTTCAAGGAACACGTGTTGGCGAACGCCGACTTCGCCGAGAGGTACCAGGCACTCCCGGGGACGGCGGCAGTAATTAACGCTGTGACCAAGGATCCTGCCGGTGTGGGTTACGGCGGTATCGGGTACGCGAAGGACGTGAAGACAATTGCTATTGCGAAGGATGCAACTTCCGATTTCGTCGCTCCAAAAATGGAAAATGTGCTCGATAATTCCTACCCACTCAGCCGCCAGTTATTCTGGTACACGGCCGGCGCGCCGTCCGGTGACATCAAAAGTTTCGTGGATTGGGTGCTCAGTCCGGAAGGCCAAAGGATTGTTTCCGAAGTTGGATACTATCCGTTGAAACCGGAAGCAGCCGCGACGCAGAATTGATGAAGACGAAATTTCGGAATTCGGAACGTGAGCTGAAGCCCGCGACTACATTCAGACCGAACGTTGATCCAAATGTAGTCGCGGGCGTTAGCCCGCGTTCCCAATTCCGACATGCAATCGACCGTCTCGCCGAAATTTTGATATCTGGCGTGGCTTTCTTCACCATAGCTGTCATTTTTCTGATCTTCGTTTACGTTGGCAAAGAAGCGCTGCCCCTGGTGTGGGGAACCTCAGATGGTGCAACAATCGCATCACCCTTCACCGGGCCGTTTACCTGGCAACCCGTATCCACAGTTCCAAAGTACAACGTGTTCCCGCTGATTCTCGGCACGCTCAAAGTGACTCTGATTGCGATGCTGCTGGGAACACCGTTGGCTTTGGCAGCAGCACTGTATACGGCTGAATTTGCGCCCGGCAGGATTCGCGAGTGGATCAAACCTGCGATCGAGTTGCTTGCGGGAATTCCATCGGTGGTGCTGGGATCCTTTGCCCTTCTTGTGCTTGCTTCATGGGTCCAGGATGCATTTGGTATTGTCTATCGTCTGAACGCGCTTACAGCGGGTATCGCGCTTGCATTAGCAATCATTCCGATCATCTACACCATCAGCGAAGATGCTTTGACGGCAGTCCCCCGTTTGTATCGGGAAGCTTCACTTGCTCTGGGCGCCTCAAAAGCTCAGACGGCCGTTCGCGTTGTGTTCCCTTCAGCAATACCCGGAATCGCGGCGGCCATCATTCTGGGATTCGGCCGAGCGATCGGCGAAACAATGATCGTGCTGATGGTGTCCGGTAATTCGGCAATCCTGTCGCTGGATCCGGCGCTTCCGGTTCGCACTTTGTCCGCTACGATTGCCGCTGAGATGGCGGAGGTGGTCGTGGGGAGTGGTCATTATAGGGTTTTGTTCTTCATAGGCACTTTGCTTTTTCTCATCACTGCTGTCCTCAATTGGGTTGGCGACCGGTTTAACCGAAGGCTGCGAGAAAGACTATTCGGCTCCTCATGAGAAAGTTTGTCGATCGCACTTTTGTTGTACTGTCGCTTGCCGCGACCGTGATTATCCTGGCGATCCTGTTCGTCATCATTGGGAATATTGCCTACCACGGAACCGAGCGGTTATCGTGGGAATTCATAACGGCGGCACCGGAAAGCGGCATGACAGCAGGTGGAATTTTCCCGGCGATTTACGGCACCGTCTTGCTGGTACTGCTTATGTCTCTGGCGGCGGTCCCCTTCGGCGTATTGGTTGCCATTTTCTTTGCCGAGTATGCCCGGCCCGAATCGAGGCTATATCGCTGGACGAGAATGGCGGTTAACAACCTTGCCGGTGTGCCTTCCATAGTCTTTGGTTTGTTTGGACTCGGTTTTTTTGTTCAGTCCATCGGAAAAGCCATCGATCGGGCTGCCTATTCCGGCCGCCTGGTCTACGCTCAACCATCAATTCTGTGGGCTGCAATGACGATGGCAGTTTTGACGCTCCCGGTGGTGATCATCACCGTCGAGGAAACGCTCCGGGCAGTGCCGCGCGACTACAGGGAGGCCAGTCTTGCTCTTGGCGCAACAAAACTACAGACGATCTTTCGAGTTGTCTTGCCTCAGGCGTGGTCAGGGGTGATGACAGGGGCGATACTCGCCATCAGCCGCGGCGCCGGTGAAGTAGCACCGGTTCTTTTCACAGGAGCCGCATACTTCCTGCCCCGGCTGCCCTCGCATCCTGCCGATCAGTTCATGCATCTCGGATATCATATATGGGTGTTGACTACTCAATCGACAAACGTAGAAGCCACGAAGCCGCTGCTTTATTCCACAGTGTTCGTGCTTCTGGTCCTCACGTTTCTTCTGAACATCACTGCGATTCTGATCAGAAACCGGATGCGGAAATGGGCGGTCCGGTAAAGATCAGCGTAAGTGGCGCCAATTTCTTTTACGGAAGCAATCAGGCGTTGCACGACGTTTCCATGGAGATCCGGCCGCAATTTGTGACTGCTTTGATTGGTCCTTCCGGTTGCGGCAAGTCGACGTTTTTACGCTCCCTCAATCGCATGAACGATCTCATTCCGGGGGCCCGGCTGGAAGGCAAAGTCGAGTTGGATGGCGAGAACGTCTATTCCGACAGCATGGATGTGATTCACCTCCGGCGCCGCGTCGGAATGATCTTTCAAAAATCCAATCCGTTTCCGATGTCCAGCTATGACAATGTTGCTTATGGCGTTCGCGTGAATGGCCTGACGAAAAAGCGGATCGAACTGGATGAGGTTGTCGAGAAGACGTTGAGGGCCGCAGCACTTTGGGATGAAGTGAAAGATCGGTTGCACCGGTCGGCGATGTCGCTGTCGGGAGGACAGCAACAGCGGCTGTGCATCGCCCGGGCCCTGGCAGTTGAACCGGAAGTCTTGCTGATGGATGAGCCGGCATCCGCGCTCGATCCGATCTCGACGGCAAAGATCGAGGAATTGATCTACGATCTCAAACGGACCTATACGATCATTATCGTGACGCACAATATGCAGCAGGCCGCACGCGTCTCGGATGAAACGGGGTTCTTTCTGTCGGGACGTCTGGTGGAGTTCAATGAAACGAAGAAACTGTTTACAGCGCCACGGAATCGGGAAACTGAGGATTACATTACGGGGAGGTTCGGATAACGAACCATGCCGGACCGCGAACACACAAGCAAACACTACGAACAGCAACTGAGAATACTGAAAGAGAAGCT
>WNFS01001609.1_pt1 | contig 16975 bp, 13 predicted proteins | sample 5400141 | NCBI WGS metagenome assembly WNFS01 (sample SAMN13153358, study PRJNA577476) | soil metagenome | isolation source: 60 cm saprolite under Madrone tree | place: USA:California | collected 2016-06-14
TGAGTTTGGGTGGAGGCGAACCAGAGGAGGACGCCGCCGACGCCGTGCAGCACGGCGAGCAGGCGTTGATTGGCAAAGAGTTCATCAGCCATCAGGCCGACGAGAAAGGGTGACACAATGGCACCAATGGTGGTGGTGCCGCTGACGATGCCGATTTGATCGCCGGAGAAGTGCAGCGTCTGACCGAGCCAGGTTCCGAGCGTGACGTACCATGCTCCCCAGATGAAATACTCCAGGAACATCATCACTGACAGCCGAGCTCTCATTTGCAGGAGCATGCCATCACCTCTCGGATAATTCATCACTCCGATATCGCGCTAAACTTGGTTGCACTTCATCGCTGCGCCGCTTGCGCACGAGCGGGACCGTTGAGCCAAAGATCGATGGGCTTTTTCACACCGAGGGGCGGCTGGTACGGCATGGAAATCTTTCTGCCTTCGCCGGCGGAGGCGTAACCCGCATACAGCGCGTGCATTACAACGAGGCCATCCTCTCCCGTGGCTTGCGGAGTTTCTTTGCCGCGCGCACACCGCGCGAAATGCGCCAACTCCTGCGGCGTGCCGTAGTTCCAGAGCTCTTCGAATACAGGATAGGTCCAGCCCTTGGTGGTGGGGGCTTTTTCGACGGCGTAGACGTAGCCGTTTTCGCTGTAGGTGGGCAGCGCGTTACCCATGTGCAAGTTCGCGTAGGTTACCCCGGCGCCACCGAAAACTTCGATGCGATCGTCCATGCCGCCGCGACGCGCCCAACTGTTTTCGATGAGGCCGACCGCGCCGTTGGCGAATTCGAGGATGCAGAGCGAATCGTCTTCGGCTTTGGTTTTGTCGGCATGAACATAGGTGCCCATCTGGCAATAGACGGTTTTGATTGGCGAGCGGCCTAGAAAAAAATAGCAGAAGGCGATGCCGTGACAGCCGAGGTCCATGAACGCACCGCCGCCGGAACGATTGACGTCCCAAAACCAGGGGCTGTGCGGGCCGAAGTGCTTTTCGCTTTGCTTGACGAGATAAACTTTTCCGAACGCGCCGGCGTCGGCCATTTCCTTGGCTTTCAAATATTTGGGCGTGAAGAAAAGCTCTTCGCCGTACATGAGGAGGACGCCGTGTTGTTTCGCGGCGGCGAGCATCTCTTCGCCTTCGGCGATGGTCATGGCGAGCGGTTTTTCGCAAACGATGTGCTTGCCGGCGGCGGCGATGTCTTTGGTCATTTGCGCGTGAAGACTGTTGGGAGCGGCGATGGTGACCAGTTCGATGTCGCGCTCTTTGAGCATTTCGCGATAGTCGGTGAAGACGCGGGGGATACCGAAGCGCTTTGCCAGCGCCGCGGCGTTGCCCGGCGTCGGAGAGGCGACAGCAACGACTTCCGCTTCCTGGGGCATGATTTGGAACGAAGCGGCATGAATATCCGCCTGGAATTGGGAACCGATGATGCCGACCTTTACTCTGCCTTCTGCCATGGGCCACCAATGTCGCTGACTAATACCTAGGTGCGTAAACCTCAAAAGCGGCGGCTTCCAAATTAAGACGACGCGGGGCCTTGGTCGTCGCAGCCAACAAATTCCTGCAAGATTCTGTTGCCTTTGTACTCGAGTTCGTCGTGAATGCCGATTTTCGATGTGTAGTAACCGCGGACAGTCATGCGTTTTAGCTCGATGAAAAAGCGGACCTCGGGAAGATCGGTCATGCGATCGTTGTCGGAAAGAACGGCGAGGACGGCGACTCTTTCCTCCGGACCGGCGCCGACAAAGGATTTTCCGCTGTAGTGGCGGGTCATGAGATCGACCAAGTGAAGGCCTTCGCGCCACAACGCTTTCTGCTTGTCGTCGAGAGTTTCGCGCAGCACCTGATCGATGTAGTCGACGACCTTTGCCGCTTTCGCCCCGCCGGAGTGGCTATCGGCGGGAATGATGGTTTCGGACAATGCGTCGACGAGAGCGTGTTGCGCGGGAGTGAAGAAACGCGCAGCGGATTCGCTTTCAGCCACGGCCTTCGCTTGTGGTGCGGCTGGCGCAGCGTCGGCTTGCGATATTTCCGCCGCGACGGCCGGCAATGGCAGGAGCGTTGCGCCGAGAACGCTGGCGGAAGTTTTCAGCCATTGGCGGCGATCTTGCCTGAGATCGATCGGATTATTCTTGGACATCGCGTCTCCTACAGATTGCCCTTCTTGAATTCGTCGGCCAGATAGTCGCAGGAGCGCCAGCACAGCGACATGATGGTCCAAGTGGGATTCTGACAACTGGCGTTGACGAAGGCGCTGCCATCGACGACGAACAGATTCTTGACGTCGTGCGACTGCTGGAATTGGTTCAGAACGGAAGTTTTCGGATCGCTGCCCATGCGCGCGGTGCCAAGTTCATGGATGGACCAGCCTTCGGTGAGCACGCGGCTGCGGACATTGACGATTTCGAAACCGGCGGCCTCGAACATTTCCTGGGCGGTTTCCTTCATATCCTCGGCCATGCGGTGCTCGTTGTCGCCGAATTTGTAATGGAAGCGCAGTGCGGGGATGCCCCACTTGTCTTTCACGACGGGATCTAGGTCGACATAATTTTCGTAGCGAGCCAGAACCTCGCCGAAAGCGCCCATGCTGATGAAGGCACCCTGATTCTTGCGAACTTCTTCCTTAAAGGCGGCGCCGAAGCCGTGTGCGTCGGTGCCGTGCGGAAACATCGTGCTGCCGCTCCCGCCTTCGAATCCGTAGCCGCGGATGAATTTGGAATTCTTCTCGGCGAGATTGCGGAAGCGGGTCAGATAGAAGCCGCCGGGCCGGCCGTCATCGAGCGTCGGCGGCTTGCCCACGAGATTCTTCGCGCGGCCTGTGACGCCGGGTCCCATAATATGTTCGCAGAAATTGTGACCGACGTGACCGCTCGAGTTTGCCAAGCCGTTGGGATAGAGGCGCGACTTGGAGAGCAGGAGAAGTCGAGCGGACTCGAGCGTGGACGCCGCAAGGACGACGACTTTCGCGCGAACGGCGTAGTCCTTCATGGTTTGGTTGTCGATGAAGTGCACGCCGTTGGCTTTGCCGGTCTGCGGATCGACGGTGATTTCGCGGACGACAGCGTTGGTGCGTAGCGCGAGATTTCCGGTGTCCATCGCGGGGTAAATCAGGCCGGTGGGAGAGTCGAACGCGGCGTGGATGTCGCAACCGCCCTTGCGCTCGCAAGCCCCGCGGCCGTAACAGCGGCTGCGATATTTGTTGTGCTTGAGGCCGTCAGTGGTTACGCCGGCGCGATATTGGGTGAGGACACGGCCCATTTTTGCGAGGCTTTCTTTCAGCGTTACTTCGGCGCAATTCAGCTTGGTGGGACGCTGAAAGATGCTGTCGGGGAGGTAGGGGAGATTCTCTTTTACTCCGGTGATGCCGAGATAAAGATCCACTTTGTCGTAGTAGGGAGCGATGTCGCTGTAGCTGATGGGCCAATCCTCGCCGAAGCCGTCGCGGCTTTTGGCCTTGAAGTCGTAGTCGGAAAGGCGCAGAGCGAGGCGTCCCCAGATATTGGTTTTTCCGCCGAGGCAGCGGGCGCGGACCCACGCGTAGTTGGTGCCGGTGAAGGGATTCTCGCGCTCGTCGACCACGATATTTTTCACGTAGTCTGTGTTGCCGACATAGCTGCGCAGATGCTTGGATTTTTCGAAGCCGGGGCCATAGGGAGGATTGCGGATGGTGTATTCGTTGAAGGTGAGGGAGTGCTGGTCCGGCGGGAGCGAGCCGCGATAGGGATTGTCGTAAGGCCATTCCATCGAGCGCAGTTCCTTCTCGATGGGGAGTTTCTTCCCGGCCTCGAGCAGGAGCACTTGCAAGCCGTGGCTGGTAAGAACGTGTGCGGCCATGCCACCCGCTGCGCCGGATCCGATGACGACCGCATCATAAGTTTTGGTCAGGTTTACTTCGGACTCCACCATGAGAAACTTCTCCTTGCCCTAAACAGACTGAACCCCGTCACTTTGCTTTGCGGCTCCGCGGAACGTTGATTATGCCAAACGCCGGGCCGATAAGGCTCGCAAAAACCGCCCTACGCGACCGCATTCAACAATGGACCGCCGACTTTGTCCAGTGCAACGTCGTGTGTTAAGACTCCACTACGTTTAGTTACCGAATTCTTGATTTGAGTTGCGGGAAATGCAGGGATTTCGGGGAAGTCGAAAACGGCATTGTTCTTCTTGCGCGTCGGGTTTCTAGAGTATCGGTCAACAACATGGAACTGCGAAGGAAGGCTGCCGAGAAACAACAGGCGGGCTTAGCGGGGTTTCAAGAGTAACTAATCTGCTACGGTCAGCGCTCGAAAGACGAAACGGCGAGCAGTTCCTCTTCTTCTTGGTTGGCCGCCCCCGCTCCGCTTCCGGCCGGCTTCTTAGATCGGCCGAGAAAGTACAGGTAGGCAAGAACCATCGCTGGCGCAACCTGAAGTGAACTAAGCCACGCAGTCATTGTGGAGAACGAGCCACTCATCAGTCCGATTACGACAATTCCGAAAGCAAAATACGGGAACACCCATTCGTAACAATGTTGGCAGACCTGCCCGATGGGTTGTTGCTCCGTAAGGCCAACGACAATCGAAACGAGGACGGTGTTCATGGAAAGGTAGAAAGTGCCGGCGAGGAGCACGAGTGCAACCACGTGGCTGGCGTCAAAGGGACGAACAATGAGATGGGACGCTGCGAATGCGAAGGCGCTGCTCAAGACAAGCGCTGCCGCACTGAATAGGACCTGGACTATCCGGGGCGGGCTTTTGGGCCGCCAAAATGACTGCAGCAGAGCCGCGCCCAGTGCGGCCACAACCACTTGCGAGAAGCTGAAGAAAGCTATGGCGATCATGAGGAAGGCGAAATTGGGGGACATCGTACTGGTCATCCCAGGAATGCGCACTTTCAGCGTGGAGGCGAGAAGAGTGAAGCAGAGCAAAGCAGCGAACTGTGGGAGGCTTGCCGAGGACCACCATCTTGCCGCGAGGAACAAGATCACGGCTCCGGAAGCTAATACTAGAACGATGTACTGCTTTGCGACTCTTGACATAGAGGACCCTTCCGTCAAGGATTCTGCCGCCATCTTATTGATCCAAATCCCCGTCGTCGCCGTCGCTTAGGGTCTGTATCACGCTATTACCCCAAACCACGGAGTTGCCCCACACCACACTAAACGCGCTGCTCAGGGTGTTACCCCAAACCACGGAGTTGCCCCATACCACAGATTCGCCGGTAACTCGCATGCCCGACAACAGAATGCTATTTCCCCAAACCACCGAGTTACCCCACACGACTGAGTTGTTCCAAACGCTCGTGGGATCCGCAACGATGTAAATCTGGTGGGTGAGCGGATCTTGCAGAGCCACAGGCGACTTTGCGCTTCCGTTCGTTGCCGGAGCCAGATCGGTACCGGAAAGAGCGGCCGCGGCATCCAGGTAACCCGCGCCTACAGCAAAGACGTCGTGCTGCAGGCTGTAGGTCCGTCCGTGAGTATCGTTCGCGTTGTAATATTGCTGATACCCTTTCCAGGCTGTCTTCATCAGCCGCGCTTTGACCTGATCCGGAGTGAGCAGCGCATTCTGCTGCAATAGCAGCGCGGCCGCGCCGCTGACCGCCGGCGTCGCCATGCTCGTCCCGCTCAGACGGAAATACTTGGCGGGTCCGTACTGACTGCCACAGATCGTGTCCGAACTGTCGCAGGGATAGACATCGTATAGGGGATAGGTGTTCGGCAGAGTCGTGTTCGCCGCGAGTAACGATACGACGCGGTTGCCCGGCGCCACTAGGTCGGGCTTAACGACATGGTCAAGCAGCGTCGGCCCCTTGGAGCTGTAGCTGGCCACCGTCTGCGCCGCCTGCAAGCCTGTGCCATGAAGGTCCGAGGCGCCGACCGTGATAACGTACGGGTCATTTGCCGGTGCACCGATCGTGGCATAGCCGTTCGTCCCCAGCGTAGTGTCGCGTCCGGAGTTGCCAGCGGCAACCACAACGACGATGCCGGCGTTCCAGGCGGCTTCCACGGCCTGGCAAAGGGGATCAACGGTGTAGCTTTCGTAGACCATACGGCCTAACGAGAGATTGATCACCCGGATGTTGTATGTGCTCTGCAGCGCAATGGCTTGCTGAATCGCCGCAATCACCGTGCTGTCGGTACCCGATCCGCTGCTGTCCAGCGCACGAAGGTTAATGATTTGCGCTTTCGGGGCAATACCTCGATAAACACCTTTGTATCCGGTCGTCGAATCGTAAGCATTCCCAGCGATAATTCCCGCGACGTGCGTACCGTGACCGTAGCCATCCGCGGTGCTGGTATCGCCGACTACGAAGCTCTGGCTGTAGACCACACGCGACGGCTGCAAATTGCCATCGGAATTCAGGTCGTCCACGCTGCCCACGCCGCTATCAATCACCGCAATCCCGACGCCGGTGCCGTTCCATCCATTCGAGTACGCGATATCCGCGTTGATGGCGGTCACAACATGGTCCAGGGCGCCTTTCACTCCGCGATTCGGCGAGATGTACGCAACGTTGGCATGGGACGCCAGGCTGGAAAGATTCGCTCCTTTTACGCTTATCAGTTCCGCCTTTACCAGCGGCAGCTCCGCCTTCTTGTTTACGTCCTCGCCCATCAAGTCGGCCTCGGTAGGAGGCTGGCGGAATTGCACGATAACGTCGACCGAAGCTTCCGGCTTCACGCTCTTCAAGTCGGGAGAGATTTTCCGTGCCGCGAGAGCGGCCTTGGTTTCGTCAGACCCTTGGGCTCCAAAGTTTGGATTTTGGCTGGCGTCCTCAAGCTGAGAGGCCGGCTTCAAGGCGCTTGCGGCTGATAACGGTCCGCTAACCGGTGCTTGTGCCTGCGCGGAGAGCACCGCAACCTTGTTGGTTGCCGTCTTGGAGGCGCTAAATGGGTTGAGTCTAGAGGCCTGTTTCAGGGCGTCCGTAAAGAAAGATTCGTGCTTCGGAGCTGCTTGGCCTGGATTCGGCGAGGAATCCTCAACAGGACCATTAAGTGCGACGCTGGCTTGGCCATCCTCATTGTTATGAGCCAACGGAGTATAGCTAGAGACACCCCAAGCGACCGCTGCAAGCGAAAGGGCGATTAGCGCTCCCCATGTGGTCGTCTTGAGAAAGCCACCTTCGCCGACGTTGTGACCCTTTGAAGGACTCATATGGAACCGTCTCCTCTAACTGATCGCTGGCCCGGGGACGCTCATTAGGAAAATCTGATGTTTTCGTCTGGAACAGTTTTAGGTCAGGGCCAGGATCCGCGTCGATAGTACAGGCGTGGGGTCGCACTAGTACCAAAGTGCCGGCGGTTTAAATCAAGCGGTCGGATACGCCAGGACGCCCCGCCGATGCCTTCGGAAGGGGTTCCTCTTGGGACAAACCCTTCCGTGAGTACCATTTCCAAACAGCACCAGGAATTCCAAGCTGTTTAGTAATCTGCTGCTTTACCGGACGGCAGGCAGAGGTCGGGCCATCTCAACGGAAGACTGTTCCATTGGTTGTAGGAAGCGGCGATCTTCGCGCGGTTAGCCGTGGAGGGGTCCTGCCTCAACGACCAGGCAAGTACGGCAATGAAAAGATGGAAGACAATCTGGAGTATCCCTGGGAAAGACGGGGAGTTTCTCGGCTGGCCGGCCGTCGCCTTCATCATCGTGCAATTGGTGATCGGTGCCCCCCTTTTGCCTTACGCTCTTTTGCATTGGCAATCTGCTGACTCTCTCCGCTTCGCCTGCTTCATGGTGGTTGCTCTAGGAGCGTCTCTTTTCAAGGTTCGCCTGCCAGGAATCCAGGCGACCATGTCTGCGAATTTTCTATTCATCCTCGTCGGGATTCTGGACCTTTCCTATTCAGAAACTCTCTTGATGGGGTGCCTCGGAGGGCTTCTGCAGTCTATTTGGCAGGCTAAACCCCGCCCGAGAGTGATCCAACTTCTGTTCAATTTCGCCAACCTAGCAATTTCGATCACGGCCGCAAATGCAGTTTTCCATAGTCACTACGCTGCTCGTATCGGTCTGAATTGGCCTCTTTTGTTGGCTGCGGCTTCAACGACGTATTTCGCGGTAAATACAATGTCCGTATCTGGAGTGATCGCGATTACCGAGCGGCGCAGCGCAATAAAAGTATGGAAAGACTGTTATCTGTGGTCATTTCCCTACTATTTGTTAGGGGCAGTCATAGCCGGCGGAGTTAGCGTCATCAATCGCATGTTTGGCTGGCAGGTGTCGATACTGGTTTTGCCCATCGTTTACTGGATATATCGATCCTATCGGACTTATCTGGATCGCCTGGAAGGAGAAAAGAAGCACACCGAAGAGATTGCGGCTCTCCATCTGCGAACCATCGAAGCACTCTCTCTTGCCATCGAGGCCAAAGATCACACTACACATGACCATCTGAAAAGAGTGCAGACGTATGCCGTGCAGATCGGAAAAGATCTGGGTCTGAATGACTCGGAGCTGAACGCGATTCGGGCGGCCTCGTTGCTTCACGATATAGGCAAGCTAGCGGTGCCTGAGCACATCCTTTCCAAACCCGGACGTTTAACGCCGGAAGAATTCGAAAAGATGGAGATTCATCCCACGGTCGGGTCAGAAATCCTGAATCGCGTCCAATTCCCCTATCCCGTCGTGCCTATTGTGCGCTCTCATCATGAAAAATGGGATGGCAGCGGGTACCCCGACGGCCTGCGGGGACAAGAGATCCCCATTGGTGCCAGGATACTTTCGGTGGTGGATTGTTTTGATGCCCTTACGTCGGAGCGCCCGTATCGCCGCGCATTGTCGGCCGAAGATGCGATGAAACACTTGCGGTCCGAGAGCGGCCGCAGTTATGACGTGCGAGTTGTCGAATGCATTGAAAGGCGTTATCAGGAGCTTGAGTCAGCGGTGAGGGACGCGGTTGAGTCACCCAGGTACGACGATTACACGGCAAAGACGGGCCGGCAAATCGTACCTTCGGCCGGGTTTGCGGAGTTGCCAAATCCCGCCGAAGTCCGCGCGGTGTCCTTCCTGGCATCGATTGTCTCCGCGCGCCAAGAAGCACAGCTGCTTTTTGAATTAGCGCAGACTCTCGGGAACTCGCTCAGCCTCCGGGAGACACTCTCGGTTGTCGCTGTTCGTTTGAAAGAAATGATTCCTCATGACTCGATTGTTTTCTTCATCTGTCAGGACAACAAACTTGTGCCTAAGCATGCCCATGGGATTGATTACGAGCTTTTCAATTCGCTCCAAATACCCCTCGGACAGGGCATCTCTGGCTGGGTTGCGCAAAATGAGAAACCCATTCTCAACGGCAATCCTGCGTCAGAGACAAAGTACCTCGGGGATCCGCGCCGAGTTTCCGCCCTTCAATCCGCGCTTTCCATCCCGTTGCAGGGGCGCGAAAAGGTCGCCGGCGTCTTAACCCTGTACGTTCGAGAGAAACAGGGATTCACCAACGATCATCTGCGCTTGCTGTTGGCAGCCAGCTCCAAGCTGGGCCTCTCGGTAGAAAACGCCCTTCAATTTGAACATGCGGAAGACACGGCAAGTACGGATTTCTTGACTGGGCTGCCCAATGCACGGTCCATTTGCGTGCAACTGGAAAGAGAACTCTCGCGCTCCGTACGCAGCGGTAAGCCCCTGGCCGTCTTGATGTGCGATCTGAACGGCTTCAAGAAGGTGAACGACAATTTTGGACACCTCATTGGCAATAAGCTCCTGAAGGAAGTGGCACAAAACCTGAAAATTGCGTGCCGCGAATACGATCAGGTCGGACGATTAGGCGGCGACGAGTTCGTGTTTGTGCTTCCTGAGTGCACACCTGACGCCATAGAAGATTTGAAGGGGCGACTGCGGCACGCGGTGGAAACGGCAGCTCAGAGCGCATGCGGAGAGAGTTTAGTGACGGTGAGCATAGGCTGCGCTTTCCACCCAAAGGATGGCTCCACGGTTGATGAGCTCTTGGCGGAAGCCGACCAACGAATGTATTTGTCCAAGGAATTGCACTACAAGCAGCTTGAAGAATTGGAGCGTTTGCCGGCTAAAGGTAGGGATTGAGAACAGTCGATAAGGTGCTCGGCATTCCTAAAGGCCTTCCAGATGACCAAATGGTTCGCAACTCTGATGCGTCGGCTGCTTTCGTTGATGGCGCTTACGGTTGCGGGGGGCTTCCTCGCGGCCACATTAGTGCGATATTCACCAGGATATGGTGTGGATGAACGCGAGCTGGATCCGCGGCTGAGCCAGACCAGCATTGAATGGATCCGCAGCCAACACCATCAAGACCCTGGCTTGATCCGCTACTACGGTAAGTACCTTGGAGCCGCAGTTCGCGGCGATTTTGGCACTTCGGAATCTCTCCATCGCCCAATTTCTCAACTCCTGGCGGAGCGATTTCGTGTCACCCTGCGCTCCGTATCATTGGCAGTTATCACGGCATGGTCGGCGGCTTTTGCGCTGGCTACTCTGAGCTGGCTCTTTGGCGGCTGGCTTTTCGATCTGTCGTGCACGCTGGTCAGCGGATTCTTGCTTTCGCTACCCGCTGCCGTGATAGCTCTGCTGTTCGTCTATCTCCGCGCTCCGGTTTTTCTCGCCATTGCGGTGGCGATGTTCCCAAAGCTGTTCCGGTTCATTCACAACCTGTTGTCGCACGCTTCTGGTCAGCCGCACGTTCTGGCGGCAAGGTCGCGCGGGATCGGGAGGTCTCAGATCTTCCTCCGTCACATACTCGCTCCGGCCACAGCAACCCTGGTGGCGCTCCTAGGTACCTCGGCCAGTATAGGATTCGGCAGCGCTGTCCCGATTGAGGCGTTGTGCGATTCCCCAGGGATTGGTCAACTCGCGTGGTACGCCGCCATCAATCGCGACTTGCCGCTCATCATGAATCTAACATTGATCGTCACCCTAATCACGGTCGCGTGCAACTCCCTTGCGGACTACTCCTCCAAGCTCATTGCGAGGCAAATATGAGCGTGCGAAAGAACCTGCGAATTATCGCTGCGTTCCTGCTATGCGGGATTTTTCTGCTCGCTATCGCCGCGGAACTCGTTACTCCGTATTCGTATGCCCACCAGTTCCGCGAGCTCCCCAACGCCGCTCCTTCCGGGTTGCACCCGCTGGGTACAGATGGGCTTGGTCGGGATCTGTTCTCGCGGCTTCTTTATGGAACTAGGGTTTCGCTGCTTCTCGCGCCTGCGGCCGCTTTGCTTTCCACCCTGATAGCAGGAGCCCTCGGCGGAGCAGCGGGATTCCTGGGCGGATGGTGGGAACGAGCAATCCTGGCCATTGCAGACTTGTCGATGGCCTCGCCATTACTCTTCGTGTTGATCGCCCTGCGTGCCATGCTGCCCTTGGACCTCGCTCCGCTTCTTTCTGTGATTGCCACGTTTCTGATCCTTGGGTTACTCGGCTGGCCATCCTCCCTTCGTGTGATTTGCGCGGCCACGCGGAATATCCGCAACTCTGATTTTCTGCTCCTGGCCCGATCCACCGGCTGCAGTCCAGTGCGCATGATTTTCCGTCAGATTTTTCCGAATCTGCGCCCTGCATTACTCGCGCAGTTCTGGGTTTCCATTCCGGTATTCATTTTGACTGAGGCTACTCTCAGCATGCTGGGCCTGGGCGTAAGCGAGCCCATGCCATCGTGGGGCAATCTGCTCCGGGGACTGGAGGACTTTTCCGCGGTCACCTCCAATCCCGGCAGGTTTGCTCCGCTGGCCACGCTGACCTTGGTGGTGATCTGTTTCCAAATTATTTTGCCGTCTCAGGAGGACCTTGGATAATGCTTCGCACACTCAGACGTGTATCGGTTCTTGCCTTCTTTCTCGTCGCGCCTGCTGCACGCGCGCAATCGGGTGGCGTGCTTCATTTCTGCCTGCACGGCGAGCCCAAGACCTTTAATCCCATCCTTGTTGACGACGAGGCTTCGGAAAACATTCGCTATTTGACGGGAGGAGTTCTCATTCGTTTGAATCGGCAAAGCCAAGCGCTCGAACCCGGACTGGCGACCTCGTGGCACCTATCGAAGGACGGCCGCAAAATCACTCTGCAACTTCGCAAGGGACTCTACTTCTCGGATGGCACACCTTTCACCTCCGAAGACGTCGCTTACACCATGAAAATGCTCATGGACCCGCAACTTCATTCGGCAACGGGCGATGCATTCCGCTCCGGTGAGGGCGCCGTCGACGTGCAGACCCCATCTGTCGATACCGTTGCGATCACTTTCCCAGCGCGTGTAGCAGGTTTAGAGCAGCTCTTCGATCAAGTCGCCATTTTATCCGCGCGCTCGCCCAAAAAAGAGATGGCCGTGCTCGGTCCTTTTTTTGTTTCCGAGTACAAGGCCGGGTCCTACGTTGAGCTCAAACGGAACCCGAATTACTGGAAGCGCGATCCGCAAGGCCGTCCGTTGCCGTACCTCGAAGGGCTGCACTTGGATATACAGCGGAACAGAGACATTGAACTGCTCCGCTTCCGCCGCGGCGAATTGCAATTGATCAACCGGCTCGATTCCGAGTCCTATGTTCGCCTGCAAAAAGAAGATGCCAACGTAGCCCGCAATGCCGGGGCCGGCCTGGATTCCGACCATATTTGGTTCAATCAGGTCACCACCGCGCCGCTCTCCGAACATAAGAAGGCATGGTTTCGGTCCGCCCAGTTTCGCAGAGCGATTTCCGCCGCCATCAATCGCGAGGACATCTGCCGCATCGTATTTGCAGGCTACGCGAAACCCGCCTACGGGCCGGTTTCGCCCGCGAACCGTTTCTGGTTCAACTCCGCGTTGCCCGCTCCCAAATATGATCCGCAGGCGGCGCTCTCGTTGTTCGCACAAGCCGGTTTTCGCTTCGCGAACGATGAATTGCGCGATTCAGCCGGCAACCGCGTGGAGTTCACCCTGGTCACCAATTCCGGGAATGCCGTTCGCGAGAAAATAGCCACCATGATCCAGCAGGACTTGGCGCACGTCGGAATCAAGATGAACGTGGTGACCTTGGATTTTCCTTCGTTGATCGAGCGCATGACTCGCACCTTCGACTACGAAGCTTGTTTGCTCGGCCTCGTCAATACCGACCTTGATCCCAACGGCCAGATGACCGTGTGGCTGAGCTCCGGTGAAAACCACCAGTGGAATCCCAGCCAGAAGACTCCCGCAACCACCTGGGAAGCCGAGGTAGACACGTTGATGCGCGAGCAAGCCACCGCGCTTACAGACAAAAAGCGCAAAGAGAAGTTCGATCGCGTACAGCAACTCATCTATGAACAACAGCCGTTTATTTATCTCGTGAACAGAGACGTGCTGACCGCGGTGTCTCCGGCAGTGCTCGGCGCCGCGCCCACGGTTCTGAATCCTCCGGCATTTTGGAACATAGACGTTCTCCAGTTCCGGCCAACCACGGAACTCGGAGCTCGGAAGTGACCGCAGGTTTGCCGCTCCTTGCAGTGCGGGCGTCCGTCGACTACCCGGGCAAACCGGGAGTCCTGCGAAATATTTCCCTGGACCTCGAGCCCGGCGAAATCCTCGGTCTCGTTGGAGAAAGCGGCAGCGGAAAAAGCACGATTGCTCTCACCATTCTCGGGTTGCTTCCCTTGAAGGGCGGCAAAGTGCAGGGCCAAGTCACCTTCAAGGGTGAAGATCTTCTTTCCAAGCGCGAAAAGGAATTACGCCGCTGGCGCGGCCGCGACATCAGCATCGTCCTGCAAAGCCCCTTGACCTCGCTCAATCCCGTTCTTCGCATCGGCACGCAATTAAAGGAGGCTTGGCATTCACATGCGCATGGCTCAGCCGCCGTTTGTCTGGAAGCGATCCAATCCGCATTGACCAGCGTTTGTTTGCCGAGTGATAAGGATTTCCTGAGGCGCAGGCCTTCGCAACTGAGCCTGGGTCAAGCGCAACGCGTAATCATTGCCATGGCTATCCTGCACCGGCCTTCCTTGCTCATCGCCGATGAACCCACCAGCGCCCTCGACACCATCACGTCAGCAGAAATCCTAAAACTTCTCGCACGCCTCAATCGCGAACTCAACATGGCCATTCTGTACATCTCCCACGACCTGCTCTCGCTGGCAACGTTGTGCCATCGCATCGCGATCCTATACGAAGGCCAAATCGTGGAATCCGGCTCCCCGAACCAGATCTTTGGTTCACCCCGGCACGAGTATACCCACCGGCTTGTCGATGCCCTCCCAAGCCAGCCAACCCGCAGGGACCCCTCCAACGAATCGCGCGGACGTATCGAAGACGCGCTTTCTGAGGACGCGCTCTCGACCCCTCGCGCGTAGGCTCCGTGTCGCGGCATGGCTTCGACTCTCCCAGTCGTCTTCAGCCTACCTGGCCACGAACGTATAAGTGTATTTGCCGGCCGTTTTCCCCTGAAAATTCATGCGCAGCAAGTTCACATCGCCCTCGGGTCGTTTCGCCCAGACTTCGAGGGTGACTGCACCCTTTGGGTCGCCTTGCAGGTCGAGCGTCAGTTCATTCTTTCCCTGCACCACCGAATCGAGAGGAATATAGCCCGAATTCGTGTCCCATTGGCCCACCCACGTGCCGTTGACGCTCACCGTAAGCGGCGTGCCCGCATAGTTGCCGACGGTGAGCGTGTGCTTCTCCGTGGCTGGCGCGCCCTGTGAGGCAGGCATGGTTGCCACCACGCCGGCCAACTCGCTTGCGCTTTTGCTCGCGGCGCTCACGGCCTCTTTGGCCTGCGCCGTCTTTTGCTCAACGAGCTGCTGGTTGCCCTGATCCTTGGCCGCTTGGGCCTCGCTCAGGATGCTGCTGACCTGCAGGATTTTGCTTCCGTAATCCTTCGCGCCGTTCATGCAACCCTGGAGCTGCTCCCCGTTTAAGTTGCCGCTCCGCTGCGCCACGCAGCAAGCCTTCAAGTGCAAAGCAACTTTTTGCGAGCTCTCGGCCAGCTCCTGGACCTTTTCCCGCCCGACGAACAATTCGCCCTTGCTCTTGAGAAATTCGGCGCTGCCCCCCATCTTTGTCGCGGTCTGATCGAAGATGCTGTCGCACTTCGGTCGAAAGAAGTCGTACGCCAAATACGCGACAACCAACACCACGCCCGTGACGGCCAGGATGGTCAACGGCTTTTGCGTTTTCACCGGAGTTTCCGATTGCAACTCGATCTTTGGGCAAAACCATAAGGCCCGCCCCCTCCCGTGTCAAGCTCGCACCACCCGCTCAACGCCCGCCTCCTGCCGTCGTAGGGGCAGATTATTTGGTGCCGCCGGAAAGCGCCGACAACACCGCTCGAGCGTACAATTCCACTGGCTCCAGAACACCTTCTTTCATCATGGCCAGCATATTTCCGGCCATGATTGGCGCCTTTTCGCCCAAGAGCAGGTGCAGTCCGAGCGCCGGCGGTCCGCCTTGCGCCATGCGTGCCATCAGGCGCTCTGTAAAATCGATCGCAAACGGCCTCCGTCCGCGCTCCTGCGCAATACGGAATCCGGCTTTCTGCAGCGCGTCGCGATAGTCTTTCACCTTCGCGACAAAGCTCGTCTCTTCGCTCAACGCCCACGGTACCGGATAGCGGATCGGGCCATCCCCGGTGCGCATGATATCGAATACCGTGAAGAGTCCGGCCGACTTCAACACCCGGCGTACTTCCCGGAAAATGCCAGCTTTGTCCGCGATGTTCATACCCACATGAAGCATGTAGGCACGGTCGAAGGTGTCTCGTTCAAACGGCAGCTCCAAAGCGCTGCCTTGTCGAAACTCCGCCAAGCCATCCAGCTTTGTACGCCTCGTCAAACTGCCAGCCACGCGCACAAATTCTTCCGTCAAATCGATTCCGGTCACCCTGCAGCCGTGTTCTGCCGCAAAGTAGCGTGCGGGCCCGCCAAGCCCGCTCCCGACATCGAGCACCCGCAATCCCGCCCGCAATTCCATATGCTTGGCCAACTCTTGCGTCGCCTCCAGCCCGCCCACGTGAAATTCGTCGACGGCGGCCAGATCTGGAGCCGCGAGGTTCTCGGGATCCTTCCCTTCGCGCGCCATCGCTGCAAGGATCAACTCTTCGAGCCGCCCGCGTCCGTAATGCCCGGCGACTTTCGCCTCAGTGCTCATGGTTTTCAGCTCTCAAAATCAGGACATTAACTGCCCTTAAATGCGCTTTAGCGCCTGAGGAAAACATCTTACCTCTCCGCTTACCTGAGCAATGTAAACTAACGTCTCCGGAGACGCCGCCATCGCCCGCGCCCTCCGCCAAACTCCCATGAACCAAACCCAACGAATCGCTGATGCTTACCGCACCGCGACGCTCAAAGACGCCTGGTACGCACCTTCGCTCGCCCAAGTGTTAGCTCAAGTCTCGCCCGAGCTTGCAACAACGCCGCCCATTCCCGGCGCGCATTCCATTTCGGCGCTGCTTCAGCATTTGCTCCTTTGGAACGAAAGGATGCGCAACACTTCCGACAGCCATCCGCTCCCTCGTTGGCAGGCCGAAAAGGAATGGGCCGAGCCGCCCATTCCCTGGAACGAGCTCGTCGCCCGCTGGAACCAAAGCCGCGATCTGCTAGAAGAGAAGCTTCGCAATTTTCCCCTCGAGGATTTGGCGAAACAGGTTCCCGGCCGCAGCTATCCGTACGAAACAATGCTCGAAGGAATCGTGCAACACGCCATCTACCACGCCGGCCAGATCGCCATGGTGCTGAGCATGCTCCGCTCGCGATCCCTGTAGCGCCCACTTTACGGGACGGAAAATGCGCTGGAAGTTTTGGTAGGAAGCAAGAGCGTGGAGGCTCCCACATTCCGAATGGCCATAATGGAAATTCCGGCCGAAGCCCCTTCAGGTTTTCCACAACTGCCCGCTTTGGCTTGAACCAGCTCTTGTGTTAGAAGTTTAATCCAAAGGACAACGTATTGTTGGTATAAGCTGTTTGGCTGTTCGGCTCTTACGCAATGTTGCGCGTCTTTTGAGTTTTCGTGGCGCCTCTACCCCACCCCGGAGCGCCTCCGGCGCGGACCCGAACGCAAAAAGTTTCGACCGCACTCTCAAGGAGAAATTGCCGTGAACATTT
>WNFS01001613.1_pt1 | contig 16968 bp, 17 predicted proteins | sample 5400141 | NCBI WGS metagenome assembly WNFS01 (sample SAMN13153358, study PRJNA577476) | soil metagenome | isolation source: 60 cm saprolite under Madrone tree | place: USA:California | collected 2016-06-14
CAGACATGGTCCGCGCAAGAGGTCCGGCGCGACGGGCGAAGGAACAGAAACCCTGGCGTACGGAAAGGCGGTCGCAGCCATCCGGGATCAGCCCCCGCGCTCGCATTGCAGACACCGGGTTCTGTCGGCTGCAGACAGCGGTGCTGTTCGATCGATGCGCTTGCGAGGGCCGCGTTGCTCACGGTCAGATTTGACGATCGGCATCCGCCGATCACCCAACCGGATACATGACGAAGCGAGACCTCAGCTGTCCCTGGCCGCTGGTGCTGCACGAAACGGAGACCTGGCACCGGCAACATCGCCCCGCTCGGTATCGGGCGGGATCGAGACGCCCGCGAACCGAACTCCGGACGACGACCCAGCAATCCAGCGCAGTGGCGAATTGGCTGCGAAAGCCGTATATCTTTCCAAAGATGTGGAAGGATTTCAGTGTGGCTACCAAACCAACGACTCTGATGACTGCAAACGAGGCAGCCTCTGTCACCGGCGTGCCCCTGCGGCAGGTCCATCGCATCATCGATGCGGGGCTTCTTGGCGCAGCCGTGAAGCGGCGCAATAAGGCGAGGCTCCTGGCGCCAAGGGGTCTGGTCGGCCTCAGACTCGCGCATGACACGGCGGACGTCCTGACGCTTCAGGGGCGGCGAGCAGTCGTGGCAACGTCGATCCGATCGCCACGACAGTCGCTGATCCGTGCCGACATGATCGTCGTCGATGCGCGGCCCGCGGCGCAGACGGTTCGTTTCGGGCTGAGCCTGTTGGCCAAGGCTCGCGGCATGGTGTCGAGCACGCCAGAAGTGCTCGGCGGAACCCCAGTCTTCAAGGGAACCCGCATCCCGGTGCACGATGTCGCTGACATGCTGGCGAACGGCGATCGGCCGGCAGCGATCGTCAAGGCCTATCCGCAACTCGATGCCGATCGTGTTCGCCTCGCTTCGATTTATGCGCAGGCCTATCCGGCGCGAGGCCGGCCACGGATGAAACCACTCCGTTTGCGTATTCCAAAGGCTTCGGAGACGCTCGCTTTCGATGACCTTCGACGCGCGTGAAATTCCTGATCGACGAATGCCTGAGTCCCGAACTCGTAGCCATCGCGCGTGCACGCGGCCATGGCGAATCCATGCATGTCACCTGGCTTGGGATGCGCTCACGCAAGGATTGGTCGATCGTGCGCCGCGCGATTGCGGATGGCTATGTGCTCGTTACGAACAACACGACGGATTTCAGTGCGCTGCTGCGACGGGAGGATGTGCACGCCGGCCTGGTGTGTATCAACGTGGCGTCCGGTCTGATGAGCCTGGATGTGCAGAAGCGGGCTGTTTGCTCTGGCCCTTGATCGCCTCGGCGGCCGCGAGCCCGTCAACGAACTGTTGCAGATCACGCTCGACGAACATAGGATCGTCCATGTCGAGCGCTATGATTTTCCAGCTGGCAGGTGAAATGGCTGGTTGCCGTTTGTTCCGGAGCCTATTCGCGTTTCGTCGGACTCGACTCAGACACCCTGGAGCGCGACCCCAGGACGGATGGGCTACCCACGCCCCCGCTCGAGAAGATTCGCCAGCTCGTTCGGCCGTACCGTGAGGCAATCGCCAGCGCGAAGCTCGTCCCGGAGCATCAGCATGACCAGCGCGGCCGTGAGAGCTTTTTCGCCAGTCAGGGCGATCTGTACCTCCTCGTTCTCGCCTTGGCGGGAGAACGTGACCAGCAGGCTGCCAGGGGACACCAGCATGTCGCCCCCTCACCGCGGTGCGACGCCGGCTTTAGCCAGCGCACGGCGCAATGCGATCAGGGCCAGCCAAATCAGATCAGCCTCAGACTTGCCGTCGCACACGACAGTGACGGCGGCAAAGCGGGCGGTCGTTTCAAAGTCCACCCGCTTAACGAACTGCGCCAGCGCCATCGCCTGAACAGATGGTAAAATTAAAGGAATCGCTGCAGTTTTCGAGTTACCCACCGGAACGCTCCCCAAACTGCTTCCACGCAACCGTGGGCCGGCCACAGGAATACTCCTAGGCGTACGTCTTCGGCCGGAACTGCTCGACCAAGCTCGGTCGATGAATCGTGCATCAGGACCACATCGGGCCGTCGCGGCCAGATGTGATTCGCCGGATTCTGGAACTGAGACCTTGGCGAGCCGAAAAAGAACTGACGACACCCTGACGAGAAAACTGGTGGGCGCTGACAAAGGCCAGTGAAATCATTATTGAGGGTGGGAACCCCGCGCGTTGCTGACACGCGAACTCCCTTCGGCTTTCCGTCAAGTGTACCCCCGACTCGGGGGATCGGCGCTTGAAAGCCGATCGATAACATCTACGATCGATCCTGGATTTGCGCACTCCAGGAACGCGGCCCGGGCGACCCGATACTGCACGCGCTCGTCCTTGTTCAGATATTTGGGCTGCCAGGGCAGCCACCTTGCTTCTACTTCGCCACAGTCCCCGATCGATAGCGTGCAAACGAACCTTCCGATCTGTATTTGCATTTCCCTCTCCAGGCAAGCGGCCGCCACGGCCCCGAGCTCCAGGGGGCGAGCCCCGCATCTTTCCAGAGCTGCGGAACCATCGCCGCGGCGATGTTCGACTTCATTGCAAAACGGCAGCATCGGTCCGTTGCCCCCACTACCGGTCAGAAGGATACAGTACCTTGAGAGGCTAGGCAATCTTCATAGACACCGTACCTGCCATCGAGAACGTTTCGTTCTCATGGACCTGTTTGCAAAACGCCTGCGCGAACGCGCTCGCCAGCTGAACCTGTCGGACGCGGAAGTGGCGCGCCGTGTCGGCCTCGCTGAGCGCCGCTACGGGCATTACGTGCGCAACACCCACGAGCCCGACTATGCTACCCTGGTGCGAATCTGCGAGGCCCTGGACGTGACGCCGAATGACCTTCTACTCCCGGCGCCCGCGGCACGGCCGTCGCCGCAAGAGCGGTGGCTGTCCCGCCTCGTCGGCGCCGGCCGCATGCTCAGCCTCGATGATCTTCAAGTGGCGGTGCGGCAGATCGAGGTGTTGCTGCAACAGCGGCAATCCGCAAAGCGGCGCTGAAGTGACCAGTCATGCGTCGTTGCGCCACAGTCAGCGGCCAAAGGGAATCTGGAGTGACCCCAGGACATCAAGCGACCGCAGGGACTAACCCACAAATCCCCTGATAAGCGGCGTTTCAGCCGTGACGCCAGACTTTGACCGCTGAGGCGAGGAGGATGACTACAAGGAGCGGGATTAAAATGATGTTTGGCACGATGCCCAGCAGTTGCCCGCCGATAAACGTACCTACAATCGAGCCTGCCGCCATGACCACGACGAAAATTCGGTTGAGCCTGAGCACCGAGAAACTCTGGTCGCGGCTGTAGCGGGCGAAGCCAACAATCATCGTCGGCAGGCTCACCGCCACGGACAGGCTGCCAGCGAGTTTGATGTCCGCGCCGAATAGCAAGATCAGCGTCGGGATTAGCAGCTCACCCCCCGCCACGCCGAGCAGCGCCGCCACGATGCCGATGACGAAGCCCGCGGTCACACCCATCAACGCCTGGGTCATGCCAGCGAACGAAGGTACGCCAGCGGTCACGTTGTGGCCGAGGGTGAGCACCACTGCGACGGCGGCCAACATCACTGCAATGACGCGATATAGGGTTGCCGAGCGCAGACGGATTGCCCAGCCTGCTCCGAACCAAGCCCCCAGCAGACTTCCCGCCAACAGATTGGCGATGACGGACCAATGCGCGGCGATTTCTCCCCACGACACAGTGAACGCTCGAAACGGCAGCGCCGTTGCGGCCACGACGAGGCTCATGGCCTTGTTCAAGATCACCGCTTCCAGCGCTGCGAATTGGAATACGCCAATGAGCAAGGGTAGGCGGAACTCGGCGCCGCCCAGGCCGATCAGCCCACCGAGCGAACCGATCAAGGGCACCACTGCCGAAGGCCGCCGTGTCGCTGTCGAATGCTGCCGATTTGCCGTGAAGCGCGTTACCCGAAGCCGCAGGTTTCATCGCAGACCCATATCGATATAGCGGTCTAGCTATATCGATGGGCGCATCAGAAATCAACTATCGATATAGTGGCCTGGCTATATCGCAGGGGATTATTTCATTAATGCGGCGAGCTTCGTCATTTCCTTGGCAACCGCGCGCTCGGCCGCGGCCTCCATGCGGCGGAAGGCGGCTAATACTGCAAGCCCGGTGTCCGTCAGCTGCGCGCCGCCTCCGCTTTTGCCCCCCTTGGTGGCGGTCGCCAGCGGTTCGCGGAAGCAAGTGTTCATTGTGTCCAACAAGTACCAAGCACGCTTGTAGCTCATGCCCATACGCCGGCCTGCAGCCGCAATCGACCCTGTCTCCTTGATGCCTTGCAGCAGGTCGGCTTTGCCGGGACCAAGTAACGTGTCCGGCGCTAAAGTGATCCGCAATCTGATGGCATACCTCCTCTTCAAGTTTGCCGCCCCTTTCATGTCACCAAGATTACTATAGCTTCGGCGTCTATCTCGTTGACATTACTGTCTCGCCTTCTCAAACCGTCAAGATGATGGAGGACGGTGGGATTTGTCGGGACCAGCAGCGGGTTTATTCGCAATATTTGAGTTGCCTGCTGTGAAGAAGCCGGGGATGGCCAGGAGGAATAGGACGGCTCATTCGCGAGCAGGGCCAACGTGACTAGCAACATCACAAGCGTGGCAGCCATTGAAATTCCATCCACCGATCCACTCTTTCTGGCGGTGGTCCTCGGGGTTCATATACCGCTGGGCCTCATGTGCGTGGTCGTCGGCGCTTTTGCGATGTTGAGCAAAAAGGGCCGAGGCCGTCACTCGACGCTGGGAACGATCTATTTTTGGTGCTTACTCGCGCTCGCTATGTCGGCGACACTCCTGTCGGCGATGCGCTGGGGCGAGAATTATCATTTGTTTGCCCTTGGGATTAGCTCGTTCGCGTCCGCGTGGCTCGGGCGCAGCGCGCTCCGTCAGCGTTGGCCATCCTGGGCAAGACTGCACATCACCGGAATGGGCCTTTCTTACGTCTTGATGTTGGTTGCCTTTTACGTGGATAACGGCAAGCAATTGCCGCTTTGGAAGGAGCTGCCTCATTTCACGTATTGGATGCTGCCTCCACTGGTCGGCATCCCGCTCATCGTTCGAGCGCTTTTGTGGCACCCGCTAGCGCAAGAACCTACGCATTGATTTGCCAATCAACCACTTGAAATGCGCGCTTTTCAGCGCCTCTAACGCGTAGCGGACCGCACGCAAACTTTCGCCCATGCTTGAGCTGCTGGTCATTCGTACCAGTGGGCGTCAGCTTCCGTAATTGACACAGGGCCATACTGGTCGTGCCTTCGGGGCGCCCACCGTGACGAGCGCGCGAAAACCCCGCCCGGACTGCTCCGGGCGGGGGCGATGGCGCCGGTGCCGATCAGTCGCCGTTGGACCTGCGGCCGCGCGACCAGATCAGGCTGAAGGTCTCGCCGCCTTCGTCATCGAAGAGGTTGGCGTAGATCGGCGTGGTGAAGCTCGGATCGTCGAGCTTGACCGAGAGGTAATCGCGGCCCTCGTTCGAGCGCTTCGACCACGCAGCACCGATCTCGGCTTTGCCCGCGAAGACCCGGTGGCTTGGCGCGTTGTCGCTGGTCCGGCTGGTCTCCGGAACGATGCGGACGCCTTTGGCCTGGACGCTCAGGGTGACGATCTCGCCCTGGAACTCGTTGCTGCTGGATTTCTTGAAGGAACCGATGGTTGCCATCTCGCTTCTCCTTGGCTGTTCGAGCCCGCGACCATCGCGGCCTCGATGGCGATCGTCAGCCGCAGGCGATCGACGACGCACCCGCAGGGCCGGAGCACAGCGGAGGATGGCGGCGGCGAGACTTTCTTGGCTCGCGAGGAATGGGCGCAGCCGGGGTCCCCGCGCTTGCGGGGTGGCAAGCCCAGGGGAAGAAAGTCTCACCGCCGCCATTGCGGCAAGGCGATCGAGGCTTTGCCGTCCTGCGGCGAGATCACGCCATCAAGAGGCCGCGCGGGTTGCGCGCCAGACAGCCTTGCAAGGAGAAGACGTGGCAGACATGGTCCGCGCAAGAGGTCCGGCGCGACGGGCGAAGGAACAGAAACCCTGGCGTACGGAAAGGCGGTCGCAGCCATCCGGGATCAGCCCCCGCGCTCGCATTGCAGACACCGGGGTCTGTCGGCTGCGGACAGCGGTGCCGTTCGATCGATGCGGTTGCGAGGGCCGCGTTGCTCACGGTCAGATTTGACGATCGGCAACCGCTATCACCCAACCGTATACATGACGAAGCGAGACCTCAGCTGTCCCTGGCCGCGCGCGCCGCAGGGAATGGAGACCCGAAACCGGCGTCATCGCCCCGCTCCGGGATCGGGCGAGATGGGGAGCGCCAGGCGCACCCAGGCCGTGGCTCCGACCGCGATCGCACCGATCAGCGCAAACGCTCGCTGCCACAGCTCTGCAGGTACGCCGATCTGCGCGAGACCAAGGGCTGCGTAATAACCCGCCATGGCGGCCGGCATGGCGAACACGAGTGCGATAGCGGTGCGGATCAGTGGCAGGCGGAACGCCGCGACCGCAATCTGGCCCGCCGCGAGGGTGAGGGCTCCGGCAATCAAGCCGACAAGGAAAGCGCCGATCTCACCGGCGCCGCTGTCGTAGGCGGCAACACCTGCGGTAACGGCAACGAGGACGGGCAGGGCATGGACCGCAAGCGCGAACAGCAGCCAGAATAGAAACCCAAGACTGACGAAGCTGAGGATGATGCCGATGACGATCATCGTGGTGGTCTCCGAGACATAGGTCCGACGGCTACGCCTTCCACCACCTCCACGGCGCAGACATTGAAATAACAAATCCGCACCGCGTTTGGAATCTGCTATTGGGTATTATTTGAGGCGTGGTGGCTGACGAGTCACCGCAGCGAAGACAGCTGTCGTGGATTGAACGATTGGGGGGCAATCTTGAGACTGTTCACCGATCGGCAACTCCATCTTGTCAAGAAGGCACTGGCGATGGCGGCTGTTGCAATCGAGCTTCAGCCCGCGTCAGCACACTCGACTCGGATCACGCTGCCATGAGGGCGCTGCTATCCCGAGATCACGGAGTCCGAAGTCGGGCTTGAGTGCTATTTCATTGCGGCCTGGCTCATGGTCGCGGCACATCCGAAGAGATGCCGCGATCGGCGACGCCGTAGTGAGACGCATCGCGGGATGCGACTCACTATGAATGCCTGTTGAGAAACGGCGCTCATGCGGCGCCATCGAACTTCCAGACCGGGATGCCGAGCTTCTTGGCCTTGTCGGCGAGGTTCGCGGAGATGCCGGAGCCCGGAAACACGATGACGCCGATCGGCATCACGGCCAGCATCTGGTCGTTGCGCCGGAATGGTGCGGCCTTGGCATGGCGGGTCCAGTCGGGCTTGAAGGCGATCTGGGTGACCTTGCGGGCGTTGGCCCAGGCGGCGGCGATGCGCTCGGCGCCCCTCGGGCTGCCGCCATGGAGCAGCACCATGCCGGGATGCTTGGCGTGAACCTGGTCGAGCCGGTCCCAGATGGCACGGTGGTCGTTGAAGTCGAGACCGCCCGTGAAGGCGACCTTGGGACCGGCCGGCAACAGCACCTCGGTTTCGGTACGGCGCTTGGCGGCGAGGAAGTCGCGGCTGTCGATCATTGCGGCCGTGAGGGCGTGGTGGTTGACCATCGACCCGGCGCGCGGGCGCCAGGATGAGCCGGTGTGGCGCTCATAGAGATCGGCGGCATGGTCGCGGAAGAGCTCGATGGCGTCGCGGCGTTCGATCAGGGTGAGACCCTGTCCCAGCAGGCGTTCGAGCTCGACCGAGCGGATTTCCGAGCCGTCCTGCTCCTTCTGGCTGCGCTTCTGGGCGCTCTCGTTGTCGTCGAGCTCGCGCTGCACCCGGCCGGCGGCACGGTGGAACAGATTGACGGTCGACCACAGCAGGTCGTCGAGGTCGGGTTCGAGGCGAGTATCACGCAGCGTCGCGATCAGGGCATCGAAGATGTCAGCGACGGCGCCACCGATGACGCCTGCCTCGGGCAGCGGGCGCGGATCGGGCTCGTCCTGGAACGGACGCCAGCCGTAGGCCTGGAGCTCGGTGAGAACGTGTGCGGTCGGAGATGAGGTGTGCGGGTTGTCGTCGCGATCGGTCGTCATGGTGATGCCCTCGTTGGGATTGGCCGCGCCCATCGCGGCCTGCGAGGCGATCACCCGACGGCAGGCGGCCCGGGGCCGCACCGCGAGCGGCCGGAGCGCAAGCGGAGGACGGCGGGCGGCGGCTATTTTGTTTCGCGATGCAAAGCCGGAGGCCCATGCGGCTTGCCGCGTGAGGCATCCGGCGGCGGAAAATAGCCGCCGCCCGCCGTTGCGGCCCCGGCCCGCCTGCCGTCAGATCGCCCTCTAAGCAGGCCGCGGGCGCGGTCTCCCGGCGAGAGGGCATCACCGCGATCCGGTTGCGACGCCCCGCATGCTCATCTGGCCATTCCGGTCTCCGGCGTCATGAACCGGCTGACGTCCTCCAGGACGAGTTGGTCACGCAGCGTCGGCCGAAGTGCAGCGACGCCGAGCTGGCGCAGGTCATCGTTGAAGTCCTTGAGGCGTGGCGTGAGCGTGATCGCCTCAATCCCGCCGGCCTGCGCTCGGCAGCTCAGCTGCTGCGCCGCCCGCCGGCCAGTCGCATCGTTGTCCTGGGCGACATAGAGGCGCCGCAGCGTGGCTGGCGGCCGGAAGACAGCGAGGTGATTGGCAGACAGCGCCGCGGCCATCGGCATCGCCGGCAGGATGGTGCGTACCGACAGCACGGTCTCCAGGCCCTCGCCCGCCGCCATGACGTCGTCGGCTGTGCCGAACCGCACGCCATGCCCGGCGATCTCGCCCAATGCGCGCCGGGGTGACGGAACCGGGGCCTTGTCGCGGCCGGACGGATCGAGCCAGGTGCGCTGCAGGCCGGTGACCCTACCATCCAGGTCAGTGACGGTGGCGAGTAGCGCCGGCCAGACCTCGTAGCGGTTGGCGCCCGTTGCCTCGTCGGTAGTGCGGTAGAAGCAGCGCGGATGGAATCGCAGCGCCCGCAGATCAGGTGTGATCGCGATGCCGCGCGCCCGCAGATAGGTCTCCGCGACGGTGACGGTGCCGGCGAGCGGGTATGACATCACCAGCAGCCGGCGCGCAGTGTCCGGTAAACCGTCCGCTGGTTCGGGGCGCAATGCCATCGGTGCGGGCTGCGCCAGGCCGAGGAATCTGCGCGCTTCAGCGAGAACATCGGCAAGGCGGTCGAGACCGCAGCTCAACGCGATCAGGTCGAGAAGATCACCGTGCTGGGCCGTGGCGGCGTCGGTCCATTTTCCGGCAGCGCCTTTGCCGTATAACGGCCCGTACAGGCGGACATAGAGGCTGCATCCCGGCGTGTTGGCGACATCGCCGACGATCCAATAGCGGCCTTCGCGGTGGCCGTTAGAGAGATAGTAGCGGCACACGGCCTCGGCGCTGCGCGCGAGACGTTGAGCGAGCTCGGCGGCTTGGGAGGACATGGTGTTCCTCCCTCACGCTGCCGGCCGCTCGGCGATCCGCACCAGCGGATAACGCTCCATCAGGGCGCCGAGGACTGTGGGTCCGTCCGCGCCGACCGGCACGAACAGCCGCAGCTTCCAGGCGATGATCTCGGACACGAGCCCCATCGCCTTGAGCCGGTCGACCATACCGTCGGTGAAACCGGAGACCTCGATGCGGAACTCCCCCATGACCTTGACGCGGCGAATCTCAAGCCCGTCCTCAAGGTGCAGGATCGTCCGTCCGTCGAGCACGGCCGCGAAGGCGTCGGCGGGATCGAGAGCCGGTGTCTCAGTCTCGACCGCCTGGGCAACCCAGGCCGGCGAGACCAGGCGGCCGATGACGCGCTCGCCATCATCGGTCTGGAGCCGGTAGACCCGCATGGAGTCGTTCGGCAGCCGTCTCCAGATCGGCAGCAGCAGGCCCGTGACGATGTGCAGGCTGCTGTCGGTGAACTCTGGCAGCGCGGCAACCTCGGCTTCCCACGCCCGGGCGAAATCGGCCCGATCAGCTTCCTGCCAGTGGGATTTGGTCAGAGCACTGAGCGGGATTGCGGGTCGCTCCATCGGCCGGAGCAGATGGACGCGCCGTTCGACTTCGCCATCGTCCAGCATCAGGCTTGGGGCCGGCACCTGCACGGCAGCGCGCCCGGACTGGGCGTTCACCAGCAGTCTGGCACGCGGATCGCTCGCAACATCGAGCGCCTCGGCCAGCGTGAACGGCCGGTTGCGGTCGCGGCGGCTGATAGTAAACACCTGCGTCTCGGCGCCGCTCTGTGGATGGACATAGAGCGTCCGGCGATCCGTGACCTTCAGGCTCTCTGCCGTGACGGTCTCGACTCCGACATCGTAAGTGCCGGAGGCGATGGCGCCCTCGATCCTGGTGCGCAGCAGGTCGTCGAACACGCCGAACAGCGTGTTCTGCATCTCGATGGTGAGCGCCAGCAGCCGGTTGAGGAAGGTGGTGATCGGCGGCAGGTCTTCGCGGAGCGATCCGTCGTTGTCCGTCAGCCGCAGTCCAGTGGCGTCCTCGAACGCCTGAAGCGAGCAGCCCTCCATCTTGCCGCCGAAGATCAGAACGTAGAGCTGGCGGAGCGCCGCCCTGGCGTAGACGGATTCGAGATTGTCGTCGGCGCGGAACAGCCCCTGGCCGCCGGTCTGGCGCTGGCCCTTGGTGATGGCGCCAAGCGTGTCGAGGCGACGTGCGATGGTTGAGAGAAAGCGCTTCTCGGCCTTGACGTCGGTGGCGATCGGCCGGAACAGTGGTGGCTGCGCCTGGTTGGTGCGGTTCGATCGGCCGAGACCCTGGATGGCGGTATCGGCTTTCCAGCCCGCTTCAAGCAGATAATGGACACGCAGGCGCTGATTCTTCGCTGCGAGGTCCGCGTGATAGGAACGTCCGGTGCCGCCCGCGTCGGAAAACACGAGAATCCGCTTCTCGTCGTCAATGAAGGCTTGCGCCTCGGCGAGATTGGCCGAGCCGGCACGGGCCTCGACGGCGAACCGGTCGGTGCCAGTCTGACCTTGCTTGCGCACGATGCGCCGCGAGCGACCCGTGACCTCGGCCACCAGGTCGGTGCCGAACCGCTGCACGATCTGGTCGAGCGCGCCCTGCACCGGGGCGAGCGATGCCAGGCGCTCGATCATGCGGTCCCGCTGCTCGACCGCATCGCGGCACTGCACCGGCTGGCCGTCGTGAAACACCGGCCGGGATGAGAGATTGCCGTCACCGTCGGTGAACGGCTCGAACAGCTGGGTCGGAAAGCCGTGCGCCAGGTAGTCGAGAACATATTCGCGCGGCGTGATGTCAACCTGGACGTCACCCCATTCCTCGGTCGGTATCTCGGCGAGGCGCCGTTCCATCAGGGCTTCGCCGGTGGAGACGATCTGGATGACGGCGGCATGGCCGGCTTTAAGATCGCGCTCGACCGCCGCGATCAGCGCGGGGGTCTTCATGGCGGTGATGAGATGATTGAAGAAGCGCTGCTTGGCGCTCTCGAATGCGGAACGCGCCGCCGATTTGGCTTGGGCGTTCAGGGTCCCGGATTCTCCGGTGACGTTGGCGGCCTTAAGCGCAGCATCGAGATTGTTGTGGATGACCTGGAAGGCGCCCGCATAGGCATCGTAGATACGAATCTGCCCGGGAGTGAGCTGGTGCTCGACCAGCTCATATTCGATGCCCTCGTAGGAGAGCGAACGTGCTGCGTAGAGGCCGAGCGCCTTGAGGTCGCGGGCGAGCACTTCCATGGCGGCGACGCCGCCGGCCTCGATCGCCTCGACGAACTCGGCGCGGGTGGCGAACGGAAAATCCGCACCGCCCCACAAACCGAGCCGTTGGGCATAGGCAAGATTGTGGACCGTGGTGGCGCCGGTCGCCGACACGTAGAGCACGCGGGCATCGGGCAATGCATGCTGCAAGCGCAGGCCGGCACGGCCCTGCTGTGAGGGCGCCTGCTCGCCGCGCTCGCCCCTGGCGCCGGCCGCGTTCTGCATGGCGTGGCTCTCGTCGAAGACGATGACTCCATCGAAGTCGCGGCATAACCAATCGACGATCTGTTGGACGCGGGAAATCCTTTCCTCGCGTGCGTCGGACCGTAGCGTGGCATAGGTGGTGAAAAGGATGCCTTCATCCAGACGGATCGGCGTGCCCTGGCGAAACCGCGACAGCGGCGTGATCAGCAGGCGCTCCTGTCCGAGTGCTGACCAGTCGCGCTGGGCGTCCTCGATCAGCTTGTCGGATTTCGACACCCACAGCGCGCGGCGGCGGCCCTTGAGCCAGTTGTCGAGCAGGATGCCGGCGACCTGACGGCCTTTTCCGGCACCGGTGCCGTCGCCGAGAAACCAGCCGCGGCGGAAGCGAACCGCATTCTCGGCATCATCCGCAGCAGCCGAGACCACATCGAACGTATCATCGACCATCCATGATCCGGCGAGATATCCGCCATGCGCTTCGCCGGCGTAGATGACGCTTTCGAGCTGGGCATCAGAGAGCAAGCAGTTGGAAACCAAGTTGGCCGGCAGATGCGGCCGATAGGCCGGCTTGGGCGGCGCCACCGAGGCCATAGCGGCGGACTGCACGAGCCGGGTCGGATGCTGCTGAGATCCGGAAATACGGATCGACTGAAGTACGTATCCCTCATAGAGCGCGTCCGTGATGCGGCCGCTCTCCGCGGGTTTCCAGTCGGCGGTCTCATAAGCGAGCTCGACGCCAGCCGGTTCGATACTCTCCGCGGTGGAGCTGCGGTGCGATCGCGTGTTGGGGAGCAGCGGCCCGTGCAGCGTCTTTCGCGCTACGGGCGCGGAAGCGCGGACCATCGCAGGAGGCACCGCTACGGTCGCTCGTGGCGGAACGTGGCGGGTTACCCAATCGAGTAACGTGGTCGTATCGCCTGCTGTCCCGAGCGAAGGCGGAAACGCTACTGGATCATCCACCGGTACGCGATCGATGACGGTCAGGCGGGTCTCGGTCGTGGTGCCGTGGCGGGCATAGACCCGCCCGTCGACCGCCGCCGAAAACACCACGCGGCCGCGTTCCTGCAAGCGGACAAAGCCGTCGCGCCAAGTTGGATTGTCGGGGCAAAGGTTCGCGCCCGTAATGGCAACCAGCCGGCCGCCCTCGGCGAGCCGCGCCAGCGCCGACGAAATATGACGCAAGGCGGCGTCGGCGACACGGCCGTCGACGTGAGCCGCAGCTGAAAATGGCGGGTTCATCAGCACGACGCTTGGGCGAATGGCAGCGTCGAGATGGTCATGGATGTGGGCGGCGTCGAACCGCGTGACGCCGACAGCGGGGAACAAGCAATCGAGCAGATCGGCGCGGGTGTCGGCGATCTCGTTCAGGACCAGGCTGCCGCCGGCGAGTTCGGCATGGATAGCGAGGAGCCCGGTGCCGGCCGAGGGCTCCAGTACGAGATCGGCGGGCGTGATCGCGGCCGCGGTGCTGGCGACGAAGCCGAGTCCGATTGGAGTCGAGAATTGTTGGAGCGCCTGGCTCTCTTCGGACCGGCGCGTGTGGGACGGAACGAGGGCCGCGAGCTTCGCCAGCATGGCGAGGAAGCGCGACGGCGACGCGGCGCGCTCGCGCATCGCAGGGCCAAACTTGCGCAGGAACAGGATCTGTGCGGCTTCGCAGGCGTCGTAAGCGGTTTTCCAGTCCCACGCGCCTTCGGCGTCCGATGCGCCGAAGGATGCAATCATCGCGGCGCACAGCGCTCGCGCATCGATCGCGACGCCGCATTCAAGATCGGTGAGGAGCAGGTTGGCAGCAGCAATGAGCGCATCGGCGCAATTTGCTGGCCGATTTGTGGGCGCGGCAGGAGACGCAGCCGCCATCGCGACTGCGGAAACGAACTTCGCATCCATGGAGATGATCCGGGAGAGCGGGAACGGGCGAGCCGGTCGGGCGCTCTCTCGACCTCGACTGGCTCAAACCCGTCCCGGCCCTGCTCTCACTCTCGGGCCGCCGCAGGCTCCCCGGGGTCCGGAGAGGTCAGCGGCGGCTTGTAGGCCTCATAGGGATTGCCTGGCGCGAGGTGACCGAAGGGCGTGATCACGTAGTCAACCCGATCCCGGGCGAGGGCACAGATGACGTAGCGCGGCTCGCCGGTCATGGCGTCGGCGCATTCCACCAGCGCGAGATCGCCGCAGGCAGCGGCGCGCAACAGCGTGTTGAAATTGGCGCGGGCGTATTCGGGAATGCTCATAGTTGGCCTCCGAAACGAAACGAGCCCGGCACGAAGGCCGGGCTCTGGTGAAGCGGAGTGGCGGATCGTCAGAGGGAAGCAGCGCGCCGCCGCTCGGCTTCGCGGATCGCCGCGAGCGCGGCCCGGAACACGGCTGCGCCCCGTTCCTCCGACAGGTCGGTTTGCTCCACGACGGCGCAGCACGCGGCGTGAATGTCTGCGTCGGTCACTGCATCGGCTGTAAGCCCGGTCATGGTCTCATCGGTCGCGATCACCTCTGCGATTTCGGCTCTGACCGCTGACTCGTCGAGGCGCAGAAGCACATGCGATCGGGCAGGTTCAAGATCAGCTACCCTCTGCGCGAGCAAGTCCGTGTCGTTTGTCGACTCGCTCGCAAGGCGGCCGTCCGCTGCCGCGCGGAGCAGCGTCCGGAAATTTGCACGCGCGTGATCAGGAGTGCTCATGGCACACCTCGCGTTCCGCGGCCTGGCCGGACTGCGCGGGCCAGCCAGCGGTTTGTGTGGATCCATGCCACGGGCCTGCCGGTGGACAGATCGAGTACGTGTGCGCCGCCGCCGAATGCATTGATGCGCGGTTCCGAGCAGGTGTTGGCCGATTGGAAGCCCCAGCGGCCCCTGAGGCCGAAGGCTTCGGCGCAGCGCTGCACGAAGATGATCACCTGCGAGGGATCTCCGGTGACTTCGTCGCGCATCCAGAGTTTTGTGCCGCCCTGGTCAGGGTGAATCGATACCCGAAAGCCGCCGGCGAGCGCGCCCTGGCGGGCAGCTTCTTTCATGACAGCGGGGTACAGATCGAGCGCGCGGGCGGCGTTGCCCGCCGTGCCGACGTCGAGCACACAGGAGAAGTGGGTGAAGTAGTCAGCCATGTCGGCCTCCAGAAAAGTCAAAGCCCGCACAGGGGCCGGGCTCGGTGAACGGAAGGTGCGGGGCAGATTGCACCTCGCAGGTGACGATCATTCCGCAGCGACGGCGTGCGGTTCCTCGGGATCGGAAGCCGTTGCGTCACCAGCCTTGTCGTCCTCACCATCTGCGAGAAAGGCCGGGAGTGCTTTCGTGCTGGATTCCGACTCGACCTCCACAGGCTGGGCATCAGGCGTGCGCAGTGGCTCGGGCACCCATCCGGTACCGGCGAGCAACCGCTCGGCCTCTCTCGCCATGTCGGGCTTCTTGAGATGATCGATGAGGTGTGCCGAGGCTTCGCCTTTGGCCTCCCGTACGGCTTCGAGGATGCGCGCCTTCGGCACCCGGCCGAGATAGTTGTCGACCGTCGGCGACCAGCCGGCCGCCGCCATGTCGAGCTTTACGGCACGCGCCAGCGTATCCGCATGGGCGAGCCGCCGTGGATTGCGGTTCCAGGGCTCATGGACGGCATTGACGCTGAGCGACGCGCAGTGGGCGAACAGCGCGGCCTGGCTGTCACCGTCGAACTCCACCAGCGCGTCCCAGAGACCGTTCTCGCCCTTGGGCAACTGACTGGCCCATTGCTGATGGCGCGCTTCGATTGCGTTGGCGGAGGCGCTGTCGGCGAGTCCCGGCGCCTGGTTGGTGAAGCTTGCACTCTTCACTGAAATCTCAAGGCAGCTCCCGGATGAATACCGGTAGAAGGCAGAGAGACACAACGCGTGCAACACCGCCACAAAGGCTGTGCCCGGATCGTTCGCCAACGCATCCCTCAGCGCCAGAGTCCGATGGGCTGTCAGCTCGGTGACGAGCCGTTCCGACAGCGGCTTGAGGCCGTCGTCTTCCTCGGCTTCGGTCTCGGCCTCCGGTGTGCCGCCGGCACCGACGGTGATAACGCCGCGCTGGCTCGTGCCGCTCAGCTCGCCGCCGGGTGCGGCGCCATCCCGATCCTTCGCCTGGGCCGGTTCGGTTCGCGGCTCGTCCTCGGGACGGACATAGCCGCGCTCAATGCGCAGGTTGCCGTCACGATCAATGCTGAGGAAGGCGCCGGCAAACGCGATCTCGGCGGGGTCGTAGACGAAGGGCCGGTCATTGAGCGCTTCCAGGGCGGTTTCGATTTCGCCGAGCCGCCGGTCGACCTCCTCCGGCACCTCTTCAGCCTCGGCATACTGCTGCTCAAGGCCATCAAGCTCGGTCTCCAGCGCGTTGCGGCTCGCAATTTCGTCGTCAGTGAGATCGACCGTATGTCCGTCGAGCCGACGCAAGCCCGCCGTGTGGCCATAGGGGAAGTCGGAAGCGACCGAGATCCACTTCCAGCCCTCGGCACGCAGCTTCTCAGCTTCAGCTTTGAGCTTCTCGATGACCAGACGATCGAGCAATGCCGGATCCTGTAGCCAGCCGCCATCGTCATGCTCGAACAGATCGCGTGTCACGATACCGCCCGCTGCCTCATAGGCATCAACGCCGACGAACATTGCGCGTCTGTCGGTAGCGCGGACCGCGCCTTCGGTGAGCTGGCGGCGGATGTAGTACGGTTCGGTGCTGCAGCCACGGGACAGTTGCTCCCAGACCTGCTCCTGACGGCCATGGTCGTTCGTCACCGTGAACGCCATCAGCTGTTCCAGCATCATGCCGTCTGCAGCATAGACGTCGAGGAGTTTCGGGGAGACTGCTGCGAGCTTCAGCCGCTGCTTCACAACGGTCGCGCTCACGAAGAACCGGGCGGCGATATCCTCTTCGCTCAGGCCCTTGTCCCGGAGGGCCTGGAAAGCGCGGAACTGGTCGAGCGGATGCAGGGCCTCGCGGTGGACATTCTCGGCGAGTGAATC
>WNFS01002088.1_pt1 | contig 16960 bp, 10 predicted proteins | sample 5400141 | NCBI WGS metagenome assembly WNFS01 (sample SAMN13153358, study PRJNA577476) | soil metagenome | isolation source: 60 cm saprolite under Madrone tree | place: USA:California | collected 2016-06-14
TGCCGGTGTTTTGCACCGTGGCCGTAAATTGCTGCGTGCCCCCGGCTCCCACCGTCGCCGATACAGGCGAAATCGTGACGCTCACCACTGCTGGCGGCGTGATGGTCACCTGTGCCGAGGCGGACTTTGTGGGGTCCGCCTGGGACACAGCCGCCACCGTCACCGTGGCCGGATTCGGAACTACCGCAGGCGCGGTGTACAGACCCGAACTCGATATCGTCCCTACCGTGGCATTGCCCCCGGTCACCCCGCTCACTTGCCAGGTCACCACCGTGTTGCCGGTGTTCTCGACCGTGGCCGTAAATTGCTGCGTGCCCCGGGCTCCCACCGTCGCCGATACAGGCGAAATCGTGACGCTCACCGGAATGGGCGTCCGGGTCGTCGACGTGCCCGCACAGCCAAAGGTCTGCAATATACTGATTGCCACCCCGGCAAACCCCAGGCAATACCCAAGCAAGTCTAAGATTTTTCGTTTGCCACCACGGCCATCAGTTTTCATAGCATCCCGAGGCTTGCCTGGCACCATGTCTCCCTGTCGCCAGCCTTGCGGTCGGCTTTATACAATCGAGGCAGGGTCTCGATGTGCTTCGAGCACCACGTCGTTGTTCTTGCGGCGTTCCGGCCGCGGTGGGCTGGCCACGCCGAGGCGCAGGTCGTATGCCACTTCATCAATGATATCCGGCGGCACACTGGTAAGTTGTCTAGCGAAGGCCGTGACCAAGGCGTTTTCGCAAACACCCGCAAGCTGCAGTCGATGCCGTATATAACCGCCCGTCTCTTCTAAATCTAATGGTTCAAGGTGAGAGCGCAGTGCGATCCTTTGCCTCAATTGCCTCAGCTCAAAGGAATCCAGCTTTTCGTCCAGCTCGGGCTGCCCTACAAGCACTATCTGAAGCAATTTCTCTTGTTCTGTCTCCAGATTGGTCAGAAGCCGGATTTCTTCGAGGAGTTTGATCGAGAGGCCCTGAGCATCGTCCACCACCATCATATTGGTCAAATTTTTCTGATGGCGGGCAATAAAATGCTTGCGGAGGTCCTGCAGAACTTCACCCTTGGTTTTGCCCGATGCCGCAATCCCGAATTCCGTAGCAAGGTAGTGCAGGAAGTCCAGCGTCGACAAGCGGCTATTGAAAACATAGGCGCAGGCGATCTCGCTATCTTTGAGCATTCGCAAAAGACAGCGGATTAGTAACGTCTTGCCGGTGCCAACATCCCCTGTCAGTGCCACGAATCCTTTCCGCCGGTGAACGCCATAGTAAAGGGCCATCAAGGCCTCTTGATGTCTCCTGGTGAGAAACAGAAAGGAGGGATCGGGGGTCATTTCAAAGGGATTGAGCCGCAGTCTGTAAAATTCTTTATACATGATTATGGGTGCGCCTTTGTGATTTCGACTTCACGATGCCCTCACTGTCCTGCCTTAGTATCCGAAGCCTGCTGTTGGTGTATGTGGTAGATGCGCAGGGCTTCGTTCTCAAAAAATACATCGGCGTTGGAATGGTTTTGCCGGTAGCTCTCACAGAGTTGGAGCGCCGCGGCCTCCAAGCTGGCTCGCCCTCCCGGCGAGCGATAATTGCGGTATGTGGGATCGGTCAGCACGGAGAAAGGGACGGTCTCAGGTTCGCGGGAGAAAATCTGAAACGGTCTTTTCTCCACGTAAACGAACAAATCTTCCCGCGCATCCTGAAAGTGGAACTCCGGACTCGAGACCTGGCTACGATATTTCCCTACAAATCCGGCCAGATCTTCATGCCCTCCCAAGCCAAATGTTTCGGCTAACTGCTCTACAGGCGCCGCCACAACCCACGTCTGCCGGGGAAATCTATATGCGATTTCCTGGGTCGCACGGGCTGCGGCTTCATACTCAAGGCATTGGCCAAGCAACCTTTCTGACTGTGATTCGATCAGCGCAAGCAAGCAACCCACGAGGATGGCGGCGGCAACCGGTAAGATCGTGCCCATTTCGTCAGGGATAGTGATGTCGTTGGACAAGGTGGCGCGGGCCACCAATCCATAACCCAGCATCGCGAAAACCAACAGGCCCGCCATTGGCCGAAGCAGCAGAACCCCAGCCGCCATCACCAATACGAGAAGTAAGACCTGCGAAACGATGCCCGTCAACAACAGGCAGCACGCGAAATCGAGCAATGAATCCCAACCCCGTGAGTTGCTGTACCAATCGGCAAGGAAAGTGAGAGCTAAGAGAAGGAATAGCAAGCCGAACGCAAATTCGGGCCTGGCTCGGACGGTGGCCGGAGAACCGCGGAAGACGCTCTCAATTTTTTCCGTCACGGAAATTGCCACGCCCGTTTGGTTTCTGGCGGGCGGGAAGACAGTTGCTCCCAAGCAATAGATAGCGGCGACGCACGCAACACTCGCGCGGGTGCTCACCTGAATGAGCAAGCCGGTGGCTAGAACGACGAACAGGCCAATTACCGGTGCCATGAAACGGGTTACCTGCATGGGATCCGCGCTGCTGAGCAAAGATGTGACTGCGATCACGGCAGGAAATACCAACGGTCGGCCGGCGGGATGGACATTAAGCATCAATTCTCGTGCACGCAGCAGAGCAGAGTATTGCTCCGGCTGATCAAAACGCAGTTCGCGAACCGCATGCTCGGTGCGCAGAACGACGGTTGTTCCCAGAACCACGATAAAGCATGCGCCCAGCAGTTCCCGGCCTTCCAGAACTCTCAGCCAGCGTCTTACGCGTAATCCCCAAGGCGGGCGGGCCGAGCGGGGCGGGCGTTTGCGGGGCAGGAGGAACAGGCCAAACGACCGGGATTCAACCTGCCGTATTATCTTTAGCGTGGTTGCTTCGAAGATCGTCAGCAAACGGCCAGGCATCCCGGCACTCTTGCGAAACCAACTAACGGCTATGGCGCCCGAAAAAAGCAAAACAACCGTGATCGCGCCGAGCACCCTCAAGCTGCTCAAGAGAAAAACTAGCGTCGTCACACCTAGCACGGTGCGAGCCCAGTTGCCGGCCATGCGCATGACCCTGGGAGCATTCGGCCGGTCCGGAAACAGGCGTGTGGGAAGCAAGAAAAACACTGCAAGGAAGACGCCGAGGATCCAAAAAGCCTTTAGTGTATCCAGTGCAGGCATCGGTTAAGGCTCACGAAATGGAATAATGATAATCAGGATGACGCAGGACATGTCGAACCGCCGCGTTCGATATCCACAAAACGACCGCGGACCCGGCGAGCAGACCGGCGGCGGCATATTGCACTCCCCACAAATGGCTGAGCCCATATCCAGTTAGCAGGTTCACGGCGACCCCCAAGGCCACTGCCAGCGAGGCCATCGAAATAGCATTTATGCTGGCCAAAATTATGATTTCCAGCAAAGCCACGCTTAGCATGAGATATCCGAGACCACCGAGCATAGCCGTCTGTAATAATCGGGGGGCAGGTGTCAGGCCGTTTGAACGAGAGAAGGTGAACCAAGCGCTCAAGGCAATCACCACGAACGCGATAAGGATAGCCAACATCGTTTTTGAGTGGCGTTTCCACAGACTCACCATCAGTTGTCCACTTGCGGTCTGCGGCAGTTCCGTAGCCAGTCTTTGCCAGAACCGCAAGAATGAATCAGCGAGGTATTCGACAAGTGCGGCGGTAATCAGGAAAGCCAGCAATACCACATCCGTGCCCTGCTTGTAGGCGGCGTCAATTCCAAAGCTTAGCCCGGAAACCCAGGGAACAGCGCTTCCGGCGGTCAGTCGGTCGGCAAACAGAAAGCTGAAATAGACGGTTCCGTAGACATAGAAGGGCACCAGCGAGATGAACAGGACGCCACCTCGGGGACGGGCGCTTTCCTTGCTGTGCGGGTGCTTGCTCTGTGCGTAATAAGAACCCGCCAGCACACAAGCGAGCGCGCACACCACTGCCAGCAAAGGGCAGAGTATCAACAGAATGGTTGTACCCGGGTTTATGAGAATTTTTATCAGACCGCTCATGAGAATGCTGAGGAAGAAAATGAACGGGATACACCAGCCGATCCCCTGCGCAGAAAGCACGGCGCAGAGCATCCACAGAAGGCTCAGGGTCAGGTAGTTGATGGCCGCCAGCACAAGGTAGTTGCCGGCAAACAAATGAAAGTAAGAACCCGCAATCATTCCTAGCAAGGTCAGAAAAAGACTGCTAGTCAGTCCAAAGTTCAGGAGTGTAATGCAGGTACGATGGGCCAAGACCGGCTCTTTCAGCCCGTAATAAAAGTTCCCGCTGCGGGAGATCATCTGGACAAATCCACCGGTAGTAATCAGGCTGGCAATCAGGGAAAGACTCAACGCTCCCCCGATCTCGGGGGAAACCCGCACAGCGTCCGGTCGCAAGTACTCTAAGGTCAGCAGCACCGCCCAAGGGATAGCGTAGGCCAAGCTGAGCGAGAATTTGCGCAGCGCGCATCTTGTTTCTGCCCAGAGGGAAGACCGCCTGCCCTTCTGTCTCGCCCTCTCATCCGGCGCAGGGTTTTGTCGTAGAAGTGCGAAGAGATGCTCGGCTAAGGAAAAGATATCCGTGAAGCCCCGCTCTTCGGCGGAGCGATCGGTATACCCCAAAGACTCCATCAGGGCGGCAACCTCACGGGCGTGCACAACCTGCACCGCACCTTCGCGACCGTCGAACAACAGGTCTTGGCCCTCTTTATGATTCATGCGCCTCCCCCGCAGGTCAAAACGGATCCCCCTCGTGGAGAGGTCAGCAAGGTTTCGATGTCTTTTGGTTCCAAGGAGCCATCGGAGCGGACACGATGAACGGAATGAGTGGCGGTATCCGCGACCACCAAAAAATTGCTCGCCCTCCTCCAGAAGCGTCGGTCATCAGAATCGACCGCGGATGGCTGTTCGAGAGCGCGGAGCATCGTACTGTCCACGCTGCAGCGACGATCAGGCAAAGTGTTGCTCACCGCGGCGAAGTTCGGTTCTCCCCAGCCAAAACCATCAAGGCCGTAAAGAAGGGCGGTCCACCATGCATAATTGAACTTTTCCGTGCTGAACGGCTCCTGCTCTGTCGTCGTGGTGGTGGCAAAAATGCGGGGCCCAAAGCGTCGGCGATAATGGAGAGCTTGGTTCAAGCGTGCCTGCCAGGCGGAAACACTTTCGTAGTTCCCATTGCTCACCTGAAATGATTCCAGCAGGAAAAGGTCACGCCTGTCTAAGAGCGGAGGCAAACGTTCAGGATTCTTCGCGGTGCCATTCGCGTAAGGGAGTTTGTCTTCCAGGCTGAACAAATGGTCTAGAAAGTAAGCATTCAGGAACGCGCTGAGACCGAGCTCATGGATGATCCGGACGGCGGTATTCTGTCGCTTGCGAGTGACGGCGGTGAAGTCGTAGCCAGCTTCATCCAGAAAAATGCCCGCCACCCCCATATGCTTCCACAGGCGCACGCGTTCTTCCAATTGTCCGGGCGTCAGAGATATTTTTTCTCCCCTAGGAGATGGAATCTCACCCAAGCAGAGGTAACCATAAAAACGCGTCCCTGGGCTGCGATCGCGGGCGGCCGCGATTATCCTGAGGGTCTTTTGGTGCTCCTCGGGGTCCCCAGGAGGGTGGCGCCCGGATTCTTGGTCCGGGAACTCCAGGCCATCGCCGAGGATCACCACGTCGTACGCGCTGAACGCACTGGCTGCCTTCTCCACATCTCCGTTGGCCCCATTTACCAGACTGGGATACCCGTAATAAATGGCCAGTCGCGCGGGAGTAGTAGCAGCACGGACGATGGTCTTTGCAAAGAGCAAGCTTGACCCTGCGAACGTCATGGTAGCCAACCCTAACCGAGACATCACCACACCCACTCTGATCACCGGCTATATACCGGCAAGAACTGCTGGGGCCGACGCGACAGCAACTTGCAGTAAGTGCTTTCGTATGAATTCAAGAATTGTTCCTCCGTAAAATGTTTGAGCACGCGCGCCCGAGCCATGTGGCCCAATCGTTCGCGCTCTGTCGCACTGCTGAGTAAAAACGAAATGGCCTCGGCCATCGCGTGCGGCGTCCTGGCGGGAACAAGCAGCCCACAATTCCCGAGGGCCTCTCTCACCCCTCCCACATCCGTGGCCACGATTGCGGCGCCGCATGACATGGCCTCCAGCACAGCGTATGGAAAGGCTTCTGAAATGCTGGGGAAAGCCATGACCTCGGCTTCGTTGTACACTCGCCACGGTTCGTTTGTGGACCCCGCAAAGGTGACGCAGTCGTCCAGTTCGGACTCAGCGACCTTCGACAGGCAGGAATCGAAATATTCGCGGTCGACCGGAGCTCCATAGAAGCGTACTTTCAGGTTGTCGAACTTGGGCCTGAGCATGGCGGCGGCGTCAATCAGGTCGCGCTGCCCTTTTAGGGGATAAATAAGCCCGAGACTCGAGACCCGTGCTCGGCGGCCGTTTTCCCGCCTATCGGGACTGAATTTCTCGGGATCAACTCCATTGAAGATCACCTTGATGCGGCTCTGGGGCACGCCCAGATGCTTTTCCCAGCGCGAATTGTAGGCGCACACGGGGGCGACCAAGTCGGCAAAGTAATAATTCAATTCGACCACGTTTTCAACCACGCGGTAAAGAAACCAACGAACAAAGAATGACTCCACCTGGCGACGTAGGTTCAAATATTGCTCGCGCAGGTAGACCCCGTGCTCCGTCAGCACATAAGGCGTGCCATGCGCGAGTTTTGCCAGCACGCAGGGCAACCCACAGAAAGACGCCGCCGAGGAATGGGTAATGTCCGAGCGAGGAATGGGAACGTGAAGCACCATCAGCAAGTGATATAGCAAGCGGTAGACTTGCTTCACTTCTGCGAGCGTTGGCTGTTCCGTGGGCGGAGGGCGACACGCCCATGCAGCGCTCAGCGCGAACTGAAGCACGTTCCAGGCGTCCACGGAGTTCATGGTTTTCTGGTAGTCGAACCATTGAAAGTAACTGTGCAATTTGAGCAAGACCTCGCCAAGTTCTTCCTTGTCACAATCAGAAGAGAGCAAAAGGGCAAGGAACCGCTCGAAGATTGGTTTGAAACGGGTAGCGATGACTTGTGGCGTGGTATTCCAGAGATTGCGCAGCACCACAGAGGTTGGTTGATGACCTGAATACTCTGCGGGCTGCAAAAGGCCCCATTGCGGCACTTTAATCAGTTCCCGCACATTGGGCGCGAGGTCGTATTTTGACTGCGGAGACGGGTTGGTAACCACCGCGAGCACAGTGAAGTCAATGTCCGGCAAGCCGTGCGTGAGACGGTGGCACCAGGTGCTCACACCCCCGTTATAGAAAGGATACGTTCCTTCCGTTGTCAGCAGGACGGAAATCGGTTCTTGGCCGTTCATGGTTTCGTGAATCTAACCTCTGCTGGCTGACCTGCCACCAGCAAGAGAGTTGGATTATCGAATTCGACTTCCACGATGTGGGTCATGTTCTGAGAGGGGAGCGGATTGATGGATCGGATTCTGCCCTCCACCTCGCGGGGGGGCAAAGAAGATAGCCCCACTTGAGCCGATTGGCCGACTCTCAGCCCCGAAATCATCTGCCCTGCCACCGGGACTTCCGCGATCATACGATCGAGTTTTGCCAGCCGCGCAAGGACTGCACCGCCAGGAATCCGATCTCCCAAGCGGACCGGGATTTCGGAGACCACCCCGGCGGTCGTGGCACGCACGACGGTTGCATCCGCCTGCTGTTTGGCGCGCTCATAGTTCACCTGCGCCTGGCGCAATTGCTCTTGTAATTCCTCTCGCCTGACCTTGGCTTGCAGGTTGGCTTGGTCGGCCTGATCCTGCGCCAGCTTCGTCGATACGACCGCCAGTTGCTTGGCGTTTTCCAGGTCGTCCCGGGCGATGCGCAGTTCAGTACCTCGAGCATCCAGCTCTTGTTGCGCAATGAGGCCAGCTTCGAAAAGTTTCTTGGCCCGGCTGTAGTTGACGATTGCTTGGTCGTAGGCGGCTGCAGCCCTTTCCGGAGAATCCCGCCATTGCCGCGTGGGAACTAACTGCTCCTGGCGTTGCGATATGGCCACACGGGCGTCCGCGTCGGCCAACTGTAAGCGAAATTTATCAAGTTTTGTCTCGGCCGCTTCGAGCTCGACACTGGCCTGTTTGACGGTTAATTGCGCGTCCCGATCATCCATACCCAGGAGCTGCTGACCCTTTTCGACGGTGTCGCCCACCTTCGCCGAAATGTTGGACACCGTGCCGATGGACTCCGCCGTGATCCGGATCTCACTGGCCGGGCGGACTGTGCCTTCAAAGGTCACCCCGTAGATCGACTGACCGTCGGCAAATGCACTTCCATGCGGGTGCCATGCATGGCTCGTTCCCAGCAGCACCAGCCCGGTCACAAAGAATGCCAGGATCAAGTAATTTCTGATCTTCTTATGCGACAAATTGGCCTTGCCAGGAAGCTGCGCGGTATGGTTTTCGAACCTGTCGAACAGATCCGCGTTTGAGGGAACGACGACCGCCGGCAAGAGTTCGGAGGAGCCCTCCGCGGGCTCCCCCCACGCAGGCGACAGTAATTTTAGCTTGTCCACGCCTCGATGGCGCGCGACGCTCAAGGCTTCGAATATCTGGCTCACGGTAATCCTTTTTCTATCTGGCTAAAGCACGGGCAGTATGATCGTTTGGTCCCTGCTCACCTGTACGTGGGAGATGTGTTGTCCCCCATAGGTTTCCGCTGCCACGCCGTTGAGGCCGGTGATCGGGATGATCGCACTTGCAACGCTAGCGGTCGCAGGCACAGTGATGCTGATCGTCAGGTGCAACCCGGCGGCGCTCGTCAGGCTCGCCGTTGCGGTCGACAGGTTGTAGGCGTTGCGATTTTGCATGTTCTGCCCCAACTGATCGAGCGTTGGACTGACGACCGGCAAATTGTAGAGCCGTTCGTATTTGCTGAAAGCCTGATCATAGGCATCGCTGAGCAGCGAGTGTCCCTGCCCGTCATAGTCGTGCAGGTTGTTCTGATGGAACATCTGCGGATCGATGTCTCCCATCAGCATGCTGGTGACGAAGCCCGAGCTCACGTAATCGAGAATCTGTGGTGCGGTGAAGGTGCTGTAGGGTGTTTGCACGGGATTGTTGTAGATGCAGGAAAACTCCGCTTGATCGTCCGCCCAGTTCACGGCGTTGAAGAAAATATCGTTGGGACGTCGCGGCACTTCGTAAAGACTGGGAGCATAGCCGTTCACGATGCCTACATTGGGCGATGGATTTGGTCCGTTATTCGCCTGTCCCACGACCGAGGTGTCGGTCACCACGTAGCTGATGCCATCCTGAGCCAGATAAGTGGGGACCAAAGTATCGTTCAGACCCGTGACCCCCGGAGTCACGAGGTTCGCCGGGTTGAAGTCGCTCAAGTGAATAGGGCTGACCGTGTCACGGGGATCGGGGTCTAGGTTCCGCCCCGCGCCTGTGGCTACATACTGGTTTGTAAGAATCTCCAGGTCGATGGAGTCTACTTGTGGAGTGTTCGGGTCACCACCAGGATCAGACTTATGCAAACCGTTCAGGCTGTTGGGGTGATCGTAGGTGTGACTGATCCAGTGGAAGTATTTTTGGTAGTTCTGCACGTTGGTGGTCAAGCTGTCATTGGCAACCCCGGCGGCGGGAAGGCCGGTCCAGTCGGTGTTGCCCGTGGTGCCCACGCCGTTGAAGGCCAGCGTTAGTTTGAAATTTGCAAGTACGGGGTCGCTTTGAATCTTGTTCTGCCATGCCACGAGCGAAGTCATGTCTACGGAGTTGATCCTAAAAAACGGCAGCGAGGTGGCATCCGGTGGCGTGCGATCGTGAGTTTTGGGGTCGGTGCACGGTGTGCCCGGTATCCATTCCGAGCCATTGATGAAAAAGTCGTCCACCTGCGCGGCGGCGTACACGTGGTATTCGCCGAGGAACATACCCTTGGTGACCCAGTTGATCAGACCGTACGCCAAGACCAAGTCGTGCATCAGATACGGACTGCTGTCGAAGGTCTGGGTGAGATATTGCCGCCCATCGCCCCGCGTATAGATCAGCGAGAGGGCATTACCAGAGGCGTCCGTAAGCAAAGGCGTTACCGAAGCCCCTGCTGGTAACGCTGTGAGTGGCGTGCCCAGATAGGTGTAGGCGTTTGAAATGCTAACCGGCGTGGCGGTGTTCGCGTACCAGAAAACTGACGCCCCCGCAGAGGTAAAGCTAGCGCTATCGGTACCGGCAGAGTTAATCGTCCCGTTATAAGGATAGTTGAATCCAAAGTCGTTGTTGGGATACATGTACCAGTTCAGTTGCCGCACACCGAACGCTTGCTCATAGGAGGTCAGCATGGACATCCCCGGTAGCGTGTAGATGTAAGCGCCATACGCGAAGATCACGCCCTGGTAGTAACCGTGGCAACTGCCATCGGACAACATGGAGGAAGTAATTCCTCCCGTGTTGACGGTCATGTCCAACACATCGTAAGGCGTGCCCAAATAGTCGAGGATCTGCTTGATCGCCGGAAAATCTGCCTCCGTTTTTCCATTGCTGACCACCAGTAGCTTCAAGTCGATCGTAGTTGTCGAACAGGCGGTCGGGGGAGGCGGGAGAATCTGAGCTTGTGCGGTGGCCGAGAAAAGCACCAGGACCCAGGTGAAAATGGCACTAAACCGAAACGCCTGATTCATAACCATACCTCAGTCAACTCAGAAATTGACTTCAAACCAAAGGCTCGCCCAGTTGTACGGCTACGTCCAAGTAGGCCAGTTCCGTGGAGGAGTAATGATCTCTGGCCGGGTAGCGTCGCACTTGGCCGGGCAAATCGAGGCTAACGAACAGCAAAGTGCTCAGCAATCCGGTGATTGTTCCAATTGTGTCAACGGAAAAATCTGCCTACCAAGGGTTTAGCCGATCAAATTAGTCCATTTGGATTAGGGCCATAGACTGCGCCGTCACGCTATGCCTTCCAATTCCCTCACCAGAACCAAGAAGAAAAATAAGGGTTTGGGCTGTCGCGGCAATTAAACATCCATGGGTGAATAACTACGCGGGAAAAAGATCGAGTCACAACTGCGAGTGCGTCACATGGCCAGCGTGGAAAAGCTTTCACCGTGCTGTGGCTCACTTTCATCCGATTCGCAATCTCCTTGTCTGCCCGCGCCATGGAGCAAGCGCTACTGCGGACCGGAATGGATCGCAGAGAAAGATGAGCCTGTTACTGCGGTTGGGCCATGAGAATTCTGCCTACCATGGCGGACCGGGAAGAGGCACCGGTCTTGATCATGATCGTTCGCAGAAAGGCCTTCACTGTGTTGGGGCTGATGTTCATGCGATTTGCAATCGCCTTGCTGGGTAAACCTTGCAGCAAATACTCCAACACTTCTCGCTCTCGTGGCGTGAGGTTGAACTGCCGCGAAACTTGGGACAATGGGACCAATCCAGAGGGCCCTCGTTCTAGCAGGACGGCTATGCTCGCGTGCGAAGGATCTTTGGCGCATGAATCCACACAGAATGCTCGGCAAAAATACCGTCTCCTGCCTGACCGGAACTCAGTCACAAAGGGCGATTCACTGCGGGCCTGACGGCTTACTAAGCTCGACCGAACCTTTGCTGCAAGGAGCAGGTCAGAGTGCCTGAGGCCTGGGTGTTTATCCGGATAACTAAGAATCTCGATGGCCTCGGCATTGAACGAGACGGGGCGCAGTGAGGAGTCCATCAGAAGGAATCCTGCCGTAGTCTTGGAGGGAGACTCTTCCTTCTTCGGAACTGACTCGTCTGCTGGGGCGTTGCCCACGGCCACACTCCTTGGGAGCTACTCCGGAAATGTGGCCTGCAGTCTTGGCATTGTGGAAACGAAACCTAAACAACGATCCATCTTCATTTCTCCCCTGGGACTCCAATCTCTCCAATCGTGACTACTGGTTAATTCCTCTCCGAGAAATCCGCGAGCAAGGGCTCGCGTGGTTTACTGTGAGACTTCTTCCGAATGCACGCTTTGGCATTGGGTTGTAGTTCAAGCGGTTCCCGTGGACCTTCCTTTGGCCGCCCGACGAGGGAAAAGGAATGATGGTCTTCTCCGCCTCTCGCATCACCATGCGGACATCGGCCGAGCTGACATGAACTCTGATCGCAGCCCGCAGCAGCTGACCCAGCCATGTGGAAACCCTAGGAGCACCCAAGCGGAATCGTTACTGAGGGCGCCCTGCCTCTCTGGAAAGCATAAGCGCCACATCTTTCCCGCCGGTCAGGCCGCCTCTTTAGCCGAATAAGCGCTTCCTCGGAGCAAGACAAGAATGTTAGTTTTCTCGCCAGCAACTGGCAACCCTGTAAACCTCCTATTTTGAATACGCAAAAGACCCGATAGTACTGTAGGGGAAATACACTACCCTCGCCGGGCTGAAAGAAGCCCTTTGCTCTCACCGGTACAGTGCAAAGAAGCCAATAGGATCCGGCGCAGAACACTCCAGCCGGGGCACCGCGTGCGGATTAACACTGACACTGATGGGTGATTACTCCCACTTCAGCGAAAGAAGCCGCGTTTGGCGCTGGAGAGGTCTCAGGTCTTTTCTCTACTGTGCTTCGCTTGTTTACCTGATTGCGGAATGTCCCCGTTTTTCTTATATCGTGTGCGTCTCTCCAGAAAAGGGTGGTGTCCGGAAGGCACCGGGCCTTTCCCCAGCTTGAGCGGACGGGTCCGCGTTCGTTTCTTGGAAGAACCAAATTCCTGCCAAATGGAGGAGCCATGAAAAACCCGATACTCGCGATCCTCTGTGCAAGTGTCCTGCTGCTCGCCCTCGTCCCGTTGATGGAAGTCGGGCCCGCCAGCCAATTTCATGTAATGGCGCAAAATTCCTTTCCTGATCCGGCCAACGAGCACGCCTGTCCCAGTCAAACCGGCGCGGGCGGTGGCGCCGAAGCGATTCCCGCCTTCATTGGCCCGGGCAGCGACGGCTTCAGCCCCAATCAAAGCCTGTGCTTGCCTCAACTGGCACCTGTCCCCAGTGGCTCAAGTCCCCTCGCCTTCATCGTGAAAGGCCTCGAACCCGGTGACCGTGTCGATTCTCAGGGAACGATTTACGTCGAATCCATCCGCGGCGTGCCTGGAGGCGTCGATCTCTGGCGATGGTCTCAATTCATTGATGGCGCGCCCAACTCCAACGGAACTTTGCCCTTCAAATATGAAGGCCAGCCCGACAATTGCGGCATTTTCGGACTGACCGGGGGCGGTTGCGTCAATAACGTTGGCAGCCCCAGCAATCTCGGCGTAGCTCCCGGCGGCGGCGATGCCGACATCGCAGTGAATGCGCCCGACCCTAACAACTCCGCCATTCCGAACCTGGCCTTCACCAGCTTAACCCTCGCCCCTGGCGTTACCGCCACACGTTCCAGCAATCGCGGCGATACCTTCTTTGTGCCGCCCAACGTGGTCGCCGCACTGGTCCCTGGGGACGACCGCATGTGGAACGATGCTCTCGATGATCCTTCAACCGTGTACATCAATTACCACGATGCGGCTACTTTCAACATCGAGGTGCAGCGCTCCAATAACGGCGGGCTGACCTACACGGCCGGTGCCGGTGAGGCAATCGACGCCGCGACGCTTCCCGCGGCAGGCAGCCTGGCACCCACTAACAGTGGAAACATCGCCGCGCAGATCAAAGTCGACCGCAACACCAGCTCTTGCCCAAGCAAAGGCAATCTATACGTCGCCTTTGTAGCTCCCGATAACGTCAGCGAAAACACCAATAGCGGACCGCTCGGCACCGTGTACGTTGGCGTGTCCACCGATGCTGGTCGGAATGCCCCGACGATCACATTTACGGACCATAAGGTCTTCACCAGCCCGGTAGGGTCGGCGGGAGCGACCCACGGCACGGCTAACATCTTCCCAGCGCTCGCCGTGGACAACTTTGGCTACCTCTATACTGTGTGGTCAGACAACGAAAATATTTTTCTCTCGTCCTCCTCTGATCTGGGCAATACCTGGACATCTCCTGTCCGCGTTAACCGGGACGGTACGGTTGACAAGTCGAATGTGTTCCCTTGGGTCGCGGCAGACTCTAACGGCCATGTCGTCGTGACTTGGCTGGGATCAAACCTCGCCGGCAACTCCAACGACGTTGCTGCCATGCAGCCAACCTGCACCGATGGCACCACAAGTTGCTGGGCACAGTGGAGCGTCTATATGGCTGAATCCGTCAATGGCCACGCCACGATTCCGTCTTTCACGCAGCACACCGCCAGCGATCATTTCATTCACGCTGGAACCGTATGCACTAGCGGCACGGGCTGCTCCAACGGCGACAGTCGCGCCCTGGCCGATTTCTTCGAGGTAGCTTTAGATACGCAGCACCGTGCCAACATTGCCTTCGCCGATGACCATCTCGCCAGCCCGCTTTGCTCGCAACAAAGCCCGGGCCACTGTGCCAACAACGATCCACAAGCGTTCCGCGTGGCCGTGCCATATTTCACTTACCAGCTCAAGCCCAACAAGCAGATCGTCACCGCGGGCATTTGCGCTCGATAACCAGTTGACGCATCCTCCTGTTCCTATCTAAGGGGCTACCATTTCCCCTGATCGGCGATAGCGGAGACGGCATGGAAGTGGCACAGGTATTAATTTAATTTCATGTACACGTCGGACGAGAACGACACTGAACTTCTTGGCTCTCTGGAAAAACACATCGCAATGGTCGAGGAGCAGTTGGAGTCCATTATCCGAATAGCCGCTCGGCTTCCAGTCGAGCAGCAAGTTGAATACTGGGCTCTCGCAAGCGACCTGCAAAGAGAGATTAGGCTGACGCGAAAGCAAATTCTCGTTGAGCTGCAAAGGAACATAGGAATTCCCCCACAAGATAAAGACGCAGTTTAAGACGGCTATAGGCGGACGCTTACCCCAAAGGAAACTTCAGAAGATTCATATCTCAACGTTCTCTTGCGGAATGAATGGATCAAATCCTCGCCAGCAGTGGAAGCAAGCCTATTCCTATGGTGCAAACCGCCCAGTATCGGATGAACCATAAGATATTTTCGAAGCTCTGCGGGGACCAGGGAGGCAAGGTGCTAGGCCACCTCATCCATTGTGGGAAGCGTTCGCTTGAGGCACTGCTGAAGCAGTGAATTGCGTTGGCGACTTGGCAGTCAAAAGCCAAGGCAAGAAGTCCACTCGCCACCACAAGGAACGGGAGAGCTAATCCCATGGGGCCCTAATGCTACTATCGTTTGTGACTGGCGCGGGCACTTGTACGCGATTTGTCCAGACGGTCTCCGGCTGACGCTTACGGGTTCCTCCCGCAACCGCCTTACTTCAGCGGAGGATCACGAAGAGGCTTCACTCTTGGGCTATCCGCCCGCCCATCGGCCGTTCGAACGTGAACGTCTGGCCCGCTGCCGGCGCTCGAATTTGCGAGCGTGCTACTGCTCGTAGGCGCCGATGTCGATACTAGTTCCACGCAAGCGCGGATTGCCAGCAAAGTCCAAGGCACCTACGACCCCCGTCCCCAGGTTGATTCCTGCGTTGACTGCCGGTGAAGTCAGCTGGATTTGCAGGTCAGGCGTCGTCAGGCTCAGGAACTGCGGATCCACATATTGAGAATGACTATCCTTCCCTGTCGCTGACTGATAGGACGAGAAACCAGTGTGGTTCGTACCATTCCAGAGAAAGACCGCCATTGAGGAGCTCAACAAGGAGTAATAGAGGTTGTAATCCACGTCCGCCGGATCGGGTTCGCTGTTCGTGTAGTTATTGATGAATAGACCTTGTGACGAGGCATAGACAATATTGTTCTTGAACACGTTGTTGGTCGCGTAGTATTGGATCTGAAATTCACCGCTCCCGGTGTTCTTGGTATCATTCTGGAACAAGGTGTTATTGACAATCGTGCAGTGGTCGGTGCCGCCCACGTTGCTGGCGTATCCTCCAATGGTTATGCCGGTTGAATTAGCCGAATACACGAGGTTGTTCCGCGCTATCACAAAGCTAGTTACGTGGCCCTGGTGCTCGCTGGCCATCTCGATGCCGATGTCCACGTCATGGATCAGGTTGCGCTCGATGACCACCTGAGAGCCGCCGTCCACGTAAATACCATTGGCATCGTACTGATTACCCTCACCAGGATTGTTTATGGCCGAGATGTTGTAGATGGTATTGCCCGCGATCGTACCGTTGCGGGCGTAATCGTACGCTGGGTTGGGCGAAACGCCTTCGAAACCAATAACGTCGATGCCTATGTTGTCGTCATCGTGGATGATGTTGTTCGTGATGGCGAAGTTGGTGACGTTTCCGTCCACGTTCACCGACTCACTGTTGCCGGTTTTAAGGCCATACACCTGGTTGCCGCTGATCGTGACACTATCCAGGGAAGCGGGCGCTGCCGTACCGTACACGGCAATGCCGAAAGCGTTGCCGGTGGTTTCTGAGGTGGTCACGATGTTATGGATCAGGTTGTTCAGTATCTGGATATTGCTGCCTGAGCCCGATACCCAGATCCCGGCTGGGATGGCAGACGCGCTCGCGGTCTGGTAGTTGCGGATCTCAAACCCCTGGATGGAGATGTAACTTTGATTCGTTATGTTGATCAAGCCTTGCGTGCTCGACGTGGAAGGTACAAGTCCCGTGCCATCTAGAATCGCACTCTCACCGGGGAAGGTTTGGAAAGTGATCGAACCTGCTATCGCTGACCCTGATGCCGGAATGTTTACTGATTCGTTGTACATCCCACCACGCACGTAAACGGTGTCACCTGCCTTTACGGAATTGGCCGCGTGCTGGATAGTTCTCCACGGAGACGAGATCGTACCCGGATTGGAGTCATTGCCCGTGGTCGAAACGTAGAAGGCTATGCCAATGACCGCCGTAATGGTCACCTGTGCCGAGGCAGATTTTGTCGGGTCCGCCTGGGACACAGCCGCCACCGTCACGATGGCCGGATTCGGAACTACCGCAGGCGCGGTGTACAGACCCGAACTCGATATCGTCCCTACCGTGGCATTGCCCCCGGTTACCCCGCTCACTTGCCAAGTCACCACCGTGTTGCTGG
>WNFS01001615.1_pt1 | contig 16958 bp, 13 predicted proteins | sample 5400141 | NCBI WGS metagenome assembly WNFS01 (sample SAMN13153358, study PRJNA577476) | soil metagenome | isolation source: 60 cm saprolite under Madrone tree | place: USA:California | collected 2016-06-14
CAGGAATTGCGGCCAGCATAATCCAGACTCTTCGCACAAAGCTAGGCTCTTTGAGGTATCCGTAGATAACCGCGATGGTGATCAACGAAATGAGGAAGCGCAAACCACTGCAAGCCTCCGCTACATCGAGCGCGAGGGAAGACATTTGGATAACGTTGCCTTCGCGCACTACAGGGACGCCAACGAGAGTAAGAAGTGAGCTGCCCAGACGTGACGCCACGAATTGGAGCGGCAGAGAGATTTCATTGAAGATGATCGCTGGCAAAGGAATCATTAAGAAAAGAACAGCCCAAGGGAACAAAAGCACTCGAAAGCAACCCCAGCCCCAGAACTGAACCACGAGGCCCGCCAATACAATCAGTAGCGATACGCGCGACAAGAAATTATCTGCGCCCAGCACACCCAACGCCAGGATTCCCAGACCAGCAATTGTAACTAGAAGTCCGGACCAACTTGGCGCGGATAGGAGACTTCGGAGTTGGTCCTTGCGCTTCCAAATTACCCAAACACAGAAAATTGGAACGAGAAAACCGTGTGAGCAATTGGGATCCTCTGACCACTGCCTGGCCATATTGGCAAGCACGGGAATGTAGAGTGCGCCAAGAAAAACCGCGAGCAGGCAAAGCTGTGTCCAACCCTGAGTGGCGAGAGTCGTAGAGCTTGTCATTGTCTCCGCAATGCGGTTGAAGACCGAATTAGTCAAACGGTAATACTCCGGTTTAGTGAAACTTTGCCTGAGTAGGTGCAATATCACTGCCATACCGTGAATGCCCATCGTCAAAACAGTGATTTAGTACCGAGAATAGTGTGGTCGGTTCAGACATATCACTTTGATTTAATTGGACTTAGTGTGGCATTCTTGGCAAAGGGAGACGGCCCCCAACCTCTTCTGCCAGCCCCAGACAGACCCACTAGCCAGTCCCATCAGGAGGGAACAAAGGGGAAATCCTGTAGCCTTCTCGCCTTGGTGGTTTGAAATCGACAATGGTCTCGAGCGAACCGCATCCCTCGGGAGTCTGGCCCTGTTTTCCGACTGCTTTCCAGAGAGAGGAACGATCACGCAATCCGCACTCCTGCCACCACCGGAGGGAATGCCAAAGTTGCCCGACCTGAACGCGTCATGGGTGCCTACTCGAACAGAGTCTGTAAATCGGCAACCGTCAAATCGATAAAGTTGCGCACCACCTTGTCAGCACCGGTCTCCAACAACAGGGCTTCTCGACCGTTATCTGCAATTCCTACGCATTTCATTCCTGCGGCTTTTGCAGCCGTAACCCCGGACACAGAATCTTCCAAACAAACTGAATCTTTTGGCGTGACACCGTAACGCTCTGCGGCCAGACGAAAGATGGCGGCGTCGGGCTTGCCCTGCTTGACATCGTCCCCAGTTACCACTACCTGAAAATATCTGCGCAGGTCCAGGTGTTCCAGCAGATGGTTGACTCGGCTGCGGCTCCCGCAAGAGGCAACCGCCAAGGGAATTGAAGTGGCAGACAGTTTCTCCAGAAACTGCGAAACTCCAGGAATTGTCTCTACATTCTTTGATTCTTCCTCGAAAAAACGCTCTTTCTGTCGTCCATAATAATCTAGCTGTTGGTCCGTCAGCTGGCCCAGAAAATGTTGCAGAATCTCTTCGCGTTTTCGCCCTTCGAGGATGAAGCTCATATCGCGATTTTCGAGGGATCTACCAACGGAATCGAGAACCCTCTTCCACGCACGGAGATGCACGGGATGGCTGTCCACCAAGACACCGTCCAAATCGAATATCGCTCCCTTCATTTTCCCTCCTCCTGACCCTGAAGTACGGAGGGAAAGCCTGGCCATGTTTGTTGGGCATAGGCATATTTATCCGGAGTGCCGATGTCGAGCAAATACCAAGGAACCTGAAACGCAGCCATGCGCCCCACGAGCTGAGGCAGAACATGAAAACCGATGTCGGCGGGTGGTGTAGGAGGTAGAAAATCCAAAATGGCCGGGCTGCCCACAAGAAGGCCGGAGAACGCAAGATTGCTATCGGGCCTCGCGGGTTTCTCGACGAAATTCCTAACAATACCTGTTTCATCCAGGGACACTATGCCGCATTGTTTCGGATTCGACACTTCGTAGACTCCTATGGTTGCCAATTGTTTCATGCGGCGATGATACTCGAGCATGCTGGAAAGATTCGCGTTGGTCAAAACATCCGCATAGAGAATCCAGAACTCGGGGTCGTCTCTGACCCAATCACGGTTAGCATAAATTGTTCCGGCGCTGCCCAGCAGGGTTGTTTCTTCGCTAATCCGTATCTTCAATCCACGGTTGTTTTCGCGCACGTACTTGATGACAGCCGCAGAATGCACGTGCGCATTGATTAATACTTCGGTGATGCCGTGCAAACAAAGGAGCTCCAACCAAAGACCCAGTAGTGGTTCCCCACGAATGGGAAGGAGGCACTTGGGAACAGAATCGGTGAGGGGTTTCAGGCGAGTTCCGTGGCCTGCGGCCAATAGGAAGGCCCTCATCTGCTGTAAAGATCCTTTCCGAGAGGGATTCCCCGAGGCAACGGGAAGACCAGCGAACCTAGCCTCATTGCGCCTCGACGGGGCTGAAAACCCACTGCATCCCACATTTCTCGTCCCCATCGATAAACGGGTCACTCACAGCAACATGGGCACCGTCGAAATCGATCTCGAATGCCATCTCACGAATTCCGAGTTCTCCGAGTGCGTGACGGACCTTGTCTTGGAATTCCTCCTTGCAAAACAAAAGCAGGAAACCGCCTCCACCGGCGCCGGTGATCTTGCCGCCGAGAGCTCCGCTTGCAAGTGCTGCTTCATAGGCCTGATCAATGACGGAGGTCGAGATCTGTGAGGAAATTCTCTTTTTTGCCTGCCAGCCTTCGTGCATCATCGATCCAAAGGACCGAAAATCACCTTCCTCAAGCGCGTCTCTCATGCGGTCCGCCAGAGCGCGAATCTCATGAAGAGAATCAAGGGTTGCCCCGGCCCCCTTTTTTGTATTCTTTTCTTGCGCTTGGAGCAAGCTCCACGAGTTGTGAGCTGCGCCAGTGAAAAACAACATCAGGCTGCTCTGAAATTCTCGGAGAATATCGGGGCGGAGTCTGATCGGTTGGACATGTGTCGAGCCATCCCGATGGAAAGAAATATAGTTCAATCCACCAAACGCCGCGGCATATTCATCTTGTTTCCCAACGGGCTTACCGAGCACATTACGAGCAATGTGATAGGCCTGCTCAGCAAGTTCATACTTCGAAAAGGACAGGTCGAGATAGGTGGCCAGTGTTTTGAGGACGCCAACGCAGACACTGGCGGAAGAACCCAGTCCTGTCCCGGCAACGATCTCCGAAGCAAGAAACAGGTCGACGGAAATATCGCACCCAAGCTCTTTAAGGGCTGCCAGTGGGATGGCCAACTCGCTCTGCTTCACATCCATGCGGGAGATGTCCCGCCAAGTTTCCGTGACTCGCAGATCGGAAGAAATCACCTGGATTCTTCCATCATTGCGTTTCTTGAGAATCGTGTAGAAATGCTTGTTGATCGCAGCACTGAGAACAGCGCCGCCAAACTCCTCATAATAACCGGGTAGGTCCGTGCCTCCTCCTCCGAAACTAATCCGCACCGGACTGCGAACCATCAGCATGCAGAGCCTCCTGGGTTAGGACAAGCGGACGAGCCGCGGTTTTCGCAAATACACTGGCGCGAGGAAACTTTTCCTCGATCAGCCGGTGGCACAGCGTCCACACGGTCTGAAGAATGATCGACGCATCGAAGAACAACGAGTAGTGATAAATGTACTGGAGATCAAACTGCGCTTTTTCCGCAGACGAGTGGTGCTCCCGCAGGCCATTCACCTGGGCAAATCCAGTCAAGCCGGGCTTAACGCTCAGGCGTTGCCTTTGCCAAATTGAATAGTGTTTCACTCTCTCTGGGGATTCAGGCCGTGGCCCAACCAGCGACATCTCGCCGCGAATGACGTTCCAAATCTGAGGAAGTTCCGTCAAGCTGTACTGGGCGAGGAATTTTTCAAAGCCAACGAGATCCGGAGACCACCGATCAGTATTAAAGCGGTATAGCCAGAAATGTTCGTCGTGTAACCCACAACGCAGTTCCTTTTTGATGGCCGTGCCTTTCCTCTTTCGTAGAACAACCCAGATCACGCTCATAACCGGCAGGGAGAAAATGAGCAGGACGATACCCAAGACAAATTCGATTGCGCGCTTCAATCCTCGCGCCCCAATTGGAAGATTTCGCGCTTCCAGGGACACCAGGGGCACGTCGCCAATTTCAGTCAGCCGTGCCTTGGATAGATACAGTTCAAACCAGTGGGGCACGAACCGGATTTGCATTCCTAGACGCTGGCCGGCTGCAAGAAGTTTTTCCACCTCGGTATTGGGGGGCAGCTGCTCGGCAATAATGATTTCTTGTACCTTCATCTCCCGCAGCATGCTGAGAGCATCGAGCGAACGAATCGAGCCTGAACTTGACCTGACTGGTTTCGACTGACGAGCAGAACTGTTCCCCGCTGGCGACAGGAAACCTACCACTTCAATCATCAACTCTGGATGTTTGGCAATCTTGGAAGCCAGGTCGCGGGCCAGCCGACCGTCGCCGATGATTGCGACTCGGCGTATCTCACCCCACAGCGATCGAGATCTAATGATCGACCAGGCCACACAGCGGATTGCTACAAATCCCACTGGCAGCAACAACGCAAAGAGCACGAGAGCCAACTGAGAAACATGCAACTTTAGAAGGAAGCCGAGAGCTAACAGGCCACCGACGAGATATGCCGAGGCAACGACGAGGTTCGCAACAACCGTGGGCAAATGCCAGCCCAACGCAAAGCCTTCAAGCCTGTTGTTGAAAAACAAAAAGGTCCAGAGAAACAAAGAAACCACAATCAAGGGGAGGTAGCTCCCGAGAAACGACACAACCTCCATGGGCAACCCGTTCTGCCGGTATTGGAAGAGGTTTGCGAGCATGAAAGCGGCCACGATCCACGTAAAATCGGCCGAACAAATCAGGTACAGTAGACTTTTTTTCATTGCTTACACGCCTCTACACTCTTCAGGGTCTCGGCGGATAGCGTTTTTTCCCACTCCCAGGCTCCCGCAAGGATGTCTTCTAGCTTGGATCTCATGGGCTGCCAACCAAGGCTTTCCTTCAAGCGGGTTGGATCGGCACAAAGTATGGCGGGATCGCCCATCCGCCGGCCAGAATGGCGCGCCGGAATCTTTCGTTGGGTAAGGCGTTCGGAAAGGACTAAAATCTCCCGAACGGAATGGCTGGTCCCGGTACCGATGTTGTAAACCTGGAAGCCAGGTTCGTTCATGTGCTTCAAAGCCAATACATGAGCATCCGCAATGTCGCCGACGTGAACGTAGTCCCGCAAACAGGTCCCATCCGGTGTCGGCCAATCTGTACCATAGATCTGGAATTCCGCGCGCCGCTCCGAAGCTACTTGCATCAACAGGGGAATGATGTGTGTCTCCGGTTCGTGACGCTCTCCCCAGTCTTGCGCCCCACCACAGGCGTTGAAGTACCGGAAAGCAACGATGCTCCAACCATAGGCGTCCGCATAGCGCATCAGAATATGCTCGAACATCAACTTGCTCTCGCCGTAGGAGTTCACCGGGCTCTTTGAATGATCTTCGGGAATAGGGACTATCTGTGGGTTGCCGTACACCGCAGCCGTAGAGGAGAAGACAAATTTTCGAATTCCATGCTCCCGCAGGACCTCCAGCATCGCAAGACCGCGAGCTAGATTGATGTCAAAAAAAACGCCGGGATTGGTAACCGATTCGGGAATCAAGGCCTTGGCTGCAAAGTGGAATACGGCATCAAATGTTTTCTTGGAAAGGAGATGGCTCAGAGCTTCTCTGTCTCCGATGTCGATTTTGTGAAAATCCGCGCCCGCAGGAACGGAACTCAGGTGCCCAGTCGACAGATCGTCAACCACGTCAACCGAATAGCCCAACGCCAGCAATTGGGCCGCGCATACGGAACCAACGTAACCCGCGCCACCGGTGACGAGAATGCGCTCCATTAATACGCCCCTTCTCTCTTCAGGACCTTCAGAGGCGTCTTCAGTAGAATCTGCATGTCCAATCCAAGACTCCAGTTTTGGATGTAATGGATGTCCATCCTAACTCGCTCCTGATAGTCCACTTCTTGCCTCCCACTGACTTGCCAATAACCCGTTAAGCCCGGCTTTACTCTCAGCAGCAGGGACTTGTAGGCACCGTACTTCCCCAGTTCGGGAGCCGTTATCATGCGAGGGCCCACCAAACTCATATGCCCGCAGAAAACATTCAGGAGTTGCGGCAGCTCATCGAAACTGAACTTGCGGAGAAAAGACCCGCTTCGCGTTACTCGAGGGTCAGCTTTCAGTTTAAAGTTGCGCTCAAACTCCGCGCGCAGGGCCGGATCGGCATTGAGGATGGCTTCTGCATCACGCCGCATCGTGCGGAACTTAAAGGCATCGAAACCGCCGCCCGTTCCTAAAACCCGTCGACGGTAAATGACCGGCCAGCCATCATCGATCAAGACGACGATTGCCAGCAGCAACAAGAAAGGCGAAAGAAATACAAGCAACAGCGCGGAGCCCACAACGTCGCCACAACGTTTGGCCCACAGAGATAGGTGACGGTCCCTTTTCATAAAAGCCTGGGCAGGCCTGAGAAGATCCTCAGGCGCTAAATTGGTTTGTTCCTCACTCATGGCACTCAGTCATGTCCTGGAGCTCACATTTGAACAAGCACAGTCTTTGGCCAAAAACAGGAGTAAAACCCACAGAGAGCTATGCGCAGTGCCGTGAAAGGTGGCTACCTTGCGGTTGCTGCTAGCACTTGACGCGTTCCAACGTGGGACCGGATACGGTTGCAGACCAATGTGAAAAGTGCGTGAGAGACACTTACGTGAAAATCTTCGATGATCTGCATGTTATCCGAGGGGATGACAATGCATAGATCACAAAGCTGCTTCATCTTACCGCCCTGAAAACCGCCAAGGCCGATGGTGAGCGCTCCGGCTTCGCGGGCGGCCTCCAGGCCATGCAAAACGTTCGGTGAGTTCCCGCTTCCGCTGATGGCGAAGGCTATGTCTCCCGGGACGACGAAATTTCGAATTTGCTCCGCAAAAATATGGTCATAAGATGTGTCGTTTGCCCAGGCCGTTAACAGTGGCATATTGTCCGTTAGGGACATCACCCTGAAGCGCTTCGGCAATTTTCCGTTAAGGCACGTACCCTTCCCCAGATCGCACGCGAAATGGGAGGCAAGAGCGGCGCTACCTCCATTGCCGAAAACGAAGACTGCGCTGCCCGTCTGGTAAGCCTCAAAGAGTTTGTCCGCCACCCGCTCGACCCATTCATGAGGTATGGTCGCCAGGACGTGATCGAAAGCCTTGAAATAGCTATGCGAGTCGGAGATGATCGGTATCACCGTTTCATGACCGATTACTCGTACATTTGAGGCCTGGTTCATCTGGGAATCCCACTTTCCGGATCGTGTCCGAGTGTTGCTAGCTACCTAATGGCACTCCTCTGGGACCTCGCGATATCGCCCAGCTAACCCATCAGTGTGCAATTTTGGGTCCAAGGTGGCCTTCCGATAGACATGCGGTCGACGTCTCTAACTGATTTAGTATCATACAATTAGGGAAGCGCTGCCGTCCTACACGCTCCCCTAACAGCCAACCGGCCGGCTGAAGAGAAATCACATTCCCGTCGTGTGCAAAATGTTGCAGAGAGTCATCTGAGAGGGAAAAGCCCTCAGCCATCGGCTTCCAGGGGAGTTTCGAAACGACGAGAGGCCAGTTCCTGCCGGCACTTCCGCTACTGCGAGCACTTCGCGCAGCCCTCATTGGCAATCAAAACCGAGAGCAGTGGTGGTCGGAATACGGAGCAGGACCTACGCCTTCAACAAATCGCTCTACTCCTTACTATCTTTGGCAGTAGCCATCCGTTCGGGGAACCGACGCGGAGTGGTTTTCCAAGCTATACCCTGCCGGCCGCTCAGGTACCTAAATAAACCCATCACCAATGCACAATTCATGGAGCAAAAATACAAAGGAATTCTGTAAATTCCCACTGGCTCGTTCCTTCGCTTCCGCCAGTATCCCGCCAAAGCGAGGAGGTAAAACGCCGACTGCAAAACGAAAAACCAGGGATAGGGAGTCACATGAATCAGAACGGCCGAAGACGCAAGGGCCAAGCCAAGCATTAAAGGAGTAATCCAGCGCAAGACGCGGTGCGAATAGTAAGCAAACACAGGCCCCCTCTTGAAAGGGTTGAGATAACCTGGATTTGATAGAAATGTCTGAAAATTTCCCGCTCCGATCCGCACTCTGCGCTCGAACTGCGAAGCCAATGTGGGCGCGATTTCTTCCACGGTAATGGCCTCAGCGTCATAGACAACAAGGTGGCCCTGGTAACGCGCGGCTAGAGGTATCTGAAAATCCTCGACGATTAGATTCGGTGGGGGGTGAAACAGCTCTCGCCGGATGGCGTAAGCACCGCCGTTGGCGCCGTGCAGAAAACCCAATCGACTCTCCAGAATCTTGAGGGCTGACTCATATTTCCAATACAGGCCTTCTGCGGCCGGGTCTATTTCCTTGCCGCCCGAGCGCAATTCCTCGCCGCTAACGATCCCCACTCGGCAATCTGAGAAATGGCGGATCAGGTTCTGGACACAATTGGGTTCAAAATGGGTGTTTGCATCAGTGAATACCAGAATCTCTGCTGATGTCATGAGAGCCAAGTCACAAATCACCTTGAGTTTCCCGCGACGTTCATTGAAATGACACACTTTAACGCGAGGGGAGTCAATCGGACGAAGAATCTCAGCCGTAGAGTCTGTGGGTGCATCAAGCCCAATGAGGATCTCGGTGAGATGCTCTGGATAATTGATCGAGAGTGCGTTTTTCACCCGATCTTCTATCACCGTCTCCTCATTGAACGCGGAAATGATAATCGCAATCCGCGGTTGCGGAAACTTGCTCGCGTCGGCTCGACGCGACTTGCGTCGAAACAAGAAAATGAGGTCAGAATAGGCTTGCGAAAATGCCGACGCAAATAACAGAAAAACAGGATAGCCGACATAGTTATAAGCGATGGCTGACACACAGACCCAGAAGATGATTTTAGACGTAAGAGTCATTTCGGAACTTCCTCATATGAAATCGACTTCCCGCAAGACCCAAGAGTTCGGAACGATTCCCATCGGTTCTCTTAGGCCTTTGAGCGACGCTTCCAAGAGCGGCGACGATGGCTGCGATATAGTACAGGAGGCATTCATACCCGAGATGCGCAAAGAAACCCTGGAAACAAAATACGAAGCCGCTGACAAACGAAGCACACGCGAGGTAATGCACATCTTGATTCTCAGATCTTGCTGTTTCTCTGCTTACCGCATATGCATGACGAAGAATGGTCCCGAAAAGCAGGATAATCAAAACTAAACCAGGAATGCCTGCTTCTGAAGAGATTTGCGTGTATAGGTTATGAGTCCCCAACCAAGCATTTTCTCCTTTGATTTTTGAACCGGTGTAGTAAGGGAAGTTGTTGACTCCAAGACCCATGACTGGATTCTCTAGGGTAACGACGAGAGACTCCCGGAGGAGGAAGAGTCTGCCTTCCGTGGATTCCTCCGCCGAGGCCGATGTATCTGCCTTAGCAGAATCGGACCATACAGTCTCCAACCTCTGCCAAAAAACCGGCGGCGCCTTCGTTGACGCAATCAGCAAGCAGACCAGCATGACGGCAACGGCCGATCTCCCGCGTGAGCTTTTTCGAAGCACAAACCACCAGGTCATCAAAAAGGATATAACTAGCCCAGCAAACCCGCCGCGCGACGCCGTCAACACCACCATCCACATGGATGAACCGAGAGCAGCTAACAGCAACGCTGTCCGCCAAAGAGACTTGCGGGTGATATACAAAAATGCAATATAGGGAATATTTGCTGACAACGTAATTCCGAGGAAGTTCCAGCCGAGCAAGCCCTTATTGATTCCTGCGAGTCGATCGCCAACCATCACGAGTGGGTTTCCCTGCATCAGCAGCGACAACGCACTCGAAATCAATTCACTCAAAACAAGAACCCATAAGATCTTACGTATCCGGCCGACACACGTTAGTGTTTGCGTCAAAAGAAAGAAAAACAGCAGTGTCCTGAACCAGGGACCAGTCAAGAGATCAAAACTAGCATGTCGATAAAAGGCAAATGGTATCCCTAGCGCAAACCAAGCAGTGAGGAGCAAGACCAGTTTAAGTTCACGAGACATTGTGATCCGCGATCTGCTCAAGATGACCTTGCGCAAGCACAGCACACCTGCGGTCACCCCAAAAGCCAAGGTCAAGTGCAGTGCGCCCACAGCTGAGTAGATATCTTCTGGGCGGCAAAAGAGCACAAAACCAAAGAGCCAAACAAACAGGAAAGTCAGCTTTCCGTGATTGCCGCGTGAGTCAGTGAGATTATCTTCCTTCTCCTGTGCATAGGGGAACGTCGGCATGGCAATATTTGGGTGACTCATTGTTTCTGCCATGTACGCTTTCAAGCCCGGAAGCTCGCCGGGATAAGTTTCTCTTTCGCTGGCACGATAGAAGCATCCCCACGCTCCTTCAGTGTCACTAGAATCTCTTCCAGCCGATCAACCACAGAGTCCCATCCGTGCTCTCGACGAACACATTCACAAGCAGCCCTCTCCATTTCCGTTCTGCTCCTAGGCTCCGTTAGAAGTTCCATCACCGCTTCGGCAAATTCCTTCGCGCTGTCTGCAAGCCTAATCTCCTGGCCATCGCGGAAAGGAAGACCCTCGGCTCCTATACTTGTCGCAACCACGGCTTTACCCATGGCCATGGCCTCAGGAATCTTGATCCGCGTCCCACCACCAACACGCAGGGGGACGACAACCACTTCGGCTTCAGCGAGAAAAGGCCGCACGTCGGGGACTCGCCCGGTCAGTTCCACTCCCGGTTGACTTGCAACGACTGCGTTCAGACGAGGGGACGGATTCCGACCGATGATCTTGAAACTTGCCGCCATAACCTTCGCGCGGATTAGCGGATACACCTCTTGCAAAAACCAGATCACTCCGTCTTCATTTGGATACCAATCCATCGAGCCCACAAATGCAAGACTACCTGGCCGCTGAGGGGTCTCCCACGGCTGGAAATAACTTGAATCTACACCCGTCGGGATGGTCGAAATCTCTCGATTCCCGAACTCCTTCTCAAAAACGTCTCGATCCTCGGAGGACACTGCAATTATGTGATCAAAGGACCGGCAGACGCGCTCCTCAATTCTTTGCGTCTTTTTCCACTCCGCGGCAAAGAGCCACTTCTTCAAGAGCGAGGGCTCCGCTTGCCACTGACGCTTTCGGAGTAGGTATTCAACGTTATGTTGGAAAACGATGCGTGGATAAATTGGCAATTCGAGGGCAGGCACTGCCGTTTGCAAGAAATCGCACAAGAGCAAGTCAACGGCTTGGCGTTTGGCAATTGTTCTCACTGCCTCGGTGAACTCCGGCTGGCAACACTTCGCGATGAAGTAAGGCAAATCGCTCAGCTGGTTGGCGATCAGATCGAGGTAAAACCTAAGTGAGTACTTCTCGCTTTCGTGCCAAGCGATCGGCGTATAGCTTGCGAACATCTCCCGCATCGCTGCTATACCCTCCTGGTCGCGGACGGGATCAGCAAATGAGACGGCATGAATCTCAAGTCGTTTTGCCAAACGGGAGAAAGTCTGCAAGCTGCGGATTTTCCCGCCGGTATCTGCCGGCAACAGGGGGCCCCGGGTTGCTAGTAGGATTCGCAAGGTTACCTCTCGCCTATAGACTGCTCTGGGCTATCACCGGACTGGCATTGCCAATTGAATGGCTTACGTTCGCGCCAGCCTCACCATCCAAGAAAATCCGACACCATAGTTCGAAGTTTAGAAGTCTCCAGACACCTTCCGTAGCCGGAGAAGACCCCCGGCGGTGCTCTTGAAGTAAATTCTCAATGTACTCCGGATTGAAGAGACCACGGTCCTTTAGCCGTACGTCCGTGAGGATCGCAGACACTTTGTCGAACAGGACTGTGCGCAGCCACGGCTGGATAGGAGTCGGAAAACCCTTTTTCTGACGATAGAGCACTTCATTGGGAAGACGCCCAATCATGGCTTTCTTCAAGAGATGTTTCCCGGACATATAACGGACCTTCTGCTGCGCTGGTATACCCATCGCGAACTCTACGAGCTTGTGGTCAAGAAATGGGACTCTGCTCTCAAGTGAAGCGGACATGCTCATTTGATCTTGCTTCATCAAGAGCTCAACAAGGTAGGTCTTGATATCTAGATACAGCAGCCGGTCAAGCGTGGTGTTCCCGTTTCCTTCGGGCAAGAGGAATCTCATGGAGTTCGCGTAAGCGTTGGATCCTCGAAGTTCTTCCGCGACGGCAGGTGCCAGCAAGCTTGTCTGCAGTTCTTGCGGAAAAACCGAGTAGAAATTATCAAAGTACAACTGTTCAAACGCCTCAGGATAGTAAAGAAAGGTATGACGAAGCTTCTTGCGGACTACATCGGGAAGCGCGTCTGATGCCAGCAAGCGGCGAACCTGTGATTGCAGCACACCGGGCATCAGCTTTCGGTATATGGGCCCGCCCCGCAGGTTCCACATGGTCACCGGATACTTTATGTAGCCAGCAAAGATCTCATCCCCGCCTTCACCGGTGAGGACTACCTTCACTTTTTCGCTGGCAAGCTTCGAAACGAAATGCAGTGCCACGCTCGAGGGCCATACGAGTGGTTCGTCCTCATGCCAGATCAGTTCCGGAAGGCTGGAAAAGAAATCGGACGGGCCGAGAATAATCTCGTTGTATTCAGCACCGATGTGCTTTGCAACCATGCGGGCATAAGGCAACTCACTGTATTCTTGCTCTGCATAACCAACGGAAAATGTCTGAATCTGATCCTGCCGTTGAGAAGCCATCACCGCGGCTATGGCACTAGAATCGAGACCTCCGCTCAGGAACACACCAAGCGGTACATCGCTCATCAGGTGCATGCGCACGGTTTCTTCAAATAATTCACTCAATTGTGCAACTTGTTCTGCTTCACTTCGTGAATTTTCGGCGCGCGAAGTTTCTAGATCCCAGTACTGCTCAACTCGCGGCTGTGGATCATCTGTCGACAGATCCAATACCAGCCGATGTCCCGGCATCAATTTCCGTACACCACTGAACAGCGTTTCATCTGAGGAAAGGTATCCGAAAGCCAGGAACTCCGGCATGGCATTGCGGTTAAGCGCCGCGCGAAGCGCGGGGAACTCCAGGAGCGATTTGATCTCCGATGCAAACGCGAACCTGCCAGGCATCATCGCGTAGTAAAATGGCTTGATGCCAAGCCGATCGCGGGCACAGAAAAGCTTCTTGCGGGGAATGTCCCAAATCGCAAAACCAAACATGCCGCGCAAGTGCTCAACACAATCTTCACCATGCTCCTCGTACAAATGCACAATTGTTTCTGTATCACTTGTGGTTGAGTAGCGATGCCCGCGTCTTTCAAGCTCCGGTCGCAGCTGACTATGGTTATAGATCTCGCCATTGAAGACAATCCAGACCGTCCCGTCTTCGTTGGACATGGGTTGGTGTCCGCCCGCCAAGTCGACAATGCTCAGGCGGCGAAAACCAAACCCCACAGGACCCAAAACGAGCTCGCCCCGGTCATCGGGGCCCCGATGACGGATGGCGTTCGCCATGGACCGCAATTGTTCGGCTGTAAAGTTACAGCCGCCTCTAAGATCGACAATTCCGCAAATTCCACACATCGTTCTAGTTTTCTCCCGGAAACGTTAGAATCTCGTCGTGCACCGTCAGCTTAGAGAGCTTTCCATTGATGCGCACTTCGCTGACAGACGGTGATCTTAGGCGGAAGGGCGACAGCGGGTGCGCTTCGATCGTCAGCGTATCGGCGTGCCAGTGCGCGCTGAATCCTTCGAAGGGATAGTCGGCTTCCAAAAGGGGTTTTCCTTGACTCCATACTGAGCTGCCGCCTAGAAGATCGAGGCGTTCGATTTGGCCCCGCTTGTGCCGTCGTAGAAGGGCCACAGTCGCCGCGCTCGAAATCTCGCCTCCGGAAGCCCCCAAAGCCTGATTCTCGAGGACAATGTAATCCGTACTGGATTCGGTGCTCACGCTGAAACCAGGCCCATCGCTTTGGAGTTCCTGTAACTTCGGTTCACCTTTTAGTGGCCAGAGGAGCCAATGGAATTGTTGGGGCATCGTCGACTGGAATTCTCCGAGGAGGACAGTGGCAGGTTGGCGGTGACCATAGTCGGTCGAGTACCACCCTTGAATCGGTGATTCCTCGCCTGTTGCCAGTCGGAATCGCGCGCCGGGAGCAACAAAGAGAAGCAGGAATCTCTCCGTCCCGTTGGTTGCTAGACAGCCATGGTCCATTAGTTGCACGGAAACGCCGGGGGCAAAATGAAAGAAAATGCTGGCCTGGTGCTCACCTGAACCGGTTAGTTCATCTGAGACAAGCCAATATTCGGGTTTGACAAAGAGGACACACCGACGATGCGAGACGGGCTGGGGAAGCCTTTCATAACCGGAGTGCACCCCTACGGCATAATCTAAACGCCCGTGAGACAACGACTCTTGTAGGCAAATCCGGGGCAGGTCCCGCCATTTAAACCAGTCCGTGGGAGTGGCCTGATCGAAACTGTCAATAGCGATGGTATTGTGCGCAGCTGTCGATCGGAAATAATCCCGCCATGGGCGCGAAGCACTGTAAACATAAGTCCCAGGGTCGACTAACCAATCGAACCCATTTGCAGAGCAAATGAAACTCAATCCATCGGCATGCCCATGACCGGCATGCATTATCCCTTGAGATCCGGCATCGAAAATCATGTACTTGGCTTTGTCACTCCAGTCGCTCCGCATCGTGACAAGGCCGGCATCAGGAAAGGTCCGGGACGTCCGCTCTGGTGATCCGTGGCCCGCGGAGTCAAATCTAGCGATTGCCTCTGTCCCAAGCAACCAAATCGTTTGTTCGTGTATTGCTCCCAGCGGTTTTCGAAAGTCTGATCTTGCGAAATAAGCAGCACCAGTCGAGAGGATGGGCCGATGGTCTTCGGCATCAAAGTGTCCGAACGGAAGCAACCTGCCGCCGTCAGAATCTCCGATCGACGGATGGGATCCCGAGGACTTTACGGTATGAAGGAGGAATTCCATCATTTTTTCGAGCCGGTTGCGGTAACTTTCTGGAAAAGAGCAGCCATTTCGATCGGCAAGAATGGCAGCGCACAATAGAAACTCAATCGCATAGCGATGGTAGAAGATGGACTGTTCAAAATGTGAGCCGTCATCGCGAACCTGCTTCTCGATTTCCACCTCGAGAATCTCTCGGCCGTGCTTGCGCCAATCTTCCGCGCCTTCAAGTTCGGGAAACAACAGGCCAACTACAAACAGAGCAAAGCCTTCGCCCAACAGGTGGGTATTGGGAGCGAAATACTTTGACAAATTCTTCATGATAAACGTGGCGTTCCGACTGAGGCCTTGTCCAATCCTCCCGATTCCCTCACCCGTAAGTGCCCGGCTTCCCAGCAAGAAGTAGATCATCCATACCCAGGACCAGGAGCGAAAGGCAACTTCAAGGCTACTGGCCCAATTAATCCCTCGTAAATACGGGTTTTCAGACATCCAATCTTCCCACTCCGACAAACATTCCTCAGCGTAGCGTTCCTCGTGAGTCATCAGATAGGCTTGGCAAAGTGTGAAGAAATGCTGGTGGCGACTGAGCTCCCAGACATTTTTTGAGTCGCCCACCTCTTGCATATCCAACGGAGACAAGAAGGCGTAGTGCTTAAGGCCGGACTCTACCCCGTGCACCGGATCCCGCCTCCAGGAGATTCTCGGCCCACAAGAGAATTCAGGATAGCCAAAAACCCTAAACTGATGGCTGATTGCCGCCTCAGCGCTCTGGCGGATTTCAACCGCTCTGGAAGGGAACAAATCTTGAAGACTTCTGACAACCTCATCGCGTTCACACACGTTCCAAAAGAAAGCCGGTGTGGTTCGGCCTTCAAAATAACGGGGCAACAAGCTAGAGGCTGTAACTTCGTCACCAGTTTTAAGAGCAGCTTGAAGCTGTCGATCGGCAACGTTGTCGGGATTCCAAGCTTGCCACCAAGGCGTGTTCTCAAAGCTTTGCGCGTCCCAAGCAAGCTGCAATTGCTCTTTCTTGCTGCGCAATGCCTGACTGGTCCGAAAATGGATCTCCGGCAAGTCCATCTTGCTGAGACGTTGGAGCTTTTTGAGAATAGTCATTTTGCGGTTATGGCGTCAGACCATGAAACGAACCACGTTTTTCTAGTTCCAGACCTTTGAACAAACGTCCGGTTTGACGGCCGAGACTTTGTCAGAGACTCCGGCCTTTGCAACACAACTTGCCCTGACCTCTCCGAATGCGGTTGCAAATGATCTTCCCATCGTTGGGGGGTCTCCCCTCGTTCAGCAATGCGCATAAAGTCCTTTGTTTACAACGGATAGGACAATTGGTCGTACCCTCCTGGCCGGGTAACGCTGTCAGGAACCCTGCTGGAGGAAGGCAATAGGACTCTGGGTGAAAACAATTTCCAATATTTCCCCAATTTGGAGCCTCATCCTGCCTGCTTGGAGGTCTCCGCCAGTACCTAAGGGATGACCTACGTGATGTTCCCTCGAATTCGAGACGGTCCAGCTCCTTCGGCAATCTGATTGCTCAGAAGTGATCGCTTCTTGCACATACACTTCTGACAAGGCTAGGAAACGATTGGAATGCAAAAGATTAGCGTTTTGGGGCTTGGATATGTCGGTGCGGTCACTGCGGGCTGTCTCGCCGGCAAGGGATTTCATGTTCTTGGAGTCGACACCAACACTGCAAAAATCGCAAAGATTCAATCGGGAAAGTCGCCGGTCCTAGAGCCTGGACTCGA
>WNFS01001617.1_pt1 | contig 16943 bp, 14 predicted proteins | sample 5400141 | NCBI WGS metagenome assembly WNFS01 (sample SAMN13153358, study PRJNA577476) | soil metagenome | isolation source: 60 cm saprolite under Madrone tree | place: USA:California | collected 2016-06-14
CAAATAAAAGCGTGCTGAGATCAAAGGAGTTAACGTCAACAGCTCTGACTTGCCTGACGTTGCGCGATTTTCATGAAATTTCGCGGGCGGCCGGCCCTAAAGGACAGGCTAACGAGGCGAGTCCCGCCTCTTTGATGTTTATCGCACCAACCCAATCCGCAGGGGCGGAGAAGCCACACTCGACGCACACGAAGTTGCTTTGGGTCTTGCGATTCTGTGCTGCTGTGTGGCGGCACTCAGGACACTTGCGGCTTGTGTTCTGGGGCGGCACGGGCGCAACCAGCCGAACGGCTCATCTGCCGTTGCTGTTCACCCTTCGGCAGCAACTCGAATTGGAACGCTTGCCTACGTTCCATGCTGCCATTATGATTTGGTCTATGTCGCACTTCAAGGAAATTCGGCACGGTAGACACTGCGTCTTTGCAATGCATGTCCATCTGGTCTTCGTCACCAAATACCGCCGCTGTATGCTCGACGGCGAGGCGATTGAGAAATTGCGGCATATCTTCTCCAAGGTCTGCACCGACTTTGAGGCGGGGTGGTGCAGATGGACGGGGAGAGCAATCCCGTACACTTGCTGGTGAACTACCCGCCGAAAGTGTCCGTCTCATCGCTGGTCAACTCTTTAAAGGGCGTTTCGAGCTACGTTCTACGACGCCAGTTGCCTCGCATCACCAAGGGCTACTGGAACAATGTACTGTGGTCGCCTTCCTACTTCGCCGCTTCCTGTGGCGGCGCAGCGCTCGACCTCATCCAACGCTACATCGAGCAGCAAGCGACACCGTTATAGTCGGGGCTTACCCCGTCCTGAATTCCGGGGCTTGCGCCACTCGCTGGTCAAAGTACCGGCGCGCGTGGCGTTCTTTACTGTCTCCATTCTTCACTCGCCCGACAGTGCGTGCGAGCCAGTAGGGCCCTTACTTACTCTGGTGAACCCTGCTTTTCCGGTAACCGTTTCCGCTTCCATCGTGTTGGGGAACTCCTCCGTCGGTTCGCATCGTGAGAAGAAGGATTCTGCAACCGTTGTCCCGTCCAATAGAATTCTTGGGACTGGTTGCATTTGGGAGCGGCAATGCGATTTGCAAAGATTGTGTTTTGGATTGCTGGCATCTGGGGCGTATTGGTCATCACCCCGCTCTACTTTCTGTTTGATTTGATCAGCCGGACTGATCCGCCACCGATCACGCATCCGGGATTCTTCTACGGATTCGTGGGAGCGGCGCTGACTTGGCAGATCGCCTTTTTCTTCATCGCGACAGACCCGTCACGCTATCGCCTGCTTATGATTCCTTCGGTGCTCGAAAAACTCAGTTACAGTGCTGCTGTGCTCCTGTTAGTCCTGCAAGGGCGAATGCATGCGTCGGACCTCGTATTCGGTGGGACCGATTTGTTGTTCGGGGTCCTTTTTGCGATCGCGTACTTCAAGACACCACCTCGCATCGCCTAGTGCGACTGTATCTTCCACGCCTGCTGTGTTAGCCAAAGGGATCCCATTCGAAGACCGTGGGTGGGCCGGAAGCCGGTGAGCTTGGTTTTTGGCGATAGCAAAAAGGGTCGCACGGGTACAGGAGTTCCGAGGCCGGGGTCCCGGACGGGGGAGCCAACTCCTTCTTTAAGGACAGAGAATCGGCCACTCCTGAGCTAGACGGATTCAGAAGTGACCGATCTGTTTTCCAGTACTGAATCAATCTTTCTCGTGCACGACGACGACCATCCGCATCCAGGGGTGGACACAGCATTCCCAGCGGGAAACGCCCTGCGGCAGCGCGGAACTTCCAGCCGTTGGTCCAGACTCTGTCTTGGCGGCTTCTACAAACTGATTCGAAGCACTCTCCGGTTGCGGGACTAGTGTCCCGTCCGGGAGCACCTGGGCACATTCTGGAGCCGGATCGGGATTTCCCGTAAGGCTATTGAGGAAGCCCACGAAACCGCCAGCGAATTTGTTAACTCGGGTGAATGTGTGAGTTTCGCCGCCTGCGTTCTGAATAGTCGTTTGGTCTCCCGACGTGAGATCTAGGCGGGCTAACTTAAAGTTTCCTTCTGTCGCATTTAACATCGGGTTGAAGCGCCATGCCCCAGCGTTTTGGTCGCTTTGCAGTTCGCCAACGAAGTCAGTGAACAGAGTGCTTCCGTGGCGCCCGGCCACACAAGTTCCGGGCCCGACTACGGCGTTGAAACTATCCACATCACAGGCGTCCCGCATGATTATGGTTTTTGTCGTTTGCGCGTTGGCGAAGCACCCAAGCAGTGTCGCCACGCAGATTCCCACAGCGAGGCATCTCATCGAACCGCCTATTCGGTTGTGTCTTGACGAGGCCGACTAACGATGAGACAGGGATACCCGAGACGATTTGCGCCGCACTGTAAACACGCCAGAACGGTATGTCAAGGCGAAAGCGAAACCGCTGACCTGACCCCGCGCCGACCCGAGGCACGGCACCCAAACCTGGGCGGATCGGGCGTGCAGAGAGCGGGCGAGGTCCCGAATCGTGAACAGAGCACTATCCTGGCGCTGGATGTCGCGAACCAAAAATCGTGCCTCCGGCGCAGGGAGAAAAATCTTCCTGACACGCCCTCGTATAGATCCGGCCTAACCGTTTTGAACCAGCAGGGCGCCGGGTTGGTTCCCTGCCCTCCATTTCAGCAACAGAAGCAGTCCCGATTGCAAGAAAGCTCTGCGGCAATGTTATCTTGGGGCGTTTCGCTCTGCGCGTGAAGACGCGGTGCTATCGCCCAATCGGTCGGCGCAGATGGCGGTTCAGGTTTCCAGCCTGTAGCGAGTCCAGAAAATGCAAGCCATGCTGAGCAGGCAGATGGCTAATGACAACAAGCGACCCGATGTATACCCAGTCAGGCTTTCCTTTTTGTGCGACGAGACGGCGGTCGTGTTGAGTGTCTGCTGACGTCAGGGTGGCCTCTTTGCCGGGCAGTCGCGCGGGGAGGTCGCCGCGGAATAGCGGAGCCCTCCGGCAACGTTATTTTTGCTTGCATGGCAGCATCGACGGTCGGCCCCGTTCCTCCAGCGCCTTCATGATCGCCGCTCTAGCTGCGTCTCGGCGGTTTTTTGGGGCGCTGTCTTCAAGTAAAGCTCTAGTTTCGACCGGATCGAAGTATCCGGTATCGTCATGGTGGCGGGCACAACCGGGAACTGGGCAAACATAGGCATAGGCGTGGGCATCGCCATGAGCTTGCCCTGTCGTCGTCTTGAGCGAGCATGGAATCATCTGCAAGTTCGTGTGTCTGTCGCAGATCGGGCGTAAGCGGGCCATGGGGGTGACTCCTCGCGCGAGTATGGTTTGTATTCATGTACCCGAAGCAAGTGGCATGCCAGTCTGCAACGCAGGGCTGGGGGCGCAATTAAGAAGGCTTAGGACAAAGCCAATGAGTCCGTCTCAAGAGCGGACACAAGCGCGAGTCTATTCGACTCAGGGGGGTGTGTCCTGCTGCACCCAGCTCAGCGAGGCGCACTTCCAACGTTGCTCGAAAAACATTCTGCTCCTCGATCTCGGCTGGACGTGGCGAAAGCAAAGTATCGATTTGGATCATTAACGCGAGTGGAAGGGTCGAATGCAGATACGGGGACGCGATTTGGCCCGATCGCAGCAGTCGGTCTGCACGTCGTCACGTTGGAGCGGTCTGTGTTCGTCGGGCATGGCTAGGCAAGGACTAACCCAGCTTCGCGCATACCCGCTGCCAAATCCGCTGCGTACCTAGGCTCGAGGACCACCTCATCGCCTGCGGCGGGCTTTGCATCGTGGCGATTGAGCCAAGAAGTAACGCCGGGCGGCATCAATTCCTCGTTGCGCGTTCTGCGCCGTTGCCTTCGTCTCGCCGCTGAGTGGGTTGTGATCGAGGTTGCCGGGATGAACTACACCGCATGAGATGGGAACAAGTCGCGTGGCCCAATGCCGGAAAGCGGCACCATTCTTGTAATCAAAGGCAAAACAGCGGCAGCCCGCCGATCGATTCCAATGACTCCTCGGGTGCATGCCACATTCGAATCTCGTTGGAAAGCACAGGGCAAACCCGCAACGGGTTGGGTATGGCCCGCTCCAACCAAGACGGGTCACATTGACCACAGTACGATATAGAAGCAACATCGCAAAAGCCCTCAAAGATTCGAAGGTTGCTCCATTTGTTCTTTCCTCACTGCGGCACACTTTCCTCACTCGGCTCGGGGCGAGTCATTGCGACGTTTGGACGTCATGCGGATTGCGGGCTACTCCTCGATTTCCATTTCAAGCCGATCCGTGCATCCCCATGCAGATACGATAAACCGGGCTTTCGCCGCGTTGAGCGGGGAGCCGCAGCCCATAGCAATGGCCGGGAGGCACAAAAGTGGGCACAATCGGAAATCCGGTGCCCAACAGTGTGACAGGAAAATCGTACGAAAGGCTCGTGAAGACAGAGTCTTGATGGTGAGCGCGGCAGGATTCGAACCTGCGACCCACGCCTTAAAAGGGCGTTGCTCTACCACCTGAGCTACGCGCCCACACATCTTTCAATCTAACATATCTGCGTGTGCGAAATTCCTGCGACGTCCGGTTAACACCGGCCCCTTTGCCGGCGTCTATCATCAACAGGTGAATTACGGCCTTCGCCGCGCCAACCTGGGGAGACAGCCTTGCACGACTTGCTGGGGCCCTGGACCGTCAGATTTTGAGCGCCCGGTCTGCCATGGATGAGTTCGACGACTCGCCGCTGGTACGAGCCGCACGCGCGGGCGATCGTGTGGCCTTCGGGCACCTGTACGACCGCTACGCCCGCGTGGTGCACGGCATTCTGCTCACGCGGGTTCCGCCCAGCGAGGTCGACGACCTGGTCCAGGATGTATTTCTGCGCGCGCTGCCGCGTCTGCACACTCTCCGCGAACTCAATCGCTTCGGAGCCTGGCTGGCCGCGATCGCGCGCAATTGCGCCAACGATTATCACAGGCGCGGCGTCGCAGAAGTGGAGTTGGACGACGAGGTCGAGGAGAAAGGGCAACCCGGGCACGGGCCCCCGCGCGGCCTGGGCGCCGAAGGCGAGTCGATTCTTCGCGTAATTCGCAGCCTGCCCGAGGCGTATCGCGAGACCCTGCTGCTAAGACTCGTGGAAGGCATGACGGGACCGGAGATTGCCGCCCGGACTGGACTGACGCCGGGATCGGTGCGCGTCAATCTGCATCGCGGCATGCAGCAATTGCGGGAAAGGCTTCGGCAGGTGGGAACCGACTCCGGCCAGAGCATGGTGGATCTGAATGCGGGGTCCCTTCATCCAGACAAAACACGGGAGACCTGAATTCATGAGCGATGATTATTTATGGGACGGATCCGGCAGACCTGATCCGGACATCGAGAAACTGGAGCATGTGCTCGGTAGCCTGCGCTACGACCGACCATCTCCAGTGTTTCCTGAAACCGTCAAGTCCGGGGAATTCCCTGCGCGCGCTTGGTTCGCCCGGAGGTGGTTCTTCCTCTCCCTGGCGGCGGCTTCTGCGGTCATTCTCATGGCGATCGGCTCAGGCTTGCTGTGGCGATTCAGGACGCCGGTGGTGGATGGATGGAGCGTCACGTCGGTGGCGGGCACGCCAAGAGTGGGTCAGGAAACAGTCGGGGTCAGCCATCGGACGGAAACACTTACGATAGGGCAGACGCTAGAAACCGACGGACAATCGCGCGCCCGGATTCGGGTTGAGGACATCGGCGAGATACGGATCGATCCCGATACCCGGCTGCGCGTCCTCAGCAGTCCCAGCGGAGGGTCGCGGCTGGCGCTGGATCGGGGCACGATCCACGCACGGATCTGGGCGCGCCCGGGAATTTTCGTCGTCGATACCCCCTCGGCTCTCGCTGTCGACCTGGGTTGCGCCTACACCCTCCATGTGGATGATTCGGGAGATGGATTGATCCGCACCAGCCTCGGCTGGGTTGGATTCAAACTGGGCGACCATGAGTCATTCATTCCGGCGGGAGCCGCCTGCGTCACACGGCCAAGGAGCGGCCCGGGGACGCCATACTTTGAGGATTCTTCCGTGGCGCTTCGCAGTGCGCTTTCCACGCTTGATCGCGCGAGCAGCGCTAGGGCGGAGCAGGCGGTGGCGTTGCGTACCGTGCTCGCGCACAGCCGTAAACGCGATGCGCTGACCCTGTGGCATTTGCTGGTGCGCGTGGAATATGCCGAACGCGAACAGGTCTTCGACCGTCTGGCGGGGCTGGTACCGCCCCCTTCGAGCGTGACCCGCGACGGCATTCTGCGCCTTGATCGCACGATGCTCGACGCGTGGTGGAACCAACTGGACTTGGGGGACATCTCGCTCTGGCGACACTGGGAGCGTTCGTGGTCACCACCCAACCCAGCTCAAAAGTAACTCGACCGGTCTCCTCTGCGAGTGATCCGATCCCCGCATTAAGACCAGGCTCCCATATGCATCCGATATTTCCGGTTTTACCTTGTTAACGGTCGCCCTTCTTCCGGCGTCTTGACTGCCCGGTACAGTGAGTCCATCACAAACCAGGAAGGCAAGCCATGAGACTGACCCGATGTTGCCGGATCTCTGCAATCTTGGAATACGGGACATCGCGGTTCAAGAACCCATCCCTGCGAGTGCTGTTTCTCGGCTTGCTGGCCAGTGCCGCATGTACGGCCGGGGTGTTTGCGTTTTCCCACAGTCAGCTCGTCCACGCCGGGTCGGTGGATGCCGATGTCACTGCACACGAGTGGGGAACCTTCACCTCGATCGCTGGAAAGCAAGGCCGGGCCGTCGAGTGGCTTCCGCAGGACGGATCCGCCGACCTACCCGAGTTCGTGGAGCACCTGAAGGGCTCAGACTTCAAAGGCGGACTGCGCGGGACGGTGCGCATGGAAACTCCAGTGCTCTACTTTTACTCCCCGCGTGCAACCACCGTGTCGGTCCAGGTGTCGCTTTCCAAAGGACTGATCACGGAGTGGTATCCGCACGTGAGCCAAGCAAGGCCGGGCGGAAATCTGCGGAATGTTTCCCTTGCCAACGCGCACACCGAGGGCCGGATCTCATGGAATGCCGTGCGCCTCGAGCCTGTGGGGTCCGAAGACTTCCCGCGGGACAGCGCGGACACGCACTACTACGCAGCCCGAGAGACTTCCGCGACGCCCCTTCTGGTGAACACGGCTTCCGGAGAGCAGCACGAGAAGTTTCTTTTTTACCGCGGAGTGGCCGCCTTTCCTGTTCCGGTTTCCGCGAGCGTAACCAGCGGCGGTGACCTCCTTGTCAGCAATCTGGGTGACGCCGAGATTCCTGGCCTGATCCTATTTGAGCGTCGAGGCGAACGTGTTGGGTATCGCGTCACCGGACCGCTCGGTGATGCCACAACCCTGGCAACACCGGGACTGACCGGGCGAGTGGAGGCGATGCGCAGCGATCTCGAACAGATGCTGGTATCGCAAGGCCTGTATCGCGACGAGGCGCACGCGATGGTGGAAACCTGGCGCGACTCCTGGTTCGGGGAAGGAAGCCGGCTCTTCTACATCGTGCCAACCTCTTTCGTGAATAGCATTCTCCCCTTGACGATTGATCCCGCTCCCGCACAGACCGTACGGGTCTTTGTCGGGCGCATCGAAGTCGTCAGTCCCACGACCGAACGAGAAATCGAAACCGCTTTGGCTGCGCACGACGAGGCAACCCTCGGCAAGTTTGGACGGTTTCTGAATCCAATCCTTCAGGCAATGATGGACAAGAGCCCGAAGGAAGCGCGCAAAATACAGCAGTTGTTCACCGCACCATCCGCCGCACCGGTGGTTGCACAACGAAGGTAGAAAGCAGGCGATCGGCTGGAGTCGACCGCGCCCTGGCTCCCGGATTTTGCTGGTTGCCCAGGGGCGGCCGATTGTCGTCTTCAACTCTTTGGTCTTGCTGATTTTTGAGAACTTATCCCCGTTGGTTTGTTAGAAAGCTGTCGCAGTCTGAGAATCTCTTTCCGAGCAGGTTGAGACGGAACCTGATTTGTAAGCCTGCCTTAACGGATCGCTCTGCCCGACTGTCACTACGCCTTTACAGTTGCCCATGTCTTGATGACCATTTCGGGCTTGCGGGCGTTTCGTCTCACCATGAACTTTTCCTGTGTTTTCTGATACCTACCACATTCCTGCCCTCGTCCATCTCTGCTCCGCCCGAGCTTGGTTTCTAGCAACGCAATCGGTAATGTCACGCACCGGGCATGACCTTTCGAGCATTGTCAGGTGGTGCCTAAAGTGCAACTGTTGATTCGTTGACACCCCCAATATCCAAGCTAATACTCCGCCTCAGTTAGCTACTCTCGTAGCTCGTAGCGAAACTGTGGCGAACACCGCCGGATCTGTGTCGCATGGCTCGATCCGGACATTCGCCTTGCTTGTTTTTCAGGCTTTCTCGGAGGAGGAACATGCTGTTCAAAGAAGCTGCTCGTTTGGGAGCGAGTCGCCGGATCGCCGGCCTTTCATTGCTCGCGCTGGCAGGAGCCGGACTGTTTTTTGCCGTCACGGCGAAATCGCGGGTCCGTCCCGCCGCGTCACAACCGGTTGCGGCGCCCGCCCCCAGCGCCCCCGCCCGGATGCGTCCGGTGGTTCCGGCGGAACAATCGCGGATCGCCTCCCGTTTCGGCCATCTCCCGCTGTCATTTGAGCCGAACCAGGGCCAGACCGACGCGCCCGTGAAGTTCCTCTCCCGCAATTCCCGCTACAACCTGTTCCTGACCCCGAGCGAGGCGGTCTTCACCTTGCCGCTGCGGTCGAAGCAGAGCGCGGCAGCGCGCACCCCGTTCGGAGCGGCGCGGGCAAAACATTCCCGCCTGCAATCGGAAGCAGTGCTCCGCATGGAGATTCTGCGCGGCAATCCCGCAGCTCAACTCACGGGCGCCACCCAGATCGAGGGGCATTCGAATTATTTCATCGGACGCGACGCCAGCAAATGGGTGCGCGACGTGCCGCATTACGAGCGAGTGAACTACAACAGCGTCTATCCGGGCGTCGACCTCGCCTTTTATGGACAGCAGGACCAGCTCGAGTTTGACTTCGTCGTGAAGCCGGGCGCCAGCCCGGATGCGATTGCGCTCGGCATTGAAGGCGCGCACAAGATCCGAACCGAGAACAGCGGCGACCTGGTGCTCTGTTCGGCCGCCGGCGACGTTCGGCTGCTCAAGCCAGTCGCGTACCAGCAGCAGGGCCAAACCCGCCAGCCCGTGGATGCACGCTTCGTCGTGAAGGGTTCGGAAGTCGCCCTCGCGCTCGGCCAGTATGACCGCAGCCGGGAACTGGTGATCGATCCCAGCGTGCTCTATGCCACCTATCTGGGTGCGGGCAGTGAGGATGACGGTTACGCCATCACGGTCGACAGCGCCGGTGCCGCGTACGTGACCGGACAGACCTCTTCGGCATCGTTTCCGGGGGGTTCCCATGGAAGCGGTATTTCGAACACGTTGGCCGGTCCAACCGACGCCTTCGTTGTAAAGATGAATGCAAATGGGACCAGTCCTTTGGTGTACTCGACCTTTCTCGGCGGCACCGGCGACGACAGTGGGAACGCCATTGCGATCGATAGCAGCCAGCAAGCGTATGTCGCCGGGACGACGTCCTCGACCGACTTCCCTCCGGGCACCACGCCGGCGGCTCAAGGGACGCCGGGCGGGGGCAAGGATGCGTTTGTGGCAGTTCTGAACGCCGCTGGAAATGGGCTGGTGTATTCGACCTATCTCGGCGGCGTACAGGACGAACTGGCGGAAGGCATCGCGGTTGACGCCAACGGTATCTATGTAGCGGGTCAAACATCTTCCAGCGCCTTCCAAGGCTCCGTTCCGGCCGGCAGTGTCCTGCCAACAACCTTCCTTGGAGGCACCGGGACCTTGCCCACCGATGGCTTCGTCGCAAAACTCAGACCCTTGCCCCTGGGGACACTCTTCGCCTGGGTTTTTCTGGGCGGCACAGGAAACGACGTCGCTACTGGAGTCGCGGTAGACACATCCAGCAACGTCTATGTAACGGGCGCTACCTTCTCCACAAACCTTCACACGACAGCCGGGGCCTACCAGTTCTCTTGCGGCACCGACGGCAACTGCAACGGAGGGCAGGAGGACTCGTTTGTCGGGGAGATCAAAAGCGATTTCAGCAATTATCAGTACTTGACCTACCTGGGCGGCAGCGGCGGCGACGACGCCAGCATGATTGTTGTGGACGCCTCCCAGAACGCCTACGTTGTGGGGGTTACCAACTCGACCGATTTCCCCACGAATGGCAGCAACGCCGGCTATAAAACAACGCTGGCTTCTGGGGCCACCGGAAACGCATATGTCACGGTCTTGAAACCGGGCGGCGGCTCCCTGTTGTATTCCACATACCTCGGCGGTGGCTCGCTGGATACAGCCTTGGCGGTTGCGCTCGACACGGCCACGCCTCCCAGGGTCTATGTCACGGGCCAGACATCTTCCACGAACTTTCCGACCGTGAACCCGACTCAATCGAAGAACGCGGGCGGAAACGACGCCTTTGTCAGCGAACTGAACCCCAACGTCTCGGGCACCAGCTCCCTGGTCTTCTCCACCTATCTCGGCGGATCGGCCGACGAGGATCACTTCCTTGCCGGCATCGCGGTCGATTCCAACGGCAATATCTACGTGACCGGGGATACGCAGTCGGTCAAGGACTTCCCGGTGACGCCGGGCGCGTTCAAAACCACTGCCACCAACTCGGGGGGTACGGCATGCAATGGCGTGTGTCGCGACGCGTTCGTCGTGAAATATTCGCCGCAGGGGCCGCCGTTCAGCCTTACGGTGGGTGCGGTTACGCCCAGCGCCATCAGCCGACCCAGCAGCGGAACCTCGACCGTGACCGTCACTTCGACCGGGCCCGCAGGGACGGTGCAACTGGGTTGCTCGGTCACGGCCGCTGCCATTCCTCCGACCTGTTCGCTTAGTCCCACTTCAGGAAGCCTGGCGGCGAGCGGCACCCTGACGTCGACCCTGACCATCAGCACGATTAAGACGGCCTCGACACCCATCACGGGCGCGGCCATGTGGCTGCCGGTCCCCGGCCTCGCCCTGCTGGGAGCGGGTTTCCTGCCCGATAAAAGCGGCAAGAGAAAGCTGCTGCGCAGGCTGTTGGCCGCACTGGCACTCACGGGACTGCTTCTGATGGCGGGATGCGGAAACGGCACCGGCGGAGGAGGGGGTGGTGGCGGGGGCGGCGGCACGACCACGGGCTCCTACACGGTCACCGTGACGGGCGCAGTCGTTGGCGTCGGAAGCGGCACTGGCAACGCAACCTTCTCCGTGCAATAGCCGCAGTCGAAAGCAATTCACTTCCAGGCCGGCCGCGATTTGCGGCCGGTTTTCTTTGCTGCCTCTTTGGTTGGCGACCGTAGGCCGAGGTTGCCGGACGGTTCGTCGCTGGATACTCTGGACTGCGATGCCCATGAACTTCCCGATGGGTCGCCTGGCCATCTGGACTGCCGCCGTGCTGTCGCTCGCATGGGCAGCGCCGCACCACCTTCGAGCCGCTCCCCCGAAAGACAAATCGCGGCCGCCAACCCTGCGCTGGGCAGAAGATCAGCCGGGCTGCAGCTTCTCCCGCGACGACGATGGCAAGTATCGCTATGCAGTCTGGACCGCGGACTACGGCGTCATTGTTGCCATCGATTCGCAGGAACTCGAGAGGACGCATCACCGGGTCGAACCGTTTTTCAGTATCGGACTCACGGTCCGCTATCGCGGGAAAAGCTCTCTGGTGGTGAACCCCGCAGGCGCCAGCCTGGAATTTGTGCGCCATCACAAACTCATCCAGCCTGCGCTTGACCCCGAAGATTTCGCGCAACGAACCCAGTCCGATGCGGACGCGCTCGAGCACCAGACCGAACACGAAATCCAGCGGCATCCGGAACGCAAAGACGAGCGCGAAAGATTCGTGCAGACTTATCAGAAGGAAGTCGCCGACTTTCTCGACTTTCTCACCCGGCGTACCTTGCTGTCGAATACCCTGGATCCGGCCAACCCGGAGGCGAGCGGCTGGCTGTTGTTCAGCACTCGGAGCAAGTGGCTGGGCGACTGGAAAAAGCCCGAAGAATTCGTGCTGCGCCTTCCCCTGGCCGACCGGGTGGTGGAATTTCCCTTCGTCCTGCCCGTGAAACAGGGAGACTTGATTCTCCGCAAGCGTCCGGATTGATCGCGCGCGCAGACGTTCAGGCGACCGAGCGCTGGCCGGCGCTGGTCTTGACCAGGATGTCACGCAGCGAAACCAGGCCCTTGAGCTGCTTTCCGCTCACGATCGGCAGGTGGCGGAAGCCGAACTCCTTCATCAGGAAAAGACACTCCTCGACGCTCTCGTTGACGTCGACCCCCCGCGGATTGGGGGTCATCACCTCGGAAACCCTGGTCGTGCCGGGCGTGCGTGCAGCGGCTACCACTCGGTTCATCACGTCCCGCTCGGAAAAAATCCCCACCAGTTCACCGTTGCGCAGGACGGGCAAGGCCCCGATGCTGTGTTCCATCATAAAACGGGCGGCTTCGAGCACTGTCTTGTCGACGTCGATCGAATACACCCGCCGGTCTTTCACGAGATCGTAGACAGTTGCCATGGGTACCTCCTGGATTGGTTTCGAGACGAGTGGCGAATGGCCGCCGGCCCCCCAGGCCTGCGCAGCAATTTGGAGTTGGTACTTTACCACAGAGTTCGAGACTCCCGGCATCAGAGGTTGGGTATCTGCGGGAGGGTATCGAGACAGGCGAGAAAGCGGCGTCCGGGAGCGGCCGCCGCCGGCCTTCGCTAGAAGCGAATCGTGGGTCCGAACGTAATCCTCAGGTTGTTGTGGGTACCGTTCTTGAAGTAGATCTCGTCGCCCGCGTCGAGTCGCAATCCGAAGGGTCCCGCGAAGCCCTCCAGCCCCAGTCCCGGGTAGATGGCTGCCGCGGTGTTGCCCGTGGTGACGTCGCTCAGCGCACTTTGAAAGCCTGAAGTTGCGTTCTGGTCCGAGGTACTGAAGTTCAGCAGTCCGGCTTTGAAGGTCGCAAACAGCCGAGCGCGTCCTCCACTGGTTTCAAACTTCGGACCGAACAGCGCATGCAGCGTGCGCAGCCGTGTGCTGACCAGTTCCGTGCTCACGCCATTGCTGAACGTGGTCGTGAAGTTGCGCTTGAAGTCGTAGGCCATCTCGGCTTCGATCTGCACCTTATCGCGCACGTTGAAAGCCCCGCGGCCCCCCAGCCCAACAAAGTTGATGTGCGGAGACGTGCGGCTCAGATTGAAGTAGTCCGCAAAGATGCCCACTTCCACGTGGTCACTGCCGGTAGCAGCCCGGCTCTGCGCCATCAGCGACGGCACTGCCATGCAGATCATGAGCAAGCTCGTAATTGCACAACGTTTCATACCTGATTACACTCCTGGCATTTGAGTTGAGTTTCTTCGTCCACACTGCTCCCCGTGCTGGAAACCGCGGGCAGAAAGACGGGAAGGCGGACCTCGGCAATGGGATGCCACGATCTCGAGAGGGGTTGGTCAGGAGCGGCTTTTTGCGATTAGACGAGACATCCGCACATCAGGAGGTTGCTGTAGGTGTGTCGCCAGTTGTCCCACTTGGACAAACTGCGCGCCAGGAAACCAGAAACCCAAGCGCGCGGATCTGGCCGTCTGCGCCCCGATTGGGAACAATGACTGCAAATTTACTGGAGGTGATTCACCTTCATCGCGGACTCTACCGACGCCTCGGATTTTCTCCGCGGCTCCATCGATACCACCTGGTACTCATGTTCTTTCCGGTCTCCGCTCGTCAACCGCAGGAAGAACCGGTCTTCCTCCAGCCGGTAGCCCACTTCCTTGCCTACAGGCAAAAGCGCCGGGTGCTTGCTATCTTTTGCGCGCAGGTGGAACAGCACGTCATCCCCTTGCAGCACGTACTCCTGACAGGCCGCGGCGTCGCTCGCCTTCGCATCCGTGCGGGGATTCTCAAACACCGTGCACTGCAGCGATTCCATCTGCAGCAGTTGGCCGGCGTGGTACTTCTTCGGCTCTTGCGCTTGCGCCATCGAGGCCAGCAGAAGGGCCGTGAGTGCCAGTTTTCGTTTCATCAAGAGTCCTCGTCTCAGGGGTGGAAACATGTGCCGGCTGGGAATTTCGTGTGACCGGATTTCATTGTTGTCGAAAACGAGTGGGCGCGGAAGATAACGCCAGTAACTGGCGCTGGTAACGTTGCTGAAAAGAGTCCGGAAATCAGCGCTGGGCGAGGCTTTCCAGGGTATCGAAGAACGCGGGAAAGGAAATCACGGCGGCATCAGCACCCTTGATCAGGCTTTCTCCTTCGGCGCGGAGGGCGGCGACCGCAAACGCCATCGCAATGCGATGATCGCCGAGCGAGTCGATCTCGGCGCCGTGCAGTTGCTGGCCCCCGGGAATGGTTAGGCCGTCTTCATGCTCCTCGACCCGGGCGCCCATTGCGCGCAGGTTCACCGCAACGGCGTGAATGCGATCGGACTCTTTCACGCGCAGCTCTTTCGCGTCCCGGATGCGAATTCCCTGCTCGGTAAAGGGTGCGATGGCGGCGAGTATGGGGATCTCATCAATCAGGGCGGCCGAATCGGCACCCGAAATTTCCGCTGATTTCAACTGCCGGCCTTCCACTCGCACCGTGCCCACCAGTTCGCCGTGCTGCTCTTCGAGTTGTGTGATGGAAATGCTTACACCCAGGCCGATCAGGATGTCGAGCAAACGCGCGCGCGTGGGATTCATCAGCAGGGTATCGATCACCAGCTGCGACCCTGGAAACAACGCGGCCGCGCAGAAGAAGAACGCAGCGCTCGAAAGGTCCCCCGGCACCTTGGCTTGGATGGCATGGAGTTTCTGGCCCCCGACAATCCGGGTGGCGTTGCCTTGCCGGCTCAACTCCGCACCAAACGCCCGCAGGGCGACTTCCCCGTGATCGCGCGTCCGCAGCGGCTCTTCCACGCAAGTCGGCCCTTTGGCGAACAGGCCGGCGAACAGGACGCAGGACTTCACCTGCGCGCTCGCCACCGGCATTTGATGGTCGATCCCGTGCAGATTGCCGCCACGAATGTGCAGCGGAGGCCGGTCCTCCACCGACGCTCGAATCTCCGCGCCCATTTCCGCCAGCGGCTTCATGATCCGCGCCATGGGACGCCGGGAAAGCGATTCATCCCCGAACAGTTCGCTCGTGAAATCCTGACCGGCGAGGATGCCGCTCAGCATCCGCATGGTCGAGCCGGAGTTGCCGCAATTCAACGCGCTGGTCGGCGCTTCGAGCACCGGTCCGCGGCCTTCGATCTCGATGACATTGGCGGCGGTATCGGTGCGCTCCCAATGAACACCCAGCGCGCGCATGCAGCTCAGGGTGCTCGCGCAATCAGCGCCCGTGGAGTAGTTCTCAAGACGTGACTTGCCTTCCGCAATCGAAGAGAGCATGGCGTACCTGTGGGAGATGGACTTATCGCCCGGAAGGCGCAGGCCTCCGGCGAAATGCTTGGCGGGGCGCACAATGACGCTGGGGCCGACTCTCATTGTGTATTCAATATATCGGATGGGGCTCGGTTTTCAGCCTTTCCGCAAAAGCCGAGGGGCGCCGACCATGGTGCCGGAAGCCCCCATCCCGCCAGGCTCCCGGCATTCCACCGACATCAGCTCGCTCAGTCCTCGAAGCTCCTCGCCCCGCCTTTCATCCGGTTGGTGACGGCCTGGGTCCACACCCACTTGATCACGCGGGCGTCGTTATAGCAGTATCCGAGGTTGTGGTTCAGGGTGGAGAAGCAGTGACGCTGACAAGTGTGCTTCATCTCCTTCAGTTGTCCCTGTTGGAACTTCGGATGGTCGATGTTGCCCCAGTCAAAGGTCGACGGGTACATCGGGAAACAGGGCGCAACCGTGCCGTCGGTGCGGATGATCACGTTGTTCTGCCCGGCCCGGCAATTCCAGTCGGTGAAATGCAGCTCCCCGCCGGCGTCCTGCGCAATGCCGGGCGTGTGCGCCAGCATCGCCGACAAATCCCCGTTGGTGCCGGTGCCATCGCCGTTCCAGCCATACTTTTTCAGATCCAGCCCGGATGACATGCGGACAAACGCTTTGGTCTCCTGCAGGCGCTGGACCGAATTCACCATCTGATATCCCGCTTTGTTCTTCTCGATGATCCAGTCGATGAGTTCGTCCACGGACCGCCAATCTTCGGGACGGATGTAGGTAGGGTTCTCGTTGAGATGCTTGAAATGCTCATCCTGCTCGAGCATGGGCGTCTCGTTGATGTGATAGTCGGTGGCCAGCCGGTGGGCGTGCGCGTATTCGGTAAGCGTGCGGACGTCGTCGTGATTGTTGCGACAGATGTTGATATTGAGAAACACCATGTAGCCGTACACGTATTGTTTGCGAATCAGGTATTCGAGATTTTTCTGGCCGGGGACAAACGCTTTCGGCAAGCTCGGCTTCTCGTCCCAGGCATCGAGCGCGAAGTTGAACACGGCCGCACCTGCGTCGCCCAGCCGATCGGCAACCTCGGGACGCAGCAGTCGACCGTTGGTCCCGATGTAGATCCAGAAGCCCTTTTTGGCCGCGTAGTAGACGACCTTGTGCGCAATATCGGGTCGCAGCAGCGGCTCGCCGCCCATCAGCGCCAGCACCCGACAGCCGTGCTCGTGCAGCCAATCGATCGAGCGCCGGGCGACATCCTCGGTCATACCCTTGGTTTTGTTGTTGTAGGCCCAGCAGTACCAGCAATCCAGATTGCACTTGTAGTCCAGGAACAGATAGGCCGTGATGGGATGGAATTCACCGGGCATGACCCGCGATCGCAGGTAGGGGAGAAGCCAGCCCCGGACTTTGCGCCAGACCTGCGGATAGGTCCAGTCGCGCTTTTCCGGAGGCGTTTCCGGGCCGGGATCCTTGAGCAACTCCGGGTACTGGGGAAACACCGGTTCCGGCAAGGTGGCGCCTTTGACCTCAGCCGGTTTGGGACCGGACGAAGCCGAATT
>WNFS01001618.1_pt1 | contig 16941 bp, 16 predicted proteins | sample 5400141 | NCBI WGS metagenome assembly WNFS01 (sample SAMN13153358, study PRJNA577476) | soil metagenome | isolation source: 60 cm saprolite under Madrone tree | place: USA:California | collected 2016-06-14
GTCGTCGCGCTCGGTTTCGAACGGCTCGTTAGTAAGTTATGATCAGACCGTGACCACCTCGAAGCCCGGAGATACGCTGGCGAAGGCGGTCGAATTCCTGGAAGCGGGAGCGTGGCAGCAGGCCCACGAGATCGTTCAGGGGGAGAAGTCAAACGTGGCGGCGTGGCTGCACGGCATCGTGCACACCCTCGAAGGCGATCTCGACAACGCGCGTTACTGGTACCGCAGGGCCGGCCGCGACTTCCCGGGACGGGATGCCGTCCAGCAGGAAATCGCGGCGGCCCGCCGGAAGGTTACACGGTGACGGGCCGGTAGACCGGCGTGCGCCATTCCGGGAAGCGCTGGTCGGTGCCGCGCACCACGCCCATGTAGGCGTTGAGCAGGCGCTGGGTGACGGGCCCGATCTTGCCGTCGCCGAGCGGGAAGCGGTCCACCGACAGGATCGGCGTGAGCTCGTAACCGCTGCCGCAGAAGAAGGCCTCGTCGGCCACGTAGAGCTCGGTCCGCGCGATATCTCTCTCCACCACGTCCAGGCCGACCGCGGGGGCGAGCGCGTCGATCAGCGTCGAGCGCGTGATGGACTCCAGGATGTCGCTGGTCACCGGCGGCGTCACGAGCTTGCCCTTCCGCACCATGAAGAACGTGGCGCCCGTGCCCTCGGCCACCGTGCCGCGCTGGTTGAGGAAGATGGGCGAGTCGTATCCGTCGGCCTTGGCCTGGAGCCCGGCAAGGCGGCCGTTCTGATAGTTGGCGCCGCACTTGAGACGGATGGGAATGGCGTTGTCGGACGTGCGCTGCCACGAGCTGACGCAGGCCTTGAGCCCGTTGCCGTCGCCGATGCGCGGCCGGCGGCGCGGGTTGATGTAGAGCCCGGACGGCGAGGTCGCCTCGAGCCCGACGCCCGCCACGTACGCCACCATGTGCATGTGGATGTCCTCGCGGGCATCGTTGCCCTTGAGCACCTCGCGGACGGCGTCGTAAAGATCCAGGTCCTGGTACGGGATGGTGAAGCGCATCATCTTCATGGATTCGCGGAAGCGCGCGAAGTGCTCGGCCAAGCGGAAGGCGTAGAGCTCGCCGTCGGCCTCGTTCCAGTACGCCCGGATGCCCTCGAAGACGTTGCTCGCGTAGAAGACCGCCGCGCTGTTGACGGGCAGAACCGCCTCCGTCTGGGGGACGAGCTTGCCGTTCATCCAGATCTTGAAATCTGCCATGTCGCTGGAATCCTCCGTAGTGGGTGCCCTTCACCGACCTGTCCGACTCCGACGAGAGTATCAGGAATGGGTGGCTCTTGGAAAGCCGCGCGTGAGGTGTGGTAAGAGTCACGGGATGCGCCCGATCGTCCGCCGGCGGCTGACCGTGGCCGCGCTGTTCGTGGTGAGCTGCGGCATCGCGACCCCGCTCGCCGCCTTCGGGGTATTCCTCCCCGTCCTCGCCGAGGCCTTCGGGTGGAGCCGTGGCGCCATCTCGACGGCGCTCTCGATCAACCTCGTGCTCGGCGGGCTGGCCGGCCTCGGGATCGGCGCCCTCTCGGACCGCCACGAGCCCCGCGTCCTGCTGGTTCCGACCGCCGTCCTGGCCGGCGCGGGCTTCGCCCTCGTCTCGACCGTCGGCGCGCTGTGGCAGCTCTATTTCTTCGTCGGGGTGCTGGGCGGACTGGGCATGTCGGGCTTCTACCTTCTCAGCGCGACGACGGTCGCGCACTGGTTCGAGGAGCGCCGCGGTCTTGCCCTGGCCCTCGTCCTCGTCGGGTTCAATCTCGGATACATCGGCGGCGGGCCACTGGCGGCGTGGCTCATCGCCGCGGCGGGCTGGCGCGGCGCCTACGCCCTCCTCGGGGGCGGCTGCGGGCTCTGCGCCGTGCTCGCGGCGCTCTACGTACGCCTGCCGCGGCCGTCGGAGGCGGCGGTTCTTCGCGTGCCCTCCGGATCTGACCACGCGAGGGATGTTTCGATGGATGCTGGGCACCGGCGGGGCGTCACGCTCGGCGCCGCGCTCGCCGATCCGCGTCAGTGGTGCCTGAACCTCGCATGGCTGCTGCTGGGCGGGCTGACCTTCATGGTGACCGTCCACATCGTGCCCTTCGCGCGCGACCAGGGCGTCAGCCTCGGCGGGGCGTCGCTCGCGCTCACGGCGTACGGTATAGGATCGGTGATCGGCCGGGTCGCGGCGGGCGTCCTGTCCGACCGGATGGGCACGGTCACGACCATGCGCGTGGCCTACGCGGTCCAGGTGCTGTCGCTGCTGGCGCTCTTGTGGCTGCCCTCGCGCGAGACGCTGCTCGGTTCGCTGGTGGGGCTCGGGGCGGGTTTCGCGGCGGCGGATACCATGATCACGAAGGCGATCCCCGAGGTGTTCGGCATGCGGGCGATCGGCGCCATCATGGGTGTGCTTTCCCTCGGCTGGCGCTCAGGGGCCGCGCTGGGCCCGGCCGCGGCGGGTTTCCTGTACGACGCGACCGGCTCCTACGCCGTGCCGTTCGGCATGGCGCCGCTCGTGGTGGTGGCGAGCTGGGCGTTCTTCGCGGCGGCGACGTCGCGCCGTCCCCGGCTCTCCGTTTGACCTCTTCCGCTCTCTCTGGCAGCATCAGCGCAATGCAGGTTCGCTCATCAGCAGTCCCCTCGCTCGACCCTCCCCACGCGAAGCCTCGATGACGACGGCGACGTCCGCCGCCTCGGAGCTCGAGCCGCCCATCAGCGCGCTCCGCCGGTGGTCGATCACCGTGACGGTCATGACGGTGACCCTCATGCAGGTGCTGGACGTCACCGTCATCAACGTGGCGCTGCCCCACATGCAGGGCTCGCTCTCGGCGGGCGTGGACGAGATCTCGTGGGTGCTGACCTCCTACCTGGCCGCCACCGCCGTGATCCTGCCCGCAACCGGCTGGCTGGCCGGTCTCCTGGGGCGCAAGCGCCTGTTCCTGTTCTGCACGGTGGGCTTCACCGCGGCCTCCATCCTGTGTGGCCTCGCGCCGACCCTGAACGTGCTTCTCTTCGCGCGAGTGCTCCAGGGCATCGCCGGGGGGCCGCTGATGCCGCTATCCCAGGCGATCATGTGGGAGATCTTCCCGTTCCGGCAGCGCGGCATGGCGATGGCCGTGTGGGGCATGGGGATCATGATGGCCCCGATCTTCGGACCGACGCTCGGCGGGTGGATCACCGACAACTGGTCGTGGCGCTGGACCTTCTACATCAACCTCCCGATCGGCATCGTCGGCTTTTTCGCCGCCAGCGCCATCCTGTTCGACCCTCCGTACCTGCGCAAGGCGGGCAAGATCGACATCCCCGGGCTGGTCCTCATGGTGATCGGCTTCTTGTCCCTCCAGCTCTTTCTCGACCAAGGCGAGCGCTACGAGTGGTTCGATTCGGGCTTCATCGTCATGCTCGGGCTCACCGCCACGGTGGCCCTGGTAGGCTTTCTCGTGCGCGAGCTCACCGCGGAGGAGCCCATCCTCGACCTTGGCGTCTATCGGGACCGCAACTTCGCGGCGTCCAGCGTCATCATGGTCTTCGTCATGTTCGGGTTCTTCTCGAGCATGGTCCTTCTGGCTCTCTTCACCCAGAAGGTGCTCGGCTACGACGCGTGGACGTCGGGACTGGTGCTGGCGCCCGGCGGCGTGGGCAATCTCCTCTCGCTCGTTCTCGCCGGCCGGCTCATCAATAAAATGGACCAGCGGTTCATCCTTGCCGTGGGCTGCATCCTGAACGCATGGGCGGCCTGGAATATGTCGGTGCTCACGAGCGGGGTGGACTACTGGGCACTGGCATGGCCCCGGTTCGTCCAGGGGCTCGGTACGGGACTCGTCTTCGTGCCGCTCAACGCCGTCGGGCTCGCCACGATTCCGCGGATCAGCATGGGCAACGCCACCGCGCTGCTGAACGTGGTCCGCAATCTGGGAGGGGGCGCGGGGGTGGCCATCGTCAGCACGCTGCTCACCCGGCGGACGCAGGCGCACCAGTCGACGCTCATCGCTCACGTCAACCCGTTCGATGCGGAAACCACGGCGCGGCTGTCCGCCTGGACCGCCCATTTCGGGACGCAAGGCTCGGATTCATTCACGGCTCAAACACGCGCCATGGCCATGGTCTACCAGGAAGTGACGCGCCAGGCCCAGGTCCTGGCCTTCGCCGACGACTTCTGGCTCCTCTTCGTGCTCTTCTGCGGGACGCTCCTGCTCCTGCCGCTCCTCGAGCGCGTTCGAACGGGACCCGCCACCGCGAGGCATGCGAGCGCCGACGACGGGCCAGCGCCGGTGCACGTGGAATAGCCGCGCGGCGGCTGCGGACTTTAGCGGGAGCGCGAAGGCTTGGGACGGAGCAGAGGCAGGCGCGGGACGGGGATCGAGGCTCCGCAGTCCCAGAGCTGACGCAGCAGGCGCAGCCGCTCCCGCTCCAGCTTCTCGAAGGCCTCGACGGCCGAGGGCGCCTCGGCGACACAGCCGGGCAGCTCCGGGTACTCCGCCCGCCGCAGCCATTCGCCGTGACGCTCGACGGATTCCATCACGAGCAGGTACGGCACGGCCTCGTAGTACGCGAGATCGGGGGCGGGGCCGTGCGTGTCCATCAGACGAAGGGCACCCAGGCGATGGGCACGCCGGCGTCGGACTGGCGCGCTTTCTCCGTCGCCGCGATCCAGCTCTCGCCTTCGGGCAGCAGGACGGAGGCCGGGCGCACCCGGCACAGATTCGGGTCGTCGACGCCGGCGGGCACGGCGCCCTGGTCGCGCAGCGCCTTCGCGGCGTCGATGAGCCGGCGCCTCATTAAAATCACCATGGCGTCGGTGGTCCCGAGGTGCTCCTGCGTCCGGTCGTAGATCGGGCCCATGGTCTCCGTCATGGCCCGATCTTGCAGATTCCCGAGGAAGGGAATGCCGAGCGTGAGCTCCTTCTGCAGCTCGCGGTCCTGCTTGAAGTCGTTGTGGAGGTTCGCCGCGGTGTAGAAGCGCGTCCGCGGATCGCTGGTGGCCTCCAGGTAACCTCCCCACGCGGCGAAGGGGTCGCGGATCTGCCGACGCTCTTCCTCCGTGACGGGGCGGTCGAGCCGCCCGCGCATGACGAACTGGAGATTGTAGTGGTCGTCCAGCGGCACCCAGGCCCGCGCCGAGACGATCTGGGGATCGCTGGCAGCGATCATCGAGAAGAACGGCATGATGAATTGCGTGATGCGGTGCCAGTACATCTCTTCCGTGTCCGAGCGCCGCCGCGCCGAGTAGCAGGCGCCGTAGTCCGTGGGCAGCACTTCGAGCCGCGGCCGCTTGTCGCGATGATAGGTGCCGCGCTGCTTGCTGTCCGGGGTGCGCTTGGCGTGCACGAAATCGATGTGAGAGGAGTCGATGTCACCCTCCAAGGCCTGCACCCAGTTGCACTCTTCCAGCATCATGAGGGGCGGATAGACCTGCTCGGCGGGCAGCGTGTTGATCTCGAATGCGGGCAGCGGCGGCGCCGTCTCGCCGGGACCCATGTAGGTCCAGATCACGCCGTTGACGTCGCGGCACGGATACGCGCGGGCGCGGACCTTGTCCTTGAAGGTGCTCTCCTCCGCTTCGTTCGGCATGTCGACGCAGCGCCCCCTGACGTCCCACTTCCAGCCGTGATACGAGCAGCGCAGGCCGCACTCCTCGTTGCGGCCGAAGAAGAGCGAGGCGCCGCGGTGGGGACAGTTGGCGGCCAGCAATCCGACCTCGCCCCGCGTATCGCGGAAGGCCACGAGATCCTCGCCCAGGAGGCGCACCTTCTTCGGCGGGCCGTCGGGCTCCGGTAGCTCTGTCGAGGGCAGGCAGGGCATCCAGTAGTGGCGGAGCAGCTCGCCCATGGGCGTGCCGCGCCCGACCCGGCACAGCAGCTCGTTGTCTTCGCTCGAGAGCATCGCCTGTCTCCTTCTTTCGGTTAGTGCCAGGCCGCGAACGCCATCCCGACCCCGCTCCCCGCCTCCGACCGGTAGGAGGGGACATAGTCCACGAGCTGCATCTGCAGGTGCTCGAGGGCGCCGGCGGCCGTGATCCAGTTGCGAATCTCGGAGTTGCCGGACTCGAGCTTGGCGGCCGGCAGCGCGGCCAGCGCGTCCCCGTCCTTCTTGGTGAGAAGCTGGAGCACGTGCCGGTCCAGCTCCTCGTCGACGAAGAAGTGACTGAGTCCCCCCGAGGCCACGATCCCGACGCGCTTGTGTGACGGCCACGCTTCCACGGCCTGGCGGATGGCCCGGCCGAGCTGGTAGCAGCGCCTCGGGGTCGGCTGGTTCGGCGGATAGTAGGTGTTCAGCATGACGGGCACGATGGGCACGATGCGCTCGCCCATGAGCCGTTGGTGCACGAAGTTCCACGCGTGGCCGAATGGGCTGTGCTTCGGCTGCACGCGGATATGGGCAACGTCGAAGTCGTGCTCCCGCGTCAGCGTCTCGACCAGGTGCCTGCCTAGCGCCGCGTCCACGGGGATTGACCGGTTCGTGCCGTCGCCGTAGAAGCCCCAGTAGGAAAGCCGGCGAAGGGGCAGCACGCGATCGAGGGGCGGGGGCAGGTTCTCCACCGTCTCACCCCAGTAGATGCACAGGGCCGGCTGGTTATCCGCGCTGAACCATTCGTCCTGATCGTCGCCGATCACGACGAGGGCGTCGGGCGCTTCCTTGGCGAGGACGCCGCGGAGCTCCTGGATGGCGGCCTGCGTCGCCTCGTGCCGGGCCCTCGTCACCTCGGGAGCGAGCTCGCGGGTGATCCGCGAAGCGTTCTCACGCGCCTTTGCGGCGAACTCGGGCAGGCGGCCGCGGTCCAGCTCGCCGAGCCGGTCGAAGGCCTCGTGGGGCGTGCTCAGCATGGGGCTGTGCGAGGTGCCGATGCCCAGGGTGACTTCCGCCATCACTTGCCTTTCAGCTTCACGTCTTCGTAGGGCGCCGAGAACGCCCAGCCGAGGATGAGCCCGAGGCCCGATTCCGCCACGCGCGGGCCCTGCGCGTGAATGAAGCCGAGCTCCCAGATCGGTGCGTACATGGCCTTTTCGTGCATCAGTTGCTGGATCCGCTGGAGCATCGCCTCTCGCCGCTTCCGGTCCAGCTCGCCCGCCTGCTCTCTGAAGAGTCCGTCGATGTCAGGGTAGCCTCCGTAGACGTACGTACCGCCTGAGGCCACGAATGTCTCGATGCGGGTGGCCGCGTTTCCGAACGCGCCCGTTATGGTGTAGGCGATGTCCTTCAGCTTCTTCTCCTGGTACCCCTTGAAGAAGGCCGCCCGCTCGAGCGGCCTGAGCCTCACGCGAATCCCCGCCGCCTGCAGGTAGCCGATCGCCGCCTCGCTCATGGTGGCGGTGGCAGGTTCGCACCAGAAGTCTCCGGCGTCGAATCCTCTCGGGTAGCCGGCCTCGGCGAGGAGCTGCTTCGCCCTGGCGGGATCGTAGGGATACGCAGGCGGCTGCCAGTAGAAGTCGAAGCTCTGGGGGATGATGCTCCAGGTGATCCGCGAGAACCCCAGCGTGATCGCCTCGTTCATGACCTGGCGGTCGATCGCATGGTTGGCGGCCAGACGGACCCGGCGGTCCGCCCACGGCGACTTCGGGTCCCACTGATCGAGGAACGCGAGCCAGTGGGTCGACACGATGGGGGTGGGCCGGAGCGTCAGCCCTGCCGTCCGCCGCGCCTCTTCGGCCAGCGCGCTCTGGAGCAGGTAGACGACGTCGGCCTCGCCGCGCTTGAGCATCGCCAGCCGCGTGGCCTCGTCGGGGATCGACTTGAGCACGAGCCTCTTGACGCTCGGGCTCTTCCTCCAGTACGACTCGTTCGCCTCGAGCACGAGCTCCACGCCGGGGTTGAACGAGACGAACCGGTATGGGCCGGCGCCGACGGGCGCCCTCTTGAAGCCGTCGTCGCCGACCTTCTCCAGGTACTTCCTGGGCACGATCCAGCCGGCTCCGGTGGTGAGGCTTCCGTAGTAGGTCATGAAGTCGGGCCAGGGCTCCTTGAACCGGAAGCGGACCCGGCCCGGATCCACGACCTCCACCGCCGCGACCTTGTCCTTCATGACCTTGTTCGCCGCGCCCCGATAGCGCTCGAAGGAGAACTTCACGTCGTCGGCGGTGACCGGTTCGCCGTTGTGGAACTTGACACCCTGGCGCAGGACGAACTCCTGGACGAGGCCGTCCTTCGACAGGCTCCACGATTCGGCCAGGCTCGGCGCCATGGCGTTGCCCGGCATGGGCTTTACGAGCGCGTCGTGCAGCGCGTAGAGGATCATGAACGGCGTGGCGATGCCCGGAGTCTCGGCAGGGTCGAACCAGGTGGGGGCAAGCGAGATGTGGATTCCCCAGGTCATCTGGCCCTCGGGCGCGGCGGCAACCGGTCCGGGTCCGATGGCCGAAATCAGGAGGAGGAACGACGTCGCGAAGAGGCTGCGAACGGTTCTCACGGTGGCCGCCTCCTTTCCCAACGCGCGAGGGCGGGGACCGGCGTCGCGGTAGTCCGCGCCAGCACTCGCTACTAGCGCGTGGGCGCGTACTTGCCGGTCAACTGGGGCGTGGTGCCTTCCTGCTTCTTCTCCTGCCGGTCGAGCCGCGTCTCGCGGGCCCAGGTGCGCTTGAGGTCGTCGCGCACGCCGAAGCGGAGGCGGCCGAGGCCGTCCGTTTCCAGCTCGATCTTGTCGCCGTCCTGGAAGGCGCTGAGCCCCCGGTGGTTGGTGCCGGTGGCGAGAACATCACCGGGCTCGAGCGGATGGATGGAGGTGACCCACTCGATGCACCGGGGGATCTTGTGGGCCATGTCGCTGGTGTTGAAGTTCTGCTTGAGCGCCGCGTTGACCCAGAGCCGGATCTGCAGGCGGTGCGGGTCGCGTATCTCGTCGGCGGTGACCAAGTACGGCCCCATCGGCGCGAACGTGTCGCGCGACTTCATCTGATAGAAGGTGTTGCCGGCGGGCAGGAGGCCCCGCGCCGAGCCGTCGATGAAGTTCGTGTACCCGAAAACGTAGTTCATGGCTTCGGACGCTTTGACCTTGGACGCGCGCTTGCCGATGACGAGGGCCACTTCCGCCTCGCCCTCGAAGATGGTGGCGGGGACGTCGGGCAGCACCATCGTATCGCCGTCACCGATCACGCTGTGGGGCGACTTGTGGAACGCGTTGATGGGGGCGGGCTCGGCGCGCGTGCCGTCCTCCATGTAGTTCACGGCCATGCACACGATGTTGTGGGGCTTGGGCAGGGGAGGGCGGATCCTGACCTTGCTGAGCGGCACGCTCTCCGCCCGCGCGACCGCTGCCTGGAGGCGCTCCTTGTGCTCGTCGAACCGCTCGATCAAGCCGCTGATGAGGTCGTGTGGCCCAGTATGCGGGATGCCCCGCACGGCGAACGACACGTCGTGCACGGCGTCTCCCTCGAGCACGCCGAGCTTGAAGTCGTCGAAGAAGAGAAGTTTCACGCCTCGGCTCTGGAGGCCGCTCAGGCCCTCCCGGCGAGCGGCCCGCGCAGGAGCCGCCCCGGCAGGGCGCCGGTGTGCTTGCCGTCGCGCAGCAGGACATCGCCGTTGACCACGGTGGCCGCGATGCCACGGCACCGCTGGGTGAGGCGCTTCGCGCCGGCGGGCAGGTCGTTGACCACCTCAGGCATCTCGGCGCCGATGGTGGCCGGGTCGAAGACGACGAGGTCGGCGGCGAAGCCTTCCCGGAGGAGCCCGCGATCGGAGAGGCCCCACTGGGTGGCCGTGTCGAACGTGATCATGCGCACGGCCTGCTCGAGGGTCAGAGCCTGCTTCGCGCGCACCCAGTGGCTGAGAAGATGCGACTGGAGCGAGGCGTCCATGAGCTGCGAGACGTGGGCGCCCGAGTCCGAGAAGGTCACGACGGTGCGCGGGTGCTTGATCAGCTCGAGCGCGTGCTCCTGGTTCTCGTTGGCGATGGGCTGGAGGAAGAAGAGATCGAGGTCCTTCTCGAGCGCGAGCTCGATCATGGCCTCGACCGGGTCCACGCCGCGCTCGCGCGCGACCTCGGCCACGGAGCGGTGCGGCCCCTCGACGGTGTCCATCACGAAGAGCCATTCGTAGACGGCCGGTCGCGCTTCCGTCCCGAGAGCTTTCCGATCGTCACGCTCGCGCGCGGCCTCGACCAGGCGGCGGCGCAGCTCTGGATCGCGGAGGCGCCGCTTCTGCTCGTCGAGCGGCAGCGCCCGGAGCTCCTTCCACACCGGCAGGCGGTCGAAGGGCAGCTGGGTCTTGAACGACAGGATCGCCGAGAGCCAGCGGCTGTGCACCTGGGCGAACATGCGCCCGCCCGCGGCCGCGGTCTCCTCGAGCAGGGTGATGTAGGTCCGCCAGATGTCGGGCGCGTCTTTCCGGCTGAACAGGCCGAATGTCACGGGGCGGCCGGTCTCGACGGCCAGCTCCCGCAGCCGGCGCTGGTAGTCGCGGAGACCGGGGTTGCCCGGGTCGCGGTCCACGCCTTCGCCCGCGATCTCGAAGATACCGGCATTCATTTCGCCCATGACGCCGACGAGCCGGCGAATCTCGTCCCAGGGCGCGACGCGACTCGCGACGGGACGCCGGTCGGGCGTCTCGTGGCTCGGGGAGCGCGAGGTGGTGAAGCCCATGGCGCCGGCGGTGAGCGCGCTGCGCAGCTCCTTCTCCATGGCTTTGAGGTCGTCTTCGGTCGCGGCCTGATCGAAGGCGCGCTCGCCCATGACGTAGGTGCGAAGCGCGGAGTGACCCATGTAGCCGGAGTAGTTGATCCCCTTGGGCAGCGACTCGAGCGTGTCGAGGAACTGGGAGTAGGTGGTCCACGTCCACTCGATGCCGGCCTCCATGGCCTCCGCGGAGATGTCCTCGGCGCGCTGGAGGTTGCGGATGACGAGGCTTCTGTCCGCCTTGGCGCACGGGGCGAGCGTGAAGCCGCAATTGCCCATGACGACGCTGGTGATGCCGTGCCAGCAGGAGGAGGTGCCGAGCGGGTCCCAGAAGACCTGGGCGTCCATGTGGGTGTGCCCGTCGACGAAGCCGGGCGAGACGACCTGGCCGTCGGCGTCGATGACCTCGCGCGCCGACTCCCGGATGCGGCCGATGCTGGCGATGCGGCCGCCCTTGACGCCGACGTCGGCGCGGTACTTGGGCAGCCCGGAGCCATCCACCACCCAGCCGTTCTTGATCACGAGGTCATAGGACATTGACAGCTCCTCTTTGGGTCAAGGGCACCGCGCTCACCGAAGTTGCCCTATGGTACTCCACCTTCGGGCGTACTCAAGAGGTTAGGAAACGGCTTTGACAACCTCCCAAGGCGCGCTAGACTCCGTGAGCGCCAACATGGATATCGGGGTCTTCGATCATCTCGACAGGCGGGACGCGCCGCTCGCGGACTTCTACGAGAGCCGGCTGCGCCTCCTGGAGAAGTACGACGCCGCCGGGTTCTACTCCTACCACCTGGCCGAGCACCACGCCACGCCGCTGGGGCTGGCGCCGTCGCCGGGCATCTTCCTCGCGGCGGCCACCCAGCGCACGCGACGGATCCGGTTGGGCCCCTGCGTCTACTGCCTGCCGCTCTACGACCCGCTCCGGCTGATCGAAGAGGTCTGCATGCTCGACCAGCTCTCGCGGGGGCGCTTCGACTTCGGAGTCGGGCGCGGGATCGTCCCCTACGAGATGGCGTACTTCAACCTGCACCACCTCGAGACCGAGGAGATCTACCAGGAGGCGCTGGAGGTCGTCCTGCAGGGGCTCCAGAGCGAAGTGCTCGACCACCGGGGCACGCGCTACACGTACCGCAAGGTCCCGATGGTCCTCCGGCCCTTCCAGCAGCCACACCCGCCGCTCTGGTACGGGTTGAGCCACGCGGCCGGCGCGGAGTGGGCGGCGACCAACCGGGTCAACGCCCTCGCCAACGGCCCGAGCGAGGTGTCGGCGCCGCTCTTCGACCGCTACCGCGAGGTGTGGGAGCGCAAGCACGGCGCCGGAGCCATGCCCAAGCTCGGTATCACGCGCCACGTCGTCACCGCGCCGACCGACGCCCAGGCCGAAGCGCTCGCCCGCCCGAGCTACGCGGCGTGGTACGCGAACCTGACCAAGCTCTGGCGCGATTTCGGCTCCATCCCCATCCGGTTCGCCCGGGACTTCGACGAGGCGCGCCAGCGCGGCGTCGCCATCGCGGGCACGCCCGCGCGGGTGCGCGAGGAGATCGAGCGCCAGGTCGGCGCGAGCCGCTGCACCTACTTCGTCTGCCGGCTGATGTTCGGCGAGATGGCTCCCGCCGAGGCTGAAGCGTCGATCGATCTCTTCGCATCCGAAGTCCTGCCTCATCTCACCGCTCTGGTTCCGTCCGGAGGTGGCCAGTGACAGCACGGGCATCCGTCCTCGAGTTCGGCATGGGCGTGGACGTCCATGGACGGGATTCGACCAAGGCCGCCTGCCGGGCGGTGTCGGACGCGATCCGGCATTCGAGCCTGCCGCTGCTCCAGGAGGTGCGGGAGCGCGGGGGCAAGATGCTGGTGGACGTGACTGTCGCGGTGCCGGCGCCGGCGTCCGTCAACATCGAAACGGTCCGGCGCGAGCTGCCGCACGGCGAGGTGACGGTCCGCGCGGTGGAGGGCGGGCTGAGCGTGGCCGGCGCCGACACGATCATCGCCTGCGCGGCCATCACCGTCAGCATCGAGTATCCGGAGGGTTCGCATGGAAGTTCGAGCTGAGACGCTCTTGCGAGTCGCAGGCGAGCAGAGCGGCGAGGGGAGGGCTGAGTTATGAGCGACGGGTTCGGTCTCAAGCGGCTGCAGCATCTCGTCCTGTGGGTCTCCGACGTGGATCGGAGCGTCCGGTTCTACCAGGACGTCGTGGGGCTCGAGGTAAAGCGGAAATATCCCAACGCGGCCTTCATGAAGATCCCCGGCAGTCCGGACGACCACAACCTGGGCATCTTCGAGCAGCCCGGCGCCGGGAAGCCCGACGAGCGCGTGGCGCGCATGTACCACTCGGCGTGGGAGGTGGGCGAGATCACCGACCTCGTCCGGGCGCGGCTCCGGCTCTCCGAGGCGGGCGCGCTGGTTGGCCAGTCGGATCACGGCGTGAGCCTGTCGCTTTACGCCAAGGATCCCGACGGGCTCGAATTCGAGATCTTCTGGACGGTGCCGGGAGGCGAATCTGTCGGCACCAGGGCGCTGAACCTCGAGGCCGAGGTGGCGCGCTGGTCCAAGCAAGGCGTTTAACAGTCTGTGTAACCAAATTGGAGACACGGCCATGCTGGCAATCTGGGTAAAGGCGCGTATCAAGCCAGGCGAGCGGCAGCGCTTCCTGAAGGCCATCGAAGTGGACGCGCTCGGCTCCGAGAAGGACGAGCCCGGTTGCCACCGCTTCAACGTGCTCCAAGACGCGCAGGACGAAAACGTCTACTACTTCTACGAGGTCTACAAGGACGAGGCCGCCCTTGAAGCCCATCGCGCGGCGCCGCACTACGCGGTCTGGAAGGGTGTCGCCGACGTCCTGGACGGGCCCACCGTGGCGACCCGCTGCAAACCCGTCTTCCCAGCGGCGCGCGAGTACTGGGGCAAGTAGGGAACCGCTTGGCAGAGAGGAGTACCCCCGATGGCGATCATCGATTCCCAGGTCCACGTCTATGAGGCGAACACGCCGAAACGGCCCTGGCACACGGTTCCGAACTGGCCCGATCACGTCACGGGTGACGAGATGGTGGTGGCAATGGACAAGGTAGGCGTCGACGGCGCGATCTTCATCTCCGCCTTTTCCATGTACCGGTACGACGCCAGCTATGCGGTGGAAGTGCAACGGGCTCATCCCGGCCGGTTCGCGCTCGTCAAGCCAGTCGATCCGGATGATCCGGCAGTCGCCGAGGTCATCGCCGACTGGAAGAAGACGCCGGGCACCGTCGGTATCCGGATCATGATGACGAAAGAGGCGGGGCGCAATCCGAACGACTCGGGCCTCGACCGGATCCTGCGCGCAGCGGTCCGGCACGACTTTCCGATCAACATGCTCTGCTGGGGCAACGTGGACGCGGGCGCGGCGCTCATCGACCGCCACCCCGACGCGCGATTCATCATCGACCATCTGGGCATCATGCAGCCCCGCACGCCACCCGCCCCGCCCCAGCCTTGGGCCGACCTGCCGAAGGTGCTGGACCTCGCCAAGCGCCCGAACGCGGTCATCAAGGTGAGCGGCGCCTGCACGCTGGCCCGCGAACCATATCCCTTCCCGGACATCTGGGACCCGCTCGCCCGCGTGTTCGACGCCTGGGGCTTCGACCGCTGCCTGTGGGGCACCGACTGGACCCGGGCCTTCGCGGTTGTCAACTACCAACAAGCCGTCGAGCCCTTCCGCCAGACCGACCGCCTGAGTGACAGTGAACGGGCCATGCTGATGGGCGGTGCCTGCGCCAAGGCATATGGCTGGTCGCCGAAGAAAAGCTAGGTGACTCACTAACGGCCGAAGCGCCGGCGCGTTAGGGCGCTTCGACGACTCCGGAGGAGAGGAGCGAGGCGATTCGCGCTTCGTCGTAGCCGAGGAGCTTCGCCAGCACGTCGCGCGTGTGCTCGCCCACCCGATATGGCGCCGCGCCCTGCGGATGGACCGGCTGGCCGTCGAGATGATAGGGGCTCGCAGTCACGCGCACGCTGCCGCGGCCCGGGTGAGGAATGGGCGGAAAGAAGCTCCGCTCCGCCAGGTGGGGCGAGGCGATCACCTCCGCGGGGTGCAGCACGGGCGCGCAGGGCACGCGCGCGGACTCGAGCACCTCGAGCGCGGCCTCGACGCTCGGGAAGCCGTCGAGCCACTCGCCCAGCACCTGGCGGAGCGCGCGCCAGTTTTTCCGCCGCCCTTCTGCGCTCGCGAAGCGCGCGTCGCCCGCCACCTCCGGGCGCTGCATCACCTTGAGCAGCCTCGGCCACAGCTCAGGCCCGCCGCCGATCTGGAAAGCCACGTAGCGATCGCCGATCTTGTGGACGACCATGTTGGGCCGCGGGTTGCCGTGCTCCTCGCCGCCGTTGAGCACGGACCCATAGGTGACGCTGTCCGAGGCCACGAGCGCCTCCAGCATCGACACGTCGAGATGCGCGCCGCGGCCCGTGCGGGCCCTTCGCCAGAGCGCGCCCAGGATGGCGGTGGCGGCGTGCGTCGCGGCGAGCATGTCCGCCGCCTGGAGGTTCGAGGCGCGGGGGCTCGCCTCGTCCCCCTGCTCGAGGTGCATGAGGCCGGAGATGGCGTTGGTGATGTGCGCGAAGGCCGGCCGGAGCCGCCAGGGGCCGGTCTGGCCGAAGCCAGAGATGGAGCAGTACACGATGTCGGGCTTCACCTTCTGGACGGCCGCGTAGTCGCAGCCGAGCCGGCCGACCACGCCCGGCGTGAAGTTCTCGATGAAGACGTCGGCGTGGCGGGCGAGGTCGAGCACGACACGGAGGCCCTCGGGCCGCGAGAGGTCCACCGCCACGCTTTCCTTGCCGGCATTGACGCGGACGAAGTAGGTGCTCTGGTCCTCGCGGCCGGCTTCGAGCTGGTGCGGGTTGTGGCGTGTCTCCTCGCCGGGACCCGTGCGCTCGATCTTGATGACGCGCGCGCCCATGTCGGCCAGGAGACGGGTGCAGTAGGGGCCGGCAAGGACGCGGGTGAGGTCGAGGACGAGCAGGCCGCTCAGGGGACGGGAATCGTCCGGTGTCGACGCGGGAGACATGTCAGGCCTTCTCCTGGAGCCGGGCGAGGGGAGAGACGATCGTCAAGCCGCCGTCGAGCACGATGGTCTGGCCGGTGAAGAAGCCGGCGCCGTCCGAGACGATCCAGGCAACGCAGTCCGCCACGTCTTCCCCGGTGCCGATGCGCTGCACGGGTGTGCGACCGGCGAGCGCCGCCATCGTCGCCTCGTAGTCGAGCCCGAGCCCGCGCTCGATGTAGAGGCGGGATGAATCCGTGGCAATCATGCCGGGGTTGACGCCATTGACCGTGATGCCCTCGGGGCCGAGCTCGACTGCGAGGGAGCGCACCAGGCTCTCGACGGCGGCCTTGGCGCCTCCCAGCAGCCCGTGGCCGGGCATGGCGTGGAAGGAATCCATGCCCGAGATCGCCACGATGCGGCCGGCCCGTCCGCGCATGAACGGCAGCGCGGCCTGTACGGAGGCGATGAAGGAATCCACCGAGATCGCGAAGGTAAGGCGGACGTTGTGCTCCCTCTGGTCCGCCAGCGGGCGAAAGGCGGTGGCCGCCGCGTTGGCGACCAGGATGTCCACGCGCCCGAACGCATCGCCGATTCGCTCGAAGGCGGGCGCCATCTGCGACGGCTCCGTCAGCTCGAGGGGGACCGCCAGGCCCTTGACCACGTCGCGCTCGATCTCCTCGACGACTGCGGCCGCGAGCTCGACGCTGCGACGGTAGGTGATGACGCAGTGGGCGCCGTCGCGGGCGAGCCGGAGTGCGATGGCTCGGCCGATGCCGCGGGCTCCGCCCGTGATCACGGCTACGCGACCGTCGAGAGGACGGAGCGTCGCAGGCGGCATCAGGCCAGGAAGTCCCGGCAGAGCGCTTCCCACATCGTCGCGGACAGGCGGAGGCTCTCGGTGTCGATGCGCTCGTTGTTGCCATGGAACATGAGCGGATACTCGGTGTAGGGGATGCGGCGGGAGTGCAGCGCGAATCCGTAGGACGGCACGCCCTTCCAGCGGAAGAAGCGCGCGTCGGTGGCGCCGCCCGTCATGCGCGGAATGATCTTGCTCCCAGGGACGAGCGCCTGTGTCACCCTCCCGATCGCCGCCGCGAGCGGCGTATCGAGCGATGTCCGCGAGCCCTCCTGGCCGCGCGGGGCCTCGATCTCCACGCGCGAGGCGAGGTCGCCGAGCGCCTCCTTTAACATGGCGTCCACGTCGAGGGGGCTGACACCAGGCAGGGCGCGGACGTCGACGTCGATCGCGATGCGGTCGGGGATGACGTTGATCTTGGACCCGCCGTGCACCACGTTTGGCGAGAAGGTCGTGTGCGTGCACGCGTGCGCGATGCGCGCGAG
>WNFS01010996.1_pt1 | contig 16937 bp, 18 predicted proteins | sample 5400141 | NCBI WGS metagenome assembly WNFS01 (sample SAMN13153358, study PRJNA577476) | soil metagenome | isolation source: 60 cm saprolite under Madrone tree | place: USA:California | collected 2016-06-14
AGAGCCGTACCGCAGCCACGAAATTGCATAGGATATAAAGATAACGCTATTTGGGGTGTGTAGGAAACCCTGAGAGTTTCGGTTGGATCAGTTCGGCAAGAGCCGGCTAGAGCCAGTCGCACCAGCAAAGCGACGCCATAGCGGAATCAGCTTTGCTTGTGCCAGACCTACGAACGCCGATGGCTGCGCGCTTCATCTGACTTTAGGTCTCTCGCCAAACGTCCTTAAAGTCGAAAAACCCCTTTTTCCCGGCCAGCCACTCAACGGCCCGCACCGCGCCCTCGGCGAATCCCCGGCGGGATTTGGAGTCGTGGCAAAGATAAATCGTGTCATTGGGCGAATCCAGCACAACCTCGTGCATCCCGACCACGTCGCCTTCCCGGAACGAAGTGATTTCCACCTCGACGCCGGATGCGTCACGAATAATCTTCTGCAGGGTTACCGCCGTCCCCGAGGGAGCATCTTTTTTTTGCGCGTGGTGACGCTCGAAGATGCGCCCCAGATATCGATGTTGCAATATTCCCGCAGCGGTCTGCGCGGCCTCAAAAAGCAGATTTATGCCGATCGAGAAGTTCGCGCCATAAAGAAAACCAGTCTGGCGCTTTTCGACCTGTTGCCGCACGCGTTCCAGGTCGCCGTACCAACCCGTGGTTCCTACCACCATGTTCTTGCCCGCGTCAACGCAAGCTTCAATATTGCCCAGAACCGCTTCGGGTGTGGTGAAATCAACCACGGCATCGACTTGGGCGAGTTTGCCGGCGGTGAGCGCAGCCGCCTGGGCATTGTCTGCCGCGCCCAGCAGGGTCATGGCATGGCCGCGCTGGCGGGCCACTTGCGCCACCAATGAGCCGGTTTTGCCGCGGCCTAAGATAAGAATGTTCACAAAAGATCCCTCGAGATTCACTGGGTAGCTGCAGAAAAAGGGCGCTGCGGCATAAGACAGTGAACCGCAGCGGCCAAAGCCGGACCTGCTTTTGAGCGATTTGTGGCACGACTCAAGTCGTACCCTTCCAAAATCGTACTCTTCCCAAAGCTCATCCAGATCGGCGTTTTCCGCAAACTCCTAGGCAAAGACTTCCGGATCCAGATCCGAGAAGAACGTCTTGTGCAATCGCCGTACAATCTCGGACACCGTGTCTTCTTCGACCACGAAAGTCAGATTGATCTCTGAAGCCCCCTGCGAAATCATGCGTATTTTGACGTCGGCCAGCTCGCCGAACACCCGCGCGGCTATGCCCGGAGTATCGCGCAAGTTTTCTCCGACCAGGCAGACGATTGCCTTGCGACCTTCATACTTTACATCCGCCAGCTTGGCAAGATCAGCTGCCAGCGGTGGAATGGACTCGTTCGAGTCCACAGTGAGCGACACGCTCACTTCTGAGGTGGAGACCACGTCGACCGCCACCCGATGTCGCTCAAAGGCCGCGAAAATCGAGCTCAGAAAACCGTGCGCGAGTTGCATACGCGGAGCTGCAACATCCACGATGGTGATACGTTTTTTGACGGCGATGGCCTTGAAGAAATTCCGGCAACGCGGGGCGCGCGCGGTAATTTTCGTCCCCTCGCAATCGGGGTTGCGGGAATTCAGGACATAGACTGGAATATTTTTCTGTACGGCCGGGAGCACAGTCGCCGGATGCAGGACTTTGGCTCCAAAGTAGGCCAGCTCTGCCGCCTCGTCGAAACTGATCACTTTGATCCGCCGCGCCTCGGGGCACAGCCGCGGGTCGGTGGTCATCATGCCGTCGACATCAGTCCAGATTTCGATCCGCTCCGCACTCAAGCCGGCGCCGACAATCGCGGCGGAATAATCGGAACCGCCGCGACCGATGGTGGTGGTGATCCCGGCTTTGGTCGCGCCGATGAAACCGCCCATCACCGGTACCTTGCCTGCGGCAATCAACGGTGCCACTTGGGACTGCAAGCGCTGGTTGGTTTCATCAAACAGAGGAGCGGCCCGCATATGGGCGCTGTCGGTCACAAGCCACTCGCGGGAATCCACTAGCGCGGAATCCATGCCCAGGGCGGAGAATGCCGCAGCCACAATCTTGCTGGATAACATCTCGCCAAAGGCGGATACGTAGTCGGTGGTGCGCGGGGTCAGTTCGCCCACCGCGGCAATGCCACGCAGCAGTTCTTCCAGGGTCTCGAAGTCCGCGCCCAGGTCGCTATGAAATTGCGTGAAGAGCGCTGTCCCCAGCAGTTCTCCGGCAGTATTGTAGTGACGTTCCTGCAAAGCTCGGCAGAGTTTTAGCGCGGTCTTGCGGTCACCAGTACCGGCCGCACGGGCCATGGCCAGTAACTGGTCGGTCACCTGGGCCATGGCGCTGACCACCACGGCCGGATTGTGCTCCAGGCGGCCTTTGACGATCCCGGCAGAGCGCTCGATGGCTCGGGCATCCTCCACCGAGGTGCCGCCGAACTTCATCACGATCATCGGGGTAGATTCCTCAGGCTCGGGGGAACGGGGATCAGTATGGATGGCAGAACGACGGAGGCTCTGGTCAAAGATCTCACTGCAGGTAACCTTGAGCCTTCAGCAACTCGGCGTTGAGCAAGGCCGCCCCGGCTGCCCCGCGGATCGTGTTGTGCGATAACACGGTAAACTTCCAGTCCAGCACGCCGCACGGACGCAAGCGGCCTACCGTGGTCGTCATCCCGTTTCCGCGGTCGGCATCGAAGCGGGGCTGGGGGCGATCACTCGGCGTCACATACACCACCGGCTGTTCCGGAGCGCTGGGCAGCCGCAGTTCTTGCGGCAGACTGCGAAAGGTATTCCAGGCTTTAATGATCTCTTCCGGCTCCGCTTTCTTCGTGAGCTTGATCGAGACCGATTCCGTGTGTCCGTCCTCCACCGCCACGCGGTTGCACTGTGCGCTCATGGCGAACGAACCCATGATGATGCCGGAGCCCTTGAGCTGCCCCAGCAGCTTGCGGGTTTCCTCTTCCATTTTTTCTTCTTCTTTAGCGATGTAGGGAATTACGTTGCCCAGGATGTCCAGCGACGCCACCCCGGGATATCCTGCGCCACTCACCGCTTGCATGGTAACTGCCATCACCGTATCCAAGCCGAAGGCCTGCTGGAGCGGAGCCAAGGCTATGACCAGTCCAATCGCGGAACAGTTCGGATTCGTAACCACGAATCCGCCTGACTTCTTGCGCCATGCCTGGCATTCGATCAGCTTGATGTGGTCATGATTCACTTCCGGAATCACCAGCGGCACATCGCCTTGCATGCGCAACGCGCTGGAATTGGTGACCACGGCGCATCCGGCCGCGGCGAAGCGAGGTTCCATCTCGACGGCGATCGAGGCATCCAGCGCGGCGAAGATCACCTTGGGCGCGCCCTCTGGGGTGGCGGGCGAAACCCGCATTTCCGCCACTCGCGAAGGAATCGGTGTTTTCAGCTTCCAGCGCGCGGCTTCCGCGTATGAACGTCCCTCGGAGCGGTCCGAAGCCGCCAGCCATGCGATTTCAAACCAGGGATGGTGTTCGAGCATTTGGACAAAGCGCTGCCCGACAATTCCGGTCGCGCCCAGGATTCCCACGGGGATTTTCGCCGTCATATGAGTTTGTTGAGATTTTACAACACAGGCAGGTAACGGCCTTGATCCAGGAAACTTAACCGATCCAGGGAACTTAACAGTACTGACAGATGTTAATGGCAGCCGCTGCAGCACGATGGATTCATGTGGACGGCGCGAGCCTGCAACCGAGTTATCGCCAAGCTGGGCGTCAGGTGAGTCGCAGGACGTACGCGCCTATGTTTTTTCTAAGGGTTTGACTTCTGGGGAATGATCTCGGCGCCAAACGAATAGTCATTCAGCGGGCCAAAGCGTTTTTTCTCGGCATAGAGCCGCCAGCGCCGCCACACGATGCGAAGGCTGGCCATGATCGGAATGGAGAGATAGATTCCCAGCACACCCGCGATTTCACCGCCGGCCAGCACACCGAAAATTGCGGCCAGGGGGTGTAGCTCCATGCTCTGTCCCATGATGCGAGGCGAAATCACGTAGTCCTGAACCAGGCGCCAAGCTCCGAGAAAAATCAGCAGCAGCGCCCAGTGGGGATAGCTCATCAGCAAGGCAACGCCGAAGATGACGGCGGCGGCGACAAGCGGTCCGACGACCGGGATGAACTCCATGATCCCACCCGCAGTACCGAGTACCAATGCATAGGGAACCCGGGCTACTTCCATAAAGGCCAGATAAGCGATGAACGAAAACGCCGCCAACATCAACTGGGCGCGGATGAATTGCGCCAGCATCTGATTCAGGTCGTCCAGCACGCCCTGCAGGAATTCGCGCTGCGGGCGTGAATGCAAAAACGAAAGCAAGACTTCGCCGAACGCCCGCGCATCCTTGAGAAAAAATGCCGCTAAAATCGGAACCACGATCAGCAGCCAGGCCTGCTTCGCCACGTCCGCCACGCGCAGGCCGATTCGCTGAGCCAGGTCAAGGAGATCGCCGCGGTGATTGGCCAAAAACGCGGACAGCTTTGCCCGAGTAGGCACGCTCCACCCGTGTTCTTTGCCAATCTGTTCCGCAATTTGGCCGGAACTGACGGTTTCCAAAAGTTTGGGCAGCGACTCGCTCAAACGCTGCGCCTGGCGGCCGATCTGCGGCCCTACGAAAAAGAAAAACGTGACCAGCAGGGCGACCAGCAACAGATAGATAACGCCAATCGCCAGTCCCCGGCCCTTCACCCATTTTTCAACTCGGGAAACAGCAGGGTCCACCAGATAGGCAAAGAAAACCGCGAACAGGAAGGCGATTAGCGTCCGGCGGGCAATGTACAAAAAGCCGAGGGCCAGCGCAAACAGCAGCACTGTAAACAGGACCCGCGTCGTACGTGCGTCAATCAGGGACATTGATGGAGTTCCCGCCGCTCGTCCTCCTGTTTAGTCCCGCACCACTTCGGTGTTGTCGCTCGCTACCAGGATCCGTACTAGTTTGAACTGATCATCCAGCCACATCGACCAGTCCCCGGCCTCGCTCTTCAGAACAAAATGATCAAGTTCGCGCTCCACGCCATGCACCGGAACCTTCTCTTTCCCGGTGAACGCCATACTTACCAGCAGCGAAGAACGCTGATGCGGATTAATCGCCCCGAACTTGACCTGCTGGTTCTGCGGGCAGGCTACACGTCCCTTGTCCTGGCGGCAACCGGTCGCCAGATATTTCCACGCCAGAATTTCCCGCTGGATAAAGAAGTAGTCGTCCAAAACACTGGTGGAAGTGGGAAGCAGGAAAGGATGCTCTTCCGCTTTGTCCTGCGGGTTACTGGTGGAGCGTTCGATCAACAGGTTGTCGTTGGGGACGATTACCGCTTGCGCCTTTCCCGGGCTGATTTCCTTCCACTCGTACTTGCGCAGCTCGCCGCTGGCCGCGAGCTGCAATTCGGACGATTGGGCGGCTTGGGCGACGCCTTCTTCCGTTTTGAATTCCGACGTGGCCACGCTACCGCTGGAATCCTGCTGGATGGAAAATTTCTCCGTGGCAATCCGTCGTCCGTTCATGAAAACTCCGAAGGAGCCGGTGTCCACGGTCTTGCCTACTGGCTGCTTATCCTTATCACTCTTATCCTTATCATTGCCCGGTTCTGCCATAGCTGCCGAGACCAGCAAAAGCCACGCGATCCCCACTACCCATGCCGTTCTACACTTCACGTTCGCACCCCTTAATGCCCCGCCGCCTATCGCCAGACTTTCAAACTATCGCAGTCCCAAACTGCGGATCGCTTCCGCCGCGACCTTCTCCACATCCTTGCCGCTAGTTTCGATCCGCAACGCGGCTTTCAGGTAACAAGGCCGGCGTGCCTCATAGAGCCGGTGGAACTCTTCCAGATTGCGGCGTAACGGACGTTTCAGCTGCTGTTCCTGACAACGGCGAAACAATTCCTCCACCGGAGCGTCCAGAAAGACGGCTGGAAATCCAACCTCTTCCAGCAATGCAGCATTGTTCGCCTGCACAAAAGCGCCCCCTCCCACTGCCACGACCTTGGGAGAAACACCTAAGTCCCGGATCAGCGAACGCAAGGCCGCGTGCTCGATCTGGCGGAACGCGGCTTCTCCGGATTGCTGGAAAATCTGCTCGATCGACCGGCGTTCCTGAGCCTCGATCCGCTCGTCCAAATCTTCGAAAGGCCAGTCCAGCTTGCGGCTCAAGGCCAGGCCTACACTGCTCTTGCCGGCTCCCATGAAGCCCACCAGGATTACGGTCCGCGCCCCGGAGTCAGCCGCAGACATTGGTGATCTCCGGCTGCACATCGGGTTTGGAGCTCATACATGGCGGCCAATGGCGGAGCTGCAATGAAACGTAATCAAACGTTCCGTCAGCTTCTCGCTTGTTGCTTTGTTTTAGCGCTTCTTGAGATGGATTTTACCACTGAAGGAAAACAACCGGACTGAAGATGCTGCCTTGTTCATCGTACCTGCGAAGGCACTCCCTGCCTTGACCACGAAGGGAGTGTGTTTGGGTTCCAGCAGGAAATCGTTCTCGACTTTGCCGCGCACCGAGCGGGCCGTCACATCAATGGAAGCATCGTTCGGAGCGCTGGCCTCAATATCTCCGCTATGGCTGGCAAGGTAGTATTCACCACTGTTGCCGAAATCGCCTTCGTAGCGAATCTTGCCGCTAGTGGAGTTGACCTGCACCTGCGGACCGCTCACCCGATTTAGCGTCACATCGCCCCCGACTGAAGTAATTTCTACGTGCCCGTTACGAATATTGCTCAAGGTTACCGAACCGTTCAAAGTCTTGATGTGCACGTGGGCATCGCTAATATCGCGCACATCAATGTTGGCCTGACTGCCTTCCAGAACCACATCGCCATGTAGTCCTTCGGCCCGCAGAGGGCCGGTGCTCGATCGCAAGGTAACGCTGGCGTCGGCGGGGACAGTCACTTCGTAGTCGATGCGCCCCGCGTCGGCGGTTGCCTCAAAGAACAGATGGGAGATGATGTCAACTCGGTTTCCGCTTTGACTCTGATCAATTTCTGCTCGATCGGAATGCAGGATTGCGGTCACCACGACCTGGTTTCCCGAGCCCGCCTTCACCGAAATCGGCCCGTACTGATTGGCGACTGTAACCAACTGTGCCGCCCGCTGCGCGCTCTCCATTTAGGTTTCCCTTCTCAAGCCCTCGAACCACGAATGACTTTGAGCTCCCCAAATCTGCCTTCGCACTTACGGCCCCATCATGGTAACGACCGATCCAAAGCCATCTCGTAAACCGTTGCCCGCTGCTCGTAAGCGTCCATCACCACCTGCTGGGCTTCCTCGTCATTCGGGTCAGCCTGGGCGGATTCTTCCGCATCCCGAATGTACGCATTCACATTCTGCAAGTTGGAAGCGTACGCCGCTTGCATGGTCGGGGCACGCGATGCCACCGCTTCCAGCAGTTGCTGGTCCTCATTATTTACACTTTTCTGGTTCTTGCCAGTCTGTAAATTGGTGACTCCGGCAGGAGCAGCCGTGGGCGCTTGCGCCACCGGCTGCGGTTCGCGTGCCCCTCTTTCGTAGACGAAGACTCCGAACGTAAGCAGCGCCACGGCCGCCACCGGCGCCAGCCAGGCCACGTTCCATCGACGCTTGACGGGCGGGAGCAAGGCTGGTCCCAGCTGCGGTTCGCGAATCAGCCCCTCGCGCCGCAGCGCAACCTCAATGGAATTCCAAACCCGCGGAGCGGGCTCGGCGAACTCTTGCAGCTGCCGCGCTTCCCCCGCGATCAGATTGAGGTCCGCCACCAAGCCTGAACACACCGGACAGGACTGCAAATGCGCTTCCTGCTCGGTACTCCGACCACCATCAATCACTTCCGCCAAAATTTCCTGAAACTGTGTGCAATTCATACTTCATCTCTCCCCCATAACGTCTGCTCTCGCTCATCACGGCTTTGCGGCCTTTTCGGCTCTGCTCGTTTTGAGCGCGTCGCGCAGTTTCATGCGCGCTTTGTGTAGCTGAGATTTGCTATTTCCGATGGAACATCCCACCATGGTCGCAATCTCGTTGTGCTCGTAACCTTCCACGTCATGCAGTACGAAAATCCTTCGATATCCCGGCGGCAGCGCATCCACCGCTCGCTGCAGTCGCAGTCGGTCGATCGAACCCGACAGAATCGGATCGGGCGCGCCCAGTTCCTTCTTCGGAGTCTCGTCCTCGTTTTCCAGCGTCTCTTCGAGCGGGACTACGGGAAGGCTCTTCTTGCGCAACTGCATCAGGACAACGTTTACCGCCATCCGATGCAGCCAAGTGGAAAAGGCTGATTCGCCGCGAAACGTGGCAATCTTGCGGAACAACTGCAGAAAAGCTTCCTGAGTGAGATCCTCGGCTTCCGCCGTGTTGGCCGTCATGCGCAAACATAGCGAATACACGCGCCGTTTATGCAGGCTATACAAGAGCTGAAAGGCTTCTGCATCTCCCTGCTTTGCCCGCTCAATAGCCTCAGCTTCGGAAAGCTTGTCGCCCTGTAGTTTTCTTGCGTCCGTCAAGTCGCCTTTTCCGGCCGCACTAAGTCAGATGCGGCGTAACTATCTTTTCGTTGTACCGCTTGCAGGGTTTATGGTCGGCTGCACCCGGGTTGAACCCACGGCGTTGCCTGAGCTTGCGGCCCGACGCCCCGGATGACTTTCGTAACTATTATCAGCCTATCGGGGTCGGGCAAACGCCGTCAACTATGGTTCTTGGTAGCTGGTCCAGCATCGCTATGATTCTTTGTATTCGCGACCGCTATCGGCCGGACCTCGAATCCGCCAGCGCAGAAGCGATTCTCTGCTCGCGAAGGCTGATTACCGGAGGTCTTTCACCGAGGTGACCTTCTGGCTGGGCCTCATGAGTGACAATCTGGACCAGTGCGCATCTGGCGTGGGTTTGCCAGTCAGGCGCCGGAGGACTAAATGAAATCGAAGATTCTCATCACTGCAATTCTATGTGTGTCTTTTGCCCAGGCCAAAGAGCCAAAAGTCCATCAGAGTGGCACCCTGCTGCAAATGGACTCGGCGGAGTGTGGTGTGGACGAAAACAGCGGTAAGAGCGTTGTCGGCGAACTCGTCGGTACCGACTCGGCTCACAAGAAGACTCACGCTTTGTTGTGTCAGGAATATCTGCTGCAGAGTGATAGCGTGATTTACCGTATTCGCCCACGGGACGAAAAGCATCCAGTACTGTTGCCGGTGGGCCAGAAGGCTCAGTTCCGCATTCACAAGGACAAGATGTTGCTGCAAGTGGAAGACATCGATGAGAAGGAGCGGGAATACAGCGTAGTTTCTGCGACTCCGCGCCAGAGCGGCAAGTCCGCCGAGAACGCTTCCTCTAAATAAGCCCTCAAAATGTATTGAAATCTGGCGCGGGTTCGTCATGATCCGCGCCGCTTTGCTCCCGCTAGGTTCTGAGGTTTCAGCCCAGCTAAGAGACGTTGCGAGCAATGTCTCTACATCTCCGTTACCAACATTCCCCATCGACATATTCCGTAGAGACGTAGCTTTCTACGTCTGCCCATTCGCCCAAACTACAGCATCCGTGCGGATTTGGGACCATGCTTTTTAGACCCAACCCTCGCACCCATGAAAGCATCCTATGCATAGCCTACCCACCTGCACCGCTCCTGCAGCAGTCCACTCCCCGGGGATTGAACTCGGGCGTGGCTGCGCGTGGGCGCGGAACAAGACCGAACCTAGGAGGAGATACAAGGGATGAAACGCCTTATTTTTCTGGTTGTGTTGAGCTGCGGCCTGGCTTTGCCCTCAGGGGCAAGGGCACAAAGCTACGATCACGGCGAAGTGGGGGTATTTGCTGATTACTTGAACCTCAGTCGTACTGATCCTCATATTAACTTTGTCGGCGTGGGAGGCCGCGCCGCACTTAATGTGCATCCCAACGTTCAGCTGGAAGCCGAGATGTCCTACGACTTCAAACGCGGCTACGCGAGCACCTTCTCGAATGGCGTCACCACTCAACTCGTGAATACCAATTTGCGCCCGCTGAGCGGACTGTTCGGACCCAAGTTCCTGGTCGGCTCCGGGCCGTTGCGGGCCTATGCCACCGGGAAGGTGGGGTTCGTGAACTTCAGCGTTTCCGATCAGAATGCGGCAGCTGGTTTCAAGGGAGCGCTGGGTGCTGTGAATAACGGCGACACACAATTTGCCTTGTACCCCGGTGCCGGGGTGGAAGGCTTTTGGGGTCCCTTCGGTATGCGACTCGAGGTGGGGGACGAAATTTACTTCGACAATGGGGCACGCAATAACCTCAAAGTGACCGTCGGCCCGGTGATCCGTTTCTAGCACCCAGTGGAACCGCGGCAGCCTGCTCAGGCTGCCGTTTCCTTTCTCGCCCTGCAGCCGTTACAACCTGCCGACATACGTGGTAGAGTGTTGCACTTCGCTGCCCTGGAAAGGACTTCCAAACGCTGATTCCAAGGAGTTGTCTATGTCCCCCATCTACGATCTGGTGAAGGATCGCCGGGTCTATTCCATCGAAGCCGATAGCACCGTTCTGGAAGCCGCTCGTTTCATGATGGAACACCGCATCGGCGCTCTGCCGGTCCTGCGCAACGGCGAATTGGTGGGTATTTTTTCCGAGCGTGACATTATGAACCGGGTGGTCGCTGTTGGACGCCTGCCTGGGACCACCAAGATCTCCGAGGTCATGACTGCCAATCCCAAGGCGGTCAACGTGGAAGAAACCATAGAAAACTGCCTGTACTTGATGCGCGAATTTGGTTTTCGCCACTTGCCCATCGTGGATGGCAAGGAACTCAAGGGCCTGGTCTCTTCCCGCGACATCCTGCTGCGCTACATCTCTCTGAAAGAGGCCGAGCAACGGCGCATGGTGGGGTAACGGCCTGAAAATCGGGCTAGTGAAAATCTAGCGATCCACCAATTTGACAGGGTCAGGCGCGGTCCTGCGGGGTCAATTGCCCTATGGCGAATTGATCAATTACCCAATTACTTTCTTCGGTTTACAGCCCAAATGATCTATCCTTGTAGCTACAATGACTTGCCTTGGGGCAGTCCCGAAACTTAACCGGTCGTTCCGCCTTCTTGTCCTTGCTGTTTTCGCTCTTTGGGTGCCCTTGGCGAGTACCTGGACTTGGGCCGCCGACAGCAAGAATTCCCCTCCTGAATCAGGCCTCACCCCAATCCTAACTTACATTTCTTCGGGTTGGGACACGCTGACACGCTCGATGACCGATTGCCAGACGGTGGTTGATCCCAAATTGACCGAGGCTTCGGTGCTCTATCTTCCGGCTGACTTTCCGCCGCCAACGGCCGTGCAGGAATTGCAGAAACGCTGCAAAGTCCATGTGGAGGCGCTTCCCGCTGTGGTCACAACGCCAGGACAGATTGATCCGTCCAGGATCGCTCCCGGGTTGTTGTATCTCGAACACAAGTATGTGGTCCCGGGCGGCAGGTTCAACGAAATGTATGGCTGGGACAGCTACTTCATTATTCTCGGACTGGTGCGCGCCGGGCGCATGGATCTGGCTCGAGGCATGGTGGAGAATTTCTTCTTCGAAATCGAGCATTACGGCACCATCCTGAACGCGAATCGCGCCTATTACCTGACACGTTCTCAACCTCCGTTTCTAACCTCCATGATCATGGCGGTGTATGAGGCCGACAAGGCTGCTGGCCACGAAGACCGCAACTGGCTGGAAAGGGCGTACGCCTATGCCAGCAGAGACTACGAAAATTGGAACCGGGAGCCTCACCTGGCCGGATCGACCGGTCTGTCACGCTACTACGATTTCGGAAACGGACCCGCTCCCGAGAGCTTGAAAGACGAAGCCGGAAGCTATCGCAAGGTGGCCGGCTACTTTCTCCTGCACCCGCAACCGGGGCGGAATTATCTCGCTGAAAATTCCAGCGACTCCGGTTCCGGGGCCGGCTTCTGGTACTCAGTGCAGATTTGCGACGTTCCCAACACCACGGCCAAGCCGGAATGCGAGGCCGCCAGGAAGATTGCCCTTAGCCCCGACTATTACAAGGGCGACCGGTCCATGCGCGAATCCGGGTTCGACATTTCCTTTCGCTTTGGCCCGTATGGCGCCGCGACTCATCACTATGCCCCCATCTGCCTGAACAGCTTGCTTTATAAAACTGAAAAAGACCTGCAAGCGATGGGGGAGATTCTCGGCCGCGAAGATGACGCGCGGAAATGGCTGCAGCGCGCGGATACAAGGAAAGACAGGATTCAGAAATATCTATGGGATCCAGCCCGCAGACTATTCTTCGACTATGACTTCGAAACTGGGGTGCGCTCCTCGTACGAATACATCACAACTTTTTATCCCCTGTGGGCTGGACTGGCGACTCCGGAACAGGCGCGGGAGTTGGTCCGCAATCTCGGCATTTTCGAACAGCCCGGGGGCCTGGCGATGAGCAGCACTGACGCCGACGTGCAATGGGACTATCCCTACGGGTGGGCGCCCACACAGATCGTCGCTATCGAAGGTTTGCGGCGATATGGTTTCAACGACGACGCCAATCGGATTTCCTACAATTTTCTAGCCACCATCGCCGAGAACTTCCGCCACGACGGTACCATTCGCGAGAAATACAACGTGGTGACTCGTTCTTCGGAGTCAGGTGTTCACGCGGGATATCAGCAGAACGTGATCGGTTTCGGCTGGACGAACGCCGCATTCCTGGTGTTCTTGCATGAGCTGCCGCAGGAATGGGTGGACCGATTGGCGAAAGAGCAGACAGCCAAGACATCATCCGCTACCCAGTGATTTCGCTGCGCGGTCTGGAGTTACCTTGACCGGGAAGAATCTAAAGCAAGGCTTGAACCGTGCCCTTCCCGAAACCCGCTCGTGTCGCCAAGGTGTTACGGCTTGACGATGCTACTATCCTGCAACTGCTGGGCGATTTTCAGTTCTCGCTCGGCGTCTTCGTTCCTGCCCATATCACGATAGGCCTGGCCCAGCAGATGATGGGTTACGGAATTGTTCGGATCCATGCCCAGCGCGTGTTGTAGAGCTCTTACTGCCAGCTCAGTTTCACCCTTCTTTGCCAATACTTTCCCCATCAGGATGTAAGGTCCGGTTGAGGTTGCATCCAGCCAGATGGAGCGCTGCAGGAGTCTTTCCGCGTCATCGAATTTCTGGATCCGGGAGTAGGCGTCGGCCAGTTTGTAATAAGTCGGCGCGTGGCCGGGGTTAAGAGCCAGTTCCTGCTGGAAGTCGCTGATTGCCTCTGGAATGCGGGACTTGTAAAGGTGGAGTTCTCCCAGAGGGCAGTTTGGGATCAAGCGCAATTGCCTTCTGGGCATGCTCTTCGGCAATCGGATCGAATTCCTGCCGTAACAGCATGCGCGCAGTGAACAGGTAGCTGGCAGCTGAATCACGTGGTACGTCGAACATGCGGGCGAAAGCTTTCCGCGCCTGCGGATAATCTTTGGTCTGGATGTAACACAAACCCAAAATATAGGAGGCATCCACGTTGGCCCGCGGATACCAGGCCTGAACCCTTTCTAGCGGCGCAATGGCTTCCCCCGGCCTTCCGGAGAGATAGTAGGAGAGCCCCAGCAACTGGATCGCTTCCTTATTTTCCGGATCTTCCGCCAGTGCTTTCTTGAGCTCGCCGATCGCCTTGATGTAGTCGCCTTTCTGGTAATAAGCCGTGCCCAATTCGCTGGACAGACCCTTCAACCCCGGCTGCCTGACTGCTAAATCCGAGAGCTGCGACAAGGCCTCGTCATATTTCCCCTGCTGGAGAAGCCCATGAACCCGAGTAAAATCAGCGGGCCCTGATTGATTCGACGGTGTTGCTTGTTCCGTCTGCGGATTAAGCGCGGTCTGCGATTGCACTCGGATCGAGGAGACTGCCAAAAGACCAACCGCGATGCATTTGATCGGTTTCACGGCACTTCCTGACGAGAAATGTGATCCCAGAAGATACTGAGCGACTCGCGTACGCTTCATCGGGAAACCAGAGGGCGCTCAAGTCCGTCCAGATTTTCACGAGCCAAAGCGTGGCCTGGGTTCAGCTCTAATGCCCGCCGGTAGTGTGACTTCGCTTCGGATATGTGACCGATCCGCGCCAGTGCGCTCCCCAGATTCGCTTCTGCATCTGCGTCGTCCGGATTCAACCTGGTTGCGGAACGAAATTGGTCGGCCGCCGCTCTGAACTCTCCTTTCGAAGCCAGTGCATTCCCCAGGTTGTAATGCGCGTCGAAGTAGTCGGGACGATCTTTGACCGCCGCGCTGAGGCGGAGAATCGCTTCGTCAACGCGCCCCGCTGTCAGCAGAGCCCCGCCCAGAGCGTTGTTCACGACCCCATCCCGGGGTCGCACGCGCAACGCGGATTCGTATTCCTTCACCGCTTCTTCCAACACGCCTCGGGCTTGAAGCATGGCCGCTAGATTGTAATGTGCTTCAAAATCGGATGGGTCTTTCTCGATGTTATGCCGCGCCAAGGCTTCCTGCAGCAACATTCGAGGGTCGCTTCCCGCTTCTGGATTATGGCGTGGCAGAACCTGGAGCCATAGGTGCGCCATCTCATCGCTGGCACGATTGCCAGCGGTGACGCGTTGTGGCGGATGGTTGGGGTTCGCCCGATTGCCTTCTGAGTTGTCGTAACTGTATTTCATCGAAATGACGGTGCCTTTGGGGAGGAACACCGGTTCCGCATAGCGGTAGACAGCCTGCCAGTTCAGATCCCATTGTTTGATGTGAATCAACGTTTTACTGGTTCCATCTGGCAGTATCGCCAGAGCTAGCATGTCCTTACCGAGATAGTGGGCATGGGGATAAATGGCCAACAGGTCAACATCGATGGGAAGCGTCAAAGTGTCGCTAACAACAACATTCTTCTCACCAGGGGGGATGTCGAGCGCCGCGTCATTTTCGATTTGCAGCAGCATGGGATACATGGTCGCCGGCTGGTCGGTGAAGTAGAGTCCGATGCTCGGCAGAATCACTTCGGACTTGCCCGAGGGCTGCAAGTGCATATTCAGGACCAGATCGTTACCTTTATCCAGGCGAAGGGCCATCCCGTCGGGCTCGACGTAAGGTATTGTCCCGGGCTTCCAGAAAAGGAAGTGACTGTCAGGGTCAAAAACTTCCGATTCCAGTCTGACCTCCATTCCGCCGAAGCCAGATCCCGGCGCCTTCTCCCTGCCGCGCGAAGCCTGGGCTCGGTCCACCAAGACGTTGGCATGGTGTACCAGGTGCTTCTGACCGGGCCTGATCTCGATGCTTTTGAGCCAGCGCGTTTGGCTGATTGGAACGGGCAGGATGAAATTCCAGTATTGGTCGGCTCCACTAGCAGGAAGAACGAACGGCTTCCGGGCGGTCAGGACCAGATCGGGCTTCCCGAGTTCCCATCCCTCGGCGAATTCTGGCCGGGCCGGCAGATCGGAGGGGCTACCCTCGACTGCGCCTTGCTGCACCCATTCCTGAATAGTCGCGATTTCCTGATCCGAGAGGCGGAGTTCGTCCGCAAATTTCAGATTTCCCGGTTCGGGCAACCACGGAGGCATGAGACGAGCGCGTGTGACCGCTGCGATTTGGCGACCATGTTGCTTGGCATCCTGATATGTAAGGAGTGAAAACGGTCCCGCACCGCCTGAATGATGACATGCTGCGCAGTTACGAAACAGAATGGGGGCGATGTCGCGATTGAAAGTGACCTGCTGTTCGAAAGAGGCGGGTTCCGATTCTGTTGGTGCCAGAACCGCCGTCAGCCCGGCTGCAGCCGCCACCAGGGCCATGGCTGGCAAGCATCCCGCGATTGCCCGAACGGAGGTCATCGGAGATCAGAGATGTAGCACCCCACGGCGTCAGTCACGCCGAGTGCGGGAGGCTTCCCAGACAAAGTGGCTCGAATGGCATCGTCCAGGTCGTGAGTCGTAGGCGCGGGGCGGGAGCGGCCGAAGTCCGCATACCAATTGTCGATCCTTCCGTGATAGACCAGACGGCTCCGAGCATCGAAAACTGCAACTTCCGGCGTTACCTGTACACGGCTCTGCTGGACTAGAGCGCGTTGCAGGTCGCGCAGGGCAGGAAGCTTGTATCCGTAGTCCTGCAAATATTTGCGAATGCTGGCCGCCGACGCTTTCTCGTCGGGATACACCAACCAGAACGCAGCCTGCCCGGAGTATCGTGCGCTAATTTGTTGGATGGTTGGGGCATAGCGGTTTGAAATCGGGCAGTCGCTGCGCAGAAAAACCAACACCACCACTTTTCCGGAAGCTTCCCTGAAGGGATCGACGTTCTTGCCCGCGAGATCCTCCGCGTTCTGCCCGTAGCCCGGCGGGGCAAAACATGTAATGAAGACGGCGAATAGTAACGGGACAATGCCTCGAGAGATTCGCGTACCCATAGTGGCCAACTGACAAAGTATACTTACGCCCGGCTCGCGGAGGAACCGTGGTTAGCTTGATCAAGGATGTTAGACCGAGAGTGAGCGACCGTCAGGGGGATCACGGGCGAGGAATCCTGAACTGAAAAAAGGGAGCCATAGTGGCTCCCTCGAGCAAACAGACGTTGAAACTGCCTTTAGAAGGTGAGCTTCAATCCGAAATTCAATTGCCGCATCGATGCGTTTGGCGCGAGGCTGGTGATCAGCCCCGAACCGGTGCAGGAATCGATGCAATTGTTTGGGTTATTGAGGTTGACATGATTGAAGACATTGAAGGCTTCAAACCGGAACTGCGCTCCGAACCGCTCTGTTATGGCAAAGTTCTTGAAGAGCGACATATCGGAATTGAAGAAACTCGGGCCGGTGAATGCGTTTCGCCCGCTGCCAAGCGCTCCTGTTTGCGGGCGCTGGAAGGCGCCTTCGGTCACTCCTGGAGTCGCAAGTGCGGGTACCGGAGCGTAGAAGGGAACACTCCCGGCAACAGGGTCGAAGTGCCCGACTGAGGTATGGAGATCCCCAACCAGGATCGGCCGGCAGATGCCTACATCTTGGTCCTTACCACAGTCATTGTAGCT
>WNFS01005995.1_pt1 | contig 16936 bp, 15 predicted proteins | sample 5400141 | NCBI WGS metagenome assembly WNFS01 (sample SAMN13153358, study PRJNA577476) | soil metagenome | isolation source: 60 cm saprolite under Madrone tree | place: USA:California | collected 2016-06-14
TGAGGGCGGTGAGGATTGCGCCAGCAGCGCGCTGGTGGTCAACGAGAATAAGAGCAGCAGAAGCCAGCGAGAGCCCATAAATCTCCTCCTAACGAACTCGGCAACCGTCCCGGCAAAGCGGACAGGCTATGCAGTCTCTTGTGCATGTGCCTGATAAATTTCGCCGCTTAGTCTAGTACGGTGAAGGTGTTTGTTAAAGCACGGATTAGGGTGATCAAATTTATGAAGATCGAGGAATTGCATCCGCCACGCAGGATGGCGGCACGGGCCCGGGAACTTGCCTGCGTCAGCTAAAAATATTCGTATTCAGAAATTCATTGTGGAACTTGCCGCGCGGATCGTATTCCTTACTCAGTTGAATAAACTCCGGCAACTTTTCATAGATTGATTTCAGTTGCGCCGGGGGGGTGGTAAACAGCTTTCCCCAATGCGGCCGGGCCTTGAATGGAGCCAGCTCTGTTTCAATCACTGGCAGCAGTTTGCTGACCGCGGGCCAGTCCTGTTTCCACGTAAAGTGAATCGTCACACAGGGCTGTTTGTAACAGGGACTCATCCAGAGGTCATCAGCGGCGATGGCGCGGATTTCTGAAATCATGAGGTGCGGACTCACCTGGTCGCGCAGCTGTTCCACCGCTAGGATGGCTTCCATCGCATGCTGGCGAGGCACGAAGTACTCCGATTGCAACTCCTTGCCCGCGCTGGGTGTAAAGCCCATGCGGAAATGCGGCAGCCGTTCATACCAAGCGCCGGGCACGCCCAACTGCTCAGTGCAATTTTCGGCGGAAAGGTCAGCTATGGGGTGAAGATTCCTGGTTGCCAGCTTGGCCCCAAAAAATTCCGGAGTCGCGTCAAAAGCCTTGCCTGCTTCCACGCGGCTCTTGATCCAGACCTCGTTGACCCGCTGTTTTTGCCAGTCGGTAAAAAGGCTAACGCTGTAAGCGCTTGCTTCGATCTCCTCGAAGTGATCTTTCAGCTGGCTCAGCGGAAGGCTTTCATACACATACTGCCGCATCATGAAAGTGGGTTGAATATTGAGCGTGATTTTTGTGATGACACCCAGCGCGCCCAGCCCAACCACGGCGCCCCGAAATGTTCCGCCGTCTTTCTCACGGGACAGCACAACCACGTCGCCCGCCGCCGTGACCATTTCCAGCCCCGATACAGCCGTGGCCAGGTTGCCGTTCTTGACCCCCGAGCCATGCGTTCCGGTGCTGCAAGCGCCGGCGATAGAAATATGGGGTAGCGAGGCCAGGTTATGCAGCGCAAAGCCCTTGCTGTCGAGATATGGGCACAACTGACCATAGCTCATGCCCGCTTCGACGGTCACGGTACGCGCCTCGGGATTCAGCGCAACCACCTTGTCCATCGGCTTCAAGGAGAGGAAGTCTTGGGTGCTGTCTGCTATGTTGTTGAAGCAGTGGCGGGTGCCGAGCACTTTTAACCGGCTCTGTTTTTTTACGAAATCCCGTGCCTGTTCGAGCGAGTTGGCGGAGTACAGGCTTTCGGTGCTGTATTCCAGATTGCCAGCCCAATTTTTCAATTTATCGCCTGACATCTTGTCTCCCGACATCCAGGCAAACAGGGGGGAGACGACAGGGGCGGCAAGCATCACCGAGGAGAGTTTGATAAAGGTTCTTTTGTTCATGGCGAGAGTCAAGTGTTGGTCGGCTAGAGTTCGTTCGAATTCCTGTGATGACTCGGGAAATGGACGCTATTCTACACCTGATCTAAAGCAGGTGATCTAAAGCAGGCTCGTAGCGCCCCCTTCCTGGCTGCTGTCGTGGGAGCGTCCCGCCCCCACCTCCGAGGGCAAGATGCCCTCGGGACGGCCGGTGCGACGCCGACGCTACTGGGTCCGGCGGTTTCTGCGGTTGTGCTAGAGTCGGGACTTTCATGGTTACTCCCACCATCGCCACCGAAAATCTGACTCGCCGCTTCGGTGACCTTGTAGCCGTTGAAGACGTAAACCTTAGAGTTGCGTCGGGCCAGTTCTTTGGCTTTCTGGGGCCCAATGGCGCGGGGAAGTCCACCACCATCAAGATGCTGACCGGATTGCTCGCACCCACCGCGGGACGAATCCAGATTCTCGGCCTCGATCTGGTGACCAACATGGTCGAAGTAAAACGGCAGATCGGAGTCGTGCCCGAAGGCATGGCGCTATTTGGAAGATTGACCGGGTCGGAATATTTGAATTTCGTCGGGCGCATGTATGGTCTGGATCGGGAGACTGCGGCCAAGCGGACATCGGAACTGCTGGAGTTCATGCAACTCGTCGACCAGCCCAAGACAATGGTCACCGACTACTCACATGGCATGCAGAAGAAACTGGCGCTGGCCGCGGCCGTGATTCATGGGCCAAAAGTTCTTTTTCTGGATGAGCCCTTCGAAGGCGTGGATGCCATTGCCGCCGGCACGCTGAAAGCCATGTTGCAACGCATGATTGCGCGCGGCGCTACCATCTTCCTCACCTCACACGTGCTGGAGATCGTGGAACGGCTGTGCAGTCATGTCGGAATCATTCATCGCGGCCGGCTGGTGGCGCAAGGCTCGCTGGAGGAACTGCGCGCCGGAGTGGAGGCTCGGGCAGCAGTCCTGCCGGAGGCAGCGACGTCGGATGGCTCCCCACGCGAGAAGTTGACTCTCGAGCAGATTTTTCTTCGCATTGTGGGTGGATCGCGAGCCGCCAGCCAGGAACTGTCGTGGTTAGGATGAAGCAGGCTGGGTGAATGAAGCAGGCTGAATTGAATCCGGCCGGCCCGAATCCGGCTCCCCAGGCGCCCCGACAGATGGCCGCGGTCGCGGAATTGCGCTGGCGGATCTTCGTCAACTCTCTGCACACTTTTCGCGGCCGATTGGAGTTGGCATCGCGCATTTTCGTGGGCATTGCTTTTGTGGCTGGTGGCATCGGTGGCGCCGTGGGCCTGGGCGGAGCGGCCTGGTTTCTGATGTTGGAGGAAAACGCGGAGTGGCTCGGCGCACTGCTGTGGCCCGTGTTCCTGTTCTGGCAACTTTTCCCTCTGATGGCGACAGCGTTTACCAAGAATCTCGAATCTGCAAGCTTGCTTCGTTTTCCGCTCAGTTACCGATCTTACTTTCTGATCCGCCTCGCCTACGGCTCGCTGGACCCGGCAACTACCGTGGCCAGCCTGTGGCTGCTCGGAATCACCATCGGCATTGGAGCCGCCAGACCACGTCTGCTGCCCTGGGCCGCGGTTGTGCTTGTGACCTTCGCCATGGTGAACATTCTTTTGGCACGAATGGCTTTCGCGTGGCTCGAGCGCTGGCTGGCCCAGCGGCGGACGCGCGAAATCATGGGAGTCTTGTTTTTTCTTTGTATCCTCAGTCTGCAGCTGATCAGCCCCTTGGTCGCATTCTACGGACATAAATCCAACCCCGAAACACGACTTCTGGGGCAGGAATTCTCCCAGGTGCAGAGGCCGCTGCCACCGGGCCTAGCGGCGGCTGCGATTGCGCGGGCGGCCCAGGGCCAGCATTGGCCTGGCCGGTTCTATTTTCTGCTGCTGGGGCTTTATGGAATTGCATTCCTGTGGCTGCTAAATTTTCGCCTGCGCGCGGAATATCATGGCGAGAATCTCAGCGAATCGGCCCGGCGCAAGGCTTCGCCGGCGGAGCTTCCTGCGCCACATCCTGGCTGGAATGTGCCGGGATTGCCCGGGCCGGTGACCGCCGTCTTCGAAAAGGAGCTGCGTTATCTCAGCCGGAGCGGCCCCATGCTGTTCACTTTGGTCGTACCCTTGTTCATGCTGGTGGTCTTTAGAAGTTCAGGACACAACCAAGATCTGTTTGCCCACGCCCCGGAGCTAACATTTCCGCTCGGCGCTGCCTACTCGCTGCTCTTGCTGACCAATCTTTCTTACAACAATTTTGGAGCTGATGGCAGCGGTGTGCAGTTTTTTTTCGCCGCGCCGGTGCGCTTCCGCCAAATCATGACCGGGAAGAATCTGGCCCATGCGGCCATTTTCGCCCTGGAGGTTGCACTGGTGTGGCTGGGCACGAGTCTGCTCTATCGCCCGCCCTCAATCCGGGTGACGCTGGCCACGGTGGCGGGTATTTTGTTTGCCTTGCCCATTGATCTCGCCGCCGGGAACCTGTTCTCGATCTATTCTCCCACCAGGGTGGAGGCGGGCGTGTTTGGGCGGCAGCGGGCATCGCTCACCACCGTTCTGGCTAGTTTTTGCGTTCGTGGGGCGCTGTTCAGTGGGGGTGCGCTGATGCTGTGGCTTTCCCGCCACTATGGAAATTCCTGGATTGTAGTTCCGCTCCTTTTGCTGCCAGCCGTGTTGGCCTGCGCGGCTTATGCTCTTGCCCTGAACCACATCGATGGCATGGCCCTGGGCCACAGGGAAAACCTGATTTCCCAGCTGGGCCGCTAGGGTAGTGAATCAGAACTCCGCAGCACAAATAATCTTGACCTGCGAGCACCAGGAGTTGCCGAAAAAGCAGGTCCCTCCACTCCGCTCCGGATGACAGAGTTCTGCCTGGGATTTCAGACTCAGGACCATGCGCGGATTCAGTCCTTCTCCGGCTCGGCGATGAAACGATATCCCACGCCACGGACGGTGAGCAGATGGCGCGGAGTGGAGGGATTGTCCTCGATATAGCGCCGCAGACGCACAACGAAATTGTCGATGGCCCGCGTATCGGTGTCTTCGTGCAATCCCCAGACCTCCTCGAGGATCGACTTGCGAGAAACCACCCGCCCCTGGTTGCGGATGAGATGGCGTAGCAGTTCCGCTTCCATCAGGGTGAGTTGGATGGTATTTCCGTTCACCCGCAACTCCAGCTTTCCGAAATCGATGGTCCTGCCCTGAAACGAGAACGCATCGTATTCGGCGGCCTGAGCGGAATTCGACGCCGGGCTCTGGCGCATCCAGTCACGACGGCGCAGGAGACCCTGCAAGCGAGCCAACAGGATCGGGAGTTCGAAGGGCTTGGGAAGATAATCGTCCGCGCCAGAGGCAAATCCCTTGAGCACATCTTCAGGCCGGCCGCGTGCCGTAAGCATGAGCACAGGTACGAATTGTTTGGCGGCGCGCAACTCGGCGGCAACTGCGAAACCGTCCTTGCCGGGAAGCATTACGTCGAGCACGACGGCGTCGAAATCCGAGCGCTTGCCGGTCCCAGAATCCCCCAACAGCAAGTCCAGCGCGCTTTCGGCATCGCCGACAACGGCGACGGAGTGGCCTTCGGCCTCGAGGTTGAACTGCAAACCCTGGGCCAAATGAGCCTCGTCTTCGACAATCAAAACACGACTCATCGCTTCTCAAGTGTAGCGCCAGCGCTACGAATTCACTCGCGGCAATTCCAGCACGACAGTAGTGCCCCGCCCCTCGCCCTTGCTCTCGGCGAACACACGGCCGCCGTGTTTGCGGACGATTGCCCGCACGATGAAAAGACCGAGGCCGGTTCCCTTCACATGGCTTAACGAGCGATTCGAGACGCGGTAAAAGCGTTTGAAGATGCGCTTCAACTCGCCCGCCGGAATGCCTACACCTTGATCGCGAATGCTCAGCGTCACGTGCCTTTCATCGGGAATGTCTACCCGCGCGGATATCTCCACCCGGCTCCCGGAATACTTCACGGCGTTGTCCAGTACGTTGGAGACCGCGGCCCGCAGTTCCTCGGAATCACCCAACACGTTCGTGCCGGTGCCGTTGGCGGATTGCTCGTAGCGCAGAGATTCAGGCTGAAGATGGTGGCTGGCACGAGCTACTTCCACGCACTCGCGCACCAGATCGGCGAAATCCACGGGCACACGCCGGTCCTGCTTCTTGTCTCCGGCTTCCCCGGCTTTGAGCACCTGCTCGACCGTGCCCAGCAAACGATCGGTATCGTCCAGCATCAGGCGGTAGAACTCGTGGCGCTGAGTTTCATCCACATCGCGGTGCTGCAAGGTTTGCAGATAAAGCCGGATGGAGGCGATGGGCGTCTTAAGTTCGTGAGTGACGGCATTGATAAAGCTGTCATGCTGTTCGTTACGGCGAATTTCGCGCACCAGGAAACTGGTGTTCACGATGAGCCCGGCAATCAGCAGCGCGAAGAAGATGACGCCGAGGAAGAGGAGGACGCCTTCGCGCCAGTTGAGAATGATCCAGCCGACATTCAGTCCTACCGCCAGCAGCACCAGACAAACGCCCAGCACGACAAAGAAGGCGATGGCCCTGCGGCGGCTGCTGATGCGCATGGCAGGATTCTACCGCGTGGGAAGAGTGCGGAGAGCAAGTATTGGGTGAGTTTAGAGTCTTGCTGAAACGAAGTGTGGGGCGGACACCGCTATCCGCCGCCCTTGAAGTTGGTCTCTTTGGTTTGGGATCTTGGGTTACTGTTTAGTTATGAGGCCTCGAATTTGGCTTGAATGTCTAAAATCCAAGTCAAAGGCGGCGGACAAGGGTGCCCCCACACCTGGCTTAGGCAGAGACCAGTTCGGTCCGTGCCGCCGCTGGTACTCCATCTTCTTCTTCGCGGCGGCGTAGTTCAGAGAGCTTTACCCGGTAGACATGGCGCGCGAGCCCCAATTTCGTCAGCACCCAGATGCCATACCAATTGAAATCAATCTCGTACCACTTCAAACCATGCCGGGCGGAAACCGGATGCGCGTGATGGTTGTTGTGCCAGCCTTCACCAAAGGTAAGCAATGCCACCCACCAGCTATTGGTGGACATGTCCTTGGTGACAAAGCGTCGCGAACCCCAGCTATGGGTGGCCGAATTCACCAGCCAGGTGGTGTGCAGTCCGATCACGGTGCGGAAGAAGACGCCCCACAGCAGAAACGGTAGACCACCAATCGCCAGCAGCACCACGCCAAGCCCGATCATGGGGACGTAGTGATACTTCGTAATCCAGACGTGAAATTTGTTCTTGGCCAGGTCAGGAACATAGCGGGCCAGGGTGGTGGTGTCGTGGTGCATCGACTTGCCGGTCAGAATCCATCCCATATGTGCCCACCACTTGCCGTCGCGGGGCGAGTGCGGATCACCCTCCTGATCGGAATGTTGGTGATGGATGCGGTGAGTGGCGACCCAGAAGATCGGCCCGCCTTCGAGAGCAAGTGTGGCGCAAGTGGTCAAGACATACTCGACCCACTTAGGAGTCTTATACCCGCGATGAGTGAGCAACCGATGGTAGCCCATACCGATGCCCAGGCTTCCTGAAACCCACCACAGGAACATCGAGACCAGGAAAGCTTTCCAGGAGAAGAAAAACAACGCCGCGATTGCGCCTACATGGAACAGGCCCATAAAGATCGCGGTTACCCGGTTAAGTTCGTCGTCTGCGGCTGCCTTCCGGTCCAGCGTTTCGAGGTCGATCACCATGTTCTTTTCCCGTGCCCGGTATTGAAATCCCTAGGCCTAAAGTACCAGCGCCAGCTGGCCCTGCATGTAAAAGTTCTGTAATAGAAGACATGCCGGCTGTTACGGAGGTACTAGCACAGGTAATCAGGATCGGGAGGAAACGATAGTGAGCGAACACGAGCGAGAGCCTGCCCTGGGCGAAGTCGAAGGGACACCAGCGCGCACAGGCTCAGGCCGAAGCTCCCTTGACTTGTACTCCCGCCCATTTCTCGAGCAGCGTGATGGTGGCGGCGTAATCCAGATTTTCGTGCCCGTCCTCGGTGGCCATTTCGTACACTTCCTCCACGGTTTCGAGGGCCGGCAGCTTGACGCGAACTTCCTTGGCGGCTTCGAGCGCCAGCCGAATGTCTTTGTGCATGAGACGCAGGGGGAAATTGGGTGTGAAGTCACGCTTGAGAACAAAAGGCGCCTTGTAGTCGACTACCCCGGATCGGACCATGGAGGCCTGAATGACACCTATCAGGTTCTCGACATCCACTCCCAGCTTCGTGGCCAAGGTTAGGCCTTCGGCAAAACCTTCGTAAATCAAGGCGATTTGAAGATTCATCGCGAGCTTGGCGGCCTGTCCCTTGCCGGTTTCTCCCATGCGAAAAAATACTTTGCCCATGGCGGCGAACAACGGCTTCAGGGATGCGATCACCACTTCCTCTCCGCCCACGATAAATATGAGAGTCCCGCCTTCGGCCGCCACTTTTGATCCAGTCATGGGCGCGTCCACATATCGCACACCTCGGGCACTAACTCTCTCGGCAAACTGGCGGGTTGCGGACGGCGAAATTGTGCTGGAATCAACGATGGTCATGCCTTCGGCGAGCGCTTCCTCGACACCTTGCGGTCCGAACAGAACCCCCTCGACCGCGTTGGTGTCGGATACGCACATCCAGACCACTTCCGCGGCCCGCGCCGCCTCGGCCGGGGAAGCTGCGCTCCGCGCCCCTTCTACGTCCTTGCCTGCGGTCCGGCTCCAGACGGAAACCTCATGGCCTGCCTTGACCAGATTGGACGCCATCGGCCGTCCCATGATTCCCAAGCCCAAAAAAGCAACACGCATCCTGAGTCTCCCCTAATTTCGACAATTAACGGCCAATCGTGACCAGCAGCGATTAGAACCGACGAACGCAACAAGGGTCAAGCGATCCCGCGCAGATTTGTTTTAGAATTAGATTCAGCGCGGCCAGAGCCAGCGGCAAGAAAAGAGAAAGACAAGTCAGTGCGCTCGATCCGACTACGATCTGGTTAGTCGCCGATGCTGAAGAATACCCTGAAGAATTCTGCGCTTCGGAAACGGGCCCGGCAGTTCGGTAGCCTGGTGCGCCGCTCCGTGGTCACTCCTCGAACCGGCCGTACCCATAAGCCGAAACTGGTGACCAACGGCCAGATGGGTGTAACTTTCATCGGCCATTCGAGTTTTTTTCTCCAAGTCGGCGGGCAGAATATCGTCATCGATCCCAACTTCGCGCGTTGGCTGTTCGTCCTGAAGCGCCTGCGGCAGCCAGGCTTGCAGGTGCGCGACTTGCCGCCGGTTGATTTGGTTCTGGTCACTCATGCCCACTTCGACCACCTACACCGGGCATCGCTGCGCGCGATTGTGCGGCAAACCAAGCGCCGGCGCGGCGTGGCACCCACGATCGTGGTTCCACATCACGTTTTCGATCTGGTTTCCGACCTCGGTTTTGACAACGTGGTGGAACTGGACTGGTGGAACAGCTACCGTCATCGCGGGCTGACCGTGACCCACGTGCCCTCACGGCACTGGGGTGCTCGGGTGATCCAGGACTCGCACCGCGGATACGGCGGCTACGTGCTGCGGGACAACCAGCACTCTCTCTATCACGCCGGCGACACGGCTTACTTTTCCGGCTTCCGCGAGATCGGACAGCGATTGGCGCCGGAACTGGCGCTGTTGCCGATCGGCGCCTACAATCCACCGTCGTTTCGCAACGTTCAAGCCCGGCGGACTCCACACGGGCTTTTCTTGATCTGAATTCGCGCTGGATGGTGCCCATGCACTACGGCACCTTCCGACTCTCCCACGAGCCGATGGACGAACCGCTGCAACTGCTCGAGAAAGAGGCCAAGGCGGCGGGGATCGAAGACCGGGTGTTCGTACTGGAAGAAGGCGTGACCCGGTTTTTCTAGTAGGCCAGCAGAACTCGCAGGTCGCGCAGATTATTCCCCGTGGATCCGGTGGTGATGGCATCACCCAAGGACTGAAAAAACGGGTAGGCATTAAACCCAGCCAGGTGCGTACCGGGATCCAGACCGCGGACTCTGGCGCGTTCGAGGGTACTGCCGTCCACGATGGCTCCGGCGGCCGGGCTGTTGCCGTCAATGCCGTCGGTTCCCGCGCTGAGTACAGTGATGGTCTCGCAGGAAATCTTTGGCGCACAGGCCAGGACAAACTGCTGGTTGCGGCCACCCGTGCCGCCATTCTCAACCTTTACCGTGACTTCTCCACCCGAAATCAGGCAGGCGCGTTCGGACTTCTTGCGCAACCGGCGCAGGCGTTCGAGAAGATAATCCGCCGCGCGCATGTAGTCCCAGTCATCGCAGGTGTTGTCAATTTCCACGCTGAAGCCGTGGCGTTGAGCCTCCACTTCTGCTGCTTCCAGCAGCGAGGCGTTCGACAGCAACGGCCACCAGCGCGAGCGGTGGAAGACTACGTCGTCGGGCTTGGGAGTCTCCTCCAGCGCATGGCATTGAAACAACTGGCGCACCGAATCCGGAAACTGCTCGATCATGCCGTACTTCTCGGCGACGGCGTAACAGACCGCTACGCTGGTGGAATCGGGCATGGTCGGGCCCGAGGCCAGAGCGTCCTGTACCAACACACGGTAGGTAGCGACCAGATCCGGCAGCGAAATTTGGCCGTCGATCGGTTTCTCTGCGATCGACGACCCTCCGCCACTGAGCAGGTAAATTACCAGCGATGACGCATCCTGAGCACCGAGCGACTTTAGAATAGCCTCGGCGGCGCGGATCGACTCCTGGTTCGGCATGGGATGGCCGCCGCGAAAATAGCGGAAGCCTCGCACTTGCGAAACCGGATCGAGCGGGCCGGCCACGATGCCTGCGAAGCGGCTGCCCGCCTGCATTTCGAGCGAATTGACCATGGCATGCGCCGCCTTGCCAATGGAGATCACCAGCACGCGATTGTAGGAATCGAGGTCGTGCAGATCCTCGCCAATGCGGAGCACACCTTTATCGCACTCCACGTGTCGCTGAAATGCCCGGTCGATGCTGGCTTCCGCAAGTGCATGCTCAAACAGGTGACGCGCAGTGACGCGCATGTCCAGGGCAAGCTTATTGCGATCGGTGGCGGATGAAGGCATTTAGAGAATTATAAGAGGCATTCGCGCTACAGATTCACCACGTCTCCCACCCACTGCACAACCGTTTCCCGCATCTCCCGCAGTCTTCCTTCAAAAAAATGATCGGCACCGCCGACCAGCACCAGTTTCTTCGGTTCAGGCAGGGCAGCAATCAGCGCTTTCAATTGCGTAGCTGCTGCGAACTGGTCGCGATCGCCGCTGACGAATAGCTTGGGCTTGACGCAGCTATTTAGAAAGCTGAAGTCATAGGTGCGATCGTCAATCGGCGCCACGGGGAGGCCCAGGGCGACCGCGGCTTTCACCCGGAAATCAGGGCACGCGGCCCGCAAGCCGACCGCCGCGCCAAAGGAAAATCCGGCGAAGATCAAAGGCCGGTGTAATTCATGATCCAACCAATCCAGCGCGGTCCGAACGTCATCCACTTCGCCTTCTCCGTGATCGTGTTCTCCTTGGCTCAGGCCGGCGCCGCGAAAATTGAAACGTAGCACGGGAAAACCGAAACTGTTTAGCGCCTTCATGGCGTGAAAAACCACCTTGTTGTGCAGCGTGCCGCCGTAGAGCGGGTGGGGATGGCACACCAGGGCGGCGTAGGCGGCCTCTGGGGCGCCAACATTGAGCAGTGCTTCCAGGCGGCCGGCAAGACCGTCAAGAACGATTGAGCGAATGGCACTAGCGTGCGCGTCCATGGTTGATCATTGAAGCATAGTCATTGAAGCATAACAGTGGTGTGGGATTCTGTTTCCAACTCCGCGTCCTCCGTGGTCAGAAAACCGGGAAACCGCCTAGGACACAGGGGACGCGGAGATGAATCATGGAAGGCGGGGTGAGGTATCCTCTCCGGATGGACGTCGTCACCCTTACCCGCCAGCTTGTGGACATCGAGTCGGTCACCGGCAACGAAGGCGCGGTTGGGGACTTTCTCTGCGGCGAACTGCTCCGGCGAGGCTTTCAGGCGGACAAGATTCCCGTCGATGGTGGGCGCTGCAACGTGTTCGCAACCTCTCCCGAACAGTCGCGGCCCGCAGTGGTTTTCTCCACCTGCGACGCCAAGGGAATCATCGCGGCACAAGTTGCGGCGGCGGGACGGTTGCGGCAGGAAGGCATTCACGTAGGGCTGCTTTTTCTTGTCGGTGAAGAGCGCGACAGTCTGGGCGCAAAAGTGGCCAACCAGCGTCCCCCGGGCTCGAAGTTTCTGGTCAATGGCGAACCCACCGAGAACCGGGTCGCGGTCGCGTCCAAGGGAGCGTTGCGGGTGGAGGTGATCGCCCATGGCCGCATGGCGCACTCGGCTTACCCAGAATTTGGTGAGTCGGCGATTGACAAACTGCTGGCGGCGCTGCAGCGCCTGCGCGCCATGAAACTGCCCGTGGAAGATGGCATTGGACCGTGCACGCTCAACATTGGCGTGATCGAAGGCGGTCGCGCCCCCAACGTGATCCCGGACAAAGCACAAGCGCAATTGCTTTACCGCCTGGTCGGCCCTTCGGAGCAATTGAAGCGGGGAATTGTTGAGGCTGTCGGAAATCTCGCAAAAGTAGAATTCGTGCTGGAAATCCCGTTCATGCGCCTGCGCACTCTGGAGGGTCTGGCCACCATGGTTGCCGCCTTCACCACCGACATTCCCGCGCTCAGCAATTGGGGACAGCCCTTGCTGATCGGCCCGGGATCGATCCACGTGGCGCACACCGAGGGCGAATATGTCGAGAAGGAACAATTGCAGGACGCGGTGGAATTGTATGGCTCAATCGCCAGGCGGCTGGTGGGCTGAGGGGGACCCTACGAACCTCTCCGCCCCCGGCACCAATCCTCTGCTCTAGATTGCCCTTCATATTCCTGTAAATCTGAGGTACCGGACCACAAAAGCTACGAGAACAGAGAGGAGCTGCGACCATCACTTGTTGCGTGTGATTGGTTTTAGGAAGGTCGGCCACGAAGTAGGCGATCGTAAACAAAAGAAGAGGGGGAGACACGAGCCAGATTATCACTGCCCCAATCAGGGGGCCGGCCCGTCTAGGCGAGACCCGATGCATACACATTAAGAGCAGATTGAGCGACGACAACACCAGCCAACCGGCTGTCTTGATACTTCATTTCACGGTTCGACTATCTAGAGACTCTGCGTCAGTTGCCAAGTTACTTTTGTCAGGAACGTATTCCCGGATACGAAAAGATTTACACTTGATGGATGTCGACTCAGACCCTCAACTCACTTGCCCACGCCTCTTCGGCCTATCTGCGTTCGGCCATGCACCAGCCCATTCAGTGGAACGAGTGGAGCGAGGAGGCCTTTGCCACCGCCCAGCGTGAGAACAAGCCCATCCTGCTCGACATTGGCGCGGTCTGGTGCCACTGGTGTCACGTGATGGATCGCGAGTCGTACGACGATCCGGAGGTCGCGAAGATCGTAAATGAACGCTTCGTGGCGGTGAAGGTGGATCGCGATGAGCGCCCCGACATCGACAGCCGTTACCAGGTGGCAGTCAGTGCCATCAGCGGGCAGGGTGGCTGGCCGCTGACCGCCTTTCTCACGCCCGAAGGCAAGCCCTTTTACGGCGGAACTTATTTTCCTCCCGGCGAGAACTACGGGCGTCCCAGTTTCAAACGCGTTCTCTCCTCGATCGCGGACGCCTATCACCAGAAGAATGGTGACGTGACCGACCAGGCCAAGATGGTGGAGGCCGCCATCTCGCAGGCCGAATCTTTTGCCGGAAGCAGTGGCGAATTCTCCCCCAAAGTGATCGACGCCATCGTAGAAGCGGCCCGCCAGATGTTTGACCCGCAGAACGGCGGTTTTGGAAACGCGCCCAAGTTTCCCCATCCTGCCGTCCTCGATCTGCTGATTGACCAGTACGCGCGCTCGGGAGACGAAAAGCTGCGTGAGGTCTTCGTCCCGACGCTGGAAAAAATGGCGCGCGGCGGTGTGTATGACCAACTGGCCGGCGGCTTTCACCGCTACTCGGTCGACGAACGCTGGATTGTGCCGCACTTCGAGAAGATGTGCTACGACAATTCCGAACTGCTCAAGAATTATGTCCATGCCTACCAGGTGACCGGCTCGGAATTCTTCGCCTCCGTGGCTCGTGACATCGTTCGCTGGATGGATGAGTGGCTCAGCGACCGGGAGCGCGGTGGGTTTTACGCGTCTCAGGACTCCGACTATTCGATGGACGATGACGGCGACTATTTCACCTGGACCCGCGCCGAAATGCAGGCTGTCCTGAGCGAAGCCGAAGCCGCCGTTGCTGGTCTGCACTACGACGTCAATGAAATCGGAGAGATGCACCACAATCCCAAGAAAAATGTCTTGTACGTCCGGGCCCCCGTCGAGGAAGTCGCGAAACGGATGGGTCTGACCCTGGAACACACGCAGGCGCTAATAGAATCCGGCAAGAAGAAGATGTATGCCGCCCGCTTAACGCGGCCCACTCCCTACGTTGACAAGACCGTTTATGTAGGCTGGAACTCGCTGTGCGTCTCGGCGTATCTGGAAGCCGCGAGAGTGCTGAAACTCGACCCCGTCCGGCACTTCGCGCTGCGTTCCTTGGACCGCATTCTGGCCGAAGCCTGGCAGCCGGAGCAGGGACTGCAGCACGTGGTCGCTTACTCTGACCCAGCCGTGGAACGGCGTGCGGTTCCCGGCTTGCTCGACGACTACGCCTTCACCGCCGTCGCCTGCCTGGATGCCTACGAGGCCACCGCCGACCTCAGCTACTTTAAGTTCGCGCAGCGCGTCACGGACAAAATGCTCGACCGCATGTTTGATCCCGTGTCCGGCGGCTTCTTCGACGCGGCCAGCCCCGCGAATGGAGGGCAGAAGGCGATTGGCGTGCTGGGCGCGCGCCGGAAACCTTTTCAGGATTCTCCTACGCCCGCGGGAAATTCCGTCGCCGCGATTGCGTTGTTGCGGCTCCATGCTTACACGAACCAGGCTTACACGAACCAGCAAAGCTATCGGGAGAAAGCCGAGCAAACGCTGGAGTTGCTGGCTGGACTCGCCGAGAAGTTTGGGATTTTCGCCGCCACGTATGGCATCGCTGCCGTGCACTTCTCACAGCCGCATACGCAGACCGTCATCATCGGGAACGACGATTTGGCCGAGCAGTTCCATACCATAGCGGCGAGTTTCTTCGGGCTCGGCAAGTCGGTTCTTAAGTTGCCGTCCAATGAGGCCATTCCGCAGAACCTCCCGCCCAGTTTGGCGGAAACGATTCCTCATCTCATCGGGCTCACCCAGGGAAAGTCAGCGGCCGTGGTATGCTCCGGATTCAGCTGCCAGCCACCTGTCTTTGATCCGGAACAACTCAGGCAACGCCTCGCCAGTGGACTGAAGGTTTGAGGTAATACCTTCCGTTAGAACCATCCAGGAATGAACAAAAAAACGGGCTGACGATACGATACCAATCCGTCAGCCCTGGGAGACCTGCAAAGCCGCGAGGGCGGCCCCTTACTCAAGCGGCTACCGGCCGCAATGCGGGTTGCTCGGCGGACATAACGGCATCGGGCCCAATTCAGCATTGAGTATCGGGGTCGCGATTGCCACGTACGCGCAAGCCAAACCTACCATCAGGATCAACATCCTGACCGCACGTTTCATGGTGTTCTCCTTACGGTGCGAAGTCCCTGGGAGCGGAACCTCGCGGTGGCGGCATTATACAGACCGCGCGCAAACAGTCCAGGCATTTCTGGCGTGAGGTTTGGCCTCATAGCCCACCTTCGGATGGACCACTCTGATGATCTAGACAGAAATGCGGTTGTGTTTTTAGTAAGATACGAGAACAAAAGGGAAGTAATACTGGAGTGTTAAATCGCTCCGACGAGCGGTTTCCGAAAGGCTATTGAATCCGGCGGGTCCGGGGCAGGACGGAATGCAGGCCGCCAGGCGCGGGTATAACGGGCTCGGCCTCCGAAACCGTCGCAGCCTTTTTCGGCGCGTACTCCACCTGGGTACGCGAAAGGGCGCGATCCACCATGCTTTCAAACATGGGTATCAGAGAATCCCCCTGTGCAGGCGCCTGCAAATCGCTAAGGCTCCGCTCCCAGCGGTGTGAAGTAAACAAATTTGCTTCCGGTGTTCGCGCAGGACTCTCACGAAAGACATAGGCGAACCAGACCAGGATAGTAAGGTTGTACGCCACAAGATTGACCACGTGGACTGTGACCTGTGATATCGGGCTGCCGGCATATAGCGCGAGCGTGCCCAATTCGACCCCTGCAGCACCACCCAACCCCAGCGCTATTCCGAAACTTTGCTGCCGCCATGACACCCCAAGGTAGCGGGAAAAGACAATGAGAAAGAGGACGAGGCCGCACTGAGCCACACGAACGCAGCGCTGTACCGTGGTTATGGCCTGCAGAATCGGCGCCATGTGCTCGCCGGAATTGGAGGCCGCTACCACGAAGGCGACCAGCAACATGACTAACGCCGCCCACTTGAACATGACTGATCCCAAATCTTTCAGGGTGTGGTAAGGACGGAACACATCGAGAAAGACTTCATGAATGATCATGAAACCCAGGATCAGATTGATCGCCGAGCAGGCCCAGTAGAGGTAGAAGTAGGTTTCGTAGTAGGTGTCGTAGTTCGACCATGTGTTGAGAGGGAACAGGAAGCAGAAGCTCAGAATCTGAAACGCGATGTAGGCGAAAAAGACGGGGAACGTCCGGTGGAGCTTTTGCCGGAACATCGCCACCCCCACCGCCAGCTGCAGCACCGGGTGCGTGATCCACAGCACGAGTTGGGTGTGAGCGGTCATCAACCAGTTTCTCTGCCAGCCGGGGGCGCCACGGTTGACCGATCGTTTAGCTTAGATTCTCCTCAACTGTAACCTTAACAGCTGGCGCCAAAAGGGCAATGTACCAAGGTAATCTGACGTAATGGTTACCGAAATTATCGGCAGCATTTTCAATACGATGGCCTGATGCCGCGCGGGCACGACCTGGACGCCGTGCCCGCGGCCAAGGGAATCACTGATTCTGATCGAGGTAAAACACGTCGAGTACATGACCCTTACTATCGATCAGCAGCACACGCCCGCTGTAGACGACGCGCTCCAGATCGCTGGCCAGCTTGGGCAGTTGATCTTCACAAGCCAGAGGCAGTGCCTGAGCTTCGTTCTGAGCTTCAGACGACAAACTCCCGCCACGATGAATTTGCCGCTCCGATCCAAAGGGCAATTCCGGACGCTGAATTGTTGCCGCCGGAAGGTCCGAGGCATGCTCGTTGACGCAGGT